>Ga0156425_1078_pt1 | contig 40088 bp, 35 predicted proteins | sample RifOxyA2_FD_108068 | JGI IMG/M metagenome (GOLD analysis project Ga0156425, IMG submission 108068) | Elusimicrobia bacterium RIFOXYA2_FULL_58_8
GCCGTGAATTGCTGACGGGTAACTATGCCCAATCCCGCCGGATTATAGTGCACGGCATAGACGTCGTCGGACACCGCCGTCATGGCGTTACCCATACCCGGCCCGCGGGCACCGGCGCCAAGATCTTCAAAAGCCGCGCGGGCCTGCGGCGCACATATCACCACGGCCACCAGCGCGCAAACCGGCAGCCAAAGGGAAGCTATCCCCCTGTTGCCGGTTATTTTCGCGTCAGCCGTTATCATAAATTCAACGCCCCCGCCGTCCCGTCAGCGTATAACCACAATGGTGCCGGTAAAGGTTTTGCCTTCCGCGGTTATCTGGTAAACGTATACGCCGCGCGGAACCACGCTTCCGCCAGCCCGCCCGTTCCACTCCAGGGTATCCGCCAGCGCAGTGCCAAGCAGCATCTCCGCCACGAACGCGCCTTTCAGGTCATATATCTTTCCGCTGAAGGCCGAAGCCCTGGGATTCTCCAGCGTGAATATCACGGAATCGTTTATGGTATCGTTGTTGGGGGTGATCACTTTCGTGGACATCTGGCTGACATCAAAATTCACCCCGGAACTCCTGGCCAGGGACCGTATCTGATACTTGCCGGGCATGGCCGAACGCACGGTTACGGTCTGGGACTCAGGGTCCACTTTGCCGAAAACTTTCACATACTCCCGTCCATTGAACCAGAACGCGCCGAGCGACGAAGCGGCCTCCTCCGTGGCGATAGACGGCTTAAAAGAAGAAAGCGAAGCGGCGGAAGCGGTAAAACCGCTTGGAACTACCTGCCCGTTAACCGCGTCATAGCGCAGGATTATATCCAAATCCGGAGTATCCAGACGGAAATTTGCCACTTCAACCCCTGACGGCGCCTGGAAAGGGATGAACTCCACGGATTTGAGCACCTTCCCCCCCACATCACCTGCGTTCTCACGCGCAGCAAAAAACAAGGGATTGCCGGCCGAATTGCCGCCAGGCGTAACCACGCGCGCCATCTCCGAAGGGATTTTTATCCTGGAAACCATATCCGGAGCCACAGCGTAAAGATTTCTGCCGGTGTCCACCACCATGGAATCCGCCACTTCCCCCCTGGAATCCAGCGCGGAAACCTTGTAATAGCAGGGAATATCCGGGTCGGATACAGGCAGCACTACGCCCGTGGAGGAGGCCGCCGTGGAAGCGACAAAAGTCCAGACCGGATTTATAACCCCCGTAGCGCGGTATATGTCGTAACGGGAAAGTTCCAGAGGCTCGCCCGCAAACCTGAAATTGGACCCGTCATGATTAGAAACGACCCCGCTCCAGCTTAACGCAACCTCTGTACGGGCAGGGTTAAGGGACGCCTGCAACCCGCCCGGCGACATGGGCGGCAGATCAAGCATACATTCCGTCGACACAAAAACCGAGTACGCATGGGCCGTATTCCTGCTGGAAAAGCGATAATAATATGTACTGTTGAGCAACAGGCCCGTATGCACCTGCTCGGCAGCGGCTGCGCTTGAAAGTATAACCGCGCCGTCGGCCATCAGATCGCCGTCGTGATAGTCGGTGCCGTTTGCAGCCGTCTGGATTATGGGAGCGGTGCTCATCTGCACCAGCACACCCATAGGGTCCGCGTAGACCGGATTGCTCCAGTTAAAGAGCACACTGCGCGCCAGGGCGTTCGGCAGCGAAGCCAGCCCCTCAATAGGCAGCGGGACAGGCGCCTCCAGCGTGCGGACAAGCATAATGGTACCGAAGTTCACGTCCTGCTGCCAGTTCAGACTCGCCAGCCTGAAGTAATACGAGGTAAGGGGAGCAAGGCCGGTAACGGTCAGGGTGAGCTGCAACCCCTGGTCCGTAGCTGACGAATAGATCAGGCCGCCGGGGAAAAGCGAGCCGAAGCTGGTACTGGAGGCATCCAGAGCATAGCCTTCGGCATCCCCCGGCGGGATACTCCAGACGAATGATACGCTGGAAGAGTAAACCCCGCTCACCGCTGGGGAAACTGGCAGATTTGCCAGGGTAGACTCATCGCCCGGCGCCGAGCGTTCGGCCACCATCTTCCGGGAGTCAGCAAGGTAAACACGGGTATAATAAGTGGTGTTGGGCTGAAGTCCGCCAAGGACATACGCCTGAAGATCCCCGGGGGTTACCGAAGTAGAGAATTCCGCGATGAAGACGGTAGGGTCGAAAACATGAGCCGGCTCGGACGAAGAATCTATCCGGTAATACCCGCCGTTCACCGCCCCTAAAAATCCGTCGAGCCCGGGAGCGATCCATGCCAGCTCAAGCGTACCCGTAGCCTTGGAAACAGAGGTTATACTGATTACCGTCCCCGGCTGCGCGGAGATGGACAGCAGCCCCGAACTGAACTTAAACCCGGCGCCGGAAAATGTGGACACTACAGCTTCCGCCAACGCGCAATTGAGCGACAATCCAGTTCCCGAAGCGATAGCGCCACCGGAAGCCACGACATTCCTGCGCACGGCGGCATCTCCGCCCGACATCGGGAAACCGGCGAACGCCGCAGAAGCGAATACGGCGGCCAGCGCGCTTGAAAGGAAAATTTTCCCGCCATGTCCGTACATATTTAATCCCCGTCCCGCCGCTTCAACCAGCGCTATGACAGCCTGGAAACCTGCTTAAGTATGGCCCCTATACGCGCAACGAGCACGCGGGGACTTACCGGCTTAAGCAGGTAATCCTCCGCCCCGGAGTCGAGGCCGGCAACCCTGGTCATTACCTCCATGGCGCCGCCGGTAAGCATTACAACCGGAATATGGCGCGTTTTAGGATCGGCCTTAAGCGCCCGGCAGACATCTATGCCGTTCGTGTCAGGCAGATTAACGTCCAGAAGTATCAGATCCGGCTTCTCAGAAATAGCCATGGGAATTGCCTGGCCGCCGCACGAAGAGAACAACACCTCATATCCATACGCCTCCAGAGTGTGCCTAAGCAGGCTTTGCATCATCTGGTCGTCTTCAACTGAAAGAATGCGGTACATAATTTCCCCCTGGCGGTCTGATTCACAAGACGGCGGCGTTTCCCGTAAATATAATACAGGGAGAATACTTCACAAGTATGTCAGGAATGTAACATTGGTGTAACATGTGCGGAAGGAAAAGGCCGCAAAGGCTCAACGCGGCGCAGGCTAAACGGATACCCGGTCGCTTCAACAACAGGCACATCCTGCTGGGTACGGTATTTGGAAATGAGCGGGAAAAATTGCCGGTGCAGGCGCCAGGGCCGGGGCCGCACCAATCAACGCGGCACTTTATCGGGAGCGGAAAACCTGTATCCCATCTTGTTAACCCCCCCTATCCAGCAGGACACTTTTTCCCCCAAAGCTTTGCGCAGCCGGCTGACCGTAACATCCACTGCCCGGGTGCTTGCCGCACTGGACATCCCCCATACACATTCCAGTAAGTAGGCGCGGCCGAGCACACGGCCTTCCTTGCGCATCAATATTTCAAGCAATTCGAATTCCCGGGGCCGGAGGTTGACTTCCCTGCCCTCGGCAAAACATCTGTGGCAGGCCAGATCAAGTTCAACAGGTCCGCAGCGCAGCGGGATCATTTTTTGCGCTTCCCGTGCTGAATGCCGCCGCAGGACGGCGCGTATCCGCGCGGAAAGTTCCAACTGATCGCAATCCCTTAAAAGTATACAGTCGTCCGCGCCCGCGTCAAAGAATCCGGCTATGGTTTCCGGCCGAAGCCTTTCGCCGAAAACGATTACGGGAATATTTTCAGCCCCCGTCATCTCCCTGAGCATTACTATCCAGGTTACACCTTCAACCTCCCCCGCGCCCGCGTCCAGAAAAATCAGTTTCGGCTTGCAGGAAATAATATACGTGAACGCCTGCGCTCCGGTAGACAGCGTATCCACCGCATAACCTCCCCTGGAGGCAGAATCGTGCAACAACCGGATAAGGTCCTTATTTCCCGATATTATCAAAACCCTGTTTTTTTCCGTAATTCCCATCTTGTTCGCAAAACCCCCACCACGCACGAGCCCACGACCGGACCCCCTGTCCGAAACCGCTTCGGGCAGAGCAATTAACGCCCCCTCACCCATTTGCCGGACTACGGGACAAAAAACCCCTGAATGCCCCGCCGCCAACGCCCGTCAAGGGGCGACGCATTCGCCATCTTCAGAAGGGATACAAAAGCCTTTTCTTGCCCAATACCCGTACGTATCGGCAGTCGTGTGCCAGGGATCCGCTATCCCCGGCTGTGTGCCGTGATAGTACGTGGCATCCGTAGCGCCGCAACAGGAATGTGCGGCCTCATGAATAATGGTGGCGCCGGAATCCTCAATATTGCGCCCAAAAAAAGCGTCGCATAATCTTATAGCCACCACACCGCCCGTAAGCGGCATAGCCGTAGCATAAGCCCCCTTACAGGACCCCTTATCCTGCCCTTTACACAGGAACTGGCGGTCACGGTTGAGCCAGTTGTTTATCTGTGTCGCCATATACCTGGCATGGTCGAACTTGCGTTTTTCAGACTTGACCATGTTGGTCTTGTCCACACTGGCCACCCCGGAGATAATGGCCGCGATCTGCGTTTTGGCGGCATTAAGCGCCCGATAGGCGTACTCCGCCTGGCTGGCGTCGCATTTCCTGAGCTTCATGCGGTCACCGGTATCCGTACATACGGCGCTGGAGGTTTCGGTCCAGCCGCAGGTTTTGCAAACTCCGTTCTTCCCGCGCGCTACGCATTTTTCGCGGCATTTCACCAGTATAGTGTCCGGGTACTTTGAACAGGCGGTGTTCAAATTGCTATAGCCGGTATTTGTTCCCGAACAAGAGCCAATCATTACGTCGTGATTTAAGATATTGCAGACCACCGCTTCCGCCCTGGAAACCGGCAACAAAACAACCACCGCAATAATAAGCATTTTAACGAGCATATCGCCTCCACAGCATTACAAGATTAACCGAATCAACGATTTTTCCCCGCACCCTGCCGCGCGGACACACATTCAATAGCGTCCGGAATAGAATTTGTGATTATTCCGTCCACTTTCCCCACTTTCCCCTTCTCCGTCGCGAACTTTTCGATGGACTGTTTTTTTGTAGGAGACCAGACGTAAACCCGCAGGCCATGCGCTCTGGCGCGCTCCAGATCCCTGCGCTGCACCCTATCATGATAAAGGGCCACCGCGTCGTAACGCCGGGATGCGGCGGCGGTGATAGCCGGAGTACGACGTATTGAAAGCAGCCCTACCCTGGCGTCGGACCTGGCCGAACGTATAACGTCAAGCACGCGGTAATCGAACGACACGAACATTATCCTGCCTGTCAAACCGGCGCTCTCCACGGCCTCGTAGGTTTTCCGCGCGATGGCCTTGTAATCGGTTTTGGGGCACGGACGGTGCAGCAAATTCCCGCCCGGCCAATCGCCGTGAAAGCCGTCGAATATCTTGATGTGAACTACGGCCACTATCCCCGCTCCGGCATCACCAGCATGCGTATCTGCCTGTCTGCGGAGCATAGGCAAAACGTCAGCAAACGCCGCCATTCGCTCTGTGGAAGGGCGCTTATCGCCGTCTAGAAGCACCAGCCCCTGCAGTTCTTCCCTGGTAAAATCGGCCACACATCCCCTGGAGGTGCTTATCGCGTCCACATTTATGTTGTGGGTCAGCACCAGTTCCCCATCCCGGGACAGCTGCACATCCAACTCCACCGCTCCGGCTCCCATGGCAAACCCCCGCTCCAAAGCCGCCAGAGTACTTTCCGGCTCGGGCACGGTCTTTTCACCAAACCCGCGGTGCCCGATAACCAGCGGCAAAGCCGAAGGCGCAAAGGATGGGTTTGCCGCCGGCAACACGATCTTCCCCGGCGCAGGCAGTATCTGTTTCATCAAAAACAATTCTTCCGGCCCGGCTTCCGGCCCAAAAGACTCGCAATCCAAGCCGGAACACATTTCACTCTCCATAACGCTTCCAGGAGACAAAAGCCCGGCACCGGCCGCGGCAGGAATTGTTACGGCCGCATTGGAAGAATTTTCCACCAGGTCATTAACCAGCCGCAGCTGGCTTAAGCTTTCTACAGCCTCCGCAGCTGACAGCCCCGGGAGCAAAAACGACACACAGGCGCCGGCAAGCAATAATAATCGCATAAGGAATCTCCTGTCTATTTACCTGTAATCCCGGATTTTATTGGCGCGCACACCATAACTCCCGGAAGAAATCGCCGGATTTTTTTGCTCCGGGAGATCATTTATCCGCACCACAAGCCAGTTATTCTTTTTGGCATACTCCGCCACACTCTCTGTTTCACCGGTTTCCAGATGCTCATCAGGATTTACCATTATACGCAGCCCCCGGCTGGTTTCTATCATTTCCCTGTCCCCCCGGCTGTTACCGGCGGCCAGCAGGGGCGTTTCCTGTATAAAGGTTTCTATCGCTTCTTTTTTCCCCTTATCCTGGGGCACTGGAACGACAATCTCATCGGTTGTCACACCCTGGGATACTATGGATTTCACTCCTATAATATTGGTTATAGGTATTTGCAGGGCCCTGCTCAAAAACTGCTGATACAGCGCTTCGGGGGAAGCGCTTACCACCCATATCTCGAACCCGTTCTCTTTCAGCCGGTCTATCAGCAGGCGCATGGGCTGAAATATTTTCCCAGAGTAAGATTCATCAAAACACTGCTGCCCGAGCTCCCGGATGAACTGCAGACTTTCCCCGGAGAAATAATGAACGCGGTCTTGCACGTACGGCAGGGAAACATTGGATTTTTTCCGCATCTTCTCAATCAGGTCGGGCTTCCTGTCCGGATGCTTTTTAGCGTACGCGTACAGGCATTCATCGGCCAGATAATGCGGAACCTGCCCAAGCACTGTTCCATCCCCGTCAAAGACCGCCACCTTCCGGCCTTTTTCGTCTTGAACCCCGGCGAAGAAATCATTTAACCGCCTGTTGGCTTCCTCACTGAAACCCGCAATATCTTGCGGCACAACCTGGCCCGCGTGGCAGACGGAGGCACACACCGCAAAGATGGCAAAAAGTGATACGCTTGATTTAAAAGGTTTCATAAATTATATCCATGAGGCACAGGCTTAACCCGGCAAAACACGCTGCTTTTTGAACCCGCCCGCGGGGCGCACTAACGATTACGGAAGAAACAAAACCCGGGAAGACTCCCCTCCGGGCACGAACGTATTGCGGGAGATCGCGCCCGCACGCGAAAACCCCCACCTTACATAATATTGCCTGCCAGTTTCAAGTGGGCGCCTGAACTCCGACGCATACTGGGAAAAGTCAATTTTATACAACTCCGCCGGGGGGACTGAAAGCGTCTTTTCCAGGACAACCCCGTCGAACCAGCCGGGATTAGCCTGCAGCAGTGTCAGTTTTATAACGGTATTTTCTTCCTGCCCGGCGCAACCGCCATAAACAGCTGCCCACTTGTCTTTCAGCTTCAGCTCAAATCCGCCGGTCTTTCCGGAAAACGCCCACGCCGACATAGTTAGTCCGGACGGGTCAGGATCGGCGGCCATCTTGCCCTCGGCCAAAGCTTCCACCCGGTACTCCGGCATTCCCGGTTTCCGTATTACTTTATACTTGTGCGATGCCTCAATTACTTCCACGGATATTGAGGTATCCTCCAGACATATCCCGAAAACGTCTCTTTCCCAGGTCAGGGGCGCCCGGTTTCCGGTCAATTCCACCGTCACCTTGCGCTTCTCAATGCGCAGCAGGTTTTCAGAACAATGCCGACCGTCCTGATATTCCCTGCATATTTTCTCGAAAACATGGCTTACAAGCGTTACCGGCGCCGCCACAAGAGCGTCTCCCGCGCTAAACGAAACGAATTTACAGTTACGCGTGGCGCGCAAGCTATTAAAAACCGATATCCGCGCCGGACTGGCCGCCGGGACCGGGTCGACGTCCCGCATGGCAGCCTCAAAGTTGAAATTACCGGTAAAATCCATTACAGGCTCCGCAGCCATGGACGTTGAAGAACAAACAGCGGCCAGCAGCAGGCCGGAAAGAATTTTGTTTAATAGCATGTTCTACTCCTCTGGACTCTCGCTCATTAATTAATGCACAACACTTCAAATACAATGTAATACATTGTACCAGAAACCACGGATTCCTCAAGGGCCCAAAGACCTATTGGCGGGCAGGCGATGGGGCATACCCCACAACCAGACGCAGAACCTTGTTGCAAGCAAATAGAAATGTCCGGTTTTTAAGCAATTAGAAATGTCCTGTTGGCTGCCGTGATATTTGCTCCTGCTGCATCGTCTTCTTGAACATCCACCCCATCTTCCTCCAAGGGTGGCCTTTGGTCGGCACACTGCTGCCATTGCTCGGACGTGCCAGCGCTTTCAATTCGCTCTTGTTTGCCGCGTAGTAGCCCCTATAAGGCAGCCTATCGACCAATTTGTAGCGCAGGTAGGCGCCTTTAAGTTTTAGATGCAGTCTGCCGTCCAGCCGCTCCTCAACCGCTACCAGCGCACCCGGGCGTACCCGCACAGTCTGTTTAGCCTCCAGTTGCAGGAACTTGTTCCGATAGCGCAGCGTGTAGTCGTTGGCTACCGTCCGGTTCAGTTTGGTGCACAGAATCCCTTCCAGCTTATGCGCGCGTAAAAGCACTCGATGGGCGTCGCCGCGGCTGGCAGGCGCCACAGCGAATCTCGCATTGTGTTCCGGGATGTAGGTCTCCAGGAACTTGTTTGCCGCCTCCATGTCGGATATCCCGGCCAATCGCAGTTCTTTTACCAGCCGGTCCTGGTGCGTTCTGAAGCCGCGCTCTACGCGGCCTTTGGCCTGTGGGCTGTTGGCAAAGATCATCTCTATGTCCAGCTCGCCCATGGCCCGGGTGAATTGCGAAAGCGGCGTCTCGTCGCGCAGTTCTTCCTCGACGGTGGCTTGCTTATTCACCTTGTAAATAGAATCCTTGTCCACGTAAAAAGCCACCGGTCTCCCATGCAGCTTCAGGTAAGCCTTCGCACAGGTCATAAGGTTCACCGTGTCCTCTACTGTTATGAATCTCCCGCACAAAATGCCGCTTGTGGCGTCGTCGATAAATATCAAAAGCGTGCACTTCGGCCCACGATTCTCGAACCAGGCGTGTTCAGACCCATCCAACTGCACAAGCATTCCGACGCAAGGGCGGCGCTCACGCCATTTACGGTGTTTCGGCTTATATGGCTTCAGCACATACAGCCCCTCGCCCAACATGGCCTTACGCAATGTATTGGTCGACACTCGGATACTGTGGTTCTTCCATAGCTTCTCATTGGCAAAAGTGGGTCCGAAGTCGCGATAGTGCAGCTTTACATGCCCCAGAGCCTTCTCGATAAGCCCGGTCTCCACCTGGTGGTTGGAAGGCCTGCCTTTGAGGCCATGGATTATCCCACGGTTGCCGTCCTTGCGGACCTTGGCGCACAATCTTCGCACCTGCCTTTCCGTGATGGAAAGGATTTGCGCGGCCTGGGTCTGCATAAATCTTCCGTCTATAGTGTTTTGTATCACTTTCAATTTGTCGATTTCCCGGTTGCTCATGCTTAAGTATCCCTCCATCGTGCCTCCTTGCCTAGGGAAAAGGAGGTTTTAGCATTTAACCGGACATTTCTATTTGCCGCTAATAGGACATTTTAAAAAAATCGCTACACCAGACGCAGAACCTTTACATCAGCAAAGATTGTAAGGTAAAATCAGAACATGCCCACCGGGACAGCAAGCAAAGGAAGCAGGACCAAACTTAAGGTAATAGATATAGCTATTCGCCTGGCCGCTAAACACGGCTTCGGGGAAACAAGCTTTCAGATGATAGCCGACAAACTGGGACTCAGCCAGTCTGCGGTCATGCATCATTTTTCCAGCAAAAACGCGCTTTTTGAGGAAATGGTAAGAACCATTATCCGCCATAACCATGAAATAGTCAGCGAACTCATCGACATCCACGACAACGCTGGCCGCAGACTCTTAAAGCACTGCCTTGGCAACATTATGTGGACGCTCCGCTATAAACAGAGCGACGGCCCTCTCCTTATATTGCTGTACTACCTGGCCTGCCATGAGAAAAATTTTTCAACAATATTCGACCAAATGATAAATACCGGACGGGAAAGATTAATGACCCACCTGTTGGCGGGCCAGAGGGAGGGACTGTTCCGGATAAACGACCCTCGCGTTACGGCGGAAATCCTTCAAGACAGCCTGTTTGGCTCCATGCTATACGGAGCCTCCTCCCCTCAAAAACACCCAACGCCTGCGGAGATGGAGGCAAAATGGCGGCAGGCTATCCCCGCCCTGACCGGCTGGACAGAGCCGGACCCCTCCCCGCTAATCACAACAACAGAGCGAACCCCTCCGGAAACTACCTGAACTTGAGTTTTTCCCCGTCCAAGGCGCAATCCCTCTCCTTGTCCACCCCGCCCCAATGTTTCCGCAAATGTGCGAATATTACCGAAATACTGGAAATCTTGACATGCAATTCTTCTATCACCGCCCCTCCGGCTATCAGCTCTTCTGCAGCTTTTGACTGGTCTCCCAGCAGCACATCCGAAGCCGCCTCAAGCTTTAAGAGCTTTTTAGAGGGCGATATCCATATCGCCCTCAAGTTTCCTTATCCTGACGTCGGATCTTTCCTGGATCTCCTTAAACCTGTCAACCTGCTCACGAGCGGTTTTAGGAATATTTTCGTCCAATTTATTGCGCAGAGAAGCCTTCAGCGCAATATCTGTAAGCGCGCCTTCCAGCCGGGCCAGGCTTGGTAAAACCGGACAGCTTGCCGCCGGGCTTTGAAGCGTCAGGATTCATCCCGCCGGAGATACTGGGTTTTTTTCCATAAAGCGGTCCCGTTCCTCAACTATGTCCGGTTAAAAATATTATAATAAGAACCTGTTACATAACACCAAACAGAACTGTTAATTTTTTGTGAACACAACCATGAAAAACACCGGCGTTTTTTCCGCCATGTTCCCCTTTTTGTACGTCTCCGCGTTTGCGCTATGCTGCGCGGCTCCCCTTTGCGCGCAATTTCCCGGCCTGGACGGCACGAGATCCGAACTGCTGCGCTACATCCAGAGCGAAAGCGCCGACGCTTCCTGCGGGGTCTGCCTTGGCGCCGCCCAGAAATTTTTTAACGAGCAAAAGAAAAATGAGTTACTGAAAAAAACCGAGGGCATGGTGCTGGTGCCGGCCGGCAAATATAGCCTTGGCTCTCCGGACGGCGTTGGAGATCCGGATGAACGGCCGTCCGCCGACATAGCCCTTGACGGCTTTTACATAGACACGGCGGAGGTCACCATAAGCGAATACATGCTTTTTGCAAGGGACAACGCCAGGGATTTGCCGGAATGGGCGGCGCCGGGAAACAAGTTCAATATGGAGTCCGGAAAAGACCCCTATTACCGGCGGCTTAAAACTCTGGTGAAGACCTGCGGCAGCTGCCCGGTCTTCGGCGTAAGCTGGGACAACGCCAACGCCTATTGCGCCGCAAACAATAAACGCCTGCCCACGGAAGCGGAATGGGAAGCTGCGGCGCGCGGGGGCTCGGGCGAGTTATACCCCTTCGGCTCTTCCGCGGCGGCCGCGGCCCCCTTCGCCTGGACGGAGGGCAACTCCGCAGGGGCCCCTCACCCGATAGCCCGGAAAAAACCCAACAAATACGGCATTCACGACATGCAGGGCAATGTCTGGGAATGGGCTTTAGATATGTACGAAAAAGGCTACTACGCCTCCCGCCCGGGGAAAAATCCCGCCAACAACCGCCAGGGCAGGGAGCATATTATCCGCGGCGGGTCCTGGGCCTCCGACATCGATTCCACGCGCCCTGGTAACCGCGCCTCCGCCAGGGACGCCAATGACGACATAGGCTTTCGCTGCGCGGTGGCGGAAAAAGCCGTACAGCAGCGCAACGCCGGGTTCTAAAGCGGCGGCCGCTGTGATTTAAGATATAATTTAGCCTACTTTACAGCGTACAGGAGCAAAAATGAGCATACATAAAAACCAGCCCAAAGGCCTCTTCCTTTTGTTCTTTGTAGAGATGTGGGAGCGCTTCTCCTATTACGGCATGCGGGCCATCCTTGTGCTGTACATGATCAATTTCCTGAATTTCTCCACGGAATCGGCGGGCCAGCTGTACGGCTGGTACACCGGCCTGGTCTACCTGACCCCGCTCCTGGGCGGTTATATAGCCGACCGCTACCTGGGCCAGCGCTCCTGCATCCTGATAGGGGGCCTCCTTATGGCCCTGGGCGAATTCTCACTGGCCGTGCCAACGCTGCAGTTCTTCTACATCGGACTGGGCCTGCTCATAGCCGGCAACGGCTTCTTCAAACCCAATATCTCCACCGTGGTCGGCTCGCTGTACGAAACCAACGATCCGCGCCGCGATGGCGGCTTCACCATCTTCTACATGGGCATCAATATCGGCGCCTTCTTCTCCCCCCTGGTCTGCGGTACCCTAGCCCAGAAAGTGGGCTGGCACTGGGGTTTTATAGCCGCCGGCGTGGGCATGGTGATGGGCATGGCCATGTACCTGTGGGGCCAGAAGGCCATGCTGGGCGACAAATGCATGCTACCGGCTCGCCCGCGCACCGGCGCGGATAAAGTGGACGACAAGCCCCTTACGCATATAGAGAAGCAGCGCATAGCGGTCATCTTCATCATGGTTTTCTTCGCCATCTTCTTCTGGTCCGCCTTCGAGCAGGCCGGCAGTTCGCTGACGCTGTTCGCCGACCGCGAAACCAACCTGGCCATCAACCTGTTCGGCCATAGCTGGACCATGCCCTCAAGCTACTTCCAGTCGCTGAACCCGCTGTTTATAGTTATTCTGGCCCCCTTCTTCTCCAAGATGTGGATAAAAATGGGCGAAATGGGACGGGAACCGTCCACGCCTGTGAAATTCGCCGCGGGCCTGGGCATGCTGTCGCTGGGTTTCGTCATCATGATAGCGGGTGCCGCGGTCTACCAGCAGAGCGGCCCGGTAAGCATGCTGTGGCTGGTGGGCGCCTACTTCTTCCACACGCTGGGGGAACTCTGCCTCTCGCCCGTAGGACTGTCGCTGGTCACCAAGCTGGCTCCGGCCAAGTTCGGCTCGCTGATGATGGGCACCTGGTTCCTGTCCTCTTTCGCGGCCAACATCGTAGGCGGCTACTTCGCCGGCAACTACGACGCCATGAACCATACGCTGTTCTATATGGTACCCACCGCCACCGCGGCCGGCGCGGCCATACTGCTGCTGATACTGACCCCGCACATCAAGAAGTGGATGCACGGCGTACACTAAGCACCCCGCACCTGTACAAAAAAGAACCCCGCCCAGCCGCGGGGTTCTTTTTTTATTAAAGAAAAACGGGACCGCGAGACGCCCAGTCGGGCAGGACGGGGGAGACCCTTGCGAACCCGGAAGAGGAACCCCTTACGTGGGTTCCCCCCGCCTTGGGAAATTATGGCGGGGCCCCCTTCCTGCAACGGGTTCTCAAGGGTCTCCCCCGTCCTGCCCTCCACAAAGGGTGCTCTGTTTTCTTAATAAGTATTACCTGCCTGGAGGGGGCCCGTCCGGGGTTTGGTTGAGCAAACCCTCACGGAGGCCGACGCTTGCGTAAGCGCGGAGGCCGAGTGGGGAGGTGCGGGCACGGTGTGCCCGACACCGTGTTTGAGCAACCAAACCCCGGATGGGACCCCGCACCTTATGTGTTTTATGAAAGGTCTATAAGGTTCCAGCGGGTGGCGTAGAGGGAGCGGAGTTTAAGGCGCAGGCGACTATTTTCGGGCTTAAGCAGGTCCGGGTCGCCGGCGAGCAGGGCTTCGCGGTCTTCCATGACTTCAGCCAGGATGTCTTTGTCTCGCGACATATCCGCGATCTTGAGGTCCATGTCTCCGTGCTGGCGCACGCCCAGGATCTCCCCCGCGCCGCGGATATAGACGTCCTTTTCGCTCAGTTCGAAGCCGCTGGAGCACTCGGTCATGGCCCGCAATCTTTCGGCCGAGTCGCCGGTGCGCGCGTGGGCCACCAGCAGGCAGCGCGAATCCCAGCGCCCGCGGCCCACGCGGCCGCGCAGCTGGTGCAGGCTGGCCAAGCCGAAGCGCTCGGCGTTGTTGATAACCATCAGCGTGGCGTTGGGCACATCTATGCCCACCTCTATCACCTGCGTGGCCACCAGGATATCAATACGGCCCGCGGCGAAGTCCTCCATCACCCGCTTCTTCAGCGTGCCCGGCATACGGCCGTGCAGCATCTCCACTCTGCGGCCCTTAAAAAAAGCCCTGAGCCGCTCAAACTCCGCCTTTACAGATTTCATGTCGGCGGCCAGCGTGGCTTCTATCACCGGGTAGACAATATAAACCTGGCGCCCCTTCGCCGCTTCTTCAGTCGCGGCCAGCAGGGCAACCTCTTCCGTGGCCTCAGCGGTCCTCACCGGCCGCCTGCCCGGCGGCAGTTCTTTTATAGCCGACAGATCCAGGTCCCCATACAGCGCCAGGAAAAGAGTGCGCGGTATCGGCGTGGCAGTCATTATCAGCATGTCGGCCCGCTCGCCTTTGGCCCGCAGCGCCGCGCGCTGCCGCACCCCGAAACGGTGCTGCTCGTCTATCACCGCCAGCCGCAGATTTTTAAATTTAACCTCCGGCCCGATAACCGAATGCGTGCCTATCAGAATATCTATTTCCCCGGCCGCCACCGCCTTTAGTATCTCTTTTTTGCGCGCCGCGGCAACCCGCCCGGTCAGCAGGGCATAGCGGACGCCGAGCCCACCCAGAAATCGCTCGAAAGTGAGAAAATGCTGCTCGGCCAGTATTTCGGTAGGCGCGGCAAATACGCTCTGGCCGCCATTTTCCGCCGCCAGCAGCATGGCGGAAAGCGCCACCACTGTCTTGCCGGAGCCCACGTCGCCCTCCAGCAGGCGGGCCATGGGGACCGGGGCCTGCATGTCGGAGAAGATCTCGTTGATGGCGTGAGCCTGGGCGCCGGTAAAACAGAATCCCAGGTTTTCGCGGAAAGGGGTAAGAAGGGTCTTTTTTATTTCACAGGTAAAACCTTTCTGCACGCTGCGCGTCTGCCTGCGCTTTATAGCCCAGGCCAGCGCCAGCAGCAGCAGTTCCTCGTAAATAAAGCGGCGGCGCGCGCCCGTAAGCTCGAAATTATTCTCCGGGAAATGGATGGCGCGCGCGGCCAGGTCGCGCGCCAGCAGCCCGCGGCGGGCGGCCAGGGCCGGCGGCAGGAAATCCGGCACTCCGGCGGCGCCTTCGGCCACGGCCGCGAACACCGCCTCCCGCATGAACTTCGGCGCCAGCCCTTCCGTAAGCGGGTATACCGGCACCAGCCGCCCCGCGTGCAGCTTCAGCGTCCGGGCATCGTCCGGGTAATATTCTTCGGCGCGCACCCGGCTCACGAACAGCGGGTCCTCGGGAGTGCCGGTTATCCAGACCGTACGGCCAGCGGTCAGATCTTTGCGCAGAAGCGCGAACACGTCGAAACGCGGATTATGCCGTTTAAAAAAACTGGCCTCCGCTTCGCCGGCCGCGGTCTCCAGGAAAACCTTGAAAATACGCAGCCCGCCGGCGGTATACAGGTCGCGGACTTTTTTTATACGGCCCTTAAGAACAGGCGCGTCCTCCACGTACGGGAGATGTTCTTTTTTTGCCCCCGGGCGGCGGTCCTCCCACTTGCGGGGAAAATAAAAAAGCAGATCCTGAACGGTTTCCACCCCCAGCCGGGCGAACAACTCCGCCCGCTTCGGCCCGACGCCTTTCAAGTGTTGAATGGATGTCATATTCAGGAAAATACATTATAGGGAAATAAGAGGGCTGAATACCAATCAGGCAAAATTGGCATTCCGCCGCCGCATCGCAATCTTGAGCATAATTTGAGCCGCAATTGAATGGTTCCTGAACGCGCTTTGTTATACTTTAATTGTAGGATAAGTACGCTCTCTAAAAGATTCAACTAATCCCCGGCGCTGTACGGTACGCCCCCCTAACCCAAACCCCCAAGACACAGGGCTTCGGTCCTGTGCTCTAGTACCTGCGGCGCCGGCTTAATTTAAAGCCCCGCCGGGCAGCATCGACTGAGACTACTTAGTAAGGCATAACGCACTTCACCACGAAACATCCGGCGGGGCGATTTTTTTCTTCAATTCCGCCAATAAAATATTATAATCACCTTACTATGAAAGAACGCGCGCTTCTTGTGGACGATGACGCGGAACTGCTGGCCATCCTTAAACGCTACCTGGAGAACCACGGGTTCGAAACGGTGCTGGCGGCCGACGGCGTAAAGGCCTTGGCGGCCGCCGCCGCAGTGAAACCCGGCATAATTATCACCGACGTGGACATGCCGCGCATGGACGGGTTCACCCTTTGCCGAAAAATAAAGGAGTCCGGCTCCCTGGGAGCCACGCCGCTCATTATAATGTCCGGCAAGAAGATCTCCGAAGCGGATATGGTCTCCGGCTATAACTTCGGCGCCGACGATTACGTTACAAAACCTTTTTCATATCCCCTGCTGCTGGCAAAGATAAGCGCGGTTATGCGCCGGGCGGCGGCGCGCCCCAAAAAAGCCGCCAACATAAAAAAGGGAGCCCTGGAAATCAACCTTGAGGGACGGACGGCAAAACTTAACGGGAAACCCCTCAAACTTACCTCCAAAGAATTCGACCTGCTTACCGCCCTGGTCTCAAATCCGGGGCGCGTGCTCAGCCTCAACGGGCTGCTTGAAGCCGTCTGGGGATATAACACCGCCGACTACAACAATCCACACACTGTCGAAGTGCACATCTCGAACCTCAGAAAAAAAACCGGAATTTTTTCCAGGCGCATTATAGCCGTACCTGGTCATGGCTATAAATTCGAATAACCGGCGCGGAACGTCTTAATGCGAAAACCAGACCTCAAAAGTACCGCTGCCGGCGTTTGCCCGGAAACACTGCGGAGCCTGCTGCTTGCCGCCGCCGGCCCCGATAACCTTGACGCTTTCCTGCGCAGAATCTTGGCGGCGCTTGCCCGGCATAACGCGCTTGGCCCCGGCGCCGGACTGGCCGTACTGCTGCCCGCCGGCAGCAACGCCGCCCCCGCGATGACTGCATTAAATTTCACAAAAAAGCAGCAGGAACTCCTGGCCGCAATAAACCGGGCCGGCACAAAGTGGCCAAAAAACATATTGCGATTTGCCTTACAGGACGGCACCGCCAGTGGCTGCCTGCTGGCGCGGCTGCCTTCCGCGCACGCCGCCCCCTGCGCCGGCGAATTACTGAAAATAGCGGCAAAAACCATAAGCGGGCGCCTGACCCAGGAGCGCAGGGAAAGGCAGCTGGTCACAGAGCGTGATATCGCCGACGCTGTCACCCACCTTGAAGAACTTTTCCTGACTTCGCCGAATATCTCGATAGAGGAGCTCTCAAGGACCGTGCTGGATGAGGCGCGGCGCCTTACAGGCAGCCGTTTCGGCTTCGCCGGCTACATAGACGCCGCCACAGGCTGGCTGAATGTCCCCACCCTGACGGATGAGGCGTGGAAGAAATGCCGGATAAAAAAGGGCGCGGTAGTTTTCAAGAAATTTACAGGGCTCTGGGGCTGGGTACTGAACAAAAAAACCCCCCTGCTTACGAATTCGGCGGCGGCTGACCCGCGGGCCGGCGGCATCCCGGGCGGCCACATAAAAATAGAGCGCTTCGCGGCGGCGCCCGCGGTAGCGGCAAAACAGCTGCTGGGAATACTCGCCGTTGCCACCCCGCCCGCCGATTACCGGCCCGCAGCTCTCGACGCGATAAAAAAACTGGCTCAGGTCTACGCCCTGATGCTGCACCACAAGCTCTCCGAGCGCCGGCAGAACGTGGAAAGCGCCCGGCATCTTGCCATTATCTCCTCCTCGCAGGATATAATATACAGCGCCGGTCCGGACGGAAAACTGACATACATAAGCCCCCGGGTGGCGGATTACGGCTACAAGCCGGAAAACCTTATAGGGCGCAGCGTTTTTGATTTCTGCCATCCGGCGGACAGGCAGCTGGCGGAAAGAGTTTTTCAGAACGCTATAAGCTCCGGCCGCACGCTCCCCCTGCTTAACTACAGGCTGCTGAAGAAAGACGGGACGCCTTTGCCGGTGGAGCAAAAGAGCGGCGTCATACTGACCAATGGCCGGACGGAGTTTATAACCGGCGTTATCCGCGACGTTAGCGGCATACACCGCGCCGCGGCGCAGGCCAGGGAAAGCGAAGAAAGATACAGGCGGCTTGTGGAGAACCTGGGAAAGAACTATTTTTTCTACCGCCACGACATCCACGGAGTATTCAACTACGCAAGCCCCTCCGTAACCGACATGCTGGGATACTCAAAAAAAGAGTTCCTTACGCATTATAGCCGCCACCTCACCAAAAGCCCCCGGAACAAAGAAGCTGTAAGACACACCCGGCTAAGCCTCCTGGGCAGACAGCAGCCGCCGTATGAGGTAGAGATCTACCACAAAGACGGTTCGCTTCGCTGGCTGGAGGTAACGGAAACCCCGCTGCGCGACTCTAAAGGGAAAGTAGCCGCCATAGAAGGGCTTGCCCGCGACGTCACCGGGCAGAAACAGGCAGCGGCGCTGCTGGCCGCAAGTGAACACCGCCTGCAGTTAGCGATGTCCCAGCTCAACGGCGTCCTGTGGGTGCTGGACAAAGATCTGCGTTTCACCCTCTCCCGCGGGCAGGGCCTTGCGGCCTTAGGGCTTAAACCCGACCAGATAGTAGGCATGTCGCTTAAAGCATTCATACGGCCGGCAGGAAGGAACAGTGCGTCCATGGCCGCGCACCAACAGGCGCTGCAAGGCAAAAATATCAGCTATGAGGAAACCTTCAAAACCACCACATTCAATGTCGTGCTTTCCCCTCTCAGAAGCCCTGCAGGGAAAGTAACAGGAATTGTAGGCGTAGCCGTAGATATCAGCGAGAAAAAAAAGATGGAACACCTGCTTCAGGAGAACGAGACTTTCCTGAACAATGTGGTAGGGAACATACCGGACATGGTTTTTATTAAAGACGCGAAAGAACTTAAATTCGTCAGGCTGAACAAAGCCGCGGAAACCCTGCTGGGCTGTTCCGAAAAAGAACTGCTGGGCACCAGCGATTACGACAATTTCCCGCAGGAAGAAGCCGACTTTTTTGTAAAGGTAGACAGGGAAGTGCTCTCCGGCAAACAGCTGGTCACAATTGCTGAAGAACGCATCCATACGCGCGACGGAAAAGAAAAAACACTTCACACTAAAAAAATACCGATATTGGATAGCCATGGAACGCCGCAGTACCTGCTGGGCATTTCCGAAGACATTACCGAACGAAAACGCCTGGAAAACCTTTTAATTGAGAATGAAGAGACCCTGCGCAGAATCTTTGAAACGGTTACCGATGCTATTTTCCTGAAAGACACCACCGGGCTGTACCTCAAAGCAAACAAGGCTTGCGCCGATCTTTTCCTGCTAACCCCCGGTGAAATGCTGGGGAAAACCGACTTCGACCTCTTCAGCACTGAAATAGCCGCGGAAAGCCTGCAAGACGACACAGAGGTGCTGCGCCAAGGCCGGACCTTGTTGTTCAGCAAAGAAAGGATTTTCCCGTCAGGCAAAATCTATCTGAGCGTGGTTAAAACGCCGTTGCGGGGGGCGGACGGGAAGATGACGGGAGTGCTGGGCGTGGTCAGAGATATAACCAGCATCAAAGCCATGGAGGCGGAACTGGCGACCACCCGGGCCTCCACAGCGCTGAGTAAAGTAGCCAGGCCCATAGCCCACGACTTCAATAATGCCCTGGCCGCTATCAGCGGCTATGCCACCATGATAGACGATGAGCTGCAGGAAAGCAATCCCCTCAAGGGAGAAATCGCCCAGATCATACGGGCCGTTACCCGGGCGGCCGAGCTTACCTCTAAACTGCAGGATTTCGCCAGGAACCCCAAGATAGACGACGGCAAAGAATAAAGTATTATTTAAAATCCGCGGTTTTTATCTCGAACAGTTCTTTCTCCTCGTTCGAAACGAGGAGGGCACCCGGCCCGTCAAAAGTGATCCCCTCGCACTGCCCGGCTCCGAAGATAAGTTTTTTTTTCACGCCCGCGAAATAATTATCGGAACCTTTTGGCCGCTCCAGCAGCCAGGCCCCGTCATAGGTAAGCAGCGCCAGTTTTTTCCCGTCGGCGCTGACGGCCGCGTCGGTAACCATAGCGCCGGCGTCAAAGGAGGAAACCAGTTTAAGCGCATTTACCCGCTCCCCCTCCAGCGAAGTGAACCGGTAGAGCTTCGCCCTGGTGTCCGAACGGTGCTTTGTAACAAGGTAAAGCCTCCCATCGGCCCAAAAAACAGCTTCCGCGTCAAAATTCATCTTACCGGGCGGGAACGCCTCCTGGTCCGGGTAGCGGAACATCACTTTTTTAGCGGGCGATGAAATACTGACAAGAGCCGGGTCCGGCTCCGGGACAATATATACGGCCAGGTTCTTACGGCGGTTGCGGTTATTGCCGGAATCGGCAATTATAAGATTGCCGCTATTATCCGCAGTCATTGCCTCCCAGTCCACATTTGCGGCGCTGCTTACCCTGATGCCCTTATACTCGGCGTTCGCAACGGCCTCCGGCTTAACGGGTTTCCCGTCCCGGGTAAAAGCAAAAAGATGCGGACTGTTACCGGAATCATTAATGACCCAGTACACATTATTGAAGGCAGGGCTCTTCAAGAGGGCCGAACCCTCCTTGACCGCGCTTGTCTCCAGCCGGGCGCAAGGCGCCAGCTCGGGCCTGCTCTCAAAAGCCTCAAGCAGGCCAGCAGCGGAAAAAAGGCACAGAAGAAGCAGACTTATGGCCGGCATATCACGCTTTTCCCCAACCGGCCAACTCCAGAAGCTCCGCGGTTTCACGGCGCGACAGATTAAGCCCCGCTACGAAATCTTTAGCGTCGGCGCCCATAAGCCGGGCTATGCCGGCCAGCCGCTGCCGGGAAGTTCCCCCCGCAAGAGCCTCGCCGTTAAAAGAGAACGCCTTGTGGATAAAGCCCAGCGCCCCCAGTTCCCGGAGAAGGCTGAGGGCCGGCAACGGGTCTTTTTCTCCCAGTATTTTTAAAAGTTCATTGCGCAGGCGTTCGCGCGAAAGGAGGCCCGGCAGGCCGCCGGCCACCGCAGCCGCCGCCAGGGCCGCAGTGTCCGCGTCAAGCCGCCAGCCGAAGCGCCCGGCAAAACGGGCCGCGCGGTAAAGCCGGGTGGGGTCGTCCTCAAAACTTTTTGCGTGGAGAACGCGCACGATCCCCGCACGGATATCGGCCATCCCGCTATGGGGGTCCGCCAGTTCAAAAGCCTCGGGGCCATCGAGCCGTACGGCCATGGCATTACAGGCAAAATCCCGCCGGCCCAGATCTTCCTGGACCGAAACCGCCGGGACTGTAACCGGCAGGGCGGCGGGACGCTGGTAGGTTTCTTTTCGGAACCGGGCAAAATCCAGGCGGCCCCCGGCTGCCGGGAAAAACCGGACCGTCTGGAAAGGCCCGAATTTTTGGTACTTGCCGCCGTATTCCCGCGCCAGCGCCTCAACCACGACAGCGGCGTCGCCGCTGACCAGGAAATCCACATCAGCCCCGGCACGCCCCATAGCCCAGTCGCGCGCGCAACCGCCTACGGCATAAAGCTCGAACCCTGCCGCGCCGGACAGAGCTGCGGCCTTTGCCAGCACCGGCAAGTCGTTAAGAGGACGGAGCTTCATCAGCTTTGGCGAACGGGATGGCGTCACCTTGCGCGGCGGACAGGACGGTCACAAGATTTTTAAGGCGCCGCAGCGCGTCGTTTTTTGCCAGCAGTTCCTGCGCAGCTTGAAGCACGGCCGCGCGGCCGCAAAGCCCCCTGGCGGCGGGCATGGAAAACATAACATCAAGGCTGCGCGCCGCAGCCGGCTGCACCGGCAAAAGACGCAGCCCGGCTTCCCGGGCCATAAATTCCATAACCTCGGTTTCTTCCTCGCGGTCACGGTCGCTTTCCAGCAGGCCGGTAAGCGGGCCCAGCCCGAAAAAATAAACCGGCTCGCAGGCAAGGGCGTGGCTGGCCGCCATGGAGGCGCGCACCGGCGCGTAATCGGTCTGCATACGGGCTATCCATTTGTCTTTTTCAGCGGCGTAAGTTTCCGGCATCACAAAAGCCAGAATGTCACGGCCAGGATCCATGTAAATGAACGGTTCTTCGTGCGGGAACAGGCCGGAGCATTTAGGGCACATCAGGAGGTCGAATTCACCGCTGAGGATGAGCTCTTTCACCTCGTGGTCGCGGTCGCCGCGGACCACGGTCCAGAAATCCGCGTCGAAATTTTCGCCGCAGGAGGGACATTCAACCCTGAAAACGCCTTTTGTAGCCATACGCCACTTGATCGGTCGGCCAGCCTGGCCGCCTACAGCCCCACCTCTTTATTGAAGGCCGTTATCAGCTCGTCATATTCCGCCACTTGCGCAAAGGTCTCGTCCCAAAAGGACGGGTCCCACAGCCGGCGCAACTCTTCGGAAGTGCGGCCCTGCTGCTCCACCCAGGTAAAATACTTAAGGTTATGCACGGCCTTGCGGTCAGCGTAGGTAAGCTCTTTCATGTAATCGGTGGTGCAGCCCAGCAGGCGGCGCTCGAAATCCACCAGGGCGTTCTCGCGGGTGTACTTGCCCATTTCTTTTTCCATTTCCTTGAGGCGGGAACCGTAGAGCTCCATGCTGTCGGTGAACACGGTCACAATGACGTCATCCTTGCCCATCTCGTAATATCTGGCTGTCTTGATGGCGGAAAGCAGGTTGGAAATGCCGGAGAAGCCGAGCAGGCCGAGCTGTTCGATGACCTCCTTCTTCACGCCGTATTCAGCCAGGACCTTTTTCCCCTCCGGCTCGTTGAAAAGACGGGCCAGGCGCACGCAGGCTTCGTCGTCTATGGCGGTTACAACGTCGGTATTGCGCACATTGTGCACCCAGGGGATGTGTTTGTCGCCTATGCCTTCTATGCGGTGCTCGCCAAAGCCATTGGAGAGGATGGTGGGGCACTGCAGGGCTTCAGAGGCGGTGATCTTCATGCCCGGGAACTTCTTCTTTAGGTAATCGCCGGCCGCTATGGTGCCGGCGCTCCCGGTGGCGGAGGTGAAGGCGGCCAGGCGGCTACGCGGGCCTTTTATGGCGTTGAAGGCTTCCTCAAGGGCGGCGCCGGTCACATGATAATGCCAGGTGGGGTTGCCCATCTCCTCGAACTGGTTGAATATCACGCAATCTTTGCGGGTCTTCTTTATCTCCCAGCACTTGTCGTAAATCTCTTTCACGTTGGATTCGGTGCCGGGAGTGGCAATCACTTCGGCGCCTATTTCTTTGAGCCAGGTGAAGCGTTCTTTGGACATCCCCTCCGGCAGGATGGCCACGGCGGTGGTGCCGAGCAGGGCGGAGTCGAAAGCGCCGCCGCGGCAATAGTTGCCGGTAGAGGGCCAGACGGCCTTCTGATCGACGGAGTCGAATTCGCCGGTGACCATGCGCGGAGCCAAGCAGCCGTAAGCGGCGCCTACCTTGTGCGCACCGGTGGGAAAGTACTTGCCCACGATACCGATAACGCGGGCGTCTATGCCGGTGATCTCTTTAGGGATCTCCAGCATATTCACAGGGCCGAAGCCGCCGGTCTTTATGTCATTCTTCCAGGTGATGCGAAAAAGATTGATGGGATTAATGTCCCAGAGGCCTACGGGTTTGAGTAATTGCTTAACTTTATCCGGGATAAGGCCGGGGTCCTTCATCTGCGCGAAAGTGGGCATCACAATCTTGCGCTTGCGGCACAGCGCCGCGTTCTTCCTGACCACCGCCGCATTGACCTTAAACTTAGCCATACAAAGCACCTCCGTATAACTTTCACGAAAACGTTAGTTTATTATACAAATTAAAAATTCGGACCGTTCTCCGACATGCCCGCCCAGCCTTTATCAAAACATGTAAATCTCCGCCATTGTTTTGTAAGATAAGCACAAGGTCCGGCCGCCGGCTTGATTTATGATAACATCCGCGCGTTCTTACACATTACCCCTCTTATTCTCTGTTTGCTGCCTGTGCGCCCCGCGCGCGGGAACAAGCGCCGTTTTCCTTATAGGCATAGACGGCGCGGACAGCGTCCTTACGGCTGAACTTGTTAAAGCCGGCCGTATGCCCAACCTGGCGGGCCTGATAAAGAACGGGGCGCTGGGAGAACTCTACACTTTTTCACCGCGGCCGCTCAGCTCCCCTGTTATCTGGACCTCCATGGTAACAGGCAAGAGCGTCTCCAAGCACGGCATAACCGCTTTTACCAAGCCGAACCGCGAAGGCTGGTTTCAAAGCGGCGACCGCAAAGCACCGGCCCTCTGGAACATGGTATCTTCCTTGAAAAAGACCGTGGCGGTTACGGGCTTTCTTATAACCTACCCCGCGGAAGCCGTTAACGGGATAATGGTTTCCAACAATTACGCCGTATCCATTGATACCCAACACGTTACCTGGCCGCCGGAATTTTTTGAAACTTCCCGCAACTATACCTTCAGAAAAAGTAACGGCCTAAAGGAGGCGGCCGCCATAGCCGGTTACTCCAGTACGGAACTCCTGAGTTTTTCGCCGCCTATTGACAGTTTCGCGTCTGAAAACTTCCAGCAGCATTATATTTTTGAAAAGCTGGTCGCCTACGCCCGCTCGGACAACAACCTGGCGCTGCTGAACGAAGAACTGCTTAAAAAGGATAAATTCGATCTTTTCATAACATATTTCCCGGGCATAGACCAGGTTTCACACATGGCCTGGGGCCGCTACGAAGCCGCCAAAACAGGCGCCGCAGTCGCCTTCGGGGATCTTGTCCCGTCCTACTATGCCCAGGCCGACAAGCTTATCGGCATTCTGCTGGCCAGGACAGAAAAAAATGACACCATAATAGTAGTGTCCGACCATGGTTTTCAGCTAAGCGCCGGGGCAACTTCCACCTCCGTAATTACAGGCGACCACAGGCAAGGTGGAATCTTCGTGGCAAAAGGACCGGACATCAAGCGCGGCATCCGGCTGAAAAAACCGATAATCGACTGGGACATAGCCCCGACCGTGCTTCAGCTCATGGGGTTGCCCCTGGCCCGGGATTTCGACGGGAAAAATGTAGATGAAATGTTAACAAAAAAGCGCCTGTCCTCAGGCCCGGAGAAATATATTGACAGCTATCAGCTTATGCCCTCTACGGGCACGGCCCAGGATATCCCGCTCATGCAGCAGGAGATGATGGAGCGCCTTAAACTCTCAGGCTATGTGCAGTAGCACAAGAAAACATCCGGCTTACCGTTCCACCACGGCCGGCACCGCAAGGAGCGTCACATAATGAAAAAAAACACCTTTCTGTTTTCCTGCGCGCTATTGGCGCTGGGCGGCCCCTGCGCGCGCGCGGCCGAAAAAATGAACGTTATCTTCCTGGATATCTGCTCTACCAGGGCCGACCATTTCGGCACCTACGGCTACAACCGCGACACCACTCCTAACATGGACTCCTTCGGCAAGAGCGGGGCTGTTTTCGAGAACGCCATGTCGGAGGGGTCCTGGTGCCTGCCCAGCTACGCCAGCCTGCTTACCGGGCATGTGCCGGAAGTTCACGGCCTTTACACCAACCTGCCCGCGGGCAAGCTTCCGTCTTTTGAAACCACCCTGGCCGCAGAGCTGGGCCAGGCCGGCTACAAAACCGCCCTGTTCAGCGGGGGCGTTTTCCTGCTGCCGGAATGGGGCCTGACCAAAGGTTTCGACAACTACACCAATGCTTTTTCCACCGCGAACCCGAACCGCATCCCCGCTCCTTTCCAAGACAATTTACAGGGCGTCCTGGGCTGGGTGCGCCAGAATAAAAGCGCGGAGAAGCCTTTTTTCCTGTTCGCCACCATCGACGACCTGCACACGCCTTATCATTCCGAAGATCCGGACAAGTACGATCCCGGCTATGAGGGAATAGTTCACGACCCCGACATCCTGGGCGTGCCTTTCTCACGGGCGTACAACGGCCAGGAGGCAGGCTACCCGGAGGGCATGAAGAAAAAAGTCGAAGAGTTCAAGAGCGATCCCCGCCATCTCAAACACATGATCGCGCACTACGACGCGTCGCTCAACAGCGTGGACAAACAGATAGGCGCGTTCATGGATAAGATGCGCGAGATGGGCATGGACAAGAACACCGTGTTCATAATCTCGGCGGATCATGGCGAACTACTAGGGGAAAAAGGCCTTATCAACCACACCGAAAGCCTTTATGAACCGGTTACCCATGTCCCCTTGCTGGTCAAAGATCCGTCTAACCCCGCGTCGCACGGAAAGCGGCTTAAACAGCTGGTACAGCGTATAGACCTGATGCCCACCATACTGGAAATGGCCGGCGTAAGCCAGTACGGGCTGGGCCTGCAGGGCACAAGTTTCGTCCCGCTGCTGAAAAACCCCCAGGCTCCCTGGCGGGAATACGCGTTCGCGCGCAGCCGCAGGAATATCCCTTTCATGAAAGGCAAAGACGCCATGATAGACGAAAGGATAGTGCGAGATAACTGCTGGAAACTGCATCACTACCTTTATAAGACCAGCTGGGAGCTTTACGATATCTGTTCCGACCCGCTTGAGACGACAGACCTCGCGGCGACCCGGCCGGAAATAACAGCGCGCCTGGCCTTCCAGCTGCTCAAGAACCTGGAAGAAACCAGGCCGCACCAGCCCGGCCCTCCGGATGGCCTGACAAGAACCCTGATAGAAAAACCGCCCGCACCGAAAAACTAGGCCGGCGCCACTCTTTACGGCAGAGCCGACGGGGCGCCCCTGAGGGCGTCCCCGGGGGTTCCCCTGCTGCCCCGGAAGAGGAAACCCTTGCGTGGTTTCCCTCCAGCCGCGGCGTCTGGAGCCTCCCTTCCGCAACGGGGCTGCAGGGTAACCCCTGGGAACGCCCTTGAGGTTTTCCCACACAGAAATTTCTCCGGGCAAAAAAATACCCGCCGGGTAAGGGCGGGTATTTTCGCAAAGCTCCGGCTGACGCTTATTTAACTTCCACGGTCGGAGTTTTTCCTTTCTTCACGTGGTTGTCTTTGGAAACGCTGCCCACGCGCTTAAACCCCCACCTTAGGTGATATTTCTTGGCGCCGCGGGAATCTTCTTCGTCGGCGGAATTATCCATGGCCTCTTTATCCGTAGAAAGGTCCTTGGCCGTAAAAGACATGGTATAACCCACGGCGGCGGCAAAGGTGAATTCTTTTGAACCCCTATACCCGCTGAACCAACCGGGATTGTCCTTATAAAGATCGATGTCTATTACCACTTTATCTCCGGCATACTCCGCGGCCCAGCGGTCGGAAACCTCGAATTTATAGGTTTTAGTGGCCGAATCATAGGTCAAAGCGGTGAAACTCAAGCCGTCCTCGTCGGCTTTCATCGGTATCTTGCGGCCGGGAACCATTACGAAAAGTGTGTCGTAATTACCCTGCGTGTTTACAGAGTACTTGTACGCGGCCTCGTTAACGCCGATATCCATCCTGGGCCCCTCAAGGCAGACATCAAAACTCTCACGCTCCCAGGCAAGCAACTTGCGGGCCTCCATCTTTATCTGGGCGCTCTGGCTCCAGCTCATGCCGGGCCGCTCATAGCAGGTCTGCACAGGCCTGTTGTAGCAGGTCTGCACTGGTTTGCTGGTGCACTGCTGCACCGGCACCGTGGTGCCGTTGGGGCCGGGCTGCATTACGGTGTGGCATTCCTGCACGTATGTGGTGTGACATTGATACACATATTCGGTGCGGCACTCCGTTATATATTCCAGGCTGCGCAGCCATACCTTGTCGCTGAGGATCTCCGTAGCGCCTGGCCCGAAAGGGAAACGGGCGCAATCGCGGGTATACCGGCTGGTCCCATAGGTTGGCATCGGTATAGACTGGTAAGTTTGTCCGAGCTGGGACACGAATTGATGCGTATTTACACCCTGGTCAAAATTCACCTGGGCGCCGGCGGCCGCAGCAAAAAAGGCGGAAACCGCAATGGCACAGATAATCTTCTTCATTTGCATATTTTCCTCCGCTGATCACACCGCCCCGATAACAAGCCCCGGGGTATAGCTACAATTTTACCAATTCACCCCACGCCGCGTATTGATTCTGGTCAACAGGGCGCGGGGAACGCCCTGGGTCAAGCCACTTTAACGTTCTTACCTACCCAGACAAAACCGGAGGGCAGAATTATGCACTGGCACTTGTCGCTGAGGATAGAATTATTCTCAGGCATAATATTCACTATCCCGTTGGTCCAGGAAACATAGCGGATATGCTCCGCTTCAAGCCACTCGTAAATCCTTGGCCCGACGCGCGGCATTATGGTCCACACCACAGCCTTGTCCCAGGGAATCTCCTCCGCGTTGGACGAAAATTTAATTTCGGGTATTTTGGCCAATAATGAATCCATAACAAACTCCTTAATTAACTTCCCCAATTCGCCGTGAAGGGCACGGCCCCGGTACCGGAACGCAAAACGCGCTCGGCCACACCGTGGCCTCACTCCTCCTCAGGCCTCGGCGCTTACGCAAGCCTCGGCCTTCGGAAGGTTTTGCTAACCCGGCACCGGGGCCGTGGCAGAAATTTTTTAGACCGCGGACTGTACCCCGAATTCTGTCCGGCGCCTTGCGGCGCCTGGAGGACCATTTATCTATTGCGGCCCACTCTGCGCTTCCCCGCCTTGCGGCGGGAATGGACGGGCTATCCGTAGCGCAACTTTGGCCTTGCTTCAGGAGGGGCTTGCCCTGCCCCGCCGGTCGCCCGGCGGGCGGTGCGCTCTTACCGCACCTTTTCACCCTTACCCTTGCGGGCGGTATGTTCTCTGTGGCGCTGTCCGTCGACGGAGGATCTGGCCCCCGCCTCCCGGCCTATAGCCGCTTAACGGCTTTGAACCGGCACCCTGCCCTGTGAAGTTCGGAAGTTCCTCCCCTCCCTTGCGGGAAGAGCGGCCCTCCATCCGCGGTCTAAATCCTTAGCCCCTCGCTAGAACAACTCCGGCTGCTTGCAGGAGGCGTTTTCCTGCGCCAGCGCCGCATCCACGGCCGGAGGCGCATGACGGGCGTCATCCAATATCCTGTTAACCAGCGCGTCGGCGTCCGTATTGCCGGAGCGCGGCACATGGACGAGCGAAACTTTTTTAAAATTAGCCGCGCTGGCGCGGATATCCGCCATTATCCCGGCAAGCGTCGCGTCTTTAACTCGGTACTGGCCGCTGAACTGCCGCACCAGCAGCTCGGAATCGGAAAACACTTCCAGCTCCTGCGCCCCCATGCGCCCGGCCGCGGCCAGCGCAAGGCGCAGGCCGTGGTACTCAGCGAAATTATTGGTGCAGCGGCCCAGGTATTTTCCCTCTTCGCAGATTATCTTTCCGGCCTGCCCGAAAAAAACGGCCGCGCAGGCGCCCGGCCCCGGGTTGCCCCGCGAGCCGCCATCAATGAAGATCCTGAGTTTTTTTTCTTTTTTCATCCGAACACCGTCCGCTTAAGGTAAAGCAGCCGCCGGCAGTCCGGGCAGACCGCAAAAGCGTCGTGTTTTTTAATATCCACGATCTTCTGCGGAGTAAGCCCCATGTGGCAGCCGCCGCAGGAGAACTTGCCGGTCTTGGCGTCTTCGTGCGCCTCGGCCACGGCAAGGCCCGCGCGCCGGCTGCGCAGATGCTCGTATTTTTCCATCAGTTCCGGAGCTATGGCGGCGGCAGCAGCCGCCCGCTGCTCCGCGGCGGCGGCGACACGGGCCTCCAGTTCTTTTTTTTCAGCCTCGAGAAGCGCCACTTCCGAGTTTTTTTCCGTCTCTATCCTGCGCACTTCCGCTTTCAGGCGCGCGTCCTCGGCCGCGGCCAGGTCTATCGCTTCCAGCGAGTTAAGCACCTCGGTCTCAAGAGCGTCCTTTTTGTTCTTGCAGGTCTCTATCTCGCTGAGCAGCGCTTTAAAAGCGTTATTTTCCTTTACGGCGTTGAGATCGCGCTGGTGCTTGCGTATACCTTCTTCGGCCTCGGCTATTTCAAGTTCCTGGTTCTTCTTTTTAAGCTGCAGCGCCAGCAGGGCCTCCCGCGCGGCGCTCATTGACTTCTTCTTATCTTCAAAAGCGGCGTCGAGCGCGGCTATCTTGACCGGCACTTCCGCCACCCGCCCCGCCAGGACGTCCAGCGCAGTGTCCATGCGCTGCAGCTCTACCAGCGCTTTCACTTCCGTTGTGTGCAATAAATCCATGTAGCCTCTTTATTCTACGCAAATTATACCAAACACCCGCAGTTCACACCCGGGCCTTAACGTTCTTTAATATGTCTATAGCGGCGCGGCTGCGGTTGAGGGTGTAAAGATGCAGGCCGGGCGCGCCTTTTTCCAGCAGTTCCCGCGCCTGGACCGAAGCGTAATCCACGCTGAACTTGAAGAGGTTCTCCTTGTCGCCGGCCCAGCGCTCCAGCCCGGCCCGCACCACGTCCGGTACCGAAACCTTCATAAGCTTGGTAAGGTTCTCCAGCTGTTTATAGCCGGTCAGCGGCATAAGGCCGGGCAGAATCGGGATATTGATGCCGGCCGCCGCCGTCTTGTCTAGAAACCGGAAGTAAAAATCATTGGCGAAAAAGAGCTGTGTAATGAGGTATTCCGCTCCGGCATCGACTTTTTCCTTAAGCCGGTCGATGTCGGCGTCAAGAGTTTCCGCTTCCGGATGCTTCTCCGGGTAGCAGGCGCCGCCTATGGAAAAATCCCCCGACTTTTTCAGGTCGGCCACCAGCTGGGCCGCGTAATTATATTCCCTTTTTACGGGCGCCCCCTCGTGGTTATGAATATCCCCGCGCAGCGCCAGGATATTCTTTATCCCCATGGCTTTAAGACGCAGGCAGATATCGTTTATCTCCGCCCTGGTATGCGCCACGCAGGTCAGGTGCGCCACCGTCTCCAGCCCCAGTTCTGCCTTAAGCACCCCCGACAGCGCCACCGTGCGGTAAGGGGTAGCGCCGGAGGAGGAATTGGTGACCGAAACGAAATCCGGGTTAAGCGCTTTAAGCTCGCGCGCGGAATCGAACAGCCGCCGCGCATCCTCCTCGGTTTTGGGAGGATAAAATTCGAAGGAAAAGATCTTCCTGCCCGCGTTAAGCAGTTCGGTAATTCTCATAACGCTATTCCGGAAAACCTATGCGCCCCGGCGGCCAATAAGTGAACCAGGCCCGGCCCTTTATAAGGTTTTCCGGCACCGGGCCCCAATAGCGGGAATCGCAGGAACGGTCGCGGTTATCTCCCATTACCATGTAGCTGCCCGGCGGCACCTGCACCGGCCCGAAATTGTCGCGGATATAATCGGAATACATCTTGCCCAGCATACGCGTTTCCCAATATTTCTGGTATTCCGCCGCCACCGGTTTATTGGAAGCCCTGGGATAGCGCAGCTGGTCCACATGCTGCGTATACGGCTCCTCCGGCCGCGCCCCGTTAACGTAAAGGTTGCCGTCCTTCAGCTCCACCTTGTCTCCGGGCATGCCTACCACACGCTTTATGAAGTCCTTGCCGTACTGGCTGCCGCCGCACTGGAACTCCCCGGGATCCGAAGAGGGGAATTGGAAGACAACGATGTCGCCGCGCTCGACCTTGAACAGTTTCACGATCTTTTTGGCCGTGTACGGAATACGGACCCCGTAAATCATTTTATTCACAAAAAGATGGTCCCCTACCAGGAAAGTTTTTTCCATGGAGCCTGACGGGATCTTGAAAGCCTGCACGAAAAGGTACATCACCACTGAAGCCAGCAGCACCGCCGAAAACACGGTCTCGGACCACTCCAGGTCTTCTCTGATAGACTGCGGCGCGCCGTCTTTGATCTCTTCTTTCCTGCCCGCGCTTTTCCACCAGGTATACGCCGCCAGCGCCAGTCCCGCAACAAGGCCGTATACCAGCTGCCTTTGAGTGAACAGCACCGCCGTAACCACATCGCCCCTGCGGTTATCCAGGCTCACGGTAAGGAGCACCATACCGGTGAACCCCACGATGCCGAAGAACAAAGCGTGCCAGGCGCGCACAAAAGGAGAGTGCGCCTTGAACTTCCCCTTGCTATGGAAATACTGTGTAAGGAAAAGATGGGTCCCCATCAGGATGCCTATCCAAAAAAGTTTTTCTTCCATAGTTAGTTTTTCTCCATTCTACGCAAAAGCATGCCCGACTGGCTGAGCCCGGAGCGGGGACCGGGAACACGGCATCATACTTCCAAACCGGCCCCGGCTTACTTGTCCTGGCTGATCTTTAGCAGCGACATGAACGCTTCCTGCGGTATTTCCACGGAGCCCAGCAGCTTCATCTTCCTTTTACCTTCTTTCTGCGCCTCCAGAAGCTTGCGCTTGCGGGTTATATCGCCGCCGTAACATTTGGCCAGAACGTCCTTGCGGATGGCGCCTATGGTCTCCCTGGCGATAATTTTCCCGCCCACCTGCGCCTGCACCGCTATCTCGAACATATGCCGCGGGATAAGCTCCTTCAGTTTTTCGCAAAGGATCCTGGCGTTATGCAGCGCTTTGGACCGGTGGACGATGAACGACAGCGCGTCCACCACTTCAGCGTGCAGGAGCATCTCTATCTTCACCATGTCGGAAGACCGGTATTCATGCGGTTCGTAGTCGAACGAAGCATACCCCCGGGACACGGATTTAAGCTTGTCGTAAAAATCCAGGATGATCTCGCTGAGCGGCAGATAATACTCCACTATAACCCTGGTGGTGGAAATATACTCTATCTTCACATGCTCCCCGCGTTTTTCCTTCAGGAGGTTCATGACGCCCTCCATATACGGCAGCGGAACTATTATATTGGCGCGGACGTAGGGCTCCATGATATCCATGACGTCGCCGTAATGGGGAAAATCGGCCGGGTTGGTGACTTCCACGTACTTGCTCTCTTTTACGCCATGGCTGTCCTTGGCCAGCACCTTGTAAACCACGTTCGGGTTGGTGGCGATGAGCGGGATATCGAACTCGCGCTCTATGCGCTCCCGGATGATGTCGAGGTGCAGCAGGCCCATAAAACCCAGGCGGAAGCCGAAGCCCAGCGCCTTGGAAGTCTCCCCCTGGAAAGTGAAAGACGAATCGGTAAGATTTAATTTCTGTATGGCGGTCTTCAGCGCGGTATAATCCGTAGTAGTTACCGGGTAGAAGCCGGCGAAAACCACCGGATTGACTTCTTTATAGCCGGGCAGCGGCGCGTCAATAGGCTTATCCTTCTCGGAAATAGTATCGCCCATTTTTATTTCGTGAATATCGCGGATGCCGGCCACCAGGTAGCCCACTTCGCCGGTATTTATGGAATCGGACTTGGCCAGCTTGGGGGTGAGGTGGCCCACTTCCTCCACTTTATAAACGGCGCCGCTGGAGTAGAAAGTGATGTATTTGCCGGCCGAAAGCTCGCCATCCACCACGCGGGTATAAATGACCACTCCCTTGTAAACGTCATAAAAAGAGTCGAAGACCAGCGCCTTGAACGGCCGTTGCGCGGTCCCCTGCGGCGGCGGGATTTCGGCTATAACACGTTCCAGCACTTCGCGCACGCCCCGGCCGTCCTTGGCGCTGATGCGCGAGGAATCCACCGGATTCTTCAGCACTTCCCAGATCTGTTCCTCCGTAGCGTCCGGGTTGGAGTGCTCCAGGTCTATCTTGTTGATCACGGGAATTATGGTAAGCCCTAGCGTCTGCGCCAGATGAGCGTGCGCCAGGGTCTGAGCTTCCACGCCCTGAGAGGCGTCTACCAGCAGGATGGCCCCTTCGCAGGCGGCCATGGCGCGGGAAACCTCGTAGGAAAAGTCCACGTGCCCCGGGGTGTCTATCAGGTTCAATATATATTCCTCGCCCGAGTCGGCGGTGTACAGCATGCGCACGGCTTTGGCTTTTATGGTAATGCCGCGCTCGCGCTCCAGTTCCATACCGTCCATAAACTGCTCTTTCATCTGGCGGTCGGGTATGGTATGGGTGATCTGTATGAACCGGTCGGCCAGGGTGGATTTTCCGTGGTCGATATGGGCGATAATGGAAAAATTGCGTATGTTCATAAAAATAAAACAGGAAGCCGGCCGTTTGGGCGAAATAACATCGCGCCGGGCGCGGCCAGGCCGCCGCTACTTCACTTCTTCCTCTACGAGGCGCCGTATATCCTGCGCGGTGGGCATACCAAGCACCCGCTGGGCAAGGCCCGCAAACTTTTCAAAGTTCATTGAGCGCACGGCGGCCTTGGCCCGCAGGTAAATCTTGGGCGGCACGGAAAGCACGTCGACACCCATCCCTACCAGCAGCGGTATGGCGAACGGGTCCGAAGCCATTTCCCCGCAGACGCTTACCGGCTTGCCCTTCTTGTGCGCGGTCTGCACCACCAGGTTTATAATGCGCAGCACCGCCGGGTGAAAAGGCTCGTAAAGCTCCGACACATACTGGTTGATGCGGTCCACGGCCAGGATATACTGCACCAGGTCGTTGGTCCCTATGGAGACGAAATCAATTTCCCCCAGCAGGGAATCCAGGATTATAGCCGCCGCGGGTATCTCCACCATCACACCGAACTCCGGCGCGTGCTTTACCGCAAAGCCTTCCTCCGCCAACTCGGTCCTTACGTCCTGCGCGATTTTTTTTACCGCCATAAGCTCGTCCAGCGAGGACAGCATCGGTATCATTATCTTGATGTTGCCTTCAGTGTTGGCTTTGTAAATAGCACGCAGCTGGGTTTTAAGCAGTTCCGGGTATTTTATAAACAGGCGTATGCCGCGAAATCCCATAAACGGGTTTTGCTCGTCTTTCAGCCCCTTTATGCCCAGCTGGGTGGCCCGGTCGCCGCCGATATCTGCGGTGCGGATAACCAGGGGCAGGGCGGGCGCGGCTTTTACCACGGCCGCGTAGGCTTTTATCTGTTCCGCCTCCGTAGGCACGGAGTTGCGGTTCATGTAAAGGGATTCCGTGCGGTAAAGCCCCACCCCTTCGGCTTTAACCGCGGCCAGCGAAGGCGCGTCGGCGGAAGAATCGAGGTTCGCCATCAGGCTTATCTTGTGGCCGTCGCGTGTGATGGCGGGCAACCCCTTAAGGCGGTGGAAGAAATGCTCCTGCTTCTGCAGTTCTTCGCGCCGGGCCTTGTACTTTTCCACTATCTCGGCCGTAGGCGAAATGATCACCATCCCCTGCTCGCCGTCCACCACTATGGTATCCCCGCTCTGTATCTGGCGGCTTATGTCGGACAAGCCCACCACGGCCGGGATGCCCATGCTCTGGGCGAAAATAGCCGTATGGCTGGATTTGGACCCCAGGTCCATGCAAAAGCCCAGTACCTTGTTGGATTCCCGGATATGCAGCGTGTCCGACGGGTAAAGGTTATGAGCCACTAAAATAACGGGCTCTTTGAGGTCTTTGAGCGAAACCTTCTCGTTATTAACAAGGTTGGAAATTATTTTTTTACCCACGTCGAAGATATCATGCTTGCGCTCATGAAAAAACTCGTCGTCTATCTTCTCGAACTGCTCCGCGGCGCGGTCCAGCACTTCAGAAAGGGCGAATTCGGCGTTAAAAGCCTTTGAGGTTATGAGTTTGGGGACCTCTTTGGTTATCAGCGGGTCCTGCAGTATCAGGTGGTGGGTATCGATAAGCTTGGCATGCTGCTTGCCCAGGACATTCAAGATCTTGTTGCGCAGCCCGTCCAGGTCCAGGCGGGTTTTTTCCAGCGCGTCCTTAAAGCGTTTAAGTTCCGCCTTTATCTTCTCCGGCGCCACGACCTTCTGCTCGATAAGGATGTTTTCCTCTTTGAGTATATACGCCTTGCCTATGACTATACCCAGACTGGCGGCCACTCCTTTTTTTATAAGCATAAGGTCCTCATGGTTTAAAATCCCATCACCGGCCGCTATTCCTCGTCGAACTTCCTGGCGAACAGTTCAGCCAGGGCCTTTACGGCCTCAACCTCATCACGTCCTTTGGCTATCACTTCTATAACGCTGCCGCCGCCCGCCGCCAGGGTCATTATCCCCATTATGCTTTTGGCGTTGATCTCCATCCCGTCCTTGAGGAGCTTGATGTCACAGGCGAACCTGGAGGCGGTGTTGGCCAGCATCCCGGCGGGCCTGGCATGGATGCCCAATTCGTTTATTATCCTGAGTTCTTGCTTTATCATATATGCATTTTGAACGGCTCTACCCTGAAGACGCTGAATACCAACACCGAAACGGCAAGGATAAAACCCGCCGCAAAAAAAGCCGAGCGTCCGTAAGCCCGCGCTACGCGGTGCAGCACCAGGACGCCCGCGCCCAGGCCAAGTTTAAGCATCAGTTCCGCAGTGGAACAGGCGCCGTAATTCGCAACGATAAGCAGACCGAAAGCCAGCAGCGCCAGGACCATGGAAAACGCGAAACCGGCCGCGCTTAAAAACCTTATGATGCCCGGCCAGTTAACCGCGTCCAGGCCGCAACTGGCCGTACCGCCGCAAGCGTAGCCCTTTTTTAATCCTATCCAGCGCAGGTATACCGCCACGGCGGAATATCCCAGTATGCCCGCCAGCGGCCCCGCAAACACCAGCCACAGTGAAGGCTGCTCCGCCCGGCCCGTAAAAAGCCAGCCGTAAAACCCGGCCAGGGTCCAGACCAGCAGGCACACCTGCGTGGTCATGGGCTTAAGACGGCCCCAGAAAACCCTGTCCCCGATAGAGGCGAAGCTCGACGCCAGGGCCTGCTTGACCCCCGGCATATTCTTAAGCCGTGCGTCAGGTTCCAACGAGGCGGCGGCGCCGGCCTCCATGCGCGCCACATTCCCCAGCACGAAATTAGCCATATACGGCTGGGTATTAAAAATTTCCATATGCCGCAGTATCGCGTTCTTAAGCCCGGCTTTGTCCGGGTAAATCCTGCGCAGCGCCGGCAGCAGGGAAAAAACAAAACCCAGGTTCTGGAATCTTTCATAATTCCAGCCTGCCTGGATAAAGAACGACCGGCAGAACATCGCCGCCATGGGGATATCCGCGGCACCCGGCCCGGCCGCGCGACATTCTTTTATCTCTTCTTCCATGTGCGTCACAATTTGCATATACCGGACCGTGTGTTTTTTCTAGCCTTTCTTATACGCCTGGGTACGGAAACGGAAATAAAGCCCGCTGAGCCCCAGCCAGGGCATAAGAGAATACGCGAAATCCGTTGCCGGATACAGCGCCCGGATCCCCGGCAACACCGCCAGCGCGGCGCAAAGCGCCGCCCAGCATACCGTATAGCCCGCCAGCGCCGCGTTCTCCATGAGCATGGCCCTGGCCAGCCAGCGGCTTATGTTAAAATCCCCGGCGCTGACCTGTTCCCGTATCCGGGGGTTCCAGGCGGAGCGCGCCGTGCGCAGTAAGGTTTCCACCGGCGAATAGGCGGCTCCCGCCGCCGCGCCCACGAAAAAAGCCAGGGAAGGGGCCAGGCCCGCCGCGCTGTACGCCAGCACGGCGGCAGCCGCGGCGGCCGCGCCGTTGGGCGGCACTACGCCGCCCACGGGAATAACGTCTATATAAAGCATCTCAAGCAGTATCCCCATGCGCGCGCCCTCAAGAGGGCAGCCATTAAGCCAGCCCAGGAGCGGGCCCACAAAAGCCGGCCTGGACAAAAGGAACTGCCCGGCCTGCACGGAGTCAAGCCCCAGGAGTCCCGTAACCGCGCTGGACAGGAGGATCTTAAGCGCGTCCGTCATAGCCGGCCCCGAGGCCGCCCGTGCGCGCCAAAAGCCGCGTAAAAAATCCTCACGAGATCGCCGCCATAAGATCTATCGGGCTGTCAGATGGGACACCGCGCCCCTCTATGGCTATACCCGCGCCGGCCAAGGCCTTAAGGGCCGCGCAATCCTGGTCGCTGAGGAAGATCGCTTTGCCGATGGAAAGATTCTTGCCGGCCGAATAATGCATGCCGCCTATGTTAAGGGAAGGGATCTTCAGGCCTTTGTCCAGCAGGGCAATGGCTTCCTGAAGCCCGGGCATGAGCAGCAGGACTTTGCGCGCCGAAACCTGGGCCCGGGGCAGATAAACGGCGGCTTCCTCCACGGTCATGATCTTCAGGTCCACGCCTTCCGGCGTGGCGAACCGCATTATAGCCCTGCGCAGCTCGTCTCCGGCTATTTCATCGGAGACCACGGCCAGTTCGTCGGCCTTGAGATGCGGCACCCAGCCCTCGGCAACCTGGCCGTGCACCAGCCTGTCGTCAACCCTGTAAAGTATCAGCATAGGTCTACTTCTTCATCAGGAGGCTCTTAACCTCGCAGATAGCCTTGCGGCCGTCTTCCATGATCCTGGCCGTCAGCCGCTCGAAATCGAGCGAAGCCCGGTAGGCGAAAGCGGAAGTCGTCATGTTTATATTAACGCCGCAGATCACCGCGCATTTCTCTATATCCCGCGCAAGCGGCAGGGCCACGTTCATCGGGGTACCGCCCGGCATGTCTATAAGTATTATCAGGCCCTCGGGGCTGCGCATATCGGCTATGGCCGCTACCACGGCTTCCTTTACCCTTTCCAGCGTCATGCGCTGCGAAATAGAGACATTGCGCAGCCCTTCGCGCTGCACGCCCACTATTCCCTCAGCCGCCTCGATAAGGTACGCGCCGAACTCTCCGTGCGTGATTACGATAATATTAATCATAACGTAAGGAGCTTGCCGCCGTCAGCGGCCAACTCCGCTTATTTCCGGATATCCCGGTGGTATTCCGAAACCGAAACCCCGCCGGCCTCAAGCTTTTTTGCCAGCTCGCAAGCGATGTAAACGCTGCGGTGCCGACCCCCGGTGCAGCCGATGGCGATAGTGAGGTAGGATTTACCTTCTTTTATGTAAAGCGGGAGCAACGCTTTTATTTGCTCCGCGTAGCCCTTAAGAAAACTGCCGAACCCGGGTTTCCCGCGCAGGTAACGGCCCACGGCCGCGTCGAGGCCGGTTTTGGACCTTAACCGGGGCACATAGTAGGGATTGGGCAAAAACCGCACATCCATTACCAGGTCCGCGTCCAGCGGAATGCCGTACTTGTAACCGAACGAGATCACGGAAAGCTTCATTTCCGCGGTCCGGCGCAGCTCCAGCAGACCCGAGATTATTTCTTTCAACTCCCCCAGGGCAAGCCTGGAGGTGTCTATTACCTTGTTGGCCCTGGATTTAAGGTCGGCCAGTACACGGCGCTCCTCTTTAACGGCCGCCGCTATATTTTTACCCAGCGGGTGCCGGTGCCGCGTTTCCGAGAAACGCTGCGTCAACAACTCGTCGGAAGCGTCCAGGAAGATCACTTTATAATCCAGCCCCAGCTTGCGCAGATTGTCCAGCGACCGGACAAAATCCTTGAAGAAGCGCCCCTCGCGGATGTCTATGCCTAACGCGACGTTTTTCAGGTAACGCCGGGTATGGATAAGGCCGGCGAAAGCCGGGATAAGCGCTATGGGCAGGTTATCCACGCAGTAAAACCCCAGGTCCTCGAAGGACTTGAGGGCCTGGCTTTTACCCGCGCCGGACATGCCGGTTATTATGAAGATCTTCCTGGGATTTTCCGTCATGGTTTACACTTTAGGAGGCTTCTTGCCCATCTCCCGTATAAGACTCTCGTTGAGCTTTTTGGCCACAAAATAGCCCTGGTTCTTCAGGCGCTGGTTGAGGGCCGCCACCTCTATAAGCACGGCCAGGTTGCGCCCCGGCGTAACCGGCAGGCGCAGGGAGGGAACAGGGACCTCGAGTATCGGCACTTCGCTGGAAGACAGGCCCGTGCGGTCATAATTACCCAGGGCCACGGACGTGACGCTCTCCAGGTGGACGTGCATCTCTATCAGCGACTGGTCCATTATGGAGCCCACGCCGAACAGCAGTTCCACGTCTATGATGCCGAGGCCGCGCACTTCCATGTAATGCTTTATATTCTTGGGGGAATTGCCCACCAGCATATAGCCTATGCGGCGCTTCACTTCCACCACGTCGTCGGCAATAAGTATGTGCCCGCGCTTCAGAAGCTCCAGCGCGCATTCCGATTTCCCCACTCCCGAATCGCCCTGTATGAGCACGCCCAACCCGTAGACGTTCACCAGCACGCCGTGTACGTACGCTATGGCGGCCAGCTGGTCGTCCAGGTAGATGGTCAGCTCGCGAATAAAGGTGGAGGTATCGAAAGACGTTACCAAAAGCGGGATCCCGGCCTTGGCGCAGGC
>Ga0156425_1122_pt1 | contig 26887 bp, 11 predicted proteins | sample RifOxyA2_FD_108068 | JGI IMG/M metagenome (GOLD analysis project Ga0156425, IMG submission 108068) | Elusimicrobia bacterium RIFOXYA2_FULL_58_8
CGGTAACCACAACGCAGGGGATCTCCTGCGCGGAGAACATTTTGTGGAGGTTGGCCAGCACCGTGCGGGAATCTTCCTTAAGACAGTAAGCGTATTCGCCCTGCCCGATTATCTGTATGCGCTCGGCGCGGAACTGCTCCATGTGGCCCGCTATGGCAAGGCCGGGGCGGTTTATCTCGCTTACGGTTATCCGGCGGCCGAAATCACGCGAGCCGGCAACCGCTTTAAGCCCCAGGACTTTCCCCCGGGACTTAAGCAGTTCCTTTACGGTGATCAATTTAGCCGCTTTTTTTTGCAGTTCAGACATGGACCGGCGGCCGTTTATTTTTTTACGGGCTGAAGCAGGCCGTAGGTGCTGTCCAGCCGCTTGAACACCACCTGCAGCTGCCTGGACCCTTTTTCCATGTACAGCCAGAAGTTAAAGCCGAGCTTTTCCATTTCGATAACGGCTTCTTCCTTGTTCATGGGTTTAAGGGGGACGTCCTTGACCACGGAGAACTTTATCTCCGGGCCCATAAGGGTGGTCATTTCCCCAAGGTCCACGCTTTCGGTGGCGTGGTGGTCGGTGAAGCGCTCTTTGTACTTCTTCACCTGTATCTCGATCTTATCCATCGCCTTATCTATGGCGGAGAACATTTCGTCGGTGCTGGCGGCGGCCTTCATGGTCTGGTGGCCGGCGTGAACCACCACCTCGGTGGTATGTATTTTCTTCTCTACGGTAACGATAACCTGGACCCAGACTATATTTTCCAGGAACTCGTGAAGTTTCTCCAGCCTGGCCTCTATAAATTCTTTCACGGGCCTGGACATCTTCATCTTTCTGGCGACGATATGTATTCTCATTGTGTTCTCCATAGCTGAAAACTAAAACACGGCCTGCCCGGCAAAACGGGGAAAAGGCCTATTATTTATAATTTATTAAATTTGGAGCCTGTTTTCAATGCCTCTACCCTCCCACCCGCGCCCTATGTTATCATAGCAGCATGAGGATAGAGGCCCTGAACATAAAAAAGGTCTTTCCGGCGCCGGTTTTCAGCGGCATCACGCCGCTGCGCGCCCTGGACGGGCTAAACCTGGCGGCCGGCCCCGGCGTAACCGGCCTGGAAGGGCCCAACGGCAGCGGCAAAACCACTCTTTTCAAAGTTCTGGCCGGCATACTTGAGCCGGACGGCGGCAAGGTAACGGTTGACGGGCAGACCGCCGGCGCGCGGCGCCTGCGCGGGCTTGCGGCTTTCTGCCCGCCGAACCCGCGCTCCTTCTATTACAGGCTCAGCGTCCTGGAAAACCTGCGCTTTTTCGGGGCGCTGGCGGGATTAAGCCCGGCCCGGAGCGCCGAAGGCGCCCGCGCCCTGGGGGCGCGGCTGGGGCTTTGCGCGGCAGACCTGGAGCGGCGCTTCGACCGCCTCTCCGAGGGCAACATGCAGAAAGTATCCCTGATACGCGCGTTTTCCCGCCGGGCGCCGGTCGTGCTGCTGGACGAACCTTTCCACGCGCTGGATGAAAAAGCCTGCGCCGGCCTGGTAGCCCTGATAGCCGAAACGGGCCGCGCGGCCACCGTGCTGCTGTCCAGCCACAGCCCCGCCCTGCTGGCGGCCGCGGCCGACAGGACTTTCCGGCTGGAAGCGGGGAGGGCGACGGCGCCATGAATTCCGCGCGCATCATACTGGCGTTCATCCGCAAGGATTTCCTGGCCGAAAAGAGCTACCGGCTTTCTTTCGCGCTGGGCGCGCTGGCCACTATCGGCAACCTGGCGGTGTTTTATTTCATCGGCAGACTTTTTGGCGCGGGCCTGGCCCCGCACCTGGCACCCTTCGGCACGGATTATTTCGGGTATGTTTTCGCGGCGATGGCTTTTTTCGGCTACATAGGCACCGGGGCGGGGTCATACGCGGGCCGCCTGCGCCAGGAACAGACGCAGGGCACGCTGGAAGCGGCCTTGTCCACCCCGCTGGGGATAATCCCCATGCTCGCCGCCATGTCGGCCTGGAATTTCCTTTTCGCCACCTTTGAGCTGGCGGTTTACGCCCTGGCCGGTATTTTTATTTTCGACCTGCGCTTCCCTGCCGCCAACTGGCCGGCCGCGGCCCTTGTGTTTTTCCTGTCCGCCGCCTGCTTTGCCGCGCTGGGAATAATCTCGGCCTGTTTCGTAATGCTTTTCAAACGCGGCAACCCCGTAGCCTGGGTATTGAATAATTTCGAGGGCTTGTTGGGCGGGGTATACTTCCCGGCGGCGGTATTGCCGGGGTGGCTGGCCGCGGTTTCAGGCGCGCTGCCGGTAACCTACGCCGTGCGGGCCTTCCAGCTGGCGGTGCACAAAGGCGCCGGCCTAACAGAGCTGAAAGGCGACCTGCTGGTCCTGGCGGTTTTTGATCTCTTGCTCATTCCAGCCAGCGTCTGGCTGTTCGGGCTGGCTGTAACCCGGGCGCGCAAAGCCGGCACGCTCGGTGAATATTGACCGCCGTAAGCCGGGCTATCGCGATTTATGTCCGAAAGCGTAATGCGTACTCAAGGGCACGGAAACCGAATAAGCGCATACCTTCTCCCCGCAGGCGCCCGCCTCTACCACCGCCTCTTTCCAGTCCCCGGCAGAAAGATAATAGAACCCCGGCTCTCCGGCTGAACGGGCGGCGCTTTTAAATTCCAGCCTGAGCTCCCCATCAATCCCGCGCGGTACGGACAATAGCTGCCAGACAGCGTCCGGTCCGGCAAGAAAAGGAAATTTCGCCAGCAGTTTTTCCGGAAGCTGCCCCGCCGAAACTTCGGCGTCCGCTACCGCCTGACCGCGGGTCAGGACCATGAAAGAGACCGACATAAGGCCGGGAACGTCGTCCGCCGCCGAGGCCGCCGTGCCGCGCACCAGCAAGGACATCCCCTTCCTTGTAATAGCCTGAGGCTTCTGCTCGAAGCGCAGCGCCAGAAGTTCTCCCCCCTTTACGGCGTCAACCGAAGGCAGCGCAATTACAGCGGCGCGTTTTTTGGAGACGGCAGGCTCCAGGAAACGCATTGCGGCGGAAAGCCTGTGGGTGTTGCCCAAATCACCGAACGGTGCCAGGGCGTAATCGAAACTGAAACGGCCGGAGAGGAAGCCAAGCCCCAGCGCCAAGCCGGAAGCCCCGCCGGACTCGTTACCGTAATGCCGGTACCGGTACCCTCCGCGCAGCAGCAGCCTGCCGCCAAGAGGATACTCCGCCCCCAACGCTATCGAGGCGTAGTTGTCCGAAGGCTTGGAAACGTCCAGCGAGAGAAGCGGACCCTCTCTCCACGGCCTGCCGCTCAGGCCGGCGGCGGCGGTAAAAGGCAGACCGTAGCGGCGGCTGGAGAATTTTATGCCAGGCCCGATATTCCTGACCGCCGCTCCGGCTGTGAGCCGGCGGCCCAGCCAGTTGAATGAATAAATAGCGCCAAGATCCAGGGCCGCCGAGGCGCCAGACCTGTCGTCTATGACCTGACTGATGGCCTTAAGCGAGGCGCCGCAGCGCAGCCCGGTACCGCATGGGAAACCGGCCCCGGCGGTAATAGCCAGGTCTGCAGCTCCGAACTTCCCCTCCACAGGGGAGGCGTCGTTACCTGCCTCGTAACTACCGCTGCGCCTTTCAAGCACTTTGCCCGTATACAAATAATTAAGCGAGATGCCTGCCCCGGCGCCTTTAAACGCGCCGGGACGGAAAAGACCGAAAGAAGATGCGGGCGCGGTATAGGCGGCGAATTCCTGTGACAGCCCCGCGAAATAATCATTGTGGGTAAAGGCCAGGTTCCTTCCGGCAGCGTCCGAGAGCCCCGCCGGGTTCCAGTAAAGCGCGTACGCGTCGTCTGAAATTGCGGTGTACGCCCCGGCGAGGGCGGTGGCGCGGGCGCCCTGGCCGATCTTCAGAAAAGCGGCCGAGGCGGAGCCGGCGTCCGGGTGTATGCGCGCGGCTGACAGCAGGCAAAAAAACAGCGGCTGCAGCGCAAAGGAAAGGCACAAGGCGGCAAAAAACCCGTCACATGAACCGCCAGGGCGCAGAGTTATTCCCTTCAGAAAGATATTCCTCATATTGTTGCCTGCCTGCCCTCGCTACTACTCCGTTTGCTAATGTATGATCGCCAGTTTTTTCTCCACGGTTTTTTTCCCTGAAGCGGTCCTGGCCTGCAGACGGTAGACATAAACGCCGCTTGCAATGCCGCGGACCTGCCAGGCAATTTCCGACCAGACTCCGGAAAGGCAGTCCTTTTTCTCGAGCCTCGCCACTTTTTCACCCGCGACATTGTATACGTCAATGGTTACGTCGGCCTTGTAGACGGGCCGGAATTTAAATGTAAGCGCGTCACCCTTGGCGGGGTTAGGATAAGTATAAACTTCGTTCTCGGCGAGTATGGCGCCCGAAGGCAGGTACTCCATTATCCTGAAGGAAGAGAACTGGTCCGTTTCAGCCCGCACTTTTTTAGCCTCCGTATCCACGCTGGAATGTTTAAGCAGGGTCCAGATTTCTCCGGACAGGCTGTAAAGCCGCAGATTCTCCAACGCCATCCCGGCAACGTCCGCATCGGTATAGGGCAGGGACACCAGGGCCGGGGCGGACAGTTTGGTGTCCGCGTCCTGAAACCTGACCTCGTAAATTATATCCGTCGGGTTGGCCAGGGTGGCGGAGAGGGCGCTGAACAGCGGCTGGTAACTTACCGGGTCCAGCCGCGTAACTATTATCTTGCCGTTGCGGTCCGCCGAGCCTGGCGGCACGGAGATCTCCATACCGTCAGGCAGGCGCACCACGCCGCCGTCCGAAGCGTCAAAGAAACGCCAGTTATCCGCCGAGACTCCGGAAGCCTCTGCGGAAAGCGCGGAATTATTAGTGCTGTCGAAAGCGGCGACCGAATAATAGTAACGCTTATTTTTGGGAGCGTCAGGGTCGGCGTAAGATAAGGAACCGGCGTCTACCGCGGCGTAAGGGGCGCTGGAAATATAGGAGGAATCAAGGGTGCGCCGATAAATCTTATAACCGTAGACATCTCCAACTCCGGCGCCGTCGTCGGGGGAGAGCGTCCAGGACAGGGTAAGGCTGCCTCCTTCATCCCCGGGAGTATCCTCAATAGAAAGCCCGGCAGGGGGCGTGGGGGGGGTGTAGTCCAGTAAAGCCCAGTAACTGGTAACATTGGACAGCAGCGCCTCATTACCAACCTGATCCACCGTTTTAACGGCAAAATAATAAGTGACTCCGCCCAAAAGCCAGCCAACGTCTTCCGACTCGGTTATCCCGGCCGGTCCGTTCACGGCGCTGCTGCTGCCGGACAGGGTACTGAAGTCGGCCCAGTCCTGCGCAGGATCCGTTGAATACCTTATAACATAGCACGAAGCCGTGCCTATATCCCCGTCGTTGCCGGCTGCGGTCCAGGAAAGGTGAATAGACCCTGGAGAGGTACCAGTGGAAGCGGCCAGGTCGGTCACGGCCGCAGGCGACACATCGTCACCGGAATTGTTGATGGAATAAGCCTCGACTTCTTCGGATATGGCCGATTCCAGCCAGCCATCCCAGGCGGTAACCGCGTAGGTGAACGTGGAACCGGTGACGGCCGCCGCGTCTGTATAGGAAATCCCGGCGGCGGACGCCAGCAGGGAATAGCCGTCCCCGGCGTCCCTGTAAATGCGGTAGGAAGAAACTCCGGGCGAAGTAGAGGCGGACCACTGCAGCAATATGGAATTGCCTATATCCCCGTCCACATCTGCGGCTGACAGCCCCGAAGGCGGCTGAGGCGCCTCGTTCACGCGCAGCCGCACCGAGGCGGTGCAATCATAGCCCGAAGGGGCGCCCTCCAGCACACGGAGCCTGAGCGTATAATCCCCGTTCTCCAGGTCGGAAACGTCCCAGTCCGCTATTTTCAAACCTGCCGCCGGCACAGAAACAGCGGCGGAACTCACGCGGGTCCACAGAGTCTGGGCCCCGCCGGTAGTGTATTCCAGTTCATAGCCCGAAAGGGCCGTGTTGTCGAAATATGCGGTGACAGTTACCGTACCGGTCAGGATCTCACCGGCGGCCGGCGCGGCTATGGCGGCATGCCGCCCGGCACGCCACCCGGTTATCAGGCCGCCGTAATTGGCGGCTATTACCATGCCGTTGGAGATGGCGGGAGAAGCGTAGGCCGGGCCGAAAATATCCAGCGACTCAAGTTGACCGCTGGAAGAGCTTATAGCCAGCAAGGTGCCTGCCGGGGTGGCGGCGTAGATAACATCGTTTGCCATGGCAGGTGAAGCGAGGACGTTTATAGGTGAAATGCCTCCCAGCGAACGCGAAGACGGCCAGACGGCGGCCAGCGCGGCGGAGGAAAGAGCGGCCAGCTGGGCGGGAGCCGCGGCCCCCTCGCCAGCCCAGGCGGCCCCGGCCGCGAAGTATACAACCGACCCGTCGAAAACCGGCGAGCCGACCTGGGCCCACGGCCCGGCCTGGGTCAGTTCAGGCGAAACGGCCAGCGGTGGTGAACCGTCGGAAAGTGAAAGGCGTATCGCTGTCTTCTCGTCGCGGCCCGGCAGCGCGTAAAGCGAATCTCCGGAGACGGCGAGCGCGTTAAGGCCGAAGGAGCCCAGCGTGGGATAGGGCCCCCAGACTTTGTTCAGCGCGGTGGAAAGTGCGTAAACGGAGCCGTCATTCGCGCCGAAATAAATTGAGGACCCGTCGGTGGAGGGAGCCGAATCCACCGGCTGCCCGCTGGGAGTGGTGGTAGAGCCAGACAGGGCTCCGGTAGCGGCGTCGTAAACCTTCAGTTTGTTCTCCGGAGAACCGGTGCCGACATAAACTTTCCCGCCCAGGACCAGCGGCGAGGAAACGGAAGCGGCACCCAGGTCGCTTATCCAGAGCACAGCGCCGGTAACACTGTCCAGCGCGTACAGGCGCCCCCCCAGACAGGAAACATAAACAACCCCGCCGACAACCGTAGGAGACGAATCCACCCAACCGGCGGCCAGGCGCTCCCAACGCAGCACTCCGGTGGCGGCGTCCAGCGCGTATATTTTGTTAGCGCGCGAACCTATGTACACCACCCCATTGTAAATGGCGGGGCTGGAAACTATACCGCCCGGCACCTGGAACTCCCAGGCATTGGTCAGCGGCGGCGCCGCCTGCTCCGCCACGTAGCCCGTACGCTGCGGGTTGCCGCGGAACATGGGCCAGTCCCCCGCGTAAGACGTCAGGCCGCAAGCGCAAAGCCAGAAAAAAGCAAGCAGGGCGGCCCCCGGCGCGCGCCTGAGCGTCCCGCTTTTTACTGCCGCGTTATCCGTCATTCCCATATACTTTCTCCGAATCATACCGCCGGACAGCCGCCACTAGCCCGGGCTTAAGGCCCGATATAGATAGTATACAATCGGCCATCGTTGGAGCCGACTGAAATAGTCTTGGTATCATTATCCGCGACCGGGTCCGCGCGCACCGGCCCGCCGGTAGCCACGGGCCAGCCGATCCTTGGCTGCCCGGTATTGGCGTTGACCCCGTAGATATTCCCGTCGTCGCTGCCGAAATACACATAATCTTCCCCGGCGACCAACCCCGCTATGTAGCCGGCCGGCACCATTAAGGGCGTGGAGCGTATCGCCCCGCCGGCCTGGAAAGACCAGATAAAATCACCGCTCGCCGCGTTAAGTTTATAAAGTTTCCCGTTGTCCGCGCCAAAGAACACGTACTTGGTCCCGCCCAGGGCCCAGACGAACGGAGAGGAATAGATAGCCGACTCCGTGTCGAAATCGTTCCAGCCGTTCATAGACGACATGTTCCCGGAATTTATGGCGTAGATTATTCCGTCCGTGGAAGTCACGTAAAGCACATTGTTCGCTCCGGCCGCGTAAGCGTCCAGGAAGGGCGAGGACTTTACCGGCCCGCCAGTGAGAAATGTGTTATTGGAAGTGCCGTCCCCGGTTTTGAGGCTGACAATCTTGCCGTCCTCAAGCCCAATCCAGGCGGTGGTCACCGTATCCCTTTCGTCGACGCAAGGCGTCCCGGCCGGCGCCGCCGTGACCGCGGAAGAGAAGGTCCAGCCGCTGCAGGGCTGCCCGTTAAGTTTATCAAGACAGTACACCTTGTTGCCAGCTACTGGTATGTATAAGCGTGTATCCGTATCCAATAAGGACTTCACCTCAGAGCCGAGCGAGGTTTTCCACTCCTGCGCGGCGGCACCGCCCTGGTCGCGGATTTTGTACACGTCCCCGTTGCCGCCCGCGAAATACAGATACACCGAACCTCCCTCCTCCTGCGGGAAAGACGGAGTAACGCTGAGAGGCGTCTGCGGGGAAAGTGTGAAGGTCCACAATTTAGCCCCGGTGGTACTCAGCGCTATCAAACTGCCGTCGGAGGAGGGCAGATAGAGACGGGCCTCCGGCAGCAGCGGGCGGGAATAGCTGGTTATAGTGCCCGTTATCGGCGCGGAAGATTCCGTGGGATAGGGCCAAGCCGTATCTTGTGGCGGCAGGGCGGGCGCGATTATAGTGAAAGAGGCCGTATCTACCTGCGCGCCCGGCGTAAAATCCTGTGCGAGCAGGCCGGAAGCGTCCCTTACCCGGGTTCCGGACACCGGATCAAAACTTACCCTGAAAGTGGTCAGCGGCTTGGACGAAGCGCTGCGGGTGGCGACAAAGACCAGGTAGAAGGATCTTGTGGACCCCGCCGCCGCAAAAGAGGCGCCGAGGCCGGAAGTGGCAACCGTCAGCGTTGAAACCCCGCCGTCAAGAGCAATGTCCTCCATCGGCACGTAGGCGGCGGTGGCCACATCGATGGCGGACTCATAAGTGCCGGAAAGCCCCGTGGAAGTGGAATCACCCACCAGCATTATCGCGTCAAAAAGCGCCATTGCTTCGAGCGTATTCAGCGGCGTAATCAGGTCCTCCCTGAAGAGGCTGAACGCCACGGTAGCTATTTCCACGCCGTTGAAACCGGTCGGGCTGTTGTTGAAGAGGTCCAGCCGCAGCGCGGAAGCGCCGGAACCCTCGTTCATCCGTACCGGGGCCGGGGGACTGGAGACGGAAACCGAATGTATGGAAGCGTCATAGGCCACAGACGAGAGGATAACCTGCTGGGCCGAAGCAGCGCCATTGTCCGAATTAAGTATGAAGCGATAATAAGCGCCGGAAACCGGGGCCTGGCCGTCCTGGTCGCGGAACTCCAGGCCAAACTGTGCGGTGGCTTGTTGCGTCAGCGGTGGCTGGGAAAGAGAGAAACCGATGTCCTGCAGACGATATATATGCGGAGAGCCGGGGTCGGCCGCCCCCCCGGCACGGGAGAAAACAATGTTATTCCCCCGTCCGGCAACGGAATTCTCTCCCAGGGCCAGCCGGAGCGGGAAATACCGCGAAAGATACCGCGTACCTCCGGAAGGGTCCGGGTAGTAAAGCTCGTTATCGTCGGCCCCGGCGGCCGAATTATTTCGCGAAGCCAGCGTGGTAAAAGCAGAAACCGAGAAGTCCGCAGAGTCGGTTCCCGTATGCGAACCTTCCGAAGGACCGCGGGCAATGGAGGTTCCGGCTCCGGCCGGGGCCGGATTGGAATAAGCCACCAGCTGGCCGCTGCGGTCATAGCGCGAATAAGCGGCACCGGATTGCCAGGTGAGCTGGTTTACGGTCGAACCGTTGGAGTTTTCCAGCGCCAGGAAATCCCCGGCGGAGGCCAGGCCGTCCGCGCCAAACACGGTCTGGTAGGAGAGCGCGTCCCCGCTCAGCGATGAACCGTCCAGCGCGGTAAAATCCTGCGGGTAGATTTTCCTGGAGAACCTGAATACCTGCCCGGAAGCGGAAGCGGCGGCGTTGCGCAGCGAGTAGCCGTACAGCGTGAAAGTGGAAGAGGGCGAGGCGTTGTACAGTTCTATAAATTCAGACACAAGGCTTCCGTATGAAACCTCATTGATACTGAACGGGTCGGTGGAAACGGAATTGGCATAACCCGGGGTCGGGGTCGGATCTATCTCGAAGTAATCCGGGTGTCCGTCGCTTATGCGGGAGAACGACTGTCCGGGTGAAAGGGTGCCGGGTCCGGGCCACTGCACCCGGTCCAGCAAAGAGCCAGAGGCGTCTAGAAGACGCACGTGGTAGCTCTGGGCGGCGTTAAGGTCCAGCAGAAAGCCGGTTACCAGGAAAGTCGACCTGGCGTTCACATATTGCCCGGCCTGCCCGGTCCAAACCGTGGCGGCCGTGCCGCCCATGGCTATTGTATTCTCTATATATTCCAGCTTCCACCCTGTAAGGGGCACCGTGCTCTGGCTATTATTGTAGAATTCCACCCAGTCCCCGGCCGCCGCGCCGCTGGAAGGGTACACCTCGTTAAGATACAACGCCGCCGGCGACACTACGCGGGGGTAAACGCCGTAAGACTCCAGGGGGACGTCGTCGCTTCTTACCAGCCGCAGGCAGTATACCGCTCCGGGCGCCATGCCGTTGTCCTTCAGGGCCAGGTCCCACATGCCGTCCCTGCCCCTGTTAATTCCTGAAACGGAATTGGAAAACCCGTTGGACTCCGCGTAAACCTGGCCGAGGGCCGCGAACACGCCGTGCTGCGGGTCGGCGGCGTTGGCGGTAAGAGCGGCCCGGTCGGCCGGGGCGTTGTTATTGAACGCCACAGCGCTAAGCGAGGTCACGTCGGTATAAGCGGCCGGGGTGCCGTTGGAAGGCGCGGCGCAGGTGCCGTCGCCCTGGCCCGCGAACTGCAGCTTGAAAGCCTGCCCGGAAACCGGCAGGTCCACCTGGCCGATATTGACCAGCGTCCTCAGGCGGAAAGCCGCCCCGGCAGCCGGCAGCACCGCCAGCGCGTCCTGGGCGGCAAGCGCGGGCCCCACGTCGGTGGTGGCGGTATTCTCGAAGAAGCGGAAGGCGATCTGCTCAAAAGTCGTGGTAGGCGGGGAAGGCCAGAACATGAAGGAGTAACCGCCCAGGCTTGAGGCAAGGCTCGTTTCCAGGGCCGAACTCCCGTCAGCGTTCGCCCAGGTGAACCCCGCGGCGGCGGTCATTACCAGCCGCTTGGCGAACAGGTCCGAATTTGAGTCAGCCAGGGTGAAGATAAGCCGGTCCCTGTTGACCGGGTCCTGCTTCAGGTCGTAGTAGCGTTGGGGATTAGCGAAAAGAGGCGCGGGGGTAGAGGGTGTCTGCGTAGTAAAAGTCCCCAGATTGCCCACCACCCAGCCTATGTTGGTGGTTGCCGCATCGTTGTAAGTTATCACGCTGCGCGTGGCCGTGCCCGAGCTTATCCAGGCGGCCGCCACCAGCCTGGTGCCTACCAGCGGCGTCTGGGCCGTGATGTCATGATTTGCTTTATTCGTCCAGGCCGAGCCGCTCCAGTAGCCGGCCTGCAGGTCCGAGCCCGCGTTGCCTATGGAAGCGAAAACCATTTCATTGCTGGCCGGGTTGGCCGCGAGGTCCAGGTTGGTAGCATCGTCCACGAAAGTGGGCGCGGCGGTCGGGCTTCCCCAGGTATGTTCAGGGGTGCCGCCGGTCCAGAGCGCCGTGGCGTAGCGCACACCGTTGGTGCCATCGGTACCGCCGCTGTGCCCCCAGGTCACCATAATATCGCCGGAGAGGGATTCCACTTCCACCGCAAAGCTTTCCACGTCCTGGGAGGCGGCCACCCGCTCCAGCGAAGCTTCCAGGGCCGAGGCCGGTTCGTTCTCCCAGGCCGAGCCGTTCCAGACCATGGCCGAAAGGACCGAGCTGGCGTCCGCCCAGATGGCGATGATATTGTCATAGTCCGCCCTGCGGTCGGACGCCATCTTAACCCACTGCACGTTACCGGAGGTACGTGCCGGGTCCAGCGTGGCGGCGGAAGACCAGCCGCCAGTGCCGCAGGCGGCCGAACCGGGCTTGGTGCGGTACCCCAGCTCGTTCGTACCGGAGACATTTCTTGAGTACAGCACCACCGCGTCGCCGCTATTGGTCTCGAAAGCTACGTCGAAGCGCCTGGTGCCGTCGATGCCGCCCACGTTCTGCGTCCACTCCTCGTACCAGTTGGCCCCGTCGGTACAAAGCACCCGCAGCGTGCCGTTGCTCACATAGGCCGCTACCGCTTCCTGCTTGGAAGTAAGCGGGTTGGTCCTTATGGTGAAGAACGCTCCGGAAGCTCCCGCAACTGTCGGGCGCACTGCACTGAAAGAGTTGGCGGCTTTGCCATAATCGCGGAACTGCGGCATGCTGTTACCGCTCTGTCCATAGAAAAGAACCCCGTCGCCGGCGGCGTGCAGGGCGGCTTGAATGAGTGTCTTCACATTGCCGAGCCCCAGCCAGTCCGTGAAGGCGCCGTTATTATGCTCGGCCCTGACCCTGGCGTAGTAGTAAGTATCGCTCGCCACGCCGCTGAAGGTCGCCTTGGGGCCGTCTACGGCCACCGTGGTAAAAATCACCCCGTTGGTAGCGCCGGGGTTGAAGTCCGGGGCGGTAGAGATCTGCACGGTGTACCTGGTGGTGGCGGCCGGGTTTGAATTGCCCCCCCAGTTTATGGAGAAACCGTCGTAAGCCACATCTGTAAATGCCTGTCCAGCGGCTACCGGGATATTGGCCAGCGTGGAAGCCGGCGGGAAGACGGACCAGGGACTTGCATCACCGGGGCCGCCAGCTTTCACGAACAGGTAGTAGGTGGTGTTCAGGTCCAGATCTGGGCTGAAGACCGCGGCGGAAAGGCCGGTAGCTGCGCTCGAAGCGTAAATCGGGGACGGAGAAACCCCGGAATTGACAGAAGCAGCCAGCGTGTAGCCGGTGGCATCGTCCACAAGCGACCAGGACGCGGTTATAGAGTAGGTGGACACCTGCCCTATCCCCAGCCCGGACGGAGCGGAAAGCCCCAGCGTGCGCGTTGAACCCAGTTCCGCGTAAGAAGTGTAGACCCCGTTGCGGTTGACGGCGCGCAGGCGGAAATAATAATCCCGGTTCGAAAGCAGCCCGCTGAAGGAATATGAGGCCCCGGCCAGCGGCGCCGTGGAGGCGGCCTGCCCGGCCGCGCCGGCGTTGAAATCCCCGGCGGTGGAGACCTGGACGGCGTACAGCGTGCCGGCGGGGTTGGCGTTGGCGTTCCAGGCCGCGGTAAACCCGCCTGAAGTCACCACGCTGAAAGTGGAGACCGCCGTGAGCGGGAGGTTGGCCAGCGTGGCCGTGCCCGCCGCGGCGGTATACGCCGTCTCTATGCCGTTCTGGTTGACGGCGGCGGCCAGGAAATAATAGCTGGTATTGACGGCCAGGCCGGCGGAAGAGAGGAACAAATTATAAGTGTAGGAAGACGATACTACCGCTCCTCCGGGAGACAGCGGGTTTGGAGCGGTGGACGCCAGCACCCGGTAGCGCGTGCCCGGGTCCCTGTTGCCGTTGGGCGTCCAGTTGAACTGTATAGAGGAGGCCCCGATACCGGTGAAACCGGCAGCTGCCGGCGGATAGGCCACAAGCGTGGCAGTGCCGGCCGGGGCGCTGTAGGCCGTAGCCATGCCGCCCACACCAAGGGCGGCCGCGCGGAAATAGTAGGTAACGTCGGCCGTCAGGCCGGCGGTGCTCAGGTACAGGTTATAGGTATCGGAACTGGTAACTACCGCCCCCCCGGAGTTCGAAGGGTCCGGGGCTGTGGAGACCAGCACGCGGTAGCGCGTGCCTGGGTTCCTGTTGCCGTTGGCCATCCAGTTGAACTGGATGGCTGCCGCCCCCACCCCGGTAAAACCGGCGGGAACGGGGGTGTTGGCCCAGGTGGCCGTGGCCTGCACCGCGGTGTAGGCGGTAAGCGCGCCGTCCTTATTTACGCCGACCGCCCGGAAATAATAGGTGGTGTCGGCGGCCAGGCCGGTAGTGGTAAGCGAGATATTATAAGTATCCGAAGAGGTAACCACGGCCGCCCCGGGGGTCAGCGGGTCCGGCGCGGTGGAAACCAGGACCCGGAACAAGGTGCCCGGGTAGGCGTTGCCGTTCTGCGACCAGCCGAACTGCGCGACGGAGGAATTAACCCCGCTGAAGCCGGAGAAAGCCGGCGGGTTGGCCAGCAGCGTGGCTTTAGGCGGAAAAGCCAGCCAGCTGCCGGAGGCGCTGTCGCCGTTGGCCCGGACAAACAGATAATAGATGGTGTCGGCGGCCAGCGCGGGAGAAAACACGTAGGCGCTGGGCCCGTTGTTGATAGTGGTGCTGGAAGCGGCTATGGCCGTAGGAGGATTTACGGCGCTGAGCGAGGCGGCCAGGGTATAGCCGGTAGCCCCGGACACCAGGCTCCAGGAAGCGGACAGAGAACTTACGAACACCCCGGTAATATTGCCCGAGGCCGGGCTGCCTATCTCCCCGGTAGCCAGGGTCCTTGTAAGGAAAGGCGGGGTGGTCCAGGCCGTGTAAAGCCCGTTATTATTGCGCGCCCTGACCCTGAAATTATAGTCGGTGCTGGGCGCCAGGCCGGCGGTGGAAGCGTAGAGATTGTAGGTATCCGAAGACGTTACCTTCGCCCCGGCCGGGACCAGCGGGTCGGCGGCGGTGGAGACAAGCACGCTGTACAGCGCCAGGGGCCCGTTGCCGGTGCCGGACCAGTTCAGCCTTATGGCGATGGTGGTCACGCCGGTTGAATAGAGGCCGGACGGCGCATTGGCCAGGGTGGAGGTGGCCGCCACGGCCGAATAAGCGGTCTGTACCCCGTTCTTGTTCACGCCCGCCGCCCGGAAATAGTAGGTGGTATTGGGCGCCAGCGAGGAGGAAGCCAGCGCCACGACATAGGTGTAGGAGGAGAACACCGCCGCGCCGCCGGGATTGGCCGGGTCCGGCGCGGTGGAGGACAGCACACGGAACTGCGTCCCCGGGTAAACATTGCCGTTGGCCGCAAAGTTGAACTGTACGCCCCCCGCGCTCACCCCGCTGAAAGCGCCGGTGGACGGCGTGAAGGCCAGCAGCGTGGCGGTGCCAGCCACGGCGCTGTACGCCGTCTCCACGCCGTTCTTGTTCACGCCCGCCACGGCGAAATAACAGGTAGTGTCCGCCGCCAGGCCGGAAGAGCTCAGGGAAAGGCTATAGGTGTAGGAGGAACGCACCACGGCGCCAGCGGGAGAGAGCGGGTTGGGCGCGGTGGAGGACAGCACGCGGAAAAGCGTGCCCGGGTAAGCGTTGCCGTTGGCCGACCAGAGGAATTGGGCGGCGGAAGCCGTGACGGCGCCGAAACCGGACACCGCGGGGGCATAGGCCAGCAGCGTGGCCGTGGCCGGGACGGAGGTGTAAGCTGTAACCACGCCGTTATTGTTAACCGCCGCCGCCGTAAAATAATAGGTGGTGTCCGCCGCCAACCCCGCCGTGCTCAGCGAGAGATTATAAGTATAGGAGGAACTAACCACGGCCCCCAACGGCGCCAGCGGGTTGGAGGCGGTAGAGACCAGCGCCAGGTACAGCGTGCGCCCTGAAGGGTTTGACGGAGCCGACCAGGAGAAAACCGCCGAGGAGGCGCCCACGGCGGCCAGCGCCGGGGAGGAGGGCGCCGACGCCCAGGTGGAGGTGCCCTTTACCGCGGTATAGGCGGTGGCCACTCCGTTCTTGCTAACGCCCGCCACCGTGAAATAATAGGTGGTATTGACGGCCAGCCCCGAAGAACTGAGGAAAGTGTTGTAAGTGCTGGAACTGGTAACGGCCGCGCCGCCCGGGTTGGACGGATCGGGCGCGGTGGAGGCGAGCACCCGGTAAAGAGTGCCCGGGTTAAGATTGCCGTTGGCCGACCAGTTGAACTGTATGGCGGCAGTGCCGATATTGCTGAATGTAGGCGAAGCCGGCGGGAAAGCCAGCAGGGTGGCCGTACCGACGGGCGCCGTATAGGCGGTAGCCACATTGGCGTGGTTAAGACCGGCCACCCGAAAAAAATAGGTAGTATCGGCGGCCAGGCCCGATGTGCTCAGGTAGGTATTATAAGTGTAGGAACTTGAAACCACGGCACCGCCTGGGCTTAGTGGGTCGGGCGCGGTGGAGGACACCACCCGGTACAACGTACCCGGGTAGGCATTGCCGTTGGCGGACCAGGAGAACAGCATTGAACCGGAAGCCACGGAAGAGAAGTTGTTGAAGACCGGCGCATAAGCCAGCAGCGTGGCCGTGGCGGGATACACCTGCCAGCCGCTGGACGCGCCAGGGGCATTGCTCCTGGCGAAAAGGTAATAGGTGGTATTCGGGGAAAGGGACGGCAGAGAAAGCGTGGCGGACAGGTTTACGGTATCGCTGGAAGAATAAACGGGGGAAGGCTCCGTCCCGGGATTTACGGAAGAAGCCAGCGTGTAATCGGTGATCTCCCCCACCTGCGACCATGAGGCGGATACCTGGCTGGCGGTTATCCCGGTTACCGACATGGCGGCGGGTTTGGCCGGCTTTATATCCTCGAGCACCTGCACCCAGGTATCCCCGCTGGCATTAAGCGTGGGCCCGCCCAGGCTCACGGTAACCGTCCTGCCGGTGGACATGGTGCCCACATTATCTATATGCAGCCGCACGGCCAGCCTGTCGCCGAGCGCAATAACGGTCTGCGCTGGCTGTACTGTCCAGGTCCAGGACTGCAGCGTGGTAGCCGACAGTTCATAAAGCGGCACATGCACGGCCGCCACTACGGATTGTATTACCCCGGCATTGTTTGCCCGCAGCAGTTCGGCCGTTATACTGGCATTGGCCGCGGTGGCGCTTTCCCTGGCCCAGATATTAAAGGTAACGCTGCTGACTATGGTGACCGGGTCCAGCGGGCCGGTATACCAGGTCTGCACGGCGCCGTTACCGACCTTGGTGAACTGGGTGGCCGTGGCCGGCGGCGCGGGGTTGGACACCGTGTTCTTGACGTAGCTGACCTCCGCGGCGCCGCGCTGGCGCGACAGCCTGTGTTCTTCGCCGGCGTCGGGATTGGCGGGAGACACGTCGTCGAGCAGGTAAAACTTTGTCACGTTCTGCAGCGTTCTTTCCGACTGCGGACTTGAATAAGCGGTGGTCACGCCATTGTGATTAACACCGGCCACGCGGAAATAGTAGAGGGTATTGACGGCCAGGTTCATGGCGGCATACGACAGTTCGGCGGTTTCCCCATACGCTACCGGGGCCGCGCCCGGGTTAAGCGGGTCGGGCGCGGTGGATACGGCTATTCGGTAAAGCGTCCCGTCGGCATTGCCGTTGGCGGACCACAGGATGCGTATAGAGTCGGTCTGAATATCAGAAAAGCCGGAGACCAGAGGGGCATAGGCCACCAAGGTAGCGGTGCCGGCGGGTGCGGTATACGCCGTCTCCACCCCGTCGCCGTTAACGCTGGCCGCCCGGAAATAATAAGTGGTGTTCGCGGCCAGGCCGGAAGTGGTCACGGACACCGCGTAGGAATCTGACAGTGTGACGGTTTCTCCTCCGGGAGAGAGAGGGTCCGGCGCCGGTGAAACCGCCACCCGGTAAAGCGTGCCTGGATAATTACCGTTAACCGACCAGTTGAAATCCAGGGAATTAGTCGCCACACCGCTGAACCCGGAAGATACCGGCGGCAGGGTCAGCGTACGAGCCCGCTGGGGCGCCGTATAGGCGCCGGGCTGGCCGTCCCGGCCCACGGCGGCCACCACGAAATAGTAGGCCTTGTCCAGTAACAGCCCGGAAGAACTAAAATAGAAGTCGTAAGTTTCCGCCGAAGTGACCGCCTCAACTCCGGGGTCCAGGGGGTTGAGCGCAGGGGACACCAGTACGCGGTAGGGCGTGCCTGCAGGATTGCCGTTAGCGTCCCACATGAAGTCTATGGAGGCGGCCCCCACCGTACCGAAGCCGGGATACGCGGGTGTCTCCGGCCGCGTGGCGCTAGACTGAACGGCGGAGTAGGCTGTAAGCACGCCGTCGTTATTTACCGCCGCCGCCCGGAAGTAATACGTGGTATTGGGCTGCAGCCCGGAAGTGGAAAGGGTGAGGCTGTAGGTGTCCGAGGACGCCACCGGCTCAGCCCCGGGGGCCAGCGGATCGGGCGCGCGCGAAGAAAGGACGCGGTACAGCGTGCCCGCCGGGTTGCCGTTCTCAGACCAGGAGAAGGTCAGGGCCGAAACGCCGCTTCCGGAAAAGCCGGATGGAACGGGCAGCACCGCCAGCGTGGAAGTGCCGCGCGCCGTAGTCCAGGCCGTAAGCGCGCCATCCTTGTTGACGCCGGCTATCCTGAAATAATAAGCCGTATTAGCAGGCAGAGAGACGGAGGACAGTGCCAGGGCATAAGTGTCCGAAGAAACCACAGCCGCCCCAGCCGGCGCCAGCGGGTTTGGGGCGGTGGAAGAAAGCACCCGGTACAGCGTACCGCCCGGGTTCCCGCCGCCCGACCAGGACAGGCTGACGGTTGACGCCGTTATGGTGCCGAAAGAACCGAAAGCCGGCGCATACTGCAGCAAGGTGGCCGCTGGAGAATACGCGTTCCAGGAACTGGCCAGCCCGGGGCCGTTGGAACGGATGAAGAGATAGTAAACAGTGTCCGGAGACAGCCCCGGCACCGCGGCACTGCTCCCTCCAAGCGTGGTGCTGGAAGCGTAGATAACGGTGGGCGGGTTGTCAGCGCTTAACGAAGCCGCCAGCGTATAGCCGGTGGCGCCCCCTACAAGCTGCCAGGCGGCGGTAATGGAAGAAACGTACGGAACCAGAGCCCCCGCCAGCGGAGCGGCCAGGGTCCCCAGCGCCAGCGTGGAAGTGGAATTTACCGCGGACCAGGCAGTAAGAATGCCGTTATTATTAATGGCCCTCACCCGGAACGCATAGGCTTTGGCGTCGGCCAGCCCGACGGTGGAAAGGTAAAGATTATAAGTATCCGAGCTGGTAACGGCTGCGCCGGCGGGGGCCAGCGGGTCGGCCGCCGTGGAGACCGTCACCCGGTACAGCGTGCCGGGCCCGTTGGCCTGGTCCCAGTCCAACCGCAGCGCGCCGGAACTGATCTGCGTAAAATTTAAACCGGAAGGCACGGCGGCCAGCGTGGAGGTGCCGGCAATGGCCGAATAAGAGGTGAGCACACCGTCCTTATTTACGCCGGCCGCGCGGAAATAATAGGTGGTGTTCGGCTCCAGCCCCTGGGCATTCAGACTTGCGTTATAGGTGTCGGACGAAGATACCGCCGCGCCGCCCGGGCTAGCCGGGTTTGGCGCGGTTGAAGCCAGCACCCGGAACAGCGTCCCCGGATAGAGGTTGCCGTTAGCCGAATAATTGAACTGCGCCGCGCTTTCCGCCACACCGGTAAAAGCCGCCGTGGAGGGCGTAAACCGCAGCAGGGTGGCGCGGTTTTCCGGCGCCGTATACGCGGTAACCACGCCATTGCGGTTGATGGCCGCGACCCTGAAATAATAGCGGGTGTCGGCCGCCAGGCCGGAAGTGGAGAGTGAAACATTGTAGGTATTTGAAGAGGCCACTGCGGCCCCGCCGGGCGCGCCCGGGTCCGACGCGGTGGAAGAAAGCACGCGGTACAGCGTGCCGGCCGGGTTGCCGCCGGCGGACCAGGAGAAGCGCAGGGAGGCATAGGCCTCCTCGCTGAAAGCCGAGAATACCGGCGGCGCGGCCCTTGTGGCGGTGGAAACCACGCTGAAATACTGTCCCAACACACCGTCGCCGTTAACGGCCGCCGCCTTGAAGTAATAGGTGGTATTCGCCGCAAGCCCGGCGGTGCTGGCCGAAAAATTATAAGTCTCGTGCTGGGTAACCGCCGCGCCGCCGGGGTTCACCGGGTCCGGCGCCGTGGACACGAACAGCCGGTATAGCGTGCCCGCACCGTTCCCCCCGGAGGCCCAGCCCAGGGTGATGTCGGATTCCGTTACGCCGGAAAAAGCGCCCGCAACCGGCATGGCCGCAAGCGTGTAGGTGGATATAATCGGGGTGTAGTCGGTATACACCCCGGCGTGGTTAACGGCGGCCACGCGGAACGAATAGGCGGTATTCGCGGAAAGCCCGGCGGAAGACAGGAAAAGGCTGTAGGTGTAAGTGGATTTAACAACCGCGCCGAAAGGGGCCAGCGGGTCGGACGCGGTGGACATCACCACATGGTAAAGCGTGGAACCGGTATTGCCGTTGGCGGCCCAGTTGAACTGAGCAGTATAAGATGAGAGCTGCGTGAAATTCGTAAAAGACGGGGCGTAGGCGGGGGTAACCACCAGCCCGTAGGGCGCCCAGGAGCTGGAGGCCCCGGGGCCATTGCTGCGGACATAAGGGTAATAAGTAGTGTTGGGGCTCAGGGCCGGGCTGGCCAGCTGGGCCGAACTGTCGGAAGTCTCCGCCGAGGCATATATGGGCGACGGCGAGGCGCCGGGATTGACAGAAGCGGCCAGCGTATAGCCCGTGGCCCCTTCGATCAGGGTCCAGTTAGCCGCTAACTGCGTCTGGGTCAGGCTGGTTATGGCGCCGGGAGCCGGGCGGGCCGGGGCCAGGGCCTCTACCGTACGGAACCAGCTGTCGCCGCTGGCGCCCGCGGTCGGGCCGTCGAGGGAAACTTGCACCGTATAATTGGCCGCCATGGTTCCGAAGTTGTCCATATATAGCCGCAAAGCCAACCTGTCACCGTTAGAAAGCGCCGTAGGCGCAGGGGTCCTGGTCCATGTCTTTAAGGCAAAACTAGTTGCAAGCTCGCTGGCCGGGGCCACCACCGAGGCGATAACGGACAGGATGTTCCCGGAGGAGTCGGTCCGCAGCAGTTCTCCCGCAAGACCTGCGTTGGCGAATTTATTGCTTTCCCTGGCCCAGATGTTGAAAGTGACATTACCGCTTATGGTCACGGCATCCAGCGGGTCTGAATACCAGACTACGGGGGTCCCGCCGGCCGTGCGGGTGATCTGCATCTGCGGGTCAGGCGGCGTAATAGTTCCCACCAGGGTATTCTTAAAATAGGTCACCGCCGCCGAGCCGCGGGAACGGTTCAGGCGCCTTTCATCGTCCGAACCCGGATCTACGGAAGAGACCGTATCGCCAAGAAAGACCGTTGTTGCGGCATGAACGGGAGGCACGGGCCTGAGGAGGAAAAAAGAGAAAAGCAGAAAGGCGGGCCAGGTAGCGGCTACACGGGGAAAGAGGAGAGAGCGCGCGCTTGCGCCGCGTGCTTCCCATGGATTTTTCCCGTACCACCGGAATTTCATAAACTCCCTATACATTCCCGCCCGCGAACTACTCTTCCGCCGGATGCTCCACCTTACGTCTCTCTTCCTCTTTCATCATTTCTATTATGTCCTGCACGGTAAGGCCCACCAGCCAGTGGTTCACTTCTTCGCGCAAGGTTTCGTAAAGTTTATTGGACACCTGCATTTTTTCCGCTTTAGGGGCGCCGTTAAAGGTGAACGCCTCCATCAGCTGCCACACGCTGATGGTGTCCAAGTCTTTGCTCAGACGGTAGCCCTTGCCTTTCTGCGATTCCACGAACCCGGAATGCACCAGCGCCTGCAGCACTTTGTTGCAATAAGCCGAAGGCAAACCCTGGAAGCGGGAGATATTAACCACCTGATTCCAGGCACCGCCATTGTTCTCTCCCAGGTAATGCAGACAGGCCAGCCCGTAAGCCAGGGTGCGGTTCATTTTTATTCCCATATTGTTGTGCCTTACAGCAAAAGCCATTGGATATTTTTTGTCCGATGACCGGCCAAAAAATAAACGGCCTCGCAGACTCAAGCCGCTTTTTACATCATTTATAGTATAGCAGGCGTATTGCCGCAGTCAAGGGACACTTTGTTACAGTCTGGCATACGCCTTTCTGGCGGCCCGGGCCATGACACACGCGGTTTTATACGGTTTATGCGTGCCGCCGGCCTCCAGCAGGCTCACCCCCGGGCAGCGGCTGCAAAAAGCCAAATCCGCGCAGTTCCGGCATGCTTTTATATCCGCTGCCGTAATTTTGCGCCATTGCTTCAGCCACTTGTTATTCTTCCAGATATCGCCCAGCGGCCGCTTACGGAGATTCCCCAGTTTAACGCCCAACTGCAGGCAGGGAAAAACATCCCCGTACGGATTGATGGAAACCGTGTTGCGCCCCGCCCCGCAGGGCGGGGAATCCGGCGCCGGGGAAGGAAAATAATTCTTTTCGACCGGGTTTATGTCCGGATCCGCAAGCAGGGCGGCAAGCCGCACGGCCGGCAACCGCCGCGCCAGGTTTGACGCCTCCCCGTCCGAAGCGATGGTAAGCACAGGGTCGAAAGACCGGTCAAAACCGTATTTTTTAGCAAGACGAGTTATGTGTTTAAGCTCTCCAGCATTAGCTTTCATTACAGGGGTCTTAAGCTTTACTTTGAACCCGGCTTTTTTCAGGAGCCGCGCCGCCGCCAGTGTTTTAAAACACGAGCCTGTAACCCCGGTTATGGCGTCGTGCACCGCCGGCCTGCCGTAGAAGCTCAACTCGAAACGCGAAACATTGGTGGCACGCAGGGCCCGCGCCAGCACGCCGGTAAGGCCCGCGCCAGAGGAGAATATCCTTATTTCAAAACCCAGCTTTGTGGCGCTGCGGCAGAGGGCGGGCAGGTCGCTGCGCAGCAGCGGCTCCCCGCCCGTAAGCACAAGGGACATTGTGCCGAGTTTTTTAAGCTCTTTTAGAGTTTTTCTCCATTCGCCGGTGGAGAGCTCCCGTTTCAAGGCGGCGGCCGCGCCGGGCTTGGTCTGCGGCAGGTAGCAGTGGCCGCAGTTTAGCGGGCAGCGGTAGGTAAGCTCCAACTGGGCGCCGAGCGGGATATTTTCAAGCAGGGTAAGCCGGTTAAGCCGCGCGGCTATGGATTCTGCGGGCATGGTTTAAGGGAATTATACTAAAACAACCCGCAATCCGCCCCGGCCCGCCGCGGCTTTGCCGTATATTTATTAATTAGTTATACTTTGGACGGATGCACAGAACGCCCGCCGAAGGCGATCCAAGGAGAACTTCGATGAAAAACCAGATACTCAAAAAAATAGAGTCCTACGAAACCTACGCCATAGAGCTGCAGCGCGGTCTTACCGCCATACCGGCCCTTGCCCCCTCCAGCGGCGGCAACGGCGAATACGACAAAGCCAAGTGGCTGGAAGGCGAACTGAAGAAACTCAAATTTGACTCCATAGAATGGATAAATGCGCCGCAGGCCGAGGCCAAGAACGGCATACGCCCCAACGTCATAGCCCGCTATAAAGGCAAAAACTCCGCCAAGACCATCTGGTTCATGAGCCACCTCGACATTGTCCCCCCCGGCGACCTTAAAATGTGGAACAGCGACCCGTACACGCTGGTGGTGGAAGGCCGCAAGCTCATAGGCCGCGGCGTGGAAGACAACCAGCAGGCCACCGTCTCCAGCATCCTGCTGGTAAAGGCCATGATGGAGCTGGACTACCGCCCGGAATACGACATAGCGCTGCTGTTCTGCGCCGATGAGGAAACAGGCTCGGGCTACGGCGCCGACTATATTTCCGAAAAGCACCCGCACATCTTCGGCAAGGAGGACGTGTTCTTTGTGCCGGATTCCGGCTCCGAGGACGGCTCGCTGATAGAGGTGGCCGAGAAATCCATAATGTGGCTGAAGATAATCACCAAGGGCAAGCAATGCCACGCCAGCCGCCCCAGCCTGGGCATAAACGCCTTTAAGGCCTCCAGCGACCTCATTACCCGCTACCAGAAGCTCTACAAGAAATTCCCCAAGAAGGACCGCCTTTACGAACCGCCTATCAGCACCTTCGAACCCACCAAGAAAGAAGCCAACGTCCCTAACGTCAACACGCTGCCCGGCGACGACGTGTTCTACATGGACTGCCGCGTGATGCCCTGCTACCAGCTCACCGAAGTAAAGGCCGAGATGCGCCGCATGGCCGACGAAGTGGAGGCCAAGTACGGCGTGAAGATAACCTTCGAACCCCAGCAGGAAGCGCAGGCCGCGCCCCCCACGGACCCGAAAGCCGAGATAGTGCTGGCACTAAAGAAGGCCATAAAAGAAGTGCTTAAGGTGAAACCCCGCGCCTACGGCATAGGCGGCGGCACCGTGGCCGCTTTCTTCCGGCGTCTGCACCTGCCGGCGGTGGTCTACTCCCGCCTTAACGACAGCGCTCATATGCCCAACGAGAACACGCTCATAGACTACGTGATGGACGACGCAAAAGTGTTCGCCGTCACCACCCTGCTGCTCTGCGCGAAGAAATAAAAACGCGCAGGCCGTTGACCTATGGAAGACACCTGGAAAGACCGGGAGTACGCGAAACATTATAACGACCTCTACGCCACCCCGGCGACGGAGTTTGTTAAATGCGCCGGGCGGCTGCGCGTGGCTCCCGGGGACCGGGTAATAGACTTCGGCTGCGGGAAAGGTGATTTCCTGGCCGCGGCGCTCCAGGCCGGGGCCAGCGCCACGGGCGTAGACATGGCCGACGAACAGCTGGAGCTGGCGGCGCAGCGCTTCAGGGGCGACGCGCGCGTGGAACTGGTAAAAGCCTCTTTCCTGGACTTCTCACCCGGCCCGCGCACCTTCACCCGGGGGTTTTCCCGCAAGGCCCTGCATCATCTTACCGATGAAGAAAAGGCCGTGTTTTTCAGCAAGGCCGGGAAATATTTCAAACCAAAAGCCCTGTTCCTGCTGGAAGACGGGATCTTCGACTTCGAGCGCACCGGCCTGGACGCCAACTGGGACAGGCTGATGCAGGACTGCGCGGTCTTCTACGGCGCCGCCTGGGATACTAAAAAGAAAGACGTAACCTTCTGCTTCCGGCAGGAATACCCCACGGGCATTAAAGCGTGGACCGCGGCGCTGGCGGCGGGCGGCTTCCGGGTGCTGGATTTGGAACGCAGAAGCTCTTTCTACGGTTCGCTGCTGGCGGAAAAAGAATAATCCGGCAGCACAGGGGACTACTTTATGGAAAAACTTGAATTATTCGCCAAAGGCTGCCTGGGCACCTGCTGGTACGGGAAATACCACTATATGGAGCCCTGGGCCGGCTGCGGGCACGACTGCCCCTACTGCTACGCGCGCCTGCGCAGCCCGGTAACCGACGCGCTTACGGCGCTTAAAACGGATTTCCCCCGGCCCCGGCCCCTTTACCCGGAGGAGGAACTGCTCCGTAAAATAGCCGAAACCGCCAACACCGGGGAAATAAGCATCCTCAAATTGTGCCGCTACACGGACATTTTCACGCCCGAATTCGTACAGAACGGGCTTGCGCTGAAAGTTCTCAAAACCCTTGTGGCCTCAAAAGTAGGGCGCATAATAATAACCACTAAAGGCCTGCCTGACAAGACCATTATAAACCTGATAACCTCCAACCCCAAGAAATTCTCATACAGCGCGGCGGTGCGCCCCGTTAACGCAGTGGTGTTCGAAAAAGAACTTGCCCCGCTAAGGGCCCGGCTGGAGGCGGCGGCAGAGATAAACAAGGCGGGCGTGCTGACCACCGTGCACCTGGACCCGTTCGTGGCCGGTTTCGACGACGCCGAAGAACCGCTGGGCCGGCTGCTGGGCACGCTTAAAGAGCTGGGCCTCAACCGGGCAATGTTCTCTTACCTGCTGCTCTGCGAAAACATGCTGGGCAGCATTTCCCGGGTGCTGACGCCGGAACTGACAGCGGCCATAAAGGCCAACTACGATCTGGCTACCGACCGGCAGTACCTCCCCAAACAGGAAGAGACCGTCTACTGGTCGGTAAAGCCGGAGATAAAACGAGCCTCGGTGGAAAAAACCGCCGCCATGCTTGGCAAGCTGGGCTTTGAGTTCGTACTGTGCGGGCTCAAGAACATCCCCGGCCTGGACACCACCAAGTTCAAAGGAGTAACGCTCTGCAACGGCAAATTTTATGCCTAAACTGTGGCTGCCAAACGTGGAGGAGGTGCTGCCGGAGAATGATATGAATTATTCCTCCGTGTGCGTTCCCAAGACCCTCGCCCTCATCCCGCGCTTCCTGCCGTGCCTCGCCAAAGGCGACGCCATAATAACACCCAGGGCCATAGACCCGGAATTCACCGCGTACATGGCCGCCGTTTCCGACCTCGGCAGCCCGGATAAATGGCTGTTGGAAATTTCAGCCCGCTCCGCCCCGTATTCCCTTGTGGAGTCCATCCTCGCCGACCAGGCCGTCATGGCCCGCCTGCGGGCCATGGGGAAACACGGCGCCTGGGCGTTCGAACCTTATCTGCAAACCCCCAGGGTACTGCGCCTGGCGCGTGAAACCGGCATCGCCGCGGAAAAAACGCACCCGTCGCTGGTAAAACTCGGAATCATCACCAAACTCAACGATAAGGGGCACTTTAAAGAACTGGCCACGGACCTTGGCGTAAAAACGCCGGGCGGCTACCTGGCCGAATCCATGCCCGCCCTGGAAAAAGCCATAGAGCTGGTGTCGCAGCAGAACAATGACCGCATAATACTGCGCAAGACCCTCTTCAGCGGGGGGTTGGGGAACATGGCTGGCAGCCGGGAGGAACTGCTCTCGAAAATTTACGACTGGTACAATGGCGGCAGGATACTGATAGAGCCCTTCCTTGATATCACCAGCGTGGCCGGCTCGCTGGCGGCTATAACGGACACCGGGGTGGAATTCTGCGGGGTAGACATGCAGACCTTTTGCAACGGGCAATGGAACGGTTTCGACTTTCCCCACCCCGACGCCAGAGCAGCCGCGGAAGTGGAACGGCTGGCGCTGCTTATGGCCTGGGCGGTGCGCGCCACCGGCGCCCGCGGCTACCAGAATATAGACTGGGCGCTGACCGCGGAGAAACCCGGACAGCCCATAGCGCTGGAGTGCAATTTTCGCCAGAACGGCTTCGGGTACGTGCTTGATTTTGCCCGGCGCTACTTTAAAGCCGAGCCCGGGGAACTTTTTATCCGCTACCGGGAGGGCCTGCCCTGCGGCCACGGCGGCACCACCGCACTTATTAAACGTTTGGGGAGGTTAAAAGTACACGGCCGGCCGCTGCTGCTGGACCGCCCCGGCAGGGAAGCCGGCGCCGCGCTGATGACCCCGCCGCTTAAAGGGAAATGCTCCATAGCGCTTTTGTCGCGGCAGAGCGGCTACATAAAAGACGCCACCACCGCG
>Ga0156425_1115_pt2 | contig 26633 bp, 20 predicted proteins | sample RifOxyA2_FD_108068 | JGI IMG/M metagenome (GOLD analysis project Ga0156425, IMG submission 108068) | Elusimicrobia bacterium RIFOXYA2_FULL_58_8
ATAGACTCGGTGAAGAAATGAAAAAATTAAGGATCACCCTGGGCATTCAGCTTATATTCTTCTCCGGCTGGGGGGTGTACCTGCTTTCCTCCCGCAACGCCAACACCCCGGAATTCTACCTTGAAACTACGCCCGTGGACCCCCGCGACCTGATAAGCGGCACCTATGTCGCGCTTTCTTACGCGATATCCGAGCCGCAGGCGGGAAAATGCGCCTCAATGCTGCCGTGGTACCGCGCTTTCCACGTAAAACTGGAGAGCCGGGGCAAAACCGCCGCCACCGCGCAGGGGCCGGTTCCCCTGTACGAGGCAGCCGACTGCTCCAGCGAGGCCCGCTATGACGCCGGCTGGGCAAAAGCCACCGTCGAGCCCGGCCCCGCCGGTACCCGCGCCGCCAAATACGGCATAGAGCGCTTTTACCTCAACGAGAACGACCCCCGCAAAGATGCCAGGTCCGGCGCGGTGCTGGCCAAAGTAAAAATAGACAACCGCCGGCAGCTCGTACTGCTGGACCTTGTGGCCAAAGTCCAGCCCTGACCAGTTCTTTGAACGCGCGAACGCCTGAAACCGGAAAAACCTAATACACTGCCAGATTGAGTGCCGGGCTTGCAGGGGTAAGGGTTCCCCGGGGCTTCACGGAAGGCGAGGCTTGCGTAGCGCCGAGCCTGAGTGAGGAGGTGCGGGCACGGTGTGCCCGACACCGTCCCCGGGGTGCCCTTACCCCTGCAGGCCCGGCTTAAATTCTGGAGGACAAAGATGAAACGAACCCAAGCCCTGACCAGCGTACAGGACAAACACGACCGTGCCGGCGAATCCGGAGGCGTGGATTACTCCCCGCTCTATTTCACCAAAGAGCACCTGAAACTGATAAAAAAACAAGGCAGGAGGGATTTGCCGGAGGCTAGTCGCTGAGGAGCGACGGTTCGGCAAAACGCTCGCGCATCTGGGTTACCTCCGAGATATTCGCGTCGTAACTGTTATTGCCGGAATCAAAGAAATCGTAATTGCGGGTGACATTCCCCACACCTTTCTTCTTGGGATCCAGGTGCACATAAACCGAGGCCGAGATGTTGGAAGGTTGCGTAAGCTGCACTGCCACTTTCAAAAAATCCTCGTATTTAAGGCCGCTTTTGGAGGCGCCGCCGGCCACCCGGGACAGCCTTTCGGACTGTGCGTGCCAGTCGGGCGCGTCGCGCACGCCGGCGATGTCCGCCACCACGCAGGTAGCGGTATAGGCCAGTGTATCCATTATCTCGAGCGGGTTGCAGCCCTGCGCGATTTCGTCCCAGGCGGTTACGCCCAAAGCCGCCTGGGCGGCGCCCGTATCGTAGGTAACCCGGCCCTTCTTATCGAACGTAAACAAGTGCATAACTTTGTCTATGATGCCCGCGTACAGTTCCCGCATCACGTTCATGTAAGCTTTCACTATAGCCTGCGCCGGAGCGAAAACGATATCCTGCACCCCGCCCTCGTTGATAAGTAATTTAAAACCCATCAGCCCGGCGCGGTAGCGCCTTGACTCCGTAAGAATATCGCCCACCGGAAGCTGGCTGCCATTGTCAGTGCCATTGCCGCCCACCCCGACATAGCGCAGCACCCCGTTTGCCATTTCCAGCATGGTTTTGACCTCTCCGGTTCCACGCCCTATAAGCCCCTCGTACTGCTGATACAGGAATACCGGCCGCGTAACCGTGCCATCGGTGCTCTCCTTGTTCAGCACATAAACGTCTTTCTGGGAATTATGTTTCAGAAAAGTTCCCTTGAACGGGATATCCAGATTGCTGCCTTTATAGGTACGGTTTTTATGGTAGGCGTGTATAGTCTCCCCCCCGTTACCCAGCGACTGATAGCGGTGATATGAAGAGCCCCAGGTGACATTACTGTTGCCTACGAACGGCACCCGTATCCCCAGGCTGTTGGAACGCCCCCTGTAAACGTCCGTCCCGGCAAAGCCGGATTCCGCGTCCAACTCCCCGCCAACCTGGCCGGCCGTGTCCTCCAGGCCGCACTGCCCCTCCTGCACGTCCTCCTGCTCCGCAAAACTATTGAATCTTACGCCCAACTCCATGAACCGGTTCAGCAGGCCCAGGTCCCCGCGCAGGAATTCCTCCAGATTAGCCATCTGTTCGGCGTTGTTCGGGTTAAGTATAAACTCCAGCAGGAGTTTCTTGCCCGAAAACCTGGAATGCGCGAAAGCCAGTTTTATCGAAAGATACTTGTTTATTTCATTAAGCAGCAGTTTATCGAACGTTGAGGAATTTATAAATTTACCGGCGGCCCAGGTGGAAGAGGGCATACGAAGGGTCTTAAGCAGGATATCGGCGACAGACGCTCCCGCGTTCTCAAGCCCCAGCAGGTTCAACGGTATTTCCACGGTAGAGGCGGCCACCCCGACACTTGCAACCTGCAGGCGGTCCAGACGCAGCCGCAGGCGCAGGTGGTCGGCGTCAAGCCGCCTGAGGCTCACCGAAGGCTTTGATTCCTTGCTCAGGCCCGCCGACAGGGAAATGTTCACGGTTTGGGCGACATTGGCGCCGGCGCCCACGCTGAACGCCATGCGCATGGTAAGCGGGAGTTTCCAGATCTCCCCGACTTCCATTTCGACTATGCGCTTGGCCTTGGCGGGAAGCACGGTCTTAAGCCGGTAAAACTTCACCCACTCGCGCACCTCCCGGCAAAAACTCTGGCTCTGAAGCGGCTGCAGCACCTGCGATTTCCCCTCAAGTTTCCCGGACAAACCCATCCTGAAAAAGACATCCTCCGGCCGCACGGCGCCCTGGTGTATCAGCCCGCCCGTTTCCGACAAGATGGCCGATTCCTCCCCCAGCACCGCAAAAACGTTGAGCTTCACCTCGTCAATAAGCGCGAGCCGGCCGTCGGGAAACCGCCTGATGGCCCGGCGCACCCCGCCACCCAAACCCGCGCCATCCAGCACTTCCACGTTCTTCTTGAGAGCGACTTCGGCTTTTTTGCACAGGGGCTCGCTTACACCGTCCTTCAATTTCTCCCAGAAACTGGTCAGTTCCACGGACGGGATGGCTGTTGACGGGGAGGGCCGAGGCGTTACACCCGGCTGGTTTTCAAGACTGGAAGCCGTCGGCAGTTCGCCAAAAAATCCTTCCCCGAAAGTCTGAGAGGAGGCACCGGCAGCCAGCAGCAGCGCAAGCAGCGCCGCCGATACTCCCGGAACAAATTTGCAGCGGAAAACCATGCTAAAAGGATAAAGGATTGCCTGGTGTTTGTCAAGGGCACTCCGTTGACGTGTCAACCAGCGGCAGAAAACACGGCCATTATAGGGGGAAACCGGGCCCTACTGCCTCTGAAGGAGCAGCCGGGCCTTAAGGGTGGAACCCAGCACCTCCAGGCTTATGGGTTTTGAAATATAATCGAAAGCGCCGAGCTCCAGGCACTGGCGCGCAATTTCTTCGTCCGCGTTGCCGGTTATCATCATAAACCCGGCCTCCGGCATTTCCGGCAACAGCTCCTTAAGCACCTCAACGCCGTCTTTTTCCGGCATAAAAATATCCAGCAGGACTATGTCCGGCCGGCGCGCGCGCGCCATAGCCAGGGCGGCGGCGCCATCAGCCGCCTCCAGCACGTCACAGCCCTGTGACAACAGAAACCGGGACAAGACCGAGCGGGTTTGCGGGTCGTCGTCGGCAACCAGCACCAGGGCGGCAGGCCCCGCGGTTGTTTCAGGAACGGGGAGCGCAGCCTGTCCGCCAGCCGGCGCCGCGGACACGGCGGCTTTGCCCGTCACGCCCAGCAGGCGGTCCACTTCGGCCAGCACCGGGGAAAGCCCGTCGCCTTTTGAAAGGAAGGCGGCCGCGCCGCTGCGCAGATAAGCGCCCACCTCTTCGGGATCCGTATACCCGCTGAGTATCAGTATCGGGATTTTTTTTGATATTTTCCGGATATTGTCAAAAACCCCGGAGCCTGACATCACCGGCAGATCGCGGTCCAGCACTACCAGGTCCGGGGCGGAATTCTTGAAAACAAGCAGGCCGTTGGCCCCGTCGGCCGCGGTAAGCACCTCGTGGCCGGCGCGCACAAGAAAAACGGAGAGCGAATCCCGCACTATCCCGTCATCGTCAATAATAAGTATTTTAGCCATACCGTCCTGCTCAGATTATAGTATTTTACCCGGGACCTGTTTCCGGCAGCAGCTTACGCACAGCATCCTGGAATTCCAGGATATTAAAAGGTTTCTGAAATCGCGCCGCCAGGCTTAAACCGGAGGTTTCTTTAAGAAAATCATCCGTGTTAAGGAACCCTGTAATAAGCACACAAGGCGCGCCGGGGAATTTATGGTTGAAAGCCCTCACAATGTCGCCGCCGCTTCCGTCCTGGAGCCGCCAGTCGGTTACAAGCAGGTCCAACCGCCCGGCAGAAGCTATTATTCCCAGCGCCTCAACCGTTCCGGACGCAAACAGCAGCTCATACGAACCCGCCAGCAGGCGGCTTCCCAGCTTACGCATAACTTCCTCGTCATCAACAAAAAGCAGCTTAGGCATTTTCCTTCCCGGCCGGCAATTCTATAATAAAAACACTGCCCTTCCCCGGCTCGCTTTCCACAACAAGGCGGCCTTTGTGGTTTTTCACTATTTCGTAGGAAATGGAAAGGCCCAGCCCCGTGCCTTTGCCCGAAGGCTTGGTGGTAAAGAACGGATCAAATATCCTGTCCAGATTATCTTTGGATATCCCGGGGCCCGTATCGGAGAATTTAAGGGCAATGCGCCCGTCTTTCACAGCGGCGGTTATCCGCAGTGTCCCGCCTCCCGGAGTCATAGCGTCCCTGGCGTTGGCGGCGATGTTCAGAAAAACCTGCTGAAGCTGGGACGGGTCTGCGGATATCTGAGGCAGAACCCGCGGGATGTCCTGCTCCAATTTTATCCCGGAAGAGGAAAACTCGTAATTCATCAGCTTCAGCGCGCCCTCTATCAGTTCGGGAAGGCGCACAACCTCTGTTTTGGAACCGCTTTTTCTGCTGAACTGCAGCAGTGTCTGTATGATCTCCTTGGCACGCCCGGACTGGGAGACTATGACCCCCAGATCCTCACGCTGCCGCGCCGACAATCCGTCGTCTTGCAGCATTACCTGGGCATATCCCATAATGCCGGCCAGAGGGTTGTTCAGCTCATGCGCCACACCCGAAACCATTTGGCCGATGGCAGCCATTTTACTTGCCTGGACAAGGCTCTCCTGAGACTTCTCCAGTTCCCGGGTCCTTTCCTCTACTTTGCGCTCTAACCCGGCCTGGTAGTCCTCTATAAGCGCCCTGCTGTTGCTTAAATCTCCCAGCATTTCATTGAAGAAGACGGCCAGACCGCCTATCTCGTCGCGGGACTCCACCTTCACCTGCCATGTCAGGTCACCTGCCCGCACCCGACGTATCCCCTCCCCCAAAGATCCCACCTGACGCAGCATCAGCCTGACAAAAAAGCCTGAAACCAGAAGCGCGAAGAGCGCGGTCAGCACATTTGTCCATATGAGGCTGAAAACAATATCCCGTTCGGCCTTGCCGGCCACGGCAAGCGAAAGCCCCGCCCAGACGAACCCGGCGACAGCCGCATCTCCCCTGTCAAACAGCACGTTTTCCGAAGAAAACTCTCCGGCCGCCTTTAGTGGAAAAACCCATTCAATGATCTCTTCCCCTTTATGAACGACCCTCCGCGAAACGGGCGAGCCCGCCGGAACGCCCGCTAACCAGCGCAGGTCGGCGATGGAACCGGCCAGCGCCACATTCGTATGCGCCGTAATTTTATGGTCCGGACTTATAAGCCCCGCGTATATGGCGCCTGAGCGCTCTTTGAACGCGTACAGGTATTTCAGCCCCTCGGCTTCACCGCCCGAAGCCAGCGCACCGCAAAACCCCTCCTCCAGCTCCAGCGCCTGGGCGGCCGCGGCATCGGTTATCTGCGTGCTCAAGGCCTCCTTAACCGCTTTATCCGGGAAATATATGCCGGCCCACAGCGACACGCCGACAAGAGCCAGTATAAAGAGTAAAAATTTGTAATAGAGTTTCATGGGAACAGGTACCCGGCCCCCCGGAGCATCTCTTTCGGGAAGGTTAAACCGCACTTTTTAGCCGCGGTAGCGTTAAGCGTCAACTCCACTTTTTCCGGAAAGACGATCGCAGGCAGGGAGTCCCCCGCATTAAGGGCTATAGCCGCCTTTGCCGCGGCCGCGCCGATATCCGCGAAGCTGACCCCGACGGAAGCAACCGCACCCCCGCGCGTTACCCCTTTGCTGGAACCGTAAAAAGGCATATTGTTGGCCCAGGAAAATTCCCGGAACATCATCATATTCTCCGGAGTCAAAAGCAGCGGATCAGGCGGCACCCAGAAAGCGTCCGCCAATCCCATGCTTTCCCTTAACCGGGAAGACAGGACGCCGCTGTCTCCGACTTCCACCACGGAAACGTCTATCCCATACTCCGCTCCCGCGGTTATGATCCGGGCCGCATGCGCGCCAAAATCCGGCGCCATCCAGAACACCCGCAGGCGCCTTATTGACGGCTGTATAAGTTTGATCCTGGAAAAGATTTCGGTAAACGCAGGGATCATGCTTATTTTAACGGTCTTCCCCGCGCGCGGAACAGTTTTTATGGAAATTCCCGGCGCCATACAGTACACCATGTTCAGCTCAGGTGGATAATCAAGACTGGCAGCTTTTCCCCCGAAGGCCGCTAAAACGCGGGTCTCCGGGCCCGTCACAGGTTTTTGCGCCGGAAGAACGAAAGATTTCACTTCCCCGCCGTAGGCCTCCTGAAAAGCGGAGAAAGCTTCCATGTACGCGCCGCCGCGGGAAGAGAGCACGGACACGAGCTCATCCGCAGCGGCGGGGACCGCGCAGGCCAGCAGCAGCAATATTATTCCGCACCCGTTAAAACTCATAACCCGCCTTAACAAAAAACTCCCGCGACGGGGCTGGCAGGGGCGCATGGTTGCTGGCATAGGGCTGCATATAACTGTAGCCGGAATCAAAGATATCGCGAACACCCAGGCTCAGCGTAAGATCAGCCACCGGCCTGTCCTTCAGCTGAAAATTAATATTGGCTATAGCCAGAGCTTTGAACGCCCTGATACTGCCTGGGTACGCGTAACCGTACCGGCGCGAAATATAAACCGCCGAAGGGTTCACGCTGAAACCGGCTCCGGAGGGGACCGAGGCGTTAACCGTTACTTTATGCCTGGGCAATCCCAGCATATACGCGTCGTGGCCGGGCACGCTGTAGCCGGCGACCCGGTTGCCGCAGGTATTATATTGCAGGTAATTAAGGTCCGCACGCAGAGCCGCCTTCTTGAACCTAACCCCAAGCCCGAAACCGTTGGTGCCCGTGCGCTCGTAATTGACATAAGTCTCACTGACCGAATCCGAGTAGTAAAGGATCGGATCGGTTATTTCCGTCTGGAACAAATTGCCGGACAGGAACAGGTTTTCTCCCGCCTTGTAACCGGCCTCAAATTCCACGGCAAGGGTCCTTTCGGGCTTTATGGCAGGATTCACGCGCATATTTTCTATGGAAGGAGCCCGGAAAGACCGGCTATATATGGCTTTAAAACTTAATTTGTCCCAGACCTTGGTGGCCGCCAGGCGCGGCACAAATGACGCGCCGTAGCTGGAATGTTTGTCATAGCGGCCGCCGGCAATAAGATTGAGCCGCCCCAGGTTAAAAGTCCCCTGTCCGAAAAAAGCCATATTATCGTAATAGGCCGCAGTACGCCCGTCCGCGTACGCGTATAAGGAGGTGGTTTTTGCGCCCACCGCCACGGCGTCGTGATAATATTCACAGCCCGCCACAAAGGAAGTTTTGGGGCCATACTGGTAAAAAGCGGTAAGCCCCCCCGTAAGCCGGCTTGCCGTTTTGTCGAAGGTGTAGTAGATATTATCCTCATGCCAGGGCTTCCCCTGCGCAAAGTTCATGCGCGGCTCTATGCGCAGCTCAGGAGAAACGCGCCAATTATATTTCGCTTCGGTAAAGACCATATCAAAACCGATCTTTTCCGGGCCGGAAGACAATACCGCGCCATAGCCGTCGAACCCGCGGACAGAATGGTTATCCGTTATAAAACGCAAACTTAAATCTTTTTTAGCGGCATACAGATTCAGGCTCCGGGAACGCAGATCCGACGCGCCGTTCATGTTATAGGAGTTCCCGGAAAAATCGGCATAGCGGCGGTCGCTGCGCTGCGCCGCGCCCCAGAAAGCCTTGGCCGAGACCTCGGCGCCGCCCTCAAGAACCCTGCCAAAAGAATAACCGGAGTAATTGCGGTTTTTGGCCCGGCCCTGACCGTAAGCCGCATATGCTTCGCCGCCGTTAAGGTTCCTGGGCGCGCGGGTTTTAATGTCTATGACGGCCAGTTCCGCGTAGCCGCCATAAATAACAGAACCGGGACCTTTCACTATCGCTATTTCCTCCACCTGGTCCACCGGGAAACGATCGAACTGTATGTTGGTATAAAGAGTTTCAGTATAAACCTGCCCGTCCCACAGAAGCAGCACCTTGCCCTCATTGGCCCAGTTCCCCCGCACCCCCAGCCCCAGATTTCCCCATCCGTCCACGCCGAATTCGAACTCAGGAACCATGTTAAGCACGTCGATAAGGTCTCTCGCGCCCGAAGCGCGTATTTCCTCTCTGGTTATCACGGTAACAAGCCCGGGGGTTTCACGCACAGACAGTTCGCTTAAAGTGGACACCGAAGTTTTAATATTCAGCGCCTCTTCCAGTGTGGCACGCTCGAAACTGAAAAAATCGGCTTCATTGCTGTCACCCCCGCCGGCAGACAGCAGCGCCGGCAGCAGCGCCAGCAGACAGGTAAAGATCAATTGCCGCATAAATTCCCCATAGCAGACAATCCTCATACGGCCTCTTATCACGCCCGGGCCTGGTCAGCCGGGGCGTCCAGCACCGTACGCACTTTAAGCAGCAGCCCGTCCACCGTAAAGGGCTTATAGATAAAAGCCAGCCCCGGTTCCAGCACGCCGTGCTTTACTATGGCGTCATCGGTGTAACCGGACATGTAAAGCGTCCTGGCGGCCATTTTCTTAAGCGCTATCTGGCGCGCCAGTTCCCGGCCGCTCATGCCGGGCATTACCACATCCGTCACCAGCAGGTCCACGGGCTCGCCGTGCTGCTCCAGCACCTTAAGCGCGTCCGGCCCTCCGGTAGCGGTAAGCACTATGTAGCCGCTGGACTCCAGCACCCGCCGGCCCAGGTGGCGCAGGCTCTGCTCGTCTTCCACCAGCAATACGGTTTCAAGGCCTTTCACTTCTCCGGCGGCCGCGCCACCGGCATTGGCGCTTGCCGCGCCGGAGCCCGCTTCGCAATAAGGGAAATAAAGACGGAATACCGTGCCCTTATCCGGCTCGCTCTCCACCTCTATGTCGCCGCCGCTCTGCTTCACTATCCCGAAAACGGTGGGCAGCCCCAGGCCGGTGCCTTTGCCCTGCTCTTTTGTGGTAAAAAACGGCTCGAAGAGATGGCTTTTAACTTCCGCGGTCATGCCGGTACCGGCGTCGCTCACCTTTAAACACACCATGGGCCCGCGGGGGAGGTCCGGGTGCGCCAGGAACAATTCCGGAGATGCCGCCAGCAATTCCGTGGACAATTCTATCCCACCGCCTTTGGGCATTGCGTCGCGCGCGTTCACCACCAGGTTTACCAGCACCTGCTCTATCTGCCCGGTGTCGAGCAAGGCCAGGCAAGGCGCCGCCGCCAGCTTCGTGGATAGCACAATATCTTCCCCTATAAGCCGCCTGAGCATATTGGTAACGTCGGCCACGCATTTGTTCAGGTCCACCACCTTGGGCGCCATTATCTGGCGGCGGCTGAAAGCCAGCAGCTGCCTGGTAAGGGCCACGGCCCTGTCCGAAGCCGTAAGAATCTCGCGCACGTCCTCAAGTTTGGGATCCTGCGGTTCCAGCCCCTTGCGCAGGAACTCCGCGTAACACTTTATGGCGGTAAGGATATTGTTAAAGTCATGCGCCACCCCGCCGGCCAGACGCCCCACGGATTCTATCCGCTGTGACTGGGCCAGCTTCTCTTCCGTCTGGGCGTGCAGGATGTTCTCCGCCATTATATCCGTAACTGACCTTATAAAACGCCGCTGGCTGTCCGTAAGCACCACCCCCGCCTCCAGGTAGAGGTTAAGCACCCCCAGCGTTTTGCCGCCAGCCACTATGGGCGCGCAATAATGGCCGTGCGGCGCCATACCGTTGTAGGTTATATGGTGGTCCACGCCTACGTCAGCGACTTCAACCACCTGGCCGGTTTCGGCCGCTTTGCCGCACAGGCAGTGCCCCTGCGGCACACTGGCACAGGCGCCCAGCAAAGCCGGCGCCAACCCCTGCTGCGCGGTCAGGGCCAGTGAGTTGCCCCTGACGTTCATAAGGAACACCGCGCCTTTAGGCTGCACGGCCAGCCAGGGCAGCCCGAACAGGCCGGCAAGATGCTCATGCAGCTTCTCCCGCAGCGAAGTATTCACCATTGAGCGCTTCAACATGGCGTTAAGGACACCCTGCATCTCCAAGGCTTCGCGAAGGTTGGCCTCTGCCTGTCTGCGCTCGGTAATATCCTCGGAGATCCCCAGAAGGTATTTAGGCGCACCATCCGACCCGCGGATACAGACCTTGCGGGTATGCAGCATACGCGCGCCCTGCTTAGCGGTCAGGATAACCTCCTCCGGGATGTCCAGCACGCCGGAATCCCCGGCAAAGACTTCGCGGTCCTTGCTCATAAATTGAGCCGCCTGCCCGGGAGGGAAAAAATCCAGGTCGCTCTTGCCTAACAAATCTTTACGGTCATACCCCAGCAATTCCTCCCCCGCTCGGTTGAACAGCACGAATTTAAGGTCTTTGACCTCCTTCAGGAAGACCATAAGCGGGACATTTTCCACTACGCTTTCTATCAGTTGCTTCGATTCCCGGAAAGCCTCCTCGCTTTTTTTTAACTCGGTAATATCACGCGCGGTCGACAACGCGCCAACCGGGTTCCCTGCACCATCCTTTATCTTACGGCACCACCAGGCCAACAGGCGTTTTTCCCCGTCCCTGCGCCGTTGCCAGCTTTCCACATAGACCGATTCATTACTGCCATCAAAGAGCTGGCTCACGCTGTCATAAGTGCTCTGCTCGCCTTCAAAGTAAAAAGCGGCCTCTTTACCCAGCGCATCTTCCCCATAAAATTCAAAACCGGCGGGATTCATCCAGGTGTGGACCTTATTATTGTCCACTTCCACGATAATATCCGGGATAGCGGCGAGCAGGGCTTGCTGGCGGGAAGAAACGGCGAATAGCGCGTCCGCGGCTTTCCTGCTTTCGGAAATATCCCTTACCGTCGCCTGTAAGAACCGCTGCCCGGACAGCTCAATACGGGTAAGCAGCACGGTAGCCGTAAATTCTTCTCCGCCTGTTTTTTTATGGGTCCAGTCAAAAAAACGGGAACCGTCTCGCAGTGCCTCCGCTATCATTTCCCCGGCTTTTTCCGAGGAAAGGCGGCCATCAGGCTGAAACTCCGGGGACAGGTCGCCCGGAGTGCAGGCGGAGAATTCCTCTTCCGTTTTGACGCCAAAAAGGGCCAGGGTAGCGGGATTGCCGGAGTTGAAATGCCAGGAAGGCGGAGCCAGCGTCATAAGCGCGTCACGGGAACCGTTAAACAAACTGCGATACCTCGCCTCGTTCTCGTTCAACGAACGCTCTACGCGCTTGCGCTCGGTGATGTCCGTCAGCAGGCTCAGCGTTGCCGCCCGGCCTTTCCACTTTATCACGGTAGCGGACAGGGATACCCATACCATCCGGCCTCCCGCCCCCGCCACCCTGAAATCATAAGAATCAGCCAGCGGTTCCCCGGAGATTCTTTTCTTATAATTGCCCATCACCCGTTCCCTGTCCTCCGGCCAGATAAACTCCGCAAAAGGCCTGCCTACCAGCTCGCCGGGCGGCATCCCCAGAAACTCGGACATTTTGCGGTTGACGAACGCAAAGAGCCCGTCCTGCGCGATAATGATCCCCTCGTTGGCTTTTTCCACCAGCGTGCGGTACTGCTCCTCGCTTTCACGCAGCGTCAGTTCCACCTGCCTGCGCTCCTCCAGCTCGTGTTCGAGCCCCCTGGTGCGTTCCAGTAAAAGGGTCCTGAGGCGCTTCGCTTCCCGGGCCTTCTCAGTGTTGGCCGCCTTGACCTTCACCATTACCCGGACCAAAGAAATAAGTTCTTCGGTTTCAACAGGTTTGGCCAGAATGGCTTCCCCGCCCAGCTCCAAAGCTTTAATGCGGTTTTCCCTGCTGTGTTCAACGGCCGTAATGAACATAATAGGGATATTTTTCAAATGGTCGTCGCCTTTCAACTGCCTGCACACATCAAATCCGTCCATCCCGGGCATGGCGATATCCAGCAGGATCACATCGGGATCTTCTTTCAGCGCAAGCTCCACGGCTTGTGCGCCGTTTGTCGCCGTAAAAATAAGGGCGTCAGGGAACTCCCGGGTTATCGCAACCCGCAATATCGCCAGATAGTCCTGCTGGTCATCGACAGCTAGTATTTTCATGTTGTCCGCCCGCACGGAAGCGCCCTCCGGGGGAACTACGGTTCAACGAATTATAATACATTGGCACCGGCTAAGCCACAATGACAGGCCGTCCGAACGCCGGCAGCTGATTTTTCCACAAAAAGTACGCGGTAAAAACCAGCTTTTCATCAATCCCCCCTCCTGTCCTTCAGATAAATACTGCCGGTACGGTTTTTAAGGCTTTTCAAGTGCCTTTTCATTTCGGCGGAAATATCTACTATCTTGGCATAATGGTCCAGCACTCGCTTTTCATTAGTGGCTATGGCGATGGTAAGCGTCATAAGGGGGAACTCCCGGGACGCGCCGCCGCGGTCTTTTGAAACTATCATTCCGCGCGCGCGGTCGGCCTCACTGTAAAAACCTGGCACCATGGCGTCGAACCCGGCGGCTATGGCCCGGGCCAGCTCCTCGGCCCTGGCGGGGTTGGCCATAACCACAAAATCGTCCCCGCCTATATGCCCCACAAACATCCGCTCCCCGGCAAAGTCGTTCTGCAGGTCAGTGAGCAGGCCGGCCACACACTTTATGGCGTTATCCCCGTTCAGGTAGCCGTAAGTATCGTTATAAGCCTTAAAGTTGTCTATATCCACATAAAAGAATGCCAGCGGGGCTCCTGTCTTTATGCGGACCGCGGCTTCTTCCTCTATAGCCGGCCCCCCGGGCAGAAAGGTAAGCGGGTTGGCCCCCAGCATGCGCCGCGCCCTGCGGGCGGCGGCCTCAATGCGTGAAATAAGGTCCATGGTGTCGAACGGCTTGGAGATGAAGTCGTCCGCGCCCAGCCCGAACTGGGAAGCCTGCTCGGCCGGCGCGTCGTCGCCGCTTACGATAATTACCGGTATCATGGCCAGCCGGGGGTTACCGCGGATGCGGGTAAGCAGTTCGCGCCCGCCCAGGCGCGGCATGTTGAGGTCCAGCAGTATCACGTCCGGCGGCCGGGCGGAGATGCTTTCCAGGGCGGCCACCCCGTCGTCCGCGGCCTCCACCTGCCAGCAGGTGCCGTCGAATACCCTCTTTATTATGCGCTGAAAGGTTTTATCGTCGTCCGCCACCAGGATAGTCTTGTTCATATAATTTCTCCCCGGTCCCGTTGTGCCTAGTACAGCCCGCATTCGTCCGAGACCTGTTTCTCCATCTTAAGCAGTTTAAAAACCGCCGCCGCCTCTTGCGTATCCCGCGCCGCGGGCACCCCGCCCCCGAAATATTCGGCAAGCGATTTATAGAACCGGGCCTTAACGCCGGCGTCCGTTATTTCGCTGCCGGGGTTCCTTTTAAGGCCGGCCCGGCTGAAGCCGGGTTCTTTCATTTTAAGCGCCCAGTAACGGGCCTTGGCGTCCACAAGTTCGGAGTTCAGCCTGGCCAGCAGGCGGCGCCGGCCCTGGCAGGAGCGGTTTTCATTGTCGGCCAGGGCATCGCGGAGATCTGCGCGCGCGGCGGAGGGCCCCGGGTCGTTCCACTCCACAGGCAGCGCGGGGAACGGCACTTCCGGCGGCTCCATGCCGGCAAAATCCCCGCCCAAAAGTTCCGGCGGCAGGCGCCCCGCCTCGGCCTCGGCGGCCAGCAGCACCCGGCCGGTCTTAAGCTCTATAAGCCGGGCCAGCACTTTAAGGTTTTCCCCGTCCGCAAAGACCACCCCCGTCACCACCGCGTCCAGCGAAAGCATATGCCCCAGGCTTTCGGCCCTGCCGCCCATGCCGCCCGAAGCCGAAGCGAGCCGGGTTTCTTTCATTACCCGGGCCAGCAGCGCCCGCTCTATAAGCGCGGTGGTTTTTGAGCCGGCCAGGTGCAGCCCTATTTTTTCGGCGGCGTATTCGGTGTCGTTGCGGCCGGCGCCGCCTTTGGCGGAAAACTCCAGCACGGCTATTTTCTTTATAAGGTTGGCTTCGGCGGATTTCAGTATCTGCGCGGAAAGGCTTTCATAACCGCCGGCCGCCGCCAGCGCCGGCAGTAAGACAAAGGCGCAGGCCGCCGCCAGTCCCGTCGTAATTTTCAGTCCTTTGTTTTCCATACATTTGTCCCCGGCACACATAGCATACCGTGCCCGGTTAATGGAAACTTCAGGTCAAGTTCAGATTTTGTTCAAATATTTGAGTCCGCAGGAAAGCAGCGCCGGGCAGACGGGTATTTCAGGAGCAATTATACAGGTAACTCCCAGCGAGGGCGGTCTGTCCCGGGTTTAGTTGCTCAACTAAACCCGGAACAGGCCACCCAGTCTTTAGCTGTTTACAGTGGGAAGGAAAATTGTGAATTCGCTGCCCTGGCCGGGCTCGGTGCGCGCTTCCACCCAGCCGTTATGCTGCCTCACAACCCCGTAAACAAAGGACAGCCCAAGCCCCGCGCCCTGGCCTTTTTGCTTGGTAGAGAACAGGGGCTCAAAAAGACGCTCGAATGTTTCGGCGCTCATGCCCGCGCCGCTATCCTGTATGGAAATCTTTATAAAGACAGTTCCCGCCGCCGCCTGGTCCGGCGCCTTGACGGCCGCGCCTTCAAGCCGCTCAACACAGGAACTTATAACCGCCGTGCCGCCTTTGGGCATAGCCTCGCGCGCGTTAAGCAGCAGGTTCGCCAGCGCCTGCTCCAGCTGCAGGGCGTCTCCCGTGATGCCGGGCAGAGCGGGCTCCAACCGCGTTTCAATATTAAAATTCCCCGCCGGGAGCCGTTCCGCCCTCTCTAAAGCCTTTCCTATTATCCCGTTAACCTCACAAGGCGCTTTATGCAGCATCTGCCGGCCGCCAAAAGCTATAAGCTGCCGCCCCAGGACTGCGGCTTTGGCGACTGAGGAGCGTATTTCCTGCAGGTCCTGCGCCAGGAGATCGTCTTTTTTAAGCCCGTTCATAGCCAGGGTGGCGTAACCTTCTATGGCCCCCAGTATATTATTGAAATCGTGCGCTACTTTGCACGACAGGCGGCCGAGAGCCTCCATTTTTTTCTTTTCCGGCAGACATCCTGCCTCTCTCCGGATTTGTTGGTCCATACGTCCTCTTTATTCGAATTTGTACCCGTGCCCAGTCACGCTTATCAGCCGGGCGGCCAGCTTGGGCCCTAATTTTTTCCTCAGGGAAGACACATGTGTCTCAACCGTATGCGGGTTGTCGTAGGTAGCCATATCGTAACCCCATACGGTTTCCAGCATATAAGGAATGCCAAGTATCCTCCCCTTTTTTTCCAGCATCAGGGTAAGCAGGTCAAATTCTTTGCGGGTAAGGCCCACCGGCTTGCCGCCCAATTTTACAGTGCGGGCGGCGGGGTCCAGCTCAAGCCCTTGTTCTTTTATTTTTTTAGCGACAGGGCCAGAACCGGCGCCATAGCGCCGCAGCACCGCGTTTATCTTGGCCGCCAGCACGGAAAAAGCGAAAGGCTTGGTAAGGTAGTCGTCCGCGCCTTTATCGTACCCGGAAACGATGTCGGCCTCTTCCGTTTTCCCGCCTGAAATTATTATTACCGGCACCGCGGCGGTCTCGGCCGAACATTTTATGGCCTTGCACAACCCGAAACCGTCCAGCCCCGGCAGCTCCACATCCGCCACTATCAGGTCCGGCTTTGAATCACGCGCCAGCATAAGCGCCTCGGAGCCGTTGTCCGTAAAAATAACGATAAAACCGCGATTCTCAAGGTAACGCCGCATAACGTCCAGCATCTTGCGGTCGTCTTCAACTAAAAGTATTTTTTTAGGCATAACAGCACCCTCGGGAACATTCTATCAAAAGTTTGCATCAACACTTCCGCTGTCAGGCGGGTAAGCAGGAATATTTTCCAATCAGCTCAAGCAGCGCGCAGTTTCTCCGCGTGTCCGCAGCAAGCGGGACGCCGCCCAAGCGTGAAATGACGATCAGTGCGACCAGCTTCGGCCGCAATTGCGGCCAACCGTATGGCGACAAATGTTTTTACGTCTTTGTTCATGGGTCGCTTGCCGCAGCTTACCTGCCCAGGGAATATTAGCAATTATCTGCAGGTTGCCTAAGCCTTAGCTTGCGCGGCACACCATGCCGCCCCCGCCTGCTTTCTTCCGTTATGCCACAACCGCCTCATCGCTGTTTATTTTTAATACGGGGAGCCGCCAGCAGTTTACGCACCGCTCCGCAGAAGTCATCCACGCTGAAAGGCTTTGCCAAGCACGTTAATTTATTAAGCGCTATCCATTCGACAAGCGTTGGATTCAGGACATCGCCGGTAACGAACATTACGTTCGGGGGAGAGGGCATTTTTGCGGCCGCCGCATAGATATCCTGTCCCTTCAACGTCCCCATTTCTATATCGGACACGACAAGATCATAATCTCCGGCCAGCAGCATTCTTAAACCTTCGCGGGGATCGCCGGCGGTTTCCGCCAGATTACCTTCCCCTTTGACCAGCCTGTACATAAGCGGAAGAATGTCTTCCTCGTCGTCTATTATCAGCACCTTCTTCCCGGTTATCCGCTCAGGCGCAGACACGACTTCGTGCGCGCTTATTTTTTTCGCGGGCTGAAGCTCAACGCAAAACGCCGTTCCGGTGCCGGGCCCGGAAAAAAGCAGCGACAGCGCTCCGCCGTGTTCTTCTACTATCCTCTTGCAGATCACAAGCCCGAGCCCCGTGCCCTTCCCGTCGGTTTTTGTGGTAAAGAAGGGCTGGAACAACCTGTCCGTGTCCCGGCGGGAAATTCCGCCTCCCGTATCATGAACCACGGCCCTGACTTTTCCGCCCTCGAAAGCAGAGGTGATACTTATCTCCCTGGGCCCGGTATTCGCCGCCACGGCGTCGCACGCGTTGCCCAGAAGGTTCACGAAAACCTGGCCCATCTGCTGCGGGTCCATCGCGACAGGGGGCAGGTCCGCGCCCAGCCTGCATACGATCCTTATACTTTCGGTCTTCTCCAGCTTATAGCGCATGAGGCCCAGGGTATCCTCTATAACCTCATTTATGGAACAGACCGTTTTGCGGGTCTGCCCCTGCCGCACAAAATTAAGCAGGGTGCTCACTATGGCGTGACAGCGCTTGGCGCTTTTCACGATACACGCAAGGTCCTCCTTAAGGGTCTCGGGCGGCTCTGCGGCCCGGCCAAGGAGCTCCGAATAACCCACTACCGACGTAAGCGGATTGTTAAGTTCATGCGCGATGCCCGAAATAAGCTGTCCCACAACCGAAAGCTTTTCGGTCCTTATAAGCTGGGCCTGCAGCATGGTCTGCGCGGTCAGGTCGCGTATCACCACGCTCCATTCCCGCCCCTGGACCTCCCGCTCAATGGGCGTAAGGGTTACGCTGAGATTAGTCTGGGCTCCGGTTGCGGCATGCCTGCCCAGGACCATAAAATCCTTTACAAAACCCGCGCGCGCCAGCTCGGCGCGCAGGAGCCGTGCCTCTTCGGGCGGGAAAAGAGGAAATATCGAGTTCCCGGCCATGTCCTTTGACTTGACGCCGAAGAGCTGCTCCGCGCTCCGGTTCCAGATAGTAACGCGAAAGTCTTCGTTTAGGCCCGCTATGGCGTCGGCCGTGCCGTTTATCGTGGTCCTGTAGCGTGTCTGCGATTCCATAATATTATCGAACAATTCCGCGTTTTGCAGGGCCAGGCCGGTAGTATTGCAGAAAATGGACAGGTTTTCCATATGCTCATCGGTTATTGGTTTGCTCGAATGCCAATTGTCTACCGCCACTATACCGTAGACTTTTTCGCTCCCGAGAATAGGGACCAGGCAAAAGGCCTTGCTGGCGGTTTCCTTAAGGAACCCCGGATTACATTTAGGCTCTTTCTCCGGGACATTCACATTTACGGGTTTAGCCGTCCGGGCGACATGCGCCAGGATATCGCTGGAATCAAGCGGAATGACTCTCTTGCAAAAATTCACGTCGGTAAGCCCCGAATCGGCCATCCCGAAAGAACACTTGCCGTTCAGGGTTTTGGCGATCGGGTCTACCCAATAGAGCAGCCCCCGCTCAAAGCCAAGCCCGGTAACCGAAGCCTCCAGGCAGATGCGGCAGATCTCATCTACGTTCAGTTTCTTCAGGATGGAGCCGCCCATTTTCTGCAGCGAACAAAGCTCCCGTATGCGGTCCTGCAGTTCTTCCGAGCGCTGTTTTATCGACCCGGCCATCTCATTAAAAGCGTTCGCAAGAACAACGAATTCCGCCGAATCCCCCACTTCCACCATGTAGTCCAGCTCGCCTTTTGAGAAATGTCCGGCGGCGCTCACCAGCGCCTTAATGGGTGAAAGCGAAAGCCTTATCTTCCTGTAAATAAACAACCCGACGCTAAGCCCAAAAAAGATCACAAACCCGAAAGTTGCCGCCCGTATCTGCGAAAGAGGTTTTAAAAAATCAGACAATTCCGCTATTACCGTTATGGAGAGGTCCGTGCCGGGGATATCACGGCCGGTCTTCAATATGGAACCACTCGCCTGTTGCGAAGCGCCCAAAACCACTTTATTGTCGCTGTCCGACACGAAAGAAAAACCGGACGCCCCCACGGTAAGCCTGTGAAGCGTCTCGGCCATGAAAGTCAGATCCGCCTCCAGATAAGCAACTCCCCTCAATTCCCCTGCGGGGTTATAAATCGGCCTGGCGTAGACCATGAACGGCGGCCTGCCGGCGGCATTCAGGACGCTTGAAATATAGCGGCCGGAAGGCCCGGCAGCCCGGGCTTGCTCAAAAAATTGCGGCCCGACGCTTTTTCCCGCTCCCGGGCCGAAGCGCGGGGCAGGTTCTCTTTTTTCTACCCGGCACAGTTCCGTTCCGCTCCTGTCCATGAGCCCCGCTGCCTGATGTACGCCAGTGCGGTTGATAAAAACGGAAGAAAATTGTTTAAACCCGGCTAAATACGCCGCCGCCTCCTCGTTAAGTCCGAAATCGCGGTTATTGAAATAATCCTGGATCAGCGGCACCTCCGAAAAAGACTCCAGATCGGAGGACCTTTGGGCAAAGAAGGCCGACAGTTGAGACGCCACCTCCTGTGCGGTCAGGTTTATTTCCCTGTTCACGCTCCTCAGGATCTCGCGTCTCGCGATATTGTAGGCGAGAAAACCGGAAAAAAGTATGCCGAGGACAGAAGCTGTTATCACCGGAAGGATAAGTTTCCAGGTAAAGGAGTTTTTTTGCATAACTTAAGGAGCCGCTATTCTTTGGCCGCCTGGACCGCCCGCTGCACAAGCTTTATGGCGGAAAATGGTTTATGAAAAATACCGTCCACGGTTTCCATAAAATACCCGCGCTCCTGCACGGTCAGTTTTTTCCCGGTTATCACCAGTACTTTTATCTGTTTGGACGAAGCGCCGGCCTTTAAGGTCCGGCAGAGGGTCAGCCCGTCCATTCCCGGCATAACAACGTCGAGGATAATCACCCTGGGGGGCTCGCGGCCCACAAGCATGAGCGCCTCCATGCCGTTCTGGGTGGCACGCACCTGAAATTCCGGCGCGTGCTCTTTAAAAGCCCTTGAAAGCATTACCAGTATTTCCGCGTCGTCGTCCACTATAAGGATGCCGGGTTTTCTTTCCGCTTCAAGAAGCTCAGGCGGGATGCGCATTTTATATTTTTTCAGAAAAACAAGGAGATCATTCTGGTATGCCCGCCGGTGCCCTCCCGGCGTGGTATGGGCGGCGAGCTCTTTGCGCTCTATCCAGCTTATCACCGTGGTATGCGCCACATTGCAGATCTTCCCCACTTCGAACGTTGAATATTCTTTTTCCTGCATCCCCCCCCCCTTTGCCGGACAACCGTTTATTCCAACCCTAACACAACTTGCGATCAAGCACGACAGTCGCATCAGGATTAGCCGGATCGATAGGCGGCGAGAATATCGACACGGCTTCCAGGCCATCCTTTCCCGCCTCAAATCTATGCCTTGTTCCGGGCGGAATAACCAGATAGTCGCCTTTTTTAAGCAGAATTTTTTTGCCGTTCAAAAATCCCGCCGCTCTCCCGCGTATAATGAAAACCAATTCCTTTGTCCTGGAATGCGTAACCTCCGGGGCGGAGGACCGGCACGGCAGTGATTCGTGCAGCATCGAAATATTGAACTGTCCGGCGGCGGGGATTTCCCTCATCTTCAGGTGGCCGAGAAGCTTCGCCGTAAGTCCGCTTATCCCGCCATGCAGGTATTCAGTGCTTTTTTTCATAGGCGTTCTCCCGAAAATGATCCATGTAAAAATACGGCATCCGGGACAGATAGGGAGTAAAACTCAGCTCTCTCCTGAGTCCGTAAATAGCCGTTTTCTGATAAGTGAAGACTCCCAAAGCGTTGTCGTAAACATATTTATCCGCCTTATCGGCGGTCTCTTTCGCCGCTTTCTCGTCGGTAGCGGCGACTATCTCTTTCAGCAGAATATCGATCTGCGGGTCCGCGCCCAGGCAATATGGGGACTTAGAGGAGAGAAGCATGGCCTGTATAAAATACGAATGGCACATTGGATCGGGAACGTCCCCTATCGCCATAGCATAACCGCCTCTGGCAAATTCCCGTATCGAGTCCGCGTCCGACACCGAAACTATCTCCAGCCGCACTCCGATGTTCCTGAATTCGCTGGCCGCGATCTTAGCTGTCCTGTCGGCGTTGGATTTCACCAGGACCTTTAGGGAAAAACCGGCCGGGTACCCGGCCCGGGCAAGGAGCTCTTTCGCCCTGTGGATATCGAACGCGTAGGGCGCCAGCGAAGCATTGTGCCCCAGCTCGCCTTCCATGCTGAACGTCGCTATGGGTTTTCCGTTCCCCAAAAGGTCGTAACGGATCAGACGTTCCTTGTTAAAAGCGTAATTCAGGGCTTTTCTTACGTCTAAATTGCTTAAAGGCCCGGTAGTCACGTTCAAAGAGAACGGCATGGTATAAAATGACGGTTTTTTCAGGACCGTCAGTTCATGATTTGTCTTCACCTTCAGCGTCTGGGTTCCGGGCACAGTTGTGATCAGCTCCACTTTTCCCTGAACGAGCGCGGCAAGCTGCTTGTCCTGCGCGATAAAATGGAATACCAACCCTTCCAGCCGGGGGTATCCCGTCATCCAGTAGCCGGGGTTGGAGGTAAGGACTATTTTTTCGCCTTTTTCCCATTCTTTAAAGACAAAAGCCCCGGTACCCACCGGATTGGCCGCAAAGTAATCCGCGCCCTTTTCTTTGATATACCCGGGCGGCACCATCAGAACAAAACCCGCCAGGCGGTTAAGCAGGACCCCGTCAGGTTCCCTGGTGATTATATCCACGGTGTCGGAGTCCACAACTTCCGCTCCCGCCATCGTGTCAATAAATGCCCGGGCAGGAAACCCCGTGGCGGGATCGAGGTAGCGTTCTATGGTGAATTTAACCGCCTCCGCCGTAAAGAGTTCCCCGTTGTGGAAACGCACCCCTTTTCTAAGGTTGAAACGCACGCGCAAGGGGTCCATTCTCCGCCAGGAGACCGCCAAAGCGGGCTCAATTTTTCCCTCCGGATCAAACCGGATAAGCCCTTCGAAGATCTGCTGGCAGATGGTATGATTCTTCTCTGAAAATTGCTTTTGCGGATCAAGGGTAAGCGGGTCGGAAATGTCATCGCAGAGATTAAGGACCCTGGAATCAGCCGCCCCGGCGGACAAGAATAGGAGTGTCATCACGGCAAGACAGGAAGACAGCCGGGAATTATACATTTTCATGGCTTCACGGCAACAAGAATACGGGAAGGATTTTCGGTTTGGGAACAGATGTGGCGTTCTTTTATGCCACGGAACCCGGCTTTTTTCAACCATGAGGAATATTCTTCAGAGGAATACACCCGGCCATTTTTAGTGTAGACGAGCATGTGCACGGAAAAGAGCGCGGAAAACAAAGGCGCCGTCTTATTGCCGTTCAACATAAAATCATGTATCACCACCTGTCCGCCTTTGCGAAGCGCCGCAAAAGCCTTTTTCAGAAGACGGAGGTTGTCCTCCGGGCCTTCGTCATGGGTGACATGAGAGAACAGGACAAGGTCATAGCGATCTTTACCGAAAGCGGAAGTGTGGTAATTGCCGGGCTTAAGCGTTATCCTGTCATGAAGCCGATGAGCTGCAATTATTTTCCGGGTGACCTTAAGCGTGCCTTTCAGGTCCATTATCACAGCTCTTGCCCCCGGGTTCGGGTTTCGTTCCAGAAAAGCGATACTGTAAGAACCCGGCCCGCCGCCCACATCCAGCATATCAGCCGCGCCGGACAGTTCAAGAGCGGAGGCTATCTCTTCAGCGGGCTTGCGGGCTATTTCACCCATCCCTTTTATATATTCGCCAAGAAACTTGGAACGCCCCGACAAAAGTTTGCCAAGAGCCACAGGCGGAACGCCGCTTTTAATGACGCTGCCAAGTTCGGACCAGGCATTCCAGATTATATCCTGATATTGCAGGTTATGCCCCAGATATTCCTTTTTCCCCGGAACAAGAAACCTGCGGGCCAGCGGCATATTGCGGTAAAAGCCGTTTTTCTTTTTAAGGAACCCCATCGCCGCAAGGGAATCGAGGAAGATGCCGGTCGCGCGCGGCTCCGTCCGCAGAGCCCGGCTTATTGCGCCCGCAGCCGCGGCATTCCGCGTCAGGCTGAACAGGTTCATGGACGCCGCCGTAAAAAGTATTTTAGCCTTGCGGTAACCGACTATCAGTTCTCCGATAACTTTGCGGTCAGGTTTCATTTTGCACATCCATCGAACATTTTTTCCAGCGACTGGATCCTGTGCCCGATAGGAGGCACTTCGAACAGGTCCACCGCGACGTCTATCACCGCGGGCCGGCCGCATTTTATCGCCTCGCCCAGGCACCTGGCCACGTCTCCGGGCTTCGAGGCCTCGAAAGCCTCCGCCCCGAGACCGGCGGCTATCTTGGAGATATTGAGCCGGCGGCCGAATACGCTGGTAGTGAACTTCCCCCCGAACTGTATCCGCTCGCCATGGTAAACCATCCCGTGGGCGCCGTTATTCAGGATCACCCAGATCACCGGGATCTCATTATCCACGGCGGTGTGGACCTCCATCCCGGTCATGGCGAAAGCGGCGTCCCCGGCCAGTGCCACCACCGGCTGGCCCGGACGGGCGAGCTTGCCGCCGATACAGGCGGCTACGGCGTGCCCCATGGAGGCGAAACCCATGTTTATATAGTAAGTGCCCGGAGTGTAGACCGGGAAATACTGCATGGCCCAGGTCAGACAGGTACCGATATCCACGAACAAGATCCCGTCCGAAGGCAAGGCCTCCCGCAGCTCTTTCATGACCCGCTGGGGCTTGAGCGGGACCTCTTCGGAAATAAGCTTTTCCGGCGCCGTGCACCTGGGGTTGGATTGCTTGAAATCTTTGATCCACTCGACAGTGAGACCTTCGGGCTGTTCCAGCCAACGCAGGTCCCTTTCCACCTGATAACACAATTCTTTCAGCACGGATTTCGCGTCGCCCTCTATGCCGAGCGTACTTGGATAATTTTTCCCTATTTCACAGGGGTCGATATCGATCTGGATAAGTGCCTTGCTGGGCGCCAGCCTGGAGTCCCAGCCGCAGGTGGTAACTTCGCCCATGCTGGTGCCGACAGCCACAAGGACGTCGGGCTCTTCGGAAAGAATGTATTTTTCCGCCAGCAGCGAACCGACGAACCCGAATACCCCCAGTGAAAGCACATGGTTCTCGGGGAAAGCCCCTTTTGCCTTCGGGGAGGTCGCCACGGGTATCCTCAAGCGTTCGGCCAAAAGGCGCAGCTCTTCATGCGCGCCGGAAAGATTCACCCCGTTGCCGGCCAGGATACAGGGTTTCCGGGCGTGGATAAGGAGATTGGACGCTTGTTTAATGGCCTCTCTATCGAACTGGCAGGAACTGACGCGATAGCTTCCCGGAGGAACCATGGAAAACTTCACCTCTTTTTTCATAAAGTCGGCGGGGAAATTCATATGCACCGGGCCCTTGCGCCCGCTAAGGGCAGCGCGCAGGGAAGAACGCACTATATCGCCTGTCTTTTCAGGCGCATGAACGATTACGCTGCTTTTTGTGACAGGTTTAAGCATTTCCACAATATCCACCCCGTGCGAAGTGCTCTCTTGTGAAGCGCCCTTTCCGAAAGTAGAAGTGGAGACCTGCGCCGTTATTACAAGCATCGGAATGGAATCCACATACGCGCAAGCTACCCCGGTGAGAAGGTTCGTGGCGCCCGGCCCCGTGGTGGAACAACAGACCCCCAGCTTTCCGCTTGCCCTGGCGTAGCCATCCGCCATAAAAGCGGCGCCCTGTTCATGCTTTGTCAAAATAGGGCGGATATTCCCCAACTCGTAAAGGGCTTCGTACAGCGGCATAAGCGGCCCGCCGGGAATGCCGAATATGTATTTCACGCCTTCCGCTTCCAGATACTTCAGAAGCAGCTTTATCGCGGTGATCTTTTCTCCCTGTTCTGTCATTCTCCCCCCGCCCAAATCCCTAATAAAACTAATATTGCTAATATTACTAATATTTAGCTTGCGTGGCAACACAAATTCCTCAGGCAATCCACCGGATCGTATGGAATACGGGAAAATCTGAACCGCGTATTGAGTTTTCCTGCGGCTTGTGAGCTATGCTATATGTATGCGCGGGTGCGCGCGGCACAAGGAGAGTTTTGCAGGCACCTTTCAACAGAATCGATCTATTATCTCAAGCTCTCGCCTGATCATCTGGGCCGTCCAGCACCTCGCGCAGTTTTGACAGAACAGCATCTACCGTAAATGGCTTGTAAATAAAAGCTATTCCCGGCTCAAGCACGCCGTGCTTTACAATAGCGTCGTCCGTATAACCGGACATATAAAGCACCCTGCCCACAAGTTTGCGGCGCGCCAGTTCAAGCGCAAGCTCGCGGCCGCTAATGCCGGGCATCACCACGTCGGTCATAAGCAGGTCCACTGGTTTGCCGCGTTCGGCCATAAGCTCAAGAGCGGCCGCGCCATTCCCGGCGACAAGCACCGTATACCCGCTGGCGCGCAGTATCCGTTCGCCAAGGCGGCGCAGGGTTTCCTCATCCTCAACCAATAGAACAGTCTCATTCCCTTTTACGGGTGAGTTGTCCTTGTCCTTGTCCTTGTCCTTGTCCTTGTCCTTGTCCTTGTCCTTGTCCTTGTCCTTGTCCTTGTCCTTGTCCTTGTCCTTGTCCTTGAGACAGCCATCCAAAAAAGGCAGGTAAATCGTAAAGGTGGTGCCCTTGCCAGGCGCGCTTTCAACTTCTATGTCGCCGCAGCTCTGCTTTACTATCCCGAAAACCATGGGAAGCCCCAACCCCGTACCCTTGCCTTGTTCCTTTGTGGTAAAGAACGGTTCAAAAAGGCGGCCCTTAACCTCTTCCCCCATGCCAACCCCCGTATCGCGCACCCTTAAGCAGACCAGCGGTCCTATGGGCAGGTCCGGGCGCGTATCGAAGAATTCTTCCGGCGGATTGGTTATTTCAGTCTCAAGGAAAACTGTCCCGCCTTCAGGCATGGCGTCGCGCGCGTTTATGGCCAGGTTCAATACTACCTGCTCCATCTGCCCGGAGTCAACTTTGGCCAGGCAGGGCGCGGGGAATAACCTCACCTGCAGCACCATGTTTTCACCTATAATACGCCGGAGCATACCCCCCATGTCGCTGACAACCTTGTTTATATCCACCACCTGCGGGGCCAGTATCTGACGGCGGCTGAAAGCCAGCAACTGCCGGGTAAGGGCTATAGCGCGCTCCACCGAACTCAGTATCTCCTGGGCATCGGCAAGCCTGGGGTCGCGGGGAGGAAGGTCCTTCTGAATAAAGCCGGCGTAGCACTTAATGGCGGTAAGGATGTTGTTGAAGTCGTGCGCAATGCCCCCTGCCAGCAGCCCCACCGCTTCCATTTTCTGGGACTGCCTTAATTTTTCTTCAAGCTGCAGCTGCCCGGTAATATCCCTGCGCACCGACACATAGTTGGTAGTGCTCCCGTCCGGACCGCGAACCGGTGAAATAGTGGCGTCTACGGTATAGAACGTCCCGTTTTTGCGCCGGTTTACCATGCGGTTTTTCCAGGTGCGGCCCGCGGAGATAGTGACCCAAAGGTCGCGATAGAAAGCAGCGTCCTGGCGGCCGCTTTTAAGGATATTGGGCTTTTTCCCTATCAGCTCAGCACGGCTGTAGCCGCTAACGGCCTCGAATGCCGGGTTAACAT
>Ga0156425_1087_pt1 | contig 23985 bp, 21 predicted proteins | sample RifOxyA2_FD_108068 | JGI IMG/M metagenome (GOLD analysis project Ga0156425, IMG submission 108068) | Elusimicrobia bacterium RIFOXYA2_FULL_58_8
CGCCGCCCCCGTGGATGTTTATGACATCGGCGCCTATCCAGCCGGCCACCTGCGCCTGGTATTCCAGCTCCGCTATGGACAACTCTGTGACCCCGGCCTTTTCAGAACTCAACAGGATGAACTGGTCGGGATGGAAGGTCAGGCGGACCTTCAACTTCCTGGCCAGGGCGCCGCAGCTTTTGAAATTACTTATCACCTTCGGGCCGCCAGGCAGGGCCGCCAGGTCGTACCCCGCCCGCGGGTGGGTCTTCAGCGGCAGCACCTGGCTGTTAACCCGAAAACTTCCAATGCCGCTGGCGGCGCAATAGTTTATGGCGGAGGCCAGAGCCGCGGCGTTCTCGCGGCACAGGACCGCCAGACGGGCGCGGCGCTGCTCCGGCTTCAGTTTCATGGCGTAAAGCGCGGTGGTGACAGGGAACTTTATGGGTTCCACGGAGAATTTACAGCAAAGCCCCAAGCGTATCATAACTCTGAATAGTTCACCTGTTCCTTCTATTTTTTCATGATACAAAAAATCCCGCCATTCCCCTTAATTTAAACAGCTTTTCGGCGAACTGCTGTCACCGGGCCTGTCTTGCGCGAATTACTTCCCGGCTTCAAGGGATATTTTATCGATCAGGGCACGGGAGACCCCGCAAGCGGACAACTTGGCCAGTATCTCCTGCAGTTGGGCGGGCGGAAAGTTATATTCTTCGTAAGAGAACAAACCGTAGTGTGACAGCCACTCCAGATTCACGTTATCGGAGAAAAGGCCGCCGTTCAGGCCCGCTTCGCTCAAGCCCAGGCTTAGCCAGGCTGAAAAATCGTGCGGATCAAACTCAAGGGCATTTTCAAAGCGCGCCTTTGCCATCTTAAGTCTTTTCTCCGGATAAGCGTTGTCCGCGGCGGAGTTTAAAAGCCACCTGCCGCTGCTGACAAGAGCTTTGGCCTGCCGCTTTGGCCCGTATGAAAACACCCGAAAGATGTCCTCCGGACCCGAAAAACTGCGCCTGATAGGCTCATTGAAAACTTCGGATATTTTCCCGGCATACGCATTAGCCAGCAGCAGGTACCCGGACATATTAGGATGATGCCCGTCCGAAAAAAGAGAATCACCGACAATGTTATGAGGTGACCGTTCCTCAAAGATCTTCACCGCGTCCACCATCGGGGTAGAGTATTGTTTGGCCAGTCTTCGTATAAAATTATTTTGCCGGCTTGTTGCCCTGCCAAAATTATCTGCTTCCGCGGCATCCACGACCTCATTGTAGTATTGCCGTGCGGCACCGTATTGTCCCAAGGCCTGATAGCATTTGGCTGTGCGGTATTTCAGGTATGACAGCATCCGGGGATGCGTGCTGAAGTGTCCGGCATAATAGAGGATCGCCTCTTTTGTGCGACGTTTTTCTTCCAGGTCCATACCTTTTACGAGAATTGCTCTCATCTCTGCCCGGTTATGGCCGGGATCAGGTGGCAACAGAGGATCGATATCGGATATGTTAGACACGACAGTCGCAAGAATGGGAATAAGTCCGCTTTTCAGGCTTATTTCGACCGTATGACGCAGATAATGTTCGTAAGTATCGAGTGTCCTTATACGGAAGACGGGGAACAGCTTTTCAGCCAAAAATCCCGCATCAGTGAGAAACATGGAAGCGGATAAAACATGCTCCCTGAAGCGTTCGAACACCGGCACACCGACCGCGTGCGTCGCGTCATTATTGCCGGAATAAACAATCACCGCCCCGGGGTTGTCTTTATTCCGGCAGCGAAGTGCCCGCTCCAGCGCCATGGCTTGCGGATATATTGACTCGCCCTGTTGCGCCAGAGGGAAGACCCGGACTGTTCTTCCCTGAATTCGGTCTCCGAACGAATTCAGGATCAGAGAGGAAAGCCCTATCTCCCTATAGGGTTCCCCTGTCGCGGTGGATTCGCCCAGGATGTAAAAGGAAAAATTTTCCCCGCTGTCTCCGCATGACGCCAAAGCGCATCTGGATGCCCAGTAGAGCCGGTACAAAATTTCCGCCGCCGCGAATAAAACCAGCGCGGCCAGCGACAAGAGGCAAATTCTTTTGACCCCATCCGCAATATGCGCCAAGACGGGCTTTGTTGTCCGGTTTTTGAAGAAAGATAATATGAAAACGCAAGCCGGCCGCAAAACCGCCAATAAATATTTTTTCATTATTACTTCGTTAAAACAATCCCGGCGCGGCCCCTACACCAGGACTTCTGCCGCAAAAGCCTTTACTTCCTCCATAAAGTTTTGCCAGTCAGCTACCGGCAGCTGCCCGGCTTTTTTGAACAGCACAACATGCCCCGGGGCGCCCTGCAAACGCAGGCCAGGATTGCGCTCGAACCAGGCGGCCCGCCGCGGGGTAAAGAACATGTGCACCGCGGTTTCGTCAGGTCCGGTCAGGCGGTATTTGTCGGAAAACAGCGGGAAGGCCGGCAGGTCTATGTCCTTAAACCCTATGGCTTCGCCTATCTTGTGGATGAAGGTTTCCGGCTTCAGGTCGAAATGCGGAACCGCGCAGCCCGGGCAGGGCATAAGGGCAAGCGTGAATTTATGGAGCTGGCTGTTCTTGCCGCCGCCGGTGGTGTAGCGGTAATCAAAAAAGTTTATGGCCCCGGACCGGGATTCCACGGAAATAAGGTTCGCGGCTTTGCGGGCATGGCCCAAACGGAAGAGCTCGAGCCCGGTAGCCCCCAGCGCGCCCATGTCCGGCCCCTCGGGCAGGAATGCCAGCCCCATGGAACCCGCCAGCTGCGCCAGCGCCTGCCTGCGCTTCCACCTGGAATAAAATACCAGGGCCACAACCACACCGGTTATGCCAAGCACTATAACGAACGTGTAAGTTTGTAATATTTCCATGTTCCTCCACGGAAGCCCGCTTTCAGACGCTACCAGCGCCGCGGAACCGCGGGCAGCCTGTTGTCAAATGGATATCAGCGGCAGGGATACTTCTCTATCTGCGGGGAAATCCGCTCCACGAGGTCTTCCTCCTGCGAAGTAAGGGGGCGCAGCTCGCTGGAATAATACCACTCCTTCATCTTCAGGTAGAATTGCCTTTTCAGATCCGCGTTGTTTATTTCGGAACCGGGATTTTTCTTCAGCTGGCTTAATTTGAGCGCGCCGGTCTTAAGTTCGTAAGCTATTTTGCGGGCGCGCAGCTCAACGCAGCTGCGCACTAGCGCCGCCTCATTCTCTTCCAGTTTCCGGCACACCTCTTCGTCCATGAACCCGGCCGGCAGCAGCGCTATGGGGGCGTCAAGGTCTATATTCATGTCGAAATTAAAATCCGACCAGCCCGAAGTCTTTTCCTCCCAGTCTTTTTTTACCGTTTTTGTAACGGCCTTAAGGATATGGGCGTCCTGCGTGTCCACCAGGCGGGCGTTTATCTCCACGTCCGTATTATTGAGCTCTATAACGGTGCCAGTTACCACGGCGTCCGCCCCCAGAATATTGCCTATTTTTTTTGCAGTTACCGGGTCCAGCACGCCCCTGGCGCCCAGTTTCTGCTCTTTAAGCACCTCATCAAGGCGCCCGCGCTCAACCACCTCAAGCCCGGGGGTGGCCGATATTTCGGACGTAAGGCGCTCGGTCACTATAGCGCTGGCCCGGCTTTTACCCCCGGTTTCAGAGGTGAAACCCATTACGGCGATCCTTCTTTTGGAGGTTGTCTGGGCGGAGCGGCCCAACGAGCGCGCCACAAAACGATAACCTTCCCACCCCGCCCACGCACTGGCGGACAGGCCCAGAATGATGAATAATATTTTCGCGTTTTTCGTTCGCACTATTATCCCCGGTACCGGGACCTTCCGCCACGCCTGCCCGGTTTTTGTATTATAGCCTTACAAACCGCGGTTCTGCAAATGATTGAACCGCCTCCGGACCCTCATAAAACAATAGCCTGGCGGCAGCGCCCGCTGAAGGAGGCTCCATGTAAGAGCAGCCCGAGTTTTTCCCCGCGCAATCCCCCGCCTTGCCTCGCAATTATTACATCAAGCCCTGTTTTCACTTTAATGTCCGCGTCGGCCCCGCCTTCAGCCGCCTCTTTGTCCGCAAAAAAACCATCACCAGTAGCCCGTGTCCAGTATCCGTTTCCTGGTCTCTTCCGTAACTCCAAGCGGCCAGTTGAACACAGGTCCCTTGTCCGTGGATTTAATTTTTTCGGACAGATGGGCGGCAAACCCGGCGGCGGCCTCTTTGTTGGCGGGAAAGATATCGTTCAACTCCCCGGAATCGGCGGCCCTGTCGTAGAATTCCTGTTGCACGCAGGCGGCGTTCCAGCTGCTGAACCCGCCCGCGCACTTTTTCCTGAGCAGGTAGGTGTAGCGGCTGTCCCGCACCGAATACTGCCCGTTCCACCTGGCGAACGCCAGCGCGGCGGGATTAGGGAAAGCCAGGCCAGAAATCAGGGGCATAAGGGAAAGTCCCTGCGCCGCGGGCAGCGGGGCAAACCCGACAGCGTCCAGTATAGTGGGCGCGATATCGATACTCTGCACCAACTGACCGAACCGCTTACCCTTACCACCTCCGGGAAGAACAACGATAAGGGGAACTTGCAGGGTTTCCACATAGATCTGGCTATGCCGCAGACCCCCATGCTCCATGAATTCTTCTCCGTGGTCGGAGGTAATTACCAGCAGTGTATTATCCGCAAGCCCAAGAGTTTGCAGCTTTTCCGACAACTTTCCCACCAAAGCGTCCGCTTCAAACACCCCGGCGTCGTAAGCGGCTCTGAAAGCGGCGATATCTTCCGGAAAATCAGCGAATAATTTATAAAGGATACGGAAGATCAGCCAGCCCGGGTCCTTGCCTTTCGCTCCCGGAGACATGGAGATCAACTTCCGCAATTTATCACGTTTTTCCTGAAAATCAGATACACCGAATATTTCAATATTCTCCTCAAGCTCCTCCTTAAAGGGAGCCAGGGACGGATCCGTGGCTATATTTTTAGTTATCCAGGCACCCGCCTCCTGCGGCGACATGGCTTTGGAGGGGACGGCGGCTTCAGGGAACCGGTCCAGCGCGGCTTTTGTCTGCGTATACGGGTCGTGAACATTGGAACTGTACAGGAACATGAAAAACCTGGCGTCCTTATTGCTCTCCAGCCAGTCAAAAGCCCCTTCCCATTCCTTCAACCGGTCTCGGTCCCGCCACATTTTGCGCCGCGGTATGGGATTTAAAAAAACATCAAAACCCCTTTCGAAGCCAGCCGCAAGCCCCAGGTGGGGCTGGTTTACCGGGGCTCTCCAGACCGTACGGTAGCCCCGCAATTGCAGGGCCATGGGCAGCGTAACGGCATCGGGCGCAAGCCGGTCCCGCAAAATAGCTTCAACCTTATGCGTCCATGGGTACTGGCCGGTGAAAATAGACATGTGGCTGGGCAGGGTGTTGGGAGCCTGCGCCCAGGCATTAAGGAAAACATTGCCCGTGGCGGCCAGGCGGTCCAGGTTAGGCGATGTGCCCCGTGGATAACCGTAGGCCCCCAGGGCGTCGGCCCGCAGGGCATCCACCAGCACAAGTATTACATTACAACCGGGACAGGCAACCTGCCGCGGTTTTTCGGCGCAAAGCGCGGCGCCGGCCACGAAGATTTGCAGCGCGAAAAAAAATGCGACGGAAAATTCACCGGCACGCCGGATATGGCCCCGGGTGAAAAGGCGGTATTTCATGGCCGGCATTGGTCCGCGTAAACCGGGTTGCAGCCGGTCCCCTCCGGCCCTAAAGAGCCTTCCGGCCCGGCAAAATGAACTGCAACTTTTTTGCGCAAAGCGGCGGCGATCTCAGGTTTCACGCCGGCAAGATCTGTTTTTTCGGCGGGATCTTCCCTGAGGTTGAACAATTCAGCCTCCCCCGTTTCCAGGGTAAGTATGAATTTCCAGCCGTCGGCCGTGCGGACGCCGCGCTTATGCGTGTACAGGCGGTAGTCCGTTTCCATGAAGACGTCGCCGGCCGCGTCGGCTTTCCCGGTCAACAGCGGCAACAGACTTGGCCCTTCCATCTGTTCCTTAAGGGCTTCACCAGGTTCAATGCCCACCAATTCCAGCAGGGTGGGCATCAGCGACACTGTGGAAACCTGGCTTGCCACAACACCGGCCTTAAGCCCGGGCACTACTAAAACAAGCGGCACGCGTACAACCTCTTCGTAAAGAGTAGCGCCGTGGTCCATGCGGCCGTGCTCATAAACCTCGGTGCCATGGTCGGACGCTATCACAAAGATGGTTTTCCCTGCCGGCAGGAGCTTCCGGGTCTTATTAATGAAGCCCTCCAGCAGGGCGTCGGTCCTGGCTATTTTTTCGTCGTAGATCGCCCGCCAGAAGTCCACGTCCCCGGCTGAAAGTTCCGGCGGTGAAGAGGTTAGGCCTTTTTCCCTTAATTCCCCCTGCTGGGAGGGAGAGCCGTTGTACGGCCCGGCGTAAGCGGGGGCCGCATACCTGCGGTCAAAACCGCCCGTCGGCATATACTGCCCGTGGTTATTATAACCGTGCAGGAACAGGAAGAATTTGCCGTCTTTTACCGTCTTAAGCCACTCCACGGCCCTGGGAATGCTCAGTTCAAAGCCGCTGAAAGCCGGTACGCTGTCAAAATACACGTCGAACCCGGCCTTGAACCCGAAGACCCCGTTAACCCCGGCGTCCCCGGTAAAGCCCCCAGTGCAATACCCGCCGGCCTTGAGCGTCTCCGTTATGGTCTTCATACCCGGAGAAAGTTTTTGAAGATTTGCGACCACCTGCCGCTCGCTGTCGAAAGCCGAGAATTTATTTACCACCTTGTGCCGGGAAGGATAAGCGCCAGTAAACCACGCCATGGTTGCCGGAAGGGTCCAGGAAGCGGCGCTTATGGCCTGGGTAAAAAGGCTGCCCTGCCGGGCAAGGGCATCCAGCGCCGGCGTAGTTGAACGCGGGTACCCCAGGGAGTGGACATGGGCGGCCTGCAGGGCGTCAAGCGAGATGAGTATTATATTGCAGCCGCGGCACAGAGGCCCCCCCAGCTCCACGGATACGGCGGCCCCCGCAAAAACGGTCTGGCACCCCGCAACCGCAAGGAAAACCGACACCGACAGAATCCTTATCATTTGTCTATTCCTCAAGCTAAAATACAAAACGCGCAGGCCCCGGGCCCGTGGCCAACCGCAAGTATTTTATTATAGCGGTAGTAGTCAGTTTTTGCAACAAACCCAGCGGGCAGGGGCAAATTCCCGCATAAATGGAGAACCGCTCACCAATAGCCAGTATCCAATATTGTTTTCCTGGTCTCCTGCGTAATACCGGCCGGCCAGGGGGCCGCAAGTTCACCGGCATTAGCTCCCGTTTCCCCGGCCAGGCGGGCAGCGAACCCGGCGGCGATTTCTTTGCTGGCGGAGAATATATTTACAAGCTCCCCGGGATCGGCCGCCCTGTCATAGAATTCCTGCTCCAGGCAGGCGGCGTTCCAGCTTTGGTAGGGATACGGACAGTTATTCTTAAGCACGTACGTGTGGCGGCCGTCTCTTGCCGAGTAACTCCCGCGCCATCTGGCCAGAGCCAACGCGGCGGGGCCGGGCAAAGCCGTTCCTTCCATTAAAGGGAGCAGGGACCGCCCTTGCGCGCCGGCCAGCGGCGGCAGGCCCACCGCATCTAAAATGGTAGGGGCGACATCGATGCTCTGCACCGGCCGGGCCAGCCGTTTAGCGGGCCGATCCCCGGGGAAAATAAACATAAGCGGCACATGCAGGTTTTCAGCGTAGAGCTGCGAATGCCCAAGCCTGCCGTGCTCCAGGAATTCCTCTCCGTGGTCCGCGGTGATCACCAGCAGTGTTTTATCCGCCAGGCCCAGCGCCTCAAGCCTTGCGTACAACCGGCCAAGCATCGCGTCGGCCTCGAACACGCTGGCATCGTAAGCGGCCCTGAGCGCCGCCATATCCCCGGGCGAATCGGCGAAGAATTTATGAAGAATTGTCAGCGCGGCCCAGCTCGGTCCACGGCCCGAATCCGCTCCTGCCTGCGTTATAAGCTCAAGCAGCGCCCGGTGTTTTGCGTTGAAATCACGCATCGCGAATATTCCGGCGTTGGCGTTGAGAACTTTGGCAAGATAGGCGAGTGCCGGATCGGGCGCTATATGTTCAGCCACCCGGCGTTCCACCTCTTCGGGAGACATGACTTTGGAAACGCCCTGGCCCGCCTGAAACCGCCGCAGCGAAGCTTTATCCCGGGTATAGGGATTGTGCATATTGGCGGTATGCAGGAACATAAAGAACTTCCTGTTCCCGTTTTCCTCCAACCAGCGAAAAGCCGGCCGCCACTCGCTTTTATGATTGCGCGGCCTGTGCCGTAACGGGACGCAGGAATAGAACATATCAAAGCCCCGCTCGAAACCGGCAGCAAGGCCCAGGTGCGGGTGGTTTGTATGGGCGTCCCAGACCGTCAGGTAGCCCCGCAGCTGCAGGGCCATGGGTAGAGTAACTGCAGTCTGCGCCAGCCGGTCTTTGTGGATAACTTCAACTTTATGCCGCCAGGGATATTGCGATGTGAAAATAGACATATGACTGGGCAGGGTATTAGGCGCGTGCGCCCAGGCGTTCAGAAAACCCGCCGCGCCGCCGGCCAGCCGGTCCAGGTTGGGCGTTGTGGCGCGTGGATAACCGTAGGCCCCGATAGCGTCGGCCCTCAGGGCGTCCAGCGACACAAGTATTACATTGCAGCCGGGGCAAGCGAACCGCCGCGCCTTTTGCGCGGCAACTGGGCAGCCGGGCAGCAGACATAAAACCGCCAGGAATATCGGCGCGGAAAACTGAAGCGGGAAAGCTGTTAGTCCCGATTTTTGCCTGTTTTTAAATACCATTGCGGCCATACCCCTTATACTTACTATATAAACCCGGCCTCCCGCCCGTCAATAAAAAAGCCGGGTTTCCCCGGCCGCAAAAGTCCTAAAGCGTGCAATAGCGGCCTTTATGCGCTCCGCCCTGGCGCGCGAGGCCGCCGCAATCCCGAGTAAATACTGAAATCAGCGGCTCCCGGCGCCTTTCCCCAGCAAGAACGACAGCGGGATATGCAGCCGCTTACTCCAGGCCTTTTCGCTGTGGTCCGCTCCGGCAAACTCCCGCGTCAGCCAGTTCACGCGGGTAAACCCTCCGGCCCGGACCAGTTTGTCAGCCTGCGCCTGGAAGATTTTATAGGGGGCATCCAGCGTCCTGGTACCGTGATCGAAATACAGCTTATGGGTTTCAGGAGGGGGCAGCCGCCTTTTTAAATACTCAAAAAAAACGCCCGGCACCGGGTTGGCGGCGCCATGGGGAACCCCGGGCCAATGAGTGGAGAGGCAGGCGGCGCCGCCGAAAATAGCGGGATACTCGCAGATGGCGTACAAGGAAATTAAAGCGCCCATGCTGGAGCCGGCAATAAAGGTGCCGGGCGCGCCGGCTATGACCGAAAATTTTTTATCGATGAAAGGCTTCAGCTCCCTGACCAGGAACCGCAGGTAATTGTCGGAATCAGGCTTGAAAAACCCGGCGCAGGCCCCCGCCCGCTTCAGGCTTTTGCCGACAAAAGTTTTTTGCTCACGCGACAGACCCGCATAAGGCTTTTGGGGGAAATATTCGCAGTAGCGCTTATCTGTGTTCCAGATGCCGACCACTATAAATTTCCGGACCCTGCCCGCCGCCATCAGACGCCCCGCCGTTTCGGGCACGCCCCAGGACTGTTTGTTCCAGGTGGCCTCGGCGTCATAAAGCATCTGCCCGTCCTGCATATACAGCACGGCATATTTTTCCCGGCAGGAATATCCTTCCGGCAGCCATACCGCCACCCGGCGCGGGGCCGCATAGCGCGAAGCGAATTTCCCCAGCTCCCTGAGTTTCCCGGAGGTAACGTTCATTTTCCTTCAAATTCCGGACTTTCAAAAGCCATTATTCACCGTTTAAGCCTGTTCGGTGCGCTGTCGGGGCGCACCCTGGCGGTCCCTTGTGCCTCTTTGCGCTTCCACTCTTCAAGGGTGGCGCTTAATTTGCGGTCGTGGTTCTTATTGAGATGCTCCTCTTGGAAATGCTTTTCCTTTACGAGTTTATTGCAGAAGCTGCAATAATAAACGTCCGCGGTCCCCTCTATCAGGTCGCAATGCGCGTAAAATCTTTTAGCCGCCATTTTTTTCTCCCGCAACCCGCAGCGTCTCCGGCACAGCAAGTGTATCAAAAAACTTCCTATTCGTTCGCCCCCCTGCCGGTACTGGCCTGCCCCTGGTGGTACCCCTGAACCCGTTGCGGAAAGGGGGCCCCAGCCGCGGCGGCTGGGGGGGAACCGACGCAAGGGTTTCCTCTGCCCGGGTTCGCGGGGGTACCACCAGGGGCAGGCCAGATCGCCCGCAAAAGTTTTTCCGCTCCGTATCATAAAGGCTCTTTATTTCCTAAAATATCAGAAAGACGCGGGCAAATTTTCGCGGCAGAACAGTTTAAGGAACATATCATGGGCAAGAAAAAAGTTCTCCTTATCATCAGGGACGGCTGGGGCATGTATAAGCCGGACAAATTCAACGCCGTCGACAACGCCCGTACCCCCAACATGCGCCTCTACCTGAATCAGTATCCCAACACCGTACTGGAACCCTCCGGCGAAGCCGTAGGGCTGCCCAAGGACTACCAGGGCTCCTCCGAAGTTGGGCACCTCAACATAGGCGCCGGCCGTATAGTGATACAGGAACTAAAACGCATAATGGACATGATAGAGGACGGCACCTTCTTCGGCCGCCCCGCCCTCAAGGCCGCGCTCGACAACTGCCTCGCAAAAGGCAGCGCCCTTCACCTCATGGGCTTGGTGCAGGACGAAGGCGTACACGCCCACCAGGACCACCTGTACGCCATTATGCGGCACGCAAAACAGATAGGGATAAAGACGGTCTACATCCATTTTTTCGCCGACGGGCGGGATACCCCCCCGCGGTCCGCCCTCTCCTTCCTCAAAATGCTCGAAGAAGTGCTTAAAGAAGTGGGCAACAGCCGGATAGCCACACTCATGGGCCGCTACTACGCCATGGATCGCGGCGAGAAATGGAAGCTCACCGATGCCGCCTATAACGCGCTCACCCGCGCGGAAGGGGCAAAAGCCCCGGGGGCTGAAGCCGCCTTAAACCACGCCTACACCGCGCTCAAGAATCCTAACGGCCTCCCGATTACTGACGAATACATTCCGCCAACCATCATAGGCGATTACCCCGGCATAAAGGACGGCGATTCCGTCATCCACTTCAACTTCCGCCAGGACCGCGCCATACAGCTCACCAGGTGTTTCGTGGAGGACACTTATCCAGGTAACCGGTGGAAAAAGCTGGACGTGATGTATTGCGGCCTTACCCGCTACTACGACGAGTTCCGGTTCAGCGCCCTGCCCCCCATGGACGAGGGCGGCGGCATGGACAACCTGCTGGGCCAGGTAATCTCCCGGGCGGGCCTCAGGCAGCTGCGCCTGGCAGAAACCCAGAAGTTCAAGCACGTGACTTCCTTCTTCAACGGTAAACGCACCGAACCTTACCCCGGCGAAGACCAGGTGGAAATAAAAGGCACCTGGGACCCCTCCGGCTTCGGCGAACACCCGGAAATGAACGCCCCCGAAGTGCGCGAACGCGCCCTCGGGGAAATAGCCTCCGGGAAATACGACTTCATAGTTGTCAATTTCGCCAATTGCGACATGGTAGGCCATACCGGCATCTACGAAGCCACCGTAAAAGCCGTGGAGGTAACGGATGCCAGCGTTAAACTACTGGTGGATGAAGCGCTTAAACACGATTATACGGTCATGGTAAGTTCAGATCACGGCAACGCCGAAGAAATGTGGGATTATAAGATAAACATGCCCAAAACCGCCCATACCACCAACCCCGTAGAGTTCATCTATATTGCAAATGACGCGGCGGCGGTCAAACTGCGCCCACACGGCATACTCTCCGGCATCGCCCCCACGGTACTGGCCGTAATGGGCTTGCCAAAGCCCGGTGATATGACGTCAGAATCGCTGATACGGGAATAATCCGCCATGTTCATAAAACTCCGCGTCCATCCCGATTCAAAAAGAGACAAAACGGTAAAACGCAGCGCGGACACCTACGAAATCTGGACAAAAGCCCGGCCGGAACGGGGCCAGGCCAATGCCGCGGCCCTGCGCGCCCTGGCCCTTGCGCTGGGAGTGGACACAAAAAAAATACTGCTCATAAAAGGCGCACGGTCGCCGGCCAAAATCGTCAAGATTTTGTAGTATAATTTCACTATGTCGAACGTAAAAACCGCGCGCCTGGCCGCGTTGGCCGGGGTTTTAATCTTCGTATCCACCACCGCCGTGCTGGTGGCGCGCCAGTTTAACCTTGGCCCAGACAGGCCTGCGCCCGGTTTTCGCACCTTCGGCCCGGACACGGCCGCCATACAAATATACGAATATACCGATTTCGCCTGCCCGGCCTGCCGTCACGCGGCGCTGGCCATGGACGACATTATTAAAATTTACGGCGCCGGCGTAAAATTGAGCTTCAAACATTATCCGTTGGAAAGCATCCACCCGTGGTCGGCGTCCGCCGCCGCTCACGCCGACTGCGCCGGGGAACAGGGGAAATTCAAGGAATACGCCGCGGCGCTTTTTGAGACCCAGGAAGCCTGGGCGCGGGCAGAGGAAAAACCCGCGCAGTTCGAAGCTTACGCAAAAATACTTAACCTCAACTGGGTAAAAATGCAGGCCTGCGCCAAAGACCCGGCTACCCTGCGGCGAGTAAAACTTGACATGGCCGAAGGCGGCATTAAAGGCGTAAACGCCACTCCGACATTTTTCATAAACGGAAAAAGAGCGGTAGGCGGAGCCCAGCTGCTGGAACAGGCCCGTAAATTCGAAGCCATACTGCGCAACTCCCGCTAAGCCCGGCCGCTCACTGGAAACTGAAAATGAAAGAAAAACCGGATCTAAAAGAACTCTTTGGCCTGCTGGCCAGGCTAGCGGTAGGAGGAGTCTTCATTTATTCAGGCGCGATCAAGGCGCTATCTCCCGCCGAAGAATTTGCCTACGCCATAGAGACATATAAAGTGGTGGGCGCCGGGACGGCCTTGTGGGCCGCTTATACCGTGCCCTGGATAGAACTTTACGCGGGGCTGCTGCTGGCTGCCGGAATATTCACACGCTTTTCCGGACTGTTCGTGGCGGCAATGCTGTCGTTCTTTGAACTCCTGCTGGCCCAGGCCTGGCTGCGCAGCCTCCCAGTTACTTCCTGCGGGTGCTTCGGGGCGGGCAGTTCCAACTCCATAACTTACGAATTTTTCCAGAATCTGGTTTTTCTGGCCCTGCTCTGGCCGGCCATACGCCTGGGCCACAGGTTTTCCGCCGACGCGGCTGTGGGAGACAAATGACCAGGGCGGCCATTCTCCTGGCAGCCCTGCTGGCAGCCGGCCAGCACCTGCAAGCTCTCCGGCCCTCCGACCAGATGAAAAGCACGCGCAGCAGGGCAGTCTGGATGACCGTCGCTTCCCTTAAGACCGGGAACGAGTACTACCTGGAGGTGGTGCAGGACGGGCGCGCTATGCTGCGCGAGGTAACCGGGAAAACCGTGACTACCCGGCGCGGAACGATTCCGGTACAGCTGGTCAAAGACTTTCTGCGCGAAACGGAAAACTCGGAAATAATAATCACGAGGAAACTCCGCCAGGATAAAACTGTTTTCTACCGCGGGGAACTTGTCAGGATCTCGGCTTATATAAGCGGGGAACTTACGCTGACAGAAGCGCCCCTGAACAACTTCGGAGAGGCCTTCGTCTACGCTTTCGGCGAGATACGCAAAGAAGTGGTAAAGCTGCCGGTGGAAACCGCCGTGGCCGCTTTCCTGCGCGCCGAGCCGCTGGAAGGCCAGGAGCTGGACGTCTTCCGTGAAAAAGCGAAAAAGGACGGCGAAGTAAAAAATATAGAGACCTACGACATACAGAAAATAAAACCGCTTATGGCCGCGATAAAGGACGCCAACCGCCTTATCCCCCTGGAAACCACGGCAGAAGTGGCACAGCTCCAGTCCTTTATCACCGAACGGCAGCTGTACGGCCTGCGCACTCTTTTTTACCTGCCCAGCACACGGGGAACCTTTAAATGCAGCGTGCTGGAAGCCGGGCGGCGCGCGGCTGCGGTCCCGGATAAAAATAAATCCCCGAAGAAACAACAACCCCCATCCAAGCCAACAGGAACCCCTTATGACGGAACAACCCCGCGTTAAAATAGCAGCCATAGACGACGACGAAACCATACTGGAGATATACGAAACCGGGCTGGCCGCCGCAGGGTTCGAGCTGCGCACCTTCTCCGATCCCAAACGCGCCCGGGATTTTTTCGCCAAAGCCCTGCTTTCGGAAATGCCCGACGTCATATTGATGGATATAATGATGCCCGGCCTTGACGGCATAAGCCTGATGGGAGACATCCGTTCGAAAGACGCCGCCGCCCATATCCCCATAATCGCCGTAAGCGGCCTCAACGACGCCGCCACCCTCAACGACGCCCTTCTTTTCGGGGCGATGGACTACATGGTGAAACCTTTTGACCTTGAGGTGCTCACAGACAAGATAAACAAAGCCGCCGAGATCTCGAAGAAGCGGGCGCCAAAACCCTGACCGGGGAACGGGCAGCCGGGGGCCGGCCGGGAGACCGTCCGGCCCCCGCATTTATATATAATATGTCCGAGGCCAAGCGACGGGACATTTAGGGAGACTATCATGCTTACGACTTTTAAGACTGTCTTTACGCAGAAAACCAGCGAGGGAACGACAGAACGCCTGCTCCAGCTCGCCTTCGGCTACTTCGGCCTCTATGTCCTCACCGGCTTCCTGGTCAAATATTTCGACAAAGTACTCGGCGTCGGCGGCATCCAGTACACCTTTTACAACACCATCGGCGGCATGCTCGTGTGCAACATCGTAGTCATAGTCCTGGGCTGGTACAAATTCCAGTCCTCGGACAAGGTCAAGGTGCTGGGCATGAGCATCCCGAGGGAATTCCTCTATATCATTCCTTCCGGCATCTGTACCGCTATCGTCATCCCCACCACCACGCTGATGTACACGCTGCCCATCTCCATCATGGTGGCCATGATAATAATGCGGGCCAGCATAATCGTCATAAGCCGCATAATAGACGCGGCGCAGATACGGCAGGGCATCCTGAGGAAAACAGTTTATTGGGAAGAGAACATCGCGGTGATTATCGCCCTGGCGGCGGTAGCCCTGCAGCTGCTCAACTTTAAAGGCGCCTCCGCCATGGTACAAGCCACCGGAAAGTATTCCGCATTTTTCTCACAGCTGTTCGTTTTTAACAAAGGCGACTTCGACTTTCTGGGCAACGCCGCCGCCATGACGATACTGACTTTTTACCTCATTGCCTACACCATCCGCATCTACATAATGAACTACTACAAGAACACCCGGCCCAAAGGCGCCATTTACGACACAAACGGCTTCTTCGCCATCGAACAAATCTCCTCCACCACTGCGCTGGTGCTGGCCGGGTTCATTTTCTTCCAGGTGGTGAACAAACCGGCCATTATCCCGTACGCGCCGGCTGAACGCCCCGCCGCGGCGCAGGCGGCTTCGCCCTCTCCCGAACGCGAAGCCCTGGCCGCCGCCATGGTCAAAGCGGAAGCCCTGCTGGCCTCCGACACCTCCAAATACACACCGGAGAACCGCTCCAAAGCCGAGGATGCCCTTACCGCCGCCGGCCAGCTGCTGGCCTACAAGAAAGTAGCTCCCGAGACCCTCAGGGCCGCCGCCGTGCTGGTGGAAAAACCGGCCACTGACGTGAAAAAATCTTTCGCCTTCCAGTTCTCGGACGCCGCGAAGAACCCCACCCCGCGATGGCTGGCCGCCATCTCTTCCGGCATACCTTTCGGCCTGGCGGCTTTCTGTTCGGTATTCCTGTTCATGTTCAAAGGCCGCACCGCCACATTCGCCGGGCTGGTGAACCGCCTCACTTCGCTTATAGCCGGCACCGCGGCCACCATAGTAGTATGGTGGCTGATAAAAGATCAGAAGCCCCCAAAAATGGAAGACTGGTTCAGCCTGGCACTTATGATTATCGCCATATACTTTATAGGCAGAGCGGAAAAGAAACGCTCCTGCGAACTGGCCAAAGCCCACGAAATAGAGCCGGAAAAAAATTCGGAAACAGCCTGCGACCCGGCCAAGGTGAGCAACTAACCGGAGATATATAATGAAAAAAAACGAAAACCCTAAAGTAAACATCTGCGTGGTGGGGGCCGGCTACGTCGGCCTGGTCAGCGGCGCCTGCCTGGCCGAAATCGGCCACAACGTGGTCTGTGTAGATAACGACCCCGCCAAGATAAAAATGCTAGAAAAAGGCATAATGCCTATCTACGAGGACGACCTGGAGCGGGTGGTAAAAAAGAACGTCAAGGCCGGCCGCCTGCATTTCGCCAATTCCATAAAGGACGGCATGCACCACGGCGGCCGCCGCGCCGAAGCCGTCTTTATAGCCGTGGGCACCCCGCCGCGGGAAGACGGTTCCGCCGACCTGTCGGCCATAGAAAAAGTTTCCGAAGAAGTGGCCAAAAACATGACGGACTACACGGTGATAGTGGAAAAATCCACCGTTCCCGTAGCCACCTGCGACTGGATAAACAAGACTGTAAAGCGCCACAACAAACACCACCTTCCTTTCGACGTGGCCTCCAACCCGGAATTCCTGCGCGAGGGAACCGCGGTGTGGGACTTTCTGAAGCCTGACCGCGTGGTGGTAGGCGTCGCCTCGAAACAGGCCGAAGCGCTCATGCGCCGCGTTTACAAGCCCATGAAAGGCGCGCCCATAGTGATAACCAGCGTAAAGAGCGCGGAGCTCATCAAGCACGCCTCGAACTCCTTCCTGTCCACCAAGATCTCGTTCATCAACGCGGTGGCGAACGTCTGCGAAAAGACCGGCGCCAACGTGGAGGACGTGGCCCGCGGCATGGGTCTGGATAAGCGCATAGGCGCCTCCTTCCTGAAAGCCGGCATAGGCTTCGGCGGCTTCTGTTTTCCCAAGGACCTGGAAGCCTTCTACTGGCTGAGCAGCCAGGTAGGCTACGACTTCGCGCTGCTCAAGACCGTCAAAGACATAAATGAAGGCCAGAAGATGTGGCTGGTTAAAAAGATAGAAGAAGAGCTCTGGAACCTGGAGGGCAAGACAGTGGCGCTGCTGGGCCTGGCCTTCAAGCCGGAAACCGACGATATGCGCTTCGCCCCGTCGATAGACATCGTGCGCGAACTGCTGAAGCGCGGCGCCAAAGTGCGCGGCTTCGACCCCGTGGCGCAGGAGAACGCCAGGAAGATGATAAAGGGCATCTATTTCGCCAGGGACGCCTACGACTGCGTAAAAGACGCGGACTGCGTGTGCCTGGTCACCGAGTGGAAAGAATTCGGCGTCCTGGACCAGAAGAAGCTGCTGACCGCGGTAAAGCACCAGATAATGGTGGATGGCCGCAACCTCTACGATCCCGCGAAAATGCGGGACCTGGGCTGGACGTACAAATCGGTAGGCCGGCCGTAAAGCTTCAGGGGTTTTAACGTAGCCCCGCTGTGGCTGCGGGGACCGGAGATTCCGTGTTTGTGAGCAACCCGCGGCCGCCCCGGTGCCCGGGTTAGCAAAACCTTCCGAAGGCCGAGGCTTGCATAGCGCCGAGGCCTGAGGAGGAGCGAGGCCACGGTGTGGCCGAGCGTGTTTTGCGTTCCGGGCACCGAGGTGGCCGCCGAACAACCGTTGATAACTGGAGATCTACAATATGAGGATATTAGTCACCGGCGCGGCGGGTTTCCTGGGCAGCCATCTGGCGCGCTACCTGCTCAAGCAGGGGCATTCCGTCATAGGCATAGACAACTTTATAACCGGCAGCATAGACAACATACAGGACCTGTTCCGGAAAAAAGATTTTGAATTCATAAAATACGACGTCACCAACCACCTGCACATCCCCGGCAAACTGGACGCGGTGCTGCATTTCGCCAGCCCCGCCAGCCCCATAGATTACCTTAAGTTCCCCATCCCCACGCTGAAAGTCGGAGCCCTGGGAACACACAAAGCCCTGGGCCTGGCAAAAGCAAAAAAAGCCATATTCATGATAGCCTCGACTTCAGAAGTCTACGGTGACCCGCTTATAAATCCGCAGCATGAGAGCTACTGGGGCAACGTTAACCCCATAGGCCCCCGCGGCGTCTACGACGAGGCCAAGCGCTACGCGGAAGCCATGACCATGGCCTACCACCGCTACCACAAAATGCAGGTGCGCATACTGCGCATTTTCAACACCTACGGCCCGAATATGCGCCTGAAAGACGGCCGGGCCGTGCCAAATTTTATGATGCAGGCGCTGAACGGCAAACCCCTGACCGTTTACGGCGACGGCGCCCAGACCCGCAGTCTCTGCTACGTTTCAGACCTGATAGACGGCATCTACCGCCTGCTGGTAAGCAGGGAAAACAACCCCGTGAACCTGGGCAACCCGCACGAAATTTCCCTGCTGGAGCTGGCGGAAACCATAAAAAGGCTGACCGGCAGCAAGTCTAAAATAATTTTCAAACCCCTGCCGCAGGATGACCCTAAAATGCGGCGCCCCGATATTTCCCGCGCGAAAAAACTGCTAAAGTGGCACCCCAAAGTGTCCCTGGAAGACGGGCTGAAAAAGACCATCGCGTACTTTACCGCCCGCGCGGGCACCGCTGCAAAACCGGCCCGCCCTAAAAAGTTTAAATAAACCGCCGCGCTATAAAAAAAAACAAGCCGGTGTTCCCCGGCCTGTTTTTTTCATAGAGCCTGCCACCAGGCGGCGGATATTTTATTGCGCGGTATACCACCCTATAAATTCATCCCACCTGGAAGCGCCGGCCCAGGCCAACTCGAGATAGGCCGCCCTCACCGGGGAACCCGGCAGGTATACGGCTATGCCGTACGACTGGGAATAGTCCTTCTCCCCCCACTTTGCGCCCGGCCTCCCGGCCGCCCGGGCCCAGTCGTCGTAATCGTCCCAGTCACCGCCGCCGGGCTCGTCGTTGGTGCGATTATGCATCACCAGGTCTTTGGAGATATAAGTCATAAGCGCGGCGGACGCGGCCTTGACCGCCGCGTCCCGGGTTTTTTCGGAAACCAGGTTCACAAAATGGTACAGGTCCTTATTTTCCGCTATCGCGTATGACATGGCCGCGGAACGCGCCGCCGCCACCTCCGCCTTAAGGCCGGCGGCCATCACGGCGTCAACCCAGGCGTCGGCCTGCGCAGCCAGCCCGGGCAGGGCCGCGGTCTTTATAAAACTTTGCGTCGAACCGGTGCCCTGTTCCCGGTAATGGTCACTGTAAGCGTCCACGGCCACCTTGGCGAGTTCGGCCGGCTCCATTTCTGGCCTGGCCGCCACGGGCGCCAGGAAAGTGTTATAGGTGTAGCCGTCCCCGGGCTCAGTCTCCTCCGAACCCACTATATAGGCCGCGTGATCTTTCAGTTCATAAGCCACTTCCGGCATCTGCATAAGGCAGGCATCCGAAGCGTAGACGTCCACCCCGCCCATTTCTTTAAGCGCAAGGCCGAGCTGCGGCGTTGTTATATGGTTATTGGTCTCGTCATCGTAGGAGATTCCTTTAATGATACCGGCCCGCCGGCCTTTCTCCCAGCCTGAGCCGTGGTTCCAGACTATGAGCATATATTTTTTTGCCGGGTAATTTTCCTTGGCCCAGCGGCCGAAGGCGGCGACACTCTTGTAATCGCCCATATCGACTTTACCCAGGTCCGCCAGGAGGGCGGAGTTTACCTTATTGGTGTCGTTGTCTTTGCCTATCAGGTACCGGCGGGTGCCTTTCCAATCCCCGTCAGAAGTATCATAACCGTCCATACGGCCGGTCTCCGTAACAATGTTGAGCTTGTCGGAAGACCCCACCATCTCCATCTCGTTCATATCTTTAAGCGCGTAAGGCTCCAGGTTATTCTTGCCGTTAATGAACACCATTATGGTCCACTCTTTCAGCGAAGCCTTGCCCGCCCGGACCGGCGCCTGAGGCGCGGGAACCGCCATGACAGCCAGACGTTCCTTGAAATCTATACCCCCGTCGTTAAGTTCAAAGGCGGCCGCGGGTGAAACCGATAACAGGACCGAAAACGCGCAAAAACCGGCTTTTTTCAGCATATTTCCTCCTGACTTGCATGATAATCTAACCACTGTCAAGCCCCGGCAAAAGAGCCAGACAGCCCGGGCCTATGGCTGCAGCTGCCAGGCCAGGAACTCATCCCAGTTCGAAGCGGCGGCCCAGGCGAGTTCATTATACCCCTCCCCGACAGCCTGAGAGCCCGGAACATATACCGCAAGCCCGTGGGAATTAGCGTAATTCTGGCCGTTGTCCGCCGGGTAATCCCAGCCGCCGGAGGGGTATTCCTGGCGCACATAGCGGTTATAGACAACAAGGTCTCCCTCTATATACGTCTGCAGCGCCTCGGTAGCCTTCTTTACGGCGTTATTGGTAGTGAAGTAACTTACCAGGGTGGTGAAATGATAGAGGTCTTTGTTAGCGAGCATGGCATATGTCATGGCGTCGCCGCGCGCCGTATGGACAGCGCTCTTAAGTCCGGCGGCCATGACCGCGCCGGTCCAGGCGTTGACCCTTGCGACCAGCCCAGGCAAAGCCGAGGCCTTTATGACGCTCTGGGTAGCGGGCCCGCGCTGTTTGTAATACGCGGAATAAGCGTCCACGGCCTGCCTGGCCAGTTCCACAGACGTCATTTCAGGCCTGGCGGCAAGCGGCGCCAGGAAAGTATCGTAAGGGTAGCCATCGCTCCCCTCGGTCTCCTCCGACCCCACTATATAGTCGGCGTAATCCTTTATCTCATACCCCACTTCGGCCATCTGCATCAGGCAGGCGTCAGAACCGTAGACGTCTACCTTGCCTATTTCTTTCAGCGCCAGGCCCAGCTGCGGGGTGTTTATATGGTTGCCGGTCTCCGCGTCGTAGGAAATACCCTTGGCGGAAGATTTCACGCTTTTTTTCCAGCCGGAACCGTGGTTCCAGACTATCAGCATATATTTTTTTGCGGGATACTTTTCCTTGGCCCAGCGGCCGAAAGCGGCCAGGTTCTTGTAATCCCCCATGTCCACCTTGCCCAGGTTTTCCACAACGGCGGACGAGACATGCGCGGTATCCGTGTCCCGGGTTATAAAATAGCGCCGCGTGCCTTTCCAGTTTCCGTCAGAATTGTCGTAGCCGTCCATGCGGCCGGCCTCTACCACTATGTTGATCCTGGCGGTCGACCCCACAGATTCCATCTCGTTCAGGTCCTCTACGGCGAAATATTCCAGATCGTTTTTCCCGTTCATGAAAACCATTATCGTCCATTCGGCGGGCGCCGCCTGCGGCCGCCCGCCCTCCGGTTGCGGCAGGGCGGCCCGGACCGGGCTATCAAACACCGCCAGCTCCGCCCCCAGACCGGGGGAGCCTGGTTTGTCAAAATTTATTTCCGCCGAAGCCGCGGAACCAAGCAAAGACAGCGCAAAAGAAAGATAAAAATTTTTTAACATGATAAACCTTCCGGAAAACAGCCGCGCCGTTATCATACATATATAGTTTAAATAGCTTGCCAGCCCCCCACAAGGGACCGTGGGCCCATACAAGCCGCGGCAAAAGACCCCTCCGTAAACCCGCAAAAAAGAAGGGCCGGCGGTTAAGCCGGCCCTTCAGGCGTTTTAACGCCGTTTTTTAGTCTTTCTTCAGATACCAGCCAATGAACTCGTCCCACTTGGACGCGGCGGCCCAGGCTAGCGAGTTGTAATCGCCGTTGTAGTAATAGCCGGGCATATAGCCCGCTATGCCGAAGGAGTTGTTATAGGCATACTGGCGATTAAGCACCACCAGCGTGTTCTTTATATAGCTGTCCACAGCGGCGGCCTTGGCCTTCACGGTGGCGTTCTTGGTGCTGGCGCCTATCAGCTGGGCGAAGTGGGAAATGTCGCGGTTGTCACTGACGGCATAGCTTTGCGTGGCGGATATGGCGGCCTTAACTTCCACTTTTTCTCCGGAAGCCACCATGGCGTCAGCGAACTCATTCATCAGGCTCAAGAACTGACCCATGGCCGCAGCTTTCACAAGGCTCTGGGTATGTTCCTGGCCGCTGTAATGGTTGGCATACGCGTTAACGGCGAGTTTCCCCAGTTCTTCGGCGCCCATGGCGGGTTTGGCCACAAGGGGGCCAAGCAGGTCGTTGTAGGTATAGCCATCGCCGGGTTCGGTCTCTTCGGAACCTACCACGTAGGTAACGTTATCTTTTATTTCGTATATAACTTCGGGCATCTGCATAAGACAGGCGTCAGAACCGTATACATCGGTTTTACCGATGGCCTTAAGCGCCATCCCGAGCTGCGGGGTGGTTATGTGGTTGCCGGTCTCATCGTCATAGGAAATGCCTTTTTCAAGGCGCACGCGGCCGTTCTTGTCCCAGCCGGAACCATGGTTCCAGACTATCAGCATGTAGCGCTTGGCGGGATAGTTGGCTTTGGCCCAGTTGGCGAATTCGATCAGGTGCCGGTAATCGCCCATATCGACCTTCCCCAGGTCCTGCACCACGGGAGAGGCCACCTTGCTCATATTGGAGTCTTTCGTCACAAGGTAGCGGCGGGAAGCGATCCAGTTGCCATCCGAGCTGTCATAGCCGTTTATGCGGCCCAGCTCAGCCACCACGTTCACCTTGTCGGTGGAACCCACCATTTCCATCTCGTTGACATCCAGAAGGCCGTATTTCTCCAGATTGTTCTTGGCGTTTACATAGACCATTACAGTCCATTCCTTATCAGCCTTGCCGGAATAGGCCTTATCCGGGGCAGGAACGGCCGGCACGCTCAATTCGAGGGCGGTGATTTCCTGCTGAAAGGTTGTCGTATTGAAAGTGTCGAAGTTCACAGTTGCCGACACCATAGTGGATACTGCGGTTATTAGCGCTAACGCCGCGGCTGTCTTTCTAAACATTACTCCTCCCGTGCTCTGCTTGGCTCTGTAGGTCCTTTGGACTGCGCCCAGAAAACTTACATTGATATTTTAAACAATTATTGATGAATATCAAGGACAAAGGGCCCATGTGCTTTTGGTCTAATATACCTATTGCCTTTTGGGCCCTACGACCCATAGACTTGTCAAGTCCTCATTGGGGAGGGGCTTAATGCAGGAGGGAAGCCCGGCACTCCGGGGTTTCGGGAAATTCGCGTTATGAATGAAGGGCCCATATCCCGGGCCCAGATGGCCGGGCCGCGCGGCGCGCGCCGGGGGCCACGGCGCGCCACTCTTTAAGCGCCGCCCGCAGCGTGTTGGCGTGAATACGTATAGTGTCTCCGCTTTTCGCGGCATACCCACCGCTCAACACCACGGCCAGCGGCAGCCCGCGCCTGAAACATTCATTGAAAACAAAAGCATCCCTTTTCACTATTCCGGCCATTGTAAGCCCAAGGCCGCCCAGCATATCCCCCCTATAGACATCCGCTCCCGCCACATAAACCGCCAGTCCGGGCCGGGCGCGCGTTATTACCGCAGGGAGATGCTTTTTAAGGAGCGCCAGGTAGCGCGCGTCTCCCGTACCGGCGCGGAGTTCCACGTCCAGGGAGCTTTGTTCTTTTTTTTCAGGATAGATATCGCCCTGGTGCATGGAAAAAGTAAAAACCCGCCTGTCGCCGCGGAAAATAGCGGCAGTGCCGTTGCCCTGGTGCGCGTCCAGGTCTATCACCAGCGCGCGCTCCAGCCGGCCCCGTTTAAGAAGTTTTTTTACCGCCACAGCGATATCGTTCAACAGGCAGAACCCTTCACCATGCCCTCCAAACGCATGATGGGCGCCACCGCCGCAGTTCAACCCCAGGCCCGTCTCCAGCGCGAGTTCGGTGGCTCTTATAGTGCCCCCGACGTTCATTATGTGCGCCCTGACCACGACAGGCGTTATCGCTATCTCCGCCCGGGCAGCATCGGCCGGAGTGAAGCTGAAGCGGATATGCTTATCCACCCAGCGGCGGGTATGCGCCAG
>Ga0156425_1140_pt1 | contig 23711 bp, 23 predicted proteins | sample RifOxyA2_FD_108068 | JGI IMG/M metagenome (GOLD analysis project Ga0156425, IMG submission 108068) | Elusimicrobia bacterium RIFOXYA2_FULL_58_8
AAAGGATCTTCCCCGGGGGAATAACCGGCGCGGATAAACCACCCCGAAGCGTAAAAACCCTCCGCCACCCTGTCGAACATGGCGTCACCCGGCCGTGCCACAGCCGCGAGCTTAATATTCTTTATCTCCGTGGACAACGCCAGGCCGAACACCGTCATCTGTATTACCGGCGCGCCGAAAAGCAGCGCCCGCATCCTGACGTCCCGCAGCGTCTGGGTAAGTTCTTTAACGATAAAAGCCTTAAGAGTAAGGTTCATAGCGCCTAAGGTTCCAGGTCCGTCTTGAATTTTTTAATGGCCAGCGCCAGCATTGCAGCGCTCAAAAAACCCAGCGCCAGGAACGGCACGGCCAGTTCGGCCAGGTTCGCGCCTTTCAACGTTATGCCGCGCGCCGCCGCCATAAACCACCTTGGCGGCAGCAGCATGGTAAGGTACTGGAAGAAAACAGGCATACTCTCTACGGGAAAAATAAAACCGGACAGGAGCATGGAAGGCAGCAGGCCGCTGATCATGGAAAACTGCATAGCTACCTGCTGCTGGCGGGTAACAACCGAGATAAGCAGCCCCTGGGAGAGCGCCGCCGTAACGAACAACAGGCAGGCCGCCAGGTACAGCAGGTGGCTGCCCTCAAAAGGCACGCCGAAAACCAGCCTTGCCGCCAGGTAAACAAAGAAAACACCGGCCAGCACCAATGCTCCGTAGGGCACCAGCTTTCCCGCTATTATCTCGAGCGGGCGCACCGGAGTGGCAAGCAGGAGTTCCATGGAACCGTTCTCCCATTCGCGGGCCACGGTAAGCGCCGTAAGGAGTATGGCCAAGAGCCCTATTATTATAGCCGCCAGACCCGGCACGGTGAACCAGCGGCTGTTGAGTTCCGGGTTATACAAAAACCGCGTCTCCAGCCGGAACGGTTCACGCGGCACAGTTCCGGTCAGTTTGCCCTGGGCGGCGCGTTGTATGCCGGGCAGGTAGCCCATTACCGCAGCCGCTTTGGAGTTGTCGCTGCCGTCCAACACGAACTGCGCCTCCACGACCCCGCCGCCCTTTATTTTTTTTGAAAAGCCAGGTTTCAGAAAAAGGGCAGCCGCCGCCCGGCCGGAATCCAGCATCTCCACCGATCCGGCGGGCCCCGGCTCCACAAGGCGGAAATAGCCGGAAGAAGAAAAGACTTCTTTAAAACGGCGCGCCGCAGGCCCGTTATCCGCGTCCGCTACGATAAGGGCTATATTTTTAGTTTCAAAATCTATGGCGTAGCCGAAGAAAGTAACCAGCAGCACAGGCAGGCCCAAAGCTATAGCCAGGGTGAACGGGTCGCGCAGAATATGCATTACTTCCTTGCGCGCTATGGCGTAAGCCCGGTGCATGTTGAAGCCGTTCATCGCCCCGCCCCTTCCACCAGGCGTATAAAGACATCCTCCAGGGACGGTTTTATAAGCGCCAGGGCAGCCTGCCGGGAAAGACCGGCCAGAGCGGCATCCATAGAGGCCTTATCCGTAAAAGCCGCGTGCCAGCGCATGCCGTGCGGCGCCAGCTCCAGCAGCCCGGCGGCTTTTCTAAGCCCGGGAAGAAACTCGGCTGCCGCCAGCCCTTTAAAATCTATTTCCGCCATAGGCCCCGGGAAGGCGGAGCTCTTAAGCTCCTGCGGGGAACCCAGAGCTATCAGGTGGCCGGCGCTCATAAGGGCTATGCGGCCGCACTGCTCCGCCTCGTCCATATAATGGGTGGTAACTATAACCGTCTTCCCCAGCCCGGTTATTTTGCGTATCAAAGACCAGAACCGCGCGCGGGAAGCGGGGGCTACACCGGAAGTGGGTTCGTCCAGGAAAATTATTTCCGGGTCGTGCAGCATAGCCGCGGCCAGCGCCAGTTCCTGTTTTATACCGCCCGACAGGGCAGCCACTTTGGCGGAAAGAGGCCGGTCGAAGCCTATCAGAGCGAACAGCTCTTCGCGACGTTTTTTGGCATAGGCTGGCGCCAGTTTACGCAGCCCGGCCGCAAAAGCCAGGTTCTCCCCCACCGTAAGATCGTTGTAAAGCGTGAACTTCTGGGACATGTAGCCCACAACTTTTTTTATACCTCGCCCGCCGTCCCTGAAATCAAGGCCGCCCACCAGTGCACTGCCGGAAGTGGGAACCAGCAAACCGCAAAGCATGCGTATGGTGGTGGTCTTGCCCGCGCCGTTAGCCCCCAAAAAACCAAAGATCTCCCCCCGCTTCACCGAAAAAGAAATATTCTCCACGGCCGTAAAATCCCCGAATTTTATAGACAGGCCATTTACCTCAAGGGCAGTGTCGCTCATAGCTCCGCCCCTTTCCGTATAAAAAGCTCAGAGAAGTCGGCCACGCCGTTCTCTTTAAGCACCGCGCGCGGCTCGCCGGCAGCCAGCAAGCGGCCTGAATCCAGCAAATGCACCCTGGCACACCGCTCTGCTTCGTCCATATACGCCGTGGAAACTATAACAAGGATCTTATCCGCGGCCAGGCTGTAGAGCAGCTCCCAGAACTCCCTGCGGCTTATAGGGTCCACCCCGTTGGTGGGCTCGTCCAGCAGCAGCACGGACGGGGACTGGAGCAGCGCGCACATAAGCCCCAGTTTTTTATACATACCGCCGGACAGCTGGCCGGCGCGGCGGTTTCTGAAATCCGCCAAGCGGGTAATTTCAAGCAGCTCAGCTGACCGCCGGGTGTAAACTGCGGGCTCCAGCCGGTAAAGCTCGCGAAAAAATTCAAGGTGCTCGCTAACGGACAGGTCCGGGTAGAGGCTGGCCTGCTGCGGCATATAGGCGAGGGTGGGGCGCAAGTCGCTGAAAGCGGCTGGTTTGCCGCCGCTATAATAGCTGATACCGCCCGCCGACGGTTTAAGCAGCCCGGCCAGCAGGCGCAGGGTAGTTGTCTTGCCGGCGCCGTCTGAACCTATAAGCCCGTGCAGCAGGCCGGCAGAAAAATCGAAAGAGATATCCCGCAGCGCGTTAACCGCGCCGAAGTCTTTCTTCAGATTTTTTGTCCGTATGGAAAAGTTTTCCATGATAGCCGGCTGCCAGTCCTTATTGCGGTAATTTAACCTCTATAGTCATTCCGGGTTTTAAGATTTCATCCAAGTTAGGAAAGTTCACCTTCACAGCAAAAACCAGACGCGTGCGTTCCTTGCGGGTCTGCACGTTCTTAGGTGTAAATTCAGCCTCGGGATAAATTACGGTTATACGGCCGGGAAACTCTTTATCCCCGGCTTCCGGCAGGAAGCCCGTTACCGCCATCCCCTGCTTAAGCTTTGCCAGCAGGTCGTGGGGCACATACACATAAGCCCACACCTCGGACAGGTCCGCTATGGTGGCCAGCTTGGTGCCGGGCGCCACCAGTTCCCCCTTTTCCCTGTAGGCGTAAAGCAGCCGTCCGGAAACCGGCGCTCTTACCGAGCACCAGTCCATTTTCAGGGCGGAGTCGTCACGCTTATATTTCAGGCGGTCATAACTTTCCCTGGAAAGCGACCCGCCCTGGTACAATTCCGCTGCCCGCTTAAAGTCTTCGGAGGCTATGCCTTCGGCCAGGCGCAGGTCGCCGCAATCTATGGCTGCTATTACAGCGCCGCTTTTTATAATATCGCCCTCCCTGGCTCCGTAGGAGGCTATCACCCCGGAGATCCTGGCGGAGAGGTCGGTTTCGGTAGCCTCTATGGTGCCGCTGTAACGAAAATCCCGCTTGCCCCTTACCTTCAGAAACACCACGGAGCCTGCGATCATCAAGATAACCAGCGCTATTATTTTCTTTTTCATATTCCTTACCTCACACAAGTCAGATTATCCAGCACCGCCAATTTTAAAAGTATTTCCGTATTGGTGGCCGCGGCCGTTGTTTTTGCCTGCAGCGCCTTCAGGTTGGCGCTTTCCACGTCCAGCCAGGTGCCGCCGCCGGCCTTGTACGCCTCGTAGGCCAGCTTGGCGGCCTCGGCAGCGTCGTCCACCACTTCTATGTTCATGCCCTGCTCGTCTATAAGCGCTTTGTAGGCGTCCAGCGCCTTATCAAAATCCTTTTGGGCCGCCCGCGCGGCTTCGTCGCGCCTTTCCAGCGCCGCCGCGGCGTTCAGAGCATTTTCTTTTTCTTTTTCGACTGAACGGTTGTTTTCGAAAAGCGGCAGGTTTAAAGCCAGGGAAGCGGAATTCTGCATGAAAGAATACAAGTTGGGCCCGTTAGGATAATCCAGCGAACTGCGCGCCCCAAAAATCAGGCGCGGGGACCTTTCGGCCTTATACACGCCGGCGGCGGCCTTGTATGCCTGCGCGGCTTCGGTTAAAGCCTTTACCGAAGGCAAGTCCTTGTTCAACACCCCCTCAGCCGAAGGCAGCAGGCGGCTGAGTATAGCCTCATAAGGCTCGGCCCGCACCAGCAAAGAAGCGGGTTCCTCCCCGCCATAATCCCGCCCGGCCATGCGCGCATCCAGCGGCAGGGCGGCGTCACCCGGCAACTGCAGGCCGGTTATCAAACTGAAGTCGCGCAGCAAGGCGGAAAGTTCCGCCCTGGCCCGCAGCAGGTCCCGCCGCCGGGCGGTGGTCTCCTGCCTGGCCCGGAGCTCGTCCAGACGGCTGCGGCTGCCGGCCTTTGCCCCCAAAGAAATATCCCTGAACTGGCTCAGGGAAAGCTGCAGGTTCTCCCCTATAAGATAGACTTTTTCCAGCGCCAACTGCAGCTGGAAATAGGCGGTGCGGGCTTTCAGTACAGCCTGCCGCCTGGCGCCCTCCGCTTCGGCGGCGCGGGCGGCGGCGGCGCGCATAGCGCCTTCGCGCCCGGAACGCAACACCCCGCCGTCAAACAAAGTCCAATAAGCCGAGGGGCCTAGCGAATAGTTCCAGTTATCCCCCAACGGCTTTCCGCCGCCCAGCGCCGCGGGCATGGCTATAACTGGAACAACCTCGTTATAACGCAGGCTGCCCTCCAGGTTAAGACGCGGTTTAAGCAGGGCCCCCGAAGCCGCGGCGGCCGCGGCGGCGGCCTCGGCCGAAAGCCTGGCGCTCTTATACTGGTATGAAGCTGCCAGCGCGCTTTCTTCGGCAGCCTGCAGCGTAACGCTGAATTCCGCGGCCCGAGCCGTACCGGTTAAGATAAGGAGTAATATAATAATCTTCATAAGCCTGTTCCTCTTAAAGCTATTTCCGCCCTTTCGGCTATCCCCGCGTCCGAGAGAACTTCGTCACGCAGCTCCTCCAGGGTTTTCCCGCCTACGGTCCTTACCCCGTTGCGCCCCAGCACGCCGGCTATAAGTACCGGGAAGATCATTACAGACACCATGGCGGCGATCATGAACGGGATAGAGTGGCCCTTAAGGAGGCTGTCGGGACGGCATTCTTCGGCCAACGCCGCGATATGTTGTATATGTTCCGTAAAATTACCGCTTACAAAGGTAAAGGCCTCTTTCTTGCCATAGGCCAGGTCGGCGAAGATCATGGGCGCGGCATTGCGCACGCTGCGGGCGAATTTCCCCACTTCAGCCAGCGCGTTCTTAAGCCTGGCACGCGGGGTTCCGGCCACGGCCACCCCGGCCCTGAAATTCAGCATAAATTCAGCATACATTTCTTTAAGAACGGCTTTAAGAAACTCATCCTTGGAACCGAAATAGTAATGGAACATTCCCGTGTTCACCCCGGCCACGCGGCAGGCCTCACGCACTGTCAGCCCGGTTATCCCCTTTTCCTGCAGCAGTTTCCTGCCAGCGGTCTTAAGCTTCAAATCTGTTCCCGAGGGTGGTCTTGCCATACAGCCTCCATTATTATACTTTTGTATAATTATACATCTGTATAAACAATAAATCAATGGAACAATAGAGAATGGCGGGGTGGAGCCGGGTCTGCCGGGGGACCGGGTCAGCAAAACCGTCTCGGAGCCCGCCGCTTGCATAAGCGCGGCGGGCGAGAGTCGGAAGCGCGCGCACGGTGTGCGCGACGCTGTTTTTGATGACCCGGTCCCCCGGCAGACCCGGCCAGCGGGATAATAAAAAACCGCCGCCCTTTTCAGGACGGCGGTTTGAAAACCGTTAAAGGTTTAGATTACCACTTGTCGCCGTAGCCGCCGCCACCGCCGCGACCGCCGCGATCGCCACCACGGCCACCGCCGTCACGACCGCCGCCGAAACCGCCGGTGCGGGGGCGGGCTTCCATGGGGCGCGCTTCGTTGATGGTGAGCTTACGGCCGCCGAAATCGGAACCGTTAAGCTTTTCCATTGCCGCAACGGCCTCTTCGTCATTGGGCATCTCGACGAAGCCGAAACCGCGGCTCTGGCCGGAGTACTTATCGGTGATCAGCTTTGCGCTGGTAACCTGGCCGTACGTCGCGAAAAGGGTATTCATTTCCTCTTCAGTGGTCTTAAAGGGCAGTCCGCCCACATATATTCTCTTGCTCATTGTGTTATTCTCCTAGCAACTATCATTACCTGTCTCAACTCTCTCTGCACTATCTCTTCCGCTATTGCTTGGACGAATAGGCTTCGAAATCTTGAGTTCGGGTTCAACTACCCCAATATTATGACATTATTCCCGAAAAAGGTCAAGCAAAAATGCTATAAACCGATATCTTCATTCCAAAGCTCAGGTTTTGCCTTGATAAAGCCGGCCATCAGCCGTTTACACTCGGGCAGGTTCAGGTTTATAAGCTTTACAAACTTCCGAGAATAGCTCTCCGGGCCCTTAAAAGTCTTATTTTCCCCTATCACCACGGTCGGAATCCTGTAAAGCAGGATGGCCCCCGTGCACATGCTGCAGGGCGACAGGGTGGAATAGATCACGCAATTGCGGTAATCGGCGGCCTTAAGCCGGCCCGCATTCTCCAGGCAGTCCATTTCGGCGTGCAGGATGGCGGACTTCTTCTGCACGCGGCGATTATGCCCGCGCCCTATCACCTTACCGTCCTTCACCAGCACCGCGCCAATGGGGATGCCCCCCTCTCGCAGGCCTTTGCGGGCCTCCCTAAGGGCTTCCTTCATAAAAGCTGTGTGGACTTCGTTTTTCATAACTGTTTATTTGCTCCTGATCACCATCGGCGGCATAGAAGGAGCTTTTTTTTCGCCGCTCCGCCTGCCACCCGGCTTCTTCTGCGGGGGCGGAGGGTCGGTCCGGTACAGCGTCGCCGTAACGCTGGTGGCCAAACTGCGCAGCTCGAATTCCGCCTTGGTAAAATCGTTCCTGAATTTAAGGGAACCGTCTCCTATGAACGAGAAAAGCTGCAGCTCGGTGCCGGTATTGGGAACGGCCTGCACCTCGAAACGCAGCGGGACGGCGGCGCCCATGACAGACACTGAAACCTTACGGCCCTTCCCGTCCAAGACGGAAGAGAAGGTAGCGCGCAACTTGCCCCCGGCCGTCCCCTTGCCTATTGAAGAGCCTGAAATCAGGGACCCGTTCTTTTTAACCGTCACGGTAAGGGTATATTTTTCGTGACCGTTATCGGCCCTGCCCTGCCATACTCCCTGGGCGAAAGCCAGCGGGTCATGCGCAGCCAGGGCAGGCTGCACCGCCAGCAGGGCTTGTGAAGCACACAGCGCCAGGCTCAAAAAACCCTTGCCCAGATACATTTCAGGTATTCCCCTTCAGGATAATCGGCGGCTACCGGGTGGTCGGGGCCGGCGCCGCTCTTCTTGAAAACCTGCACCCGGCGCCCGGAATTAGCGGCGGCGCCGCGCACAATATAGGAAAACTCGTCCATGGACACCATGCCGCTGCAGGAGCAGGTAACGAACACGCCTCCTTCCTCCACCAGCCCCAACGCCAGGCGGTTGAAATCCTTGTATTTAAAGATCCCCTTCTCGCGCTCGTCGCGGTTGGCCACCAGCTTATAGGGATCCAGCACCACAAGCCCGTAGCGGCGCCTGAGTTCCAGCATCTGGCGCATATAGGTGAACGCGTCCGCGCAGACCACATCCACCTTAACCTTGTTTATATTAGCGTTGCGCTTGGCAAGTTCGCAGACATCCGGGTCCAGCTCCACACTGGTAACGTCGGACGCGCCGCCCTTGGCGGCGTAAATGCCGAACCCTCCCGTATACGAACAGACATCAAGAACCTTTTTTCCGGAGGCGAACCCCGCCGTGAACAACCGGTTCTCGCGCTGGTCGCAGAAGAACCCGGTCTTGTAGCCGGCCTGCAGGTCGACTTCGAACTGCACGCCGTTCTCGGTTATGCGTGTTTTGCGCGCGGGCGCGGCCGCCGGCGGCATGGAGAAGCCTTCCATCTCCCTGGTATAGGGGCTGGCCCTGTGGTGGAACCCGGCGTCGGGGAACCGCTTGCGGAAAGCCGCCTCTATGTTCGGCGCCAGCTTGAACATCCCCAGGGAATAAAATTCCAGCGTTATCTGATCCTTATAAATATCGGCTGTAAGGCCCGGCAGACCGTCGCCGTAGTCGTGCACCAGGCGATAGGCGTCGGTAGCGGCCGGGAGTTTAAGCAGTTCGCGCCGGAAGTCCACGGCCCGCGTAACACGCTCCTCAAGGTGCCGGTCTATGCTGAAAGTGTCGGGGTTGGCGCGCGAGATAATGCGCAGGGTTATCTGACTTTTAGGGTTATACAGCGCCACGCCGTAGGGGTTGTTGTTTTTGTCGTAGACCGCCACCAGGTCGCCGGGTTCGGCGCGCTCGGCAATGTCTATCATGCGCCTGAAAGCGTTGGGACCCGCCGGGGCGTGGGACAGCTTTACTTTAGGCAACGCCTTGTGAACGGAGAATATTTTTTCAGCCATGATTTAATTATACACCTTTGCCCAAGCCCGCCGCCTTGCCCTTATTCTTTAAGTATATCTATCTGCCGCCACAAGCCGCAGCGGAACCGCAGCATGAAAAATACGGAAAGCAGGAAAACATAGAACCCGCCCCAGGCCCAGGCGTGGACCAGGTCCCCCCCGGCACGGTGCACAATGAACCACACCCCCGGCACGAACAGCAGCCAGGCGGTGGCGCTGGCGCCTATCATCTGGAAGCGCGTGTCGCCAGCGCCGCGCAGCGCGTCGGAGAATATTATAGCTATCGCATCGAAGAACACGAAGACCGACAGCACTTTCATTAGCGGCCGGCTGCGCGCGAGTATCTCGGCGTATTCAGCCGATTGTCCCGAGCCGAAGATGTTGATAAAAAAGCCGGGCACGGTAACGAACAAAGCACCGAGCACAAGCGCGTAAGCCCCGGCCAGCCTTGCCGCGTTATAGGAAACACGCACGGCAACGTCCGGTTTTTTCATCCCGATATATTTACCCACCAGCGTTAAAGACGCCAGGCCCAGGCCTATTACCGGCATGAAGGCCAGCATATTTATGGACGCTATGATATTGCTGGCAGCGAGGGAGATTTTATCCATACCACCGATAATGAAGATAAAAGCCCCGAACGAAGCCACGTCCAGAAAGAAACCTACGCCGTTGGGAACTCCGTATTTTATAAGCCGGGCGAACATGCCCTTATTGACGCCTACCAGGCGATAGGTACGGTAGCGGCGGCGGTTGGCGGCTGAAAAAATCAGGCGCAGGTAGATAACCGTCATCAGCATCTGCCCGGCCACAGCCGCTAGGCCCGCGCCTTTTATCCCCATCTCCGGGAAAGGGCCGGCACCGAATATAAGCAGCCAGGACAACAGCACGCACAGCGCGTTGCCGGCTATGTTCACCGCCATGGGAACCTTGGTTTTACCCCTGCCTATAAAGAACGCGGCCAGAGCTGTATTCAGGACGGGGAACCCGGCGAAGGCGGTAAGTATGGCGAAATACGGGCGCTCAAGCGCGCGCACAGCGGCTGCGTGTCCCGAGTGGTCTATCAGGTAAAGGCCGGCGGGGGTGAGCGATAAAAGTATTACGCCGGAAACCAGGGCCAGCCAGACGCCCTGCCAGACGGCCACGGAAACGCTGGCCGTTTTTTTCCGGCCGTAATACTGCGCCACAAAAGCGTTGGTGTAGGTGGCCGTGCCCATGAAAAAGCACAAAAAAGAAAAACTTAAGATGCCGGCGGGCACGCAGGCCGCCAGGGCGTCGGGGCTGTAATGCGCCAGGAACACCCGGTTCGTGAACTGCATGATGGTATGCGAAGCGGTAGAGAGGATAAGCGGGTAAGCCACGCGGACAAGTTCGCGTATTCCACCGTCTTCCCCTGCGGGATGTGTCATATTAACCTGAGCGACGCTGACTCCGGCGCTTTGGCGCTACTTCGCGGCATAAAAACGCAGCTTTTCCAGATTGGCGCGGAATTGTGCGTTGTCCATAAACCTGCCGAAGAGCAGGTCCCCCAAGCGCTTGCCGGCTTCTATATCGGACGGGTGATGCACGCCGCTTATCACGCGGTTAAGGGCGGCCTCGTCGCCGCGGGCCATAAATTCGGAACGGCGCAGCGGCGCTATCTCCGTAAGCATCAGGGCATAAAGCCGCGCCAGAGTGGCGTGCCCGCTGGGGTAGGCAAGTCCGTTTATCCGTCCCAGGCATGGAGCGAGCGCGGGATCTACGAGGAAAGGCCGCGGGCGGACGTTCTTGTTTTTCAAAATAGTAATGGCAGTACTGGCGTCTTCACGCACCCGCAAAAGAAAGACCTTGCTCTCTTTGGGCAGCGGGCCGGTGAAAGGTTTCAGCCGCCCGAAAAACTGCTCAAAATAAGCCTCGCCCTCGGCCTCCGCCCTGGCGCATTGGTCCACGGTGCGTTTTGCCTGCCAGTTGCGCAGTTCTATAAAATCAGCGCGGTCCACCGGCGAGCCGGGAGCCGGCGCGGAAGCGAACTCCATAACCTCCAGGCGGGCCTTATCGAGGTATACGGCCGAGCCGTCATGGCGATGAGCGCCCGAACAGCCGGCAAAGGCCAGAAAAAGAACTGCCAGCGGTAAAAACCTGTTTTGCCTGGTCACTGAACCTCCCTGTCAGTCATCCGTCTTTTCGCTGCGCTTGCGGTTGCTGTGGTCCAGCACTTTCTTGCGCAGCCGCAGGCTCTTGGGCGTCACCTCAACCACCTCGTCCTCTTCCACGTACTCTATAGCCTGCTCCAGGCTCATCACGCGCGGCGGGATAAGCATTATGGACATATCCGAGGTGGAAGAGCGCATATTGGTCTGCTTCTTTTCCTTGCAGGGATTGGTTACCAGGTCGTTGCCGCGGCAATGTTCTCCCACTATCTGGCCGGCGTAAACTTCCTGGTTGGGGCTGATGAACATTACGCCGTGGTCCTGCAGGCCGTTTATAGAGTAGCCGGCGGTGGTGCCGGTTTCCTTGGCTATAAACACGCCGTTACGCTTGGGCGGCTGGAACTTGCCCTCGGGCAGGAAGCCGTGGAAGCTGTGGTGCATAAGGCCCGAGCCCCTGGTGAACGACATAAACTCTGATTTGAAGCCGATGAGCGCGCGCGAGGAAATTACGTATTCGAAACGCACGCGGCCGTCTTCGCCTATCACCATGTTCTTCATCTGCGCGCCGCGGGCGCCGAGCCCGTTCATTACCGCGCCCTGGTATTCCGCCGGGGCGTCCAGGATAAGCGATTCAACCGGTTCCACCGATACGCCGTTCTCTTCATGCGTTATAACCACCATCTTGGAAACGCAGAGTTCGTAGCCTTCGCGGCGCATGGTTTCTATCAGCACGGAGAGGTGCAGTTCGCCGCGGCCGGCCACTTTAAAGCCTGCCCCGTTGGGGAGTTCCTCTATCTTCAGGCCCACATTGGTCTGCTGCTCGCGCAGCAGGCGGTCGCGTATCTGCGTGGCGGTCACAAATTTACCCTCGCGGCCGGAAAAGGGTCCGTCGTTGGCGTAAAATTCCATAAACAGGGTGGGCAGTTCTATATCGAGCCCGGGCAGGACCCCGGGGAATTCCACGGAGGACACGGTGTCTCCCACCTCTATTCCCTCAAGCCCGGCTATGGCCACTATATCACCGGAGCGGGCTTCTTTAATGACTATCCGCTCCAGGCCCTTGTAGCCCATCAGCTGCATGACCTTGCGGGTCACGGCAGGGGTTTTCTCGGACGCCACGGAAACCTGCTGGCCGGAAAGGATCTTTCCCTGCACAATGCGCCCGATGCCGATGCGGCCGGTGTAGGAGCTGTAGTCCAGGATAGTGACCAGCAGCCTGAGCGGAGAGTCGTCCAGGTCCAACGGGCCGGGGACATTCTTTATGATGGTCTCGAAAAGGTAAGACAGGTCTTCCCTCTTCTCTTTATGGTCGGGCGAGGCCCAGCCGTCGCGGCCAACGGCGTATACTACGGGGAAGTCCAGTTGGGCGTCCGAGGCGCCCAGTTCCATAAACAGCGCGAACACTTTGTCCAGCGTGCCATGGGGATCGCAATTGGTGCGGTCAATCTTGTTTACTACAACTATGGGACGCAGGCCCAGGGCAAGGGATTTTTTCAGGACGAAGCGGGTCTGGGGCATGGGGCCGTCGAGGGCGTCCACAAGCAGCAGCACGCCGTCCACCATGCGGAGTACACGTTCCACTTCGCTTCCGAAGTCGGCGTGACCGGGAGTGTCTACTATGTGAATGGTGGTGTCTTTGTAGCGGACGGAGGTGTTCTTGGAAAGGATGGTGATGCCGCGCTCTTTTTCGAGGTCGTTGGAATCCATTATGCAGATAGCTTCTTCGCCGCTTTTGTCGTGGAAGGCGCCGGTCTGTTTGAGCATGGCGTCTACCAGGGTGGTTTTGCCGTGGTCGACGTGGGCTATGATGGCGATATTGCGCAGGTCTGTCCGGCGCTTGAGTTTGTCTTGTTGCATTTGGTGTTGGTGCTCCTTGCTTAAAACGGAAATTTTTTCAGTCATATTCTTATAAGTCCCCAGCGGGTGACCGGGATGCTTCCCCTGCTCGCCCGGGCCGAGGAAACCCTTGCGTGGTTTCCCCCCGCCTTACCTTGATGGCGGGGCCCCCTTTCCGCAACGGGTGAGCAGGGTAATACCCCGCCCATCCTTGCTCAATTTTCACTGACTGACGGTGCCGGCGTTGGCTTCCAGGGCTTTTAGCTCTTCTTCGTAGGCGGCGATTTTGGCCTCCAGGGCGGCCATTTTGTCGCCCAGGTCTTTTACCTGCTTATAATCAGAGTGGATTTCGGGAGCGGACATTTTGGAGGCAAGGCTTTCCACGGTTTTTCGCGAGTAGGCTATTTCTTTTTTAAGGGTTTCGGCGCGGCGCGTTTTTTTGCGGCTTTCGGCTTCCTGGCGCTTTTTTTCTTCCCAGTCCACGCTGTCGGCTTTGGGGGCGGCGGCGGGTTCGGGTTTTTTCCTGGCGCCGGCTGCTTCGGCCTGCAGTTGGTCCTGGCGGTGGCGGAAATAATCGTAGTTCCCTGGGTAGACGGTGGTCTTGCCCTGTTCTATGTGAACCACGGAATCGGCCAGGGCGTTGATGAAGTAGATGTCATGGCTGATAAAGCAGAGGGTGCCTTCGAATTCTTTGAGGGCGGCTACCAGGGCGTCCACGCTGGCCATGTCCAGGTGGGTGGTGGGCTCGTCCATCAGGATGACGTTGGGCGGGTCCATCAGCAGCTTCACCAGCATCAGGCGGCTTTTTTCACCGCCGGAGAGCACCACGGTCTTTTTATGCACATTATCGCCGGGGAAGAGGAAAGTCCCCAGCACGGTCCTTACCGTAAGCTCGGGGTTCATGCGGTCGTTGTCCATGGCTTCCTGCAATACGGTCTTGCGGGGGTCCAGTATGCCTTCGCGGTGCTGGGAGAAATAGCCTGTTTTAACGTTCAGGCCCAGCTTGCGCTCGCCGGAATCGGGCTCTATCACGCCTGCGAGCATTTTAAGCAGGGTGGATTTGCCGGCGCCGTTATGGCCGACAAAAGCCATCTTCTGGCCGCGCTGCAGTTCGAAATCGAAACCTTCGTAAACCCGTATGGGGTCATGCTCCGGCACATTGTAGACCTTGCTGATATTCCTGAGCTCCAGCACCTTGGTGCCGGTGCGGTTGGGCTGCGGAAAGCGCATTTTTACGGTCTTGGTTTCCGCTATCAGTTCTATGCGCTCCAGTTTATCCAGGCGCTTTATCATGCTCTGCACGCGGGAAGCGGTGGAAACGCGCGCGCGGTTGCGGGCGATGAAGTCTTCCATCTGCGCTATTTCTTCCTGCTGCAGGCGCCAGGCCGAATAGATCTTTTCTTTCTCCGCCTGGCGCTGGGCCACAAAATTCTCGTAATTTCCGTAGTAGGCGCGCAGGGTCTTTTCCTGCACCGAAATTATGGCGTTGCAGACGGTGTTCACAAAAGCGCGGTCGTGCGAAATAACGAAAATGGCGCCCTGATAGCCGGCCAGGTAGTCCTGCAACCACAGGAGCGAGTCCAGGTCCAGGTGGTTGGTGGGTTCGTCCAGGAGCAGCAGGTCCGGCTTTTTTATGAGGAGCCTTGCCATGGCCACGCGCATGGACCAGCCGCCGCTCAGGGTATTTACCACACGGTTAAAATCGGAGACCTTAAAGCCCAGGCCCATCAGTATGGCCTTTGCTTCGGCCTCTATGCGGCCGTCGTAATCCTCCACCCCGTCCAGGGTTTCCTCCACTACGGAGCGCTCGGAGGTGGGGGCGTTCTCCTGCGGCAGATATCCCACCACCACGCCTTTTTTGAACTGTATTTCCCCGTCGTCGACGTCTTCCTCGCGCAGCATCATTTTAAAAAGGGTGGATTTGCCAGAGCCGTTAGGGCCCACCAGCGCGAAACGCTCCCCCTCATTTATCTGCAGGGAGGCGTCCTCGAAAAGGGTCTGAGAAGAAAACGATTTGGAGATATTCCTGATGGTTATCATAGAAGCACGGCCCGTTTGCGGGTTTTTCTAGCAGTAAAATTTGCCGGGAACTGACAGGACAAGGAAAATCAAGCCAACCGGGAACTGCCGAGAACATATTTTAGCATTTTCCGGCGCGCATATAAAGTAAAGGCCCCTGCTGGCGCATTCAATAACGCTCTGATGACTTTGAAGCGCAAAAGATATACACTACACCATGTTAACATACACTAACTCCGGGGTTTATCATGAGACATGCAATTGCCGTTTTAGTGGTTTTACTTTGCGCGTTGCCGGCCGGGAGCGCGTTTATAGGCACCGGGGGGTTCCCGGCGGGAACAATGGTATCGGCCACCTCCGGGGATATCCCAATCGAGGAAATAAAACCCGGGGACAGGATACTGGCTTTTTCTGGGGAGAACCTGGTGCAGAGCACTGTGCGCGATACCTACAGCAAAAAAACTCTGTTATTGACTCTGGTTACGGAGCGCGGCAAACTGGTAACCACCAGTTATCACCCGCTGCTCACCTGGAAAGGCTTCACCGAGGCGCAAAAACTCAAGCCGGAAGACGAGGTAGCCGTACTGAAAAACGGCCGCCGCTCCTGGACAAAGGTCAAAAGCGTGAAATCAGGTAAAGTGGGGATAGTCTACAACATTGAAACCGGGCCGCCGCACACTTTTATAGCCAACGACTTCCTGGTGCACAATTAAAACGACCTCGGCGCCCGGAGAACGGGCGCTGCCGCCGCACGAACAGCCACCCGCGCGGCACTGTTATTGGCCGTACTGTTTTTCACTTTCCGGTTGAAAAGACGTTCTTTTGACGGGCAGAAAACCGCGCCCGCCGGCGGCGAATAAGGGTTATTGCGGCTGGAACAGCGTCCACCAATACGTTTCTTTACCCTTGAACTCGTTTTCATAATAGTTTTTGGAATTTTCAAACCCGGCAAGCCTGCGCTCAAATGGCGCCGCGTCAACACCGTCCTGCTGCGCCTGGGCCAGCGCGAGTTCCGTTTCGCTTATCAGGTTTTTCAGGAGTTTTATCCCGGTCTGCCGCGCTATGGCCGAGGGACCCGAATCCGGGCCATTCTCCACCCAGGTATTAACCTGCTCCGCCAGCGCCTCATCCCTTACACCGCTGAACACAGGCAACTCCGCCCTGGTGCCGAACAGTTCAAAATAGACCTCTGCGGCGCAGGCGTTTATCATGTATCTTTTTTCAGCCGACTCCGGCACGCCTATATGCACAAGCTCCGCGGCTTCACGCCCTATAAGCGCGGCATAATATTTATAACCGTTGGTACGGCCTCTTATATTTTCATTTATCAGGATAATCGGGCGCTTCTCTTTGCCGGCGCCCTCAACGCGCCACGCGCTGGGCGCGGTGAGCGCGGCGTCAAACTTAACCACGGCGTTTTTGGCGCGCAGCCATTCCACAAGCCAAACCCCGGTGCCGTCCATATTGTCGGCCATGGCCACCATCACAAAATCAAGGGAAATATTGCCAGGGGCCGCTTTTGGCGCGGCAGCGAAACAGAAGCACGGGACAGCGAATAACAGGGAAAATAAAAGCGGGGCAAACTTCTTCATTAAACCTCCTGCTCGAAGGCATATAAAAAGTATACCGCGCAACAGGAGGGACCGCGAGGGCATTAAGGGCAGGGCCAGGGGACCCTACAGGCCTAGATGGTTTTCACTCTATAGCCTGAAGCTTCAAGTTCTTTTTTCACGAACTCCCGGTGCTCCCCTTGTATTTCGAGAGTCCCGAGTTTTACCGTGCCACCCACGCCAAGGCGTTTTTTCAATTTACTAAGAAGCTCGTCTTTTCCGGCGGGATGCATGGGTAATTTTTCCACCAGCGTTACCCCGCTGCCTTTGCCGGTCTTGCGGAAGGAAACCCGTACGGGTTCGGTCTGCGTGCGTTTTTTTGGCGCCCCGGCAAGACCTTCCGGGCACTCACAGGGAGTTTTGCTGCAATCAGCACAGGTAATGCGCCCTTGCGGGCCCGTAGAATAAACCAGCCGGTCATCGCTGAGCATGATAGGACTCCTTGCTTATAAAAAAGCCCGCTGTCAAGCGGGCTTTTAAATTGCCACGTTAGTGGGCTTACTTTTTGGTAACGTTAGTGGCTTTAGGGCCTTTATCGCTTTCGGTCACTTCGAACTCAACGTCCTGACCCTCGGCGAGCGTCTTAAAACCTTCACCTTTGACATCCTGGTGATGTACAAAAAGATCCTTGCCGCCGTCGTCCGGGGTAATGAATCCGTAACCTTTCTGATCGTTAAACCACTTCACTTTTCCTTTAGGCATTTGTTTATTGCGTTCCTTTTTACTAATTTTTGCACCAAAAGCGTAGCCCTGATGCTTTGTCGTATATATAATACCTTATTTTTGCGAAAAATTAAAGGTTAGGCGTTTATCAGCCAAATTTTTTATTTACCCGATTTTGTACAATTCAAGCCATGAACATTAAAACCGCGCCTTTTTTAATATCTATCCTTCTTTTTGCAGGTACCGCGGCCTCCGGGGCCGCTAAGGCTTCGACAGTTTCATGTTTTGTGGATATCTCCTCGGCGGCCGGTCTGACGGGGGCCAGCGCCCAGAACGTAACCTGGACGGACATAAACAGAGATAACCGGCCCGACGCCGTTATTACCGGCAACAGGAATGGCCCCGCGCTAGAGGTTTTCTTGAATGTGGAAAAAGACGGCGGGCACGGTTTTGTTAACTTCACGGAAGAATCGGGCATTAACCGCCAGCCCGGCATCAGCACAGGGTCCAGGGTCGGCTCCTTCCAGATTTTCGGCGATGTGGACAACGATGGCGACGCCGACATCTTCAGCGGCATGTACTGCGAATTCGAAAAGCCCAAAACCGGGACCGGCTCGGAAATTCCGCTTAAAGACGCGGACGGCAATATAATTTTCGACAAGCCGGACCACGGGCTGCGCTCTGAAATACTTTTAAACGACGGAGCCGGCAGGTTCACGATACTCAGCAATTCAGGCGTAAATCTGCCCCCCGAGACCGCGGCCTCGGCGGCTTTTTTCGACTATGACAACGACGGCAACCTGGACTTGTTCGTTGGCAACTGGTACAAGGAGTACGGGATTTCCTACATAAGCTATCCCAGCCGCCTCTACCGCGGCCTGGGCGACGGCAGGTTTGCGGAAGTTACCGAGGCCGCGGGCCTGCTGACGCAGCCCACCGAGGGCAGGCCCGACTCAAGCCGTCCCGTATACGGGGTTTCACATTGCGACTGGAACAACGACGGCTTGCAGGACATACTGGTTTCGGTTTACGGGCGCCAGGCCAACCGCCTGTGGAAGAACAACGGCGACGGGACTTTTACCGACGTGGCGCCAGCCACCGGCTTCGACGGCGACGAAATACGCCACGGCCGCTACCCCCCCGGCACAAAGCGCGAACCGGAAGGCGAATGGCGCTCGCACGGCAACACCTTTTCCGCCGCCTGCGCCGATTATGACAACGACGGCGACATGGACGTCTTCCTGGGCGAAATCACCCACGGCTGGGCCGGGGAGGCGTCCGATCGTTCCAGCCTGCTGGAAAACCTGGGCGAAAAGAGCGGCTTCGCTTTCCGACGTGACGCCGAGTTGCTCCACCGTGTACACCAGAGCACAAAGAGCTGGAACCAGGGCGATATGCGGGTGACCTGGCTTGATTTCGACAATGACGGCCGCCTGGACCTGCTTGTTTCCAGCGGCGATTATCCTGACGGCCAATATCTGCGTCTTTACCGGCAGTTGAAACCGGGCAAGTTCGAGGATGTCACGCAGGAAGCCGGCTTTAACTGGGAAAGCTCCGCCGGGATCTCGCTGGCGGACTACGACGGCGACGGCTACACGGACATACTGGCGGGAAAATCCTGGATGCGCATGCCGAAGGATAAGCGCATAGGCGATTTCCCGGCCGGCGCTCTTTTTAAAAATGAGACGGTTAATAAAAACAACTGGCTGGCGGTAATCCTTGAAGGCAAGGGCACGGGAGGCGCCAACAAGAACGCCATAGGAGCGCGCGTAACGCTTAAAACCGGGAAAACCCGGCAAGTGCGCGAAGTGCTGAGCGGCACGGGCAACGCCGGCCAGGCGAATTCACTAACACTGCATTTCGGGCTGGGCAGGGCTAAAAAGATAGACGCCCTGGAAGTGCGTTGGGGAGACAAAGCCGGCTCGGTTTCGGTTTTTAAGAATGTCCCGGTAAACACCTATATAAAAATCGGCCAATCCCCCGAAATACTTACGCCTTTAGCCCGGACTGGAACAAAAAATTAAATCTTTGCCCTGTAAAGGGTGTCCCGTCTTTCGAGAAATTAATATCGGCCGCTCACTCCCAGTTGGCCCGGTAAGGCATTGAAACACCAATCTTTATATTTACCGGCAGCGGAGAACTTTCCCTGTTGAATTTCAACCCCTTACCCATATTCTGCGCGGCAAATCCGACCGAGAGATCTTCACCGCTGATAAGAAGACCAAGGTTCATCGCCAGCGTTTAGGCCGAGCCCAGGATCTCGGCTTTCACGCCTTTAACCGCCGCCAACCCTCTGGGCCAAAAGACTGAAAGATGAGAGGCCTTTTGAGCCTTAAAATTATGGCACGTTTATAATATCATTTCATCTGAGCTGGCGGGTTTACCGTTATTCTTGCGCAGCAGGGAGAACAATGTGAATGTAAAATTTTACCCCTTACTTTGTTTACTCAGCGCGGTCTGCCTGGCCCCGGCGCAGGCAACGCAGCTTTCCGGCGACGCGGTTTTCTTTAAAGCGCTATCCGGCATCAGCGGCGGCGCAGCGGTTTCCCGGCCGCAAATCTCCCCCGCCAAACCCGTAAGACTTAACGCTCCGTTCAACAACAAAAACGGCATTTCCGCCCAGCTGGACGAATGGCTGGGAATCTTCCACTACCTGGAACTTCAACCCGCCATGGACCTGGCCGCCATGTCCGGCGAAGTGGTGCTGGGCCTGGCCGGCGGCACTTATAACGGGGTGATCCTCGGCGAATCCCACGGCACCCAGCCGGAGATAACCGCCGGCATACGCATTGTAAAGGACGTGCTGGCCGCGCGCGGGATAGGCGCTTTCTCCCGGGAAAAAGAGACTTTCCCCGCCATAGATTTTCTGGCCGCAAAGAACGTGCCGGTACTTACGTTCAAAAACCAGTTCAAGCCGGAGCCCGATGTGCAGGCCGGCCTTAAGGCCGCCGGCAAAAAAATACTGGTAACCTATACCGGGCACGCCCACACCGCGGTGCGTCTTAAGAACTATTTTCTTTTCACCCTGCTGGAAGGCAAACCCTGGGGCTACGTTCCCGGCGGCAAGGACATGGTAACCGTTGAAGACTCCTTCCTCAAAGAGCAAAAAAACCCGGTAATTGTGGCCATGTTGACCGAGGCGCGGGTACTGCGCCGCGTGGAACAGATGTTCCTGCGCAAATTCATTGGCGAGGCCGGCATCTCCGCCCAGGAGTATTTTAAGAACCTGCAAACCCTGAGGAACCTCTGGGAAGCTAAGGTTATGCAGTACCCCTCCCACGCGCAAGACATCTATTTTGTACGCTCTCCTGAACAAGCCAACCTGTTCGTGGGAATAACCCCCGGCGAACGCAGGCCGGTGGCGGTTGACGCGGTGCTGCAGGTGCTGCCCCTGCCGGAATTCTCCGCCTGGCTTGGCGGCGAGAAAATAAAAACAGTGGAATCCCTCTGGGGCAGCGACGAGACCGGTGTGTCGTACCGCGTAGTAGTGCGCAAATTCAGCGGCGACCTTTTTGAACGGACCATCAGGCCCTGATGGCGTTCATACTTAAAAGCGTGCTGGGGCTGGCCACAGTGGCCTTTGGCCGGGTATATTTTACGGACCTGGCCAGAAACCGCGCCTCTTTTTCCCGCAAGTCCGGCCCCGGACTGACGGCCATAGGGTTCATCACCAACTTTTTCGACACGCTGGGCATAGGCAGCTTTGCCCAGCAAACCGCGCTTTTTAAATTTTTCCGGCTCGTAGACGACCGCCTGATACCCGGCACCATGAACGCGGGCAATACTATCAACACCGTAATGCAGGCTTTTATTTTTTTATCCGCCGTGCAGGTGGACCCCTTAACCCTGGTCTCCATGTCGGCAGCCGCGCCGCTGGGGGCTGTACTTGGCGCCGGCGCAGTGGCCAGAATGCCGCGCCGCCGCATACAGCTGGGGATGGGAATAGGGCTTCTGGTTGTAGCGCTAACTATCCTGGCAGGCCTGCTCGGGCTGATGCCGCTGGGTGGGGAAGCCCTGGGGTTGGCCGGCGGAAAACTTGTTTTTATAGTAGTTATGAGCTTTATTTTCGGGGCACTGCAGACCATAGGCATCGGTTTCTACGCTCCCTGTATGGCCATGGTCTACGCGCTGGGTATGCACCCGCGCACAGCTTTCCCTATAATGATGACCGCCACCGCCATGCTGATGCTGGCCGGCAGCTACCGCTTTATAAAGGAAGGCGCGTATGACCGCAAAGCCGCCCTTGCCCAGACCCTGGGCGGCGCGGGGGGCGTCATACTGGCGGCCTTCGTGGTAAAAGCACTGCCACTGACGGTCATGAAATGGGTGGTATGCGCGGTAGTGCTCTACACTTCGGCGTGGATGTTCATTTCAGCCGCGGAAAAAGAAACCCCTGAGCCCCGGCCGGGATTGCCGGCATAAAACGCCTGAGACCGGCCCCCTGCCGGGACCGGTCTCAGGCACGGCCGGTATCCCTTCTATTTTGACTGTTTGAGTATTTCCCTTGCCCGCACTTTGGCTTCGGCCATTTTTGCTTTTTCCGGCTCATCAAGCGGGATAACATCACCGCTGTCCAGGAGTTCTTTTACCTTGGCCAGGAGCGCCGTTTTAGCGCCAGGGGAGGCAAACCACCGCCGGGAATCCTTTTCCATCTGCTCGTAGGTAATATCCTTGCTGTTCTTGATGCGCGAGGCCCAATACCGGGCTTCTATATCGAACACAGTACTATTTATCTCATCCACCCGTTCCATTTTCGCCCGGCGGGCTGCCATGGCCGGGGTATCGGGCTTGCCTGCCTGAAGTATAGAACGAGCCTTTGCTTTACCTTTCTCGAATCTTTCCTGCTCTTCCGCGGTAAGGGCCCGCGCAGTTCCGGCATCAAGGATATCCTTGATCTTGCCCAACAGCATAGCTTTAGTCTCGGGCATGGCTGTCCAGTTCGCTGAATTCACCACAAGTTTATCATAGGTTATATCACCAGTATTTTTTATACGCCAGGCCCAGTGCATTGAGTTAACATCGGCAATTTCTTTTTGTACTCTGTCTATTTCCAGCAGTTTATCTTTAGGCAAAGCGCGGCCAGACATCGATCCGGCGCGCCTGCCGGGTGACGCCCCCTGTTTATCAGCTGGCGGCGTTTGAGCGGCGGCAGGATCCGCGTAAAAAGCCGGTCCTGCAAGCAAAGACAGCAAAACAGTTGCAAGTATAATTCTCATTAAAATTACCTCCCTAACCGGTTTAAACATTGAAATATCAACAGCCATATCCCGGACAGCCTGCTTGCAAGAATATTATATACAAAATAGACCAGGCACACTGCCATCCACAGACCGGAAAACCGGAAAATAAAACATTACAATTTAAAGAAATTTCTTATTTTAGAGAGCAGATCCTGCTGTTCCGTTTTAAGGCCTTTCACTGCCCCGGCCCCGGCCATTATTTCCCTGGCCTCAGTAAGTTCTATCCGCCTACTGGCCAGCAACGCGGCTATGGATTCCGCTATTTCCGGGCGGCTGGCCAGCACTCCGGCAAAGCCCTCCCGGTCAAGCCTGTAGCAGCGCACCTCCCCTGCGGCTACGGCAGTGGCGGAGCGCGGCTCCCCGGTAAGTAGCCCGGCTTCACCAAGGAAATCACCGGGACCAAGCGTCTTTACCGCCCGGTAATCCATGTTGCCTTCGCGATACAGGCGGACTTCCGCCGCCCCCTGGTAAATTATGTAAAGCCAGTCGGCCACCGAACCCTGCCGGGTCATGATCTCACCGCTGGCAAATGGCGTGGACTTAAGGCGGCCGGCAAGTATTTCCTTTTCCTTTTCGGTCAGCACCTGGAACACGTACACCCCGTTAAGGGCGGCCAGGCGCCTTTCCTGCTCCTCCTTCCTGCTTTTCTCCGCCACTTCCTCCGCGGCCTGGGCCAACACCATGGTCCTGCCGTGCACTGAAAGCTTTATGCCTGCGCGTGAGAGCGCGTAAAACACCCTGGCGCGCACCCGGGCGTCCACACCACCGGGAGCGGAAAAATCGGTCAGCCAATAGCGGGCCTCATACAATACGCTGCCAGGCTGAAAATCCTTTATAATGCAGTCGGGCGCCGGTTCGGCGGCCACCCCGGGGGGAGGGTCGTCCCGCAAGGCCTGCTCCACGGGCCCTATAACTTCCCCGGGCTGCTTGTCGTAATAAACATTGAAAGACACCGTGCGGAAGCGTTTATTGCCGGCCGCACGCCCAAGCACCACCACCGAACCTTTCATCAGCACGATATTAGGGATTATTATCAGGTCCCCCGACAAAGTCTCCAGCGTGGTCTGGCGCCAGCGGATTTCACGCACTACCCCCTCGTTCTCATCAATGCGTATCCTGTCCCCGGGAACGAAAGTGTCCTCCAGGTGCAGCACCATGCCGCCTATGACGTTGCCCAGGGTATCCTGCAGCGAAAAAGCAACAACGGCGGTAACCACGGCTGAAGTGGCGAGTATCCCGCTGAGGTCGGCTCCCGAAGCCGAAAGTACCGCGAGGCCAGCCGCCACATAAGCGCCGGCAAGAATAAGGTCCTGGAGGATCTTGGGGACACTGACCCTGAGTTTGGGCAGAACCACGGAAAAAGTAAGCGTGCCGGCCACATTCGCGGCGGCAATAACCGCCAGCAGCTGGGAAATAATATAACCAATTTTAACAAGGCCGCCGGCCCCGGCACCCGCGCCCAGCATGCCGGCAACCACTATTCCCGCCATGGAGATTACCG
>Ga0156425_1113_pt4 | contig 23084 bp, 31 predicted proteins | sample RifOxyA2_FD_108068 | JGI IMG/M metagenome (GOLD analysis project Ga0156425, IMG submission 108068) | Elusimicrobia bacterium RIFOXYA2_FULL_58_8
CTCTTTCTTCTTCTCTTCCATGGCCCTGCCTGCGCCGGAAAAATAGTCGTCCAGGCGGCTTTTGTCGCTCTTTATTTTCTTTAAAGCCTCCTGCATTGGGTCCGCCCCTGCCTTCAACTGAGGCTTCACCCACTGGCGCAAAACCTTGCCTGTCTTCCTGTCCACCTCTATCTGCGCCTTGCAGCAGGGACAATCTATAATATAAGTGCCGTCGGACATATTCCTCTCCCCTGGCTCCCGGTTATTTGACGCCCCATATCGGGTGTTGCTGCGGCAGCACCTTCACCCGTGAAAGGCGGGCTGCGGCCCAGCAGCAGGCCTTTTTCATGAAAATCCCTTTCGGGGGCCTTACCCCACCGGGCCGGGGCGTGGCCGGCTGCAGAAAAAAAGGCACATCCGGGCGTATAGCGGCGGCCAGGGCAACGGCTTTTTTAAGATCAGCCAGGCTGGTGCTGTCGGTCAGCACCACCTTAAGAAAGGTTTTTTCCGGAGCCACGGCAAAAAACCTTGCATGCTCGTACCAAAAGGCTTTCCCTCCAGTAGACGATGGCAGTTTAATGTCCGCGGCTATTACCGCCACCTCCCCCTTGATCCGCTCCAGCTCCCGGTAAAGTACGCCGTTGGTTTCAAGGTGCAGGGCCAGGCCGGCTTTCTTTACCCCAGGCGCCAGACATTTAATGAATTTCCAGTTCAATAAAGGCTCGCCCCCGGTAAGTGAAACCGCAGCGGCCCGGTTTTTCCCGGCAAGCCTCAAAATATCCATCGCGGCCTGCGCCCCGGACATTTCCATAAAAGCGTCTCCGCCTCTGGCTGCCGGCTCATCACAGAATTTGCAGGACAGGTTGCAGCCCGCAAAACGCAAAAAAACCTGCTTTTGCCCGCAGTAAAGGCCTTCGCCCTGAACGGAACAGAAAATTTCGGATACGGGCGCTTTTAACATGGCCCTCTCCGGCCCGCAGAGGCCCCTGCTTTAAGCGCCGGGTCGGTCAGCCCGGCCTCGGCAAAACCCCGGGCGCGTAATTTGCAGGAATCGCAATGCCCGCAGGGGATGCGGCCGCCGCGGTAGCACGACCAGGTAAGAGAAAGAGGGGCCTTGAGCCTCAACCCGAGACGGACAATGGCGGCCTTGCTGAGACGGACAAGCGGGGTAAGGAACCGGATTTTCCCTCCGGTGGCGCCGATACGGGTGCCGGCATTGGCCGCTTTTTCAAGAGCCCGGTAAAAGGCAGGACGGCAGTCAGGGTAGCCGGAGTAGTCCACCACGTTCGGCCCCGAAACTACGGCCGCGGCCCCGATAGAATCAGCCAGCGACACACCGATAGAGGCAAAAACAAGGTTGCGGCCCGGGACATACGTGCTGGGTATGGCCCCGGAACCTATGCGCGAAAACTCCGTATCCGGAAGCTCCACCCCTGGATTTACCAGCGAACTGACCGCCAGCCAGGGGAAAGACAACTTCACTTCATATAGCCGCACCTTCAACAGGCCCGCTATTTTACGGGCGGCCTTGTTCTCGCGGGAGTGGCGCTGGCCGTAATCGAATGAAATAGCGCGGCAATCATACCCGCGGGCAAGCGCCCAGCATAGCGCGGTAGTGGAATCCAGCCCGCCGGAAAACAGGACAACAGCCTTCTTTTTTCTCATCGCCCCGCCCCTCAGCCTTTATGCCCGCAGGCATCCTGTACCACGCCTACTCCGTTAACCAGTTTAACGAGCGGCACGGAGTTGAAGATACCTTTCTTAAGCGCTATTTCAATATCGCGTTTGCCTGTAACCGGCCTCGAGGTCATAAAATCCAGCACCCGCCCGCTGGCGTGTATCTCTTCGAGCGCCGCCTCGAACGCGTTTCCCCCCCTGAGCTCCTTTTCAAGCGCGCGAGCGCAGATGACGTCTTCAACGTGGGCGCGGTTATAGAACAGGCAGGCCGGAACTATAAGCGTGGGCAGGGGCCTGCTGCGGCAATACCCGGTAAGCGCCGGGAAATTAGCGAAGCAGGCTATAAGGATTTCCTGCGCCAGGTGCAGCGAAGTTGCGGCCGGAGAGCCGGAGTTCGTAACAGATAAAGCCGGCCGCGCCGGGTCGGAGCCGTGCAACGCCGTATAGGGCGAATTATCATATTGATCAACGCCCGGGCCCAGGTCTATTTCCGAAAACAGGTCGGAATCTTTTTCCAGCTTTCGCACGGCCAGGGCGCGCGCCGTGCTTGCGTAGACACGGACATCGCGGCGCCCGCTTTCCAAAAGCGCGCAGATAGTGTTGGAAAAACGGAAAAGGTCTATCACCAGCGCCCGCCCGCGCCAGACCGCGGCCTCGGCAGGTTCACCCGCTATACGGATGGAAGTATTTTTGTCCGCAGGGGTACGGGGAGGTTGCGCCATATGTTCAGCCGGCCGCGAAACCGGAGCCAGGACAGCACCCTGAATGCCTGCAGCTCCGCGGCAAAAACAAATTCTTTTCTCGCGCGCGAAAGCCTATACCCCGGAAACCGTTCAGGGCTGGTCAATCCCGAGGTCACGACATATTTTCCTGACGGTAAAATCAGCTATTTCGTTATGCCTGGTAACCGGGATCTCTTTGCTGGAAACCGGGTTCAGGAAGACGGAATACTTCCCGCCTTCACGGGACAGCACACAACCCTTACTGATAAGATGCCGGACAAGATCTTTGCGTTTCATATTACACCTCTTTGACCGCCGGGACACGCCCGGCCACAAAGATATTTTAGCATTCTGCCGTGTGGATAGGAACAATAAAGACTGCCAACGCCCGCGCTGCCGGCCGCACCCGCGGCGGGCTTTGCCGATCCGGCCCCCTTTTAATCCGCGCTCCGGGAGATGCGGCTCAGGAGTTTCCAGGAGACGCCGCTTTTACCCACGGTAAGCTGCACGAAATAAATAGCGCCATCTTCGGAACTCTCAAAAACAAGTATACTGCGCCCCCCTTCGTTCAGCACGCCCTTGCACTGCCCGTAAGAAGCCGGCATGCCGCCGGGGACATCGGCCTCGCGCTCGCCCGCGGAGTCTTCAGACTGCGGCACAAACCGGCCCGCGTCATCCGGGTCCGATTTCGAATCTATCATCACTGTACCCTCTTCAGCCTCGGGTTCGGATTGTTTTTTGGCGGTCTTCCTGGCGGGAGCCGTTTTCCCGGATTTTTCGTCCGCGCTCTGGGCTTTGACCAAAACGGCCTGTTTTGCCTCCGGAGCAGGCGCGCTGTCTTTTTTTCCCGGAGCCTGGGCGAACAGGGCAACCGCAAAGGTTGAAAATACAAACACTAACAGCGGAGTTATCTTCATAAACTGCCTCCTAAAATTACTATGTTTAAAATCTCTTAACGGCGACTTCCCCGGTCTTTATCTTAAGCAGCCGCAGCGCCAGTTCGGAAAATCTGCCGGGAGCGTCGCTTACCATAAAAAAAGCTTTGCCAAAACGGCCGGAATTCAGAATACCGGCGGCGGCCAGGGCCTGCCGCGCCACGCGGGCGGCGGCCATGGCGGAATCCACTATACGGACGCGCGGGCCGAGCACGCGGCGGATGGTCTTCTTAAGCAGTGGGTAATGCGTGCAGCCCAGTATAACGGCATCAAATTTTTTATTTTTAAAAGCTGCAAGGTATTCCCGGGCGACAAGCACGGCCAGCGGCTTGCCGCACCAGCCCTCCTCCACCAGCGGCACAAAAAGAGGACAGGCCTTTTCCACCACATGTACATCCGGACGCTCCCCCAGGAGCGCAAGGGAGTATGCCCGGCTGGCCACGGTTGCGGAAGTCCCGGTCACAAGGATGCGTCCCCGGCGCGGCGCCATTGCCAGCGCCGCGTCCACCCCCGGTGATATAACGCCCATCACCGGTACAGGGGAGATCCGGCGGATCTCCTCCAGCGCCAGCGAGGAGGCCGTATTGCAGGCTACTATGAGGAATTTTATCTTCCGGTCGAAAAGACACCGAGAGATTTCTTTGGAGAACGCGATCACCGCCCCCGGGGACTTGGTCCCGTAAGGGACGCGCGCCGTGTCTCCGAAATAAACTACGTTCTCACCCGGCAATAGTTCGCGCACCGCCTTGTAAACGGTAAGTCCCCCCAGCCCGGAATCGAAAATACCTATCGGCCTCTTATCGCCCTTCATAATTCAGTCCGCCAATCCGGCAGCGGCGGCAGGGGAACTTTAAAAAATCCAGCCCCTATGACGCCCGGTTTCCCTGCCGCTATTTCCACTGTTTCATTTCCGCGTATTTCAAGATCCCCCTGTAAATGGCGTTGGAGATCTTGAAACGAATTTTTTTGTCGTTAAGATTTTTCTGGTCGGTAGAATTAGTCATGAAGCCCATTTCCACCAGTATTCCGGGGGCATATGTGCCGCGCAGCACATAAAACGCCGCCTGCTTTACCCCGCGGTTAGCCATGGGCGTCCTGGCCTCCATTTCTCCTGCCACCAGCCCGGCCAGCCGGCTCCCCTCGTTCACATATTCATTGCGCGCCATGGAATGCAGCAGCATGGCCGCGGCATCAGGCTCCGCCGCACCGCCCTCCAGTCCCAGCACGGAATTTTCATAGTCCGCCACTTCCGCCGCTCCCGGGTCCGAGGCTTTTTCGGACATGAAATATATCTCAAAACCTTTTTCGCGCCTGTCACGGGACGCGTTGGCGTGGATGGACACAAAGAGATCCGCCTTGAATTTATTCGCCATATCCGAACGGTCGGCAAGCGGCACGAATTCATCGGCGCTCCGGGTAAGCATAACCTCGAACATCTCCTCACCCTTCAGGAGCTCAAAAATTTCTTTGGCAGCCAGGAGATTCATTTCTTTTTCCTTCAGACCGAACAGCTTTTTCCCCCCGGGATCCTTACCCCCGTGCCCCGCGTCTATCACTATTTTTTTCCTGCCGGATTTCTCCAGCACGATCTTATCCGGAATATTCACCGCCGCACCGGCTGCCGCCGCCGCGGCCCCGCCGGCGGCTATGGAAGGGGCTATTACCGCGGCGGTCTCCGCGCCTTGGACGGGGACTGCCGTTTCGGATGTCTCGGCGCCGCTTATGCCCTGGGCAATAACATCCTGCCGTTTTAAAACGTCAAGCACTATCCGGTCGGGGTCTGAAAGCCGGAAAGCGTCCATCTTGCTGAAATTCACGTCCGGGTTTATAACAAGCCGCGCCATTTTATTTTCCTGCACAAGATCCACGCCGCGCACCACCCCGTCCCCTATGGACAATTTCTCTTCGCCCGCAAAAACCCCGCCCGGAATGGTGATGGTAACAAGGTTATTCTCTTTCTGCGAAGATTGCCATTCCAGCGGTTCTTCCATGTAAATCACTATCCTTGTCTTATCCTGGTAGGAAAAATAGTTGACCGCGGTTATGTTTATGTCCCGCTGGGCCGCAAGCGTCCTGGCGGACGGGTCGTAATCCAGCCGGAACCCGAAAGCTCTGGCAAAATATTTGGAAACAAAGAAATCCAGCGCGAGGAACGCCTTCCCGCCCCTTACGATAAGCGGGTTGGGAAAAGACACTTTCTCGTCGTTAATGAGGACAGAGTCCGACTTCATGAAGAAACCGACCTTGTTGCCCCTTATCTGGAGCAGCAGTTTTCCCGATACCGGGTACCAGTAGATCTTGCCGCCTATCGCCCGGGCCGCCTGCGAGGCGTCCATATACACTACCCCGCTAAGGCTGTAAGTCGCCATTTTTCCGGAATACACCCCGTTCTTGAGATAGGAGATTTCCGCCACCTTGGCGTGTGCCGCCGGGCACAGCGCTACCGCTATGAGACATACCGCCAATATCCGTTTCAACATAGCTGACACCTCGATCCTTAAAGTTATTCCCCTGCGATCAGTAACACCTGGCCCCCGCCTGTTACTCCAGTATTATCCGGTAATCCTCCCAGGCCAGCTGCGGGTCACCGGTAAGCTTTACGCTGCGGTGCACGTTTTTTTCCAACAGCCCCTGCTTTTTCCTCAAAGCCTCGCACAGAACGGGATGCATGGAGACGCGCATGTTCCCGCCCGGCCTGCCGGCGGTGATATTCTGTATCTCGCGCTGTATCTTGATGATAATACTCTCACTTGAAAGCACCCGGCCGGCGCCATGACATTCCGGGCATTCTTCGGTAAGCAGGCTGAAAGTGCTTTCGCGCTTACGCTCGCGCGTCATCTCAACGAGGCCCAGGCGGGTAACCGGCAGTATGCGTATCTTCGCACGGTCCCGGCTGACCGCCTTTTCAAGCGCCTCCACCAGTTTATGGCGGTTAGACGCTTTTTTCATGTCTATGAAATCTATCACTATTATCCCGCCTATATTGCGCAGCCGCAGCTGGCGCGCCACTTCCTGCGCAGCTTCCATGTTGGTGGCCGTTACGGTCTCCTCCTGCGACTTGGAACCGGTAAACCGCCCCGTATTCACGTCTATGGCGCAAAGCGATTCCGCCTCCTGGATAATAAGGCTGCCGCCGTTCGGCAGCGGGACTTTTATCTTGCGCAGCTCCTCTATTTCCTTCTCTATATTGAAAGCCTTGAACACGGGAGTCTTCCCGTCGTAATACCTGACCCGTTCCTTAAGGTTCGGCGACATTTTACCCACGAATTCCGACACATTATGAAAATCGTCTTTATTGTCCAGCATGTAGATCGCGGTATCTTCCGAAAGGATATCGCGCGCCACCTGCAGGGTCATATCCATATCCTTATGCAGCAGGCTCGGCGGGCGGGACGTTTCAAAACGGCTTTGAACCGTATCCCACATGCGCAACAGGTACTTGATCTCGCGCTCCAGCTCCGCTTCCGTGGCCCCCTCGGCTTCCGTACGCACTATGCAGCCCTTCGTCCCCAGCGTGATCGGGTCCGCTATTTTGCGTATTATCTCGGAAAGCCGGGCACGTTCCTCGGCGTTCTCTATGTTTTTTGAAACGCCTACGAATTCCTGGAAAGGCGTAAGTACAAGGTAGCGGCCCGGGAGGGAGACATCCATAGTGACCTTCATGCCCTTGGTGCTTATCGCGGCTTTTGTGACCTGGACCATGACTTCCTGGTCTTTTTTAAGCAGGCGCTCGATAGGGTCTTTCTGATTACCCAGCACATCGGAAATGTAAATATACGCGTTCTTGTCCAGGCCAATGTTCATAAACGCGCTGGAAATGCCCGGCAGCACATTTTCCACCGTAGCCTTGTAGATATTGCCCACTATATTACCCGTGCTGCGCCGCTCCCAGAAAAGTTCCGACAGCTTCCCATCCTCTACTATTCCTATGCGGGTTTCCTCAAAAGAGGTGTTGGCGAAAATTTCCCTCTTAACTTTGTGCGTGTTGCCCATATTAAAACTCCCTGTGACTTTAATCTCGCGGGCTCCGCCGTTACAAAGCGGAACATCCGTTCGCGGCTGCTGCCGCACTTTTAAAAAACTTCCAGTTTTCCCTGCGAATCCATCCAGTAAAGTTCCTTTCTCACGATGCGCCTGAAATCCGGTACGGCTCCCGCAATAAGCTCCGCGACGGTTTCAGGCTTTATCGTCTTCCCCGGCTCAAGCCTGAGCGTCAGTTTCAGCAGGTCCGAGGCCGGGTCCCAGGAAGCGGCCAGCAGGGGCGTGCGCGCGTCCAGCGCCTTGCGCTCTCCCGAGGGCTTTATTTTTTCATACGGCATGCTTTTGAGCGCCATAAAAGCATCCAGGGACGCCTGCGCGAATCCGGCCGGAAAACCCGCCTCCAGAAAATATTCCGCGGCATTTACTGCCGCCTCTATGGACGGGAAGAAAACAGGTATGCGGCGGGAGCTGAGCAGCCGGAAATTAACATCGTCCAGCGGCTGTATTTTTTCGAACGCCGCCTCTTCCCTCACGAACTCTTCCAGATAAAGGTCCGCGTACTCGCACAGGCTCTCATGCCCCACGGAGACCGCCGGGCCAAAAGCCATGCGGGGAACGGCCGAGCCTCCTACCTTGGCGGGCCAGAACTTAAGCCCGGAGGCAACGGCCCTTGCCCTGAAAACCTTAATCTGTTCAAGGTGGGTAAAATTACCGGCGGGCTGAAGCCTGGCGAATTTAAGCCTTATCCTGGATTTTGGTCCTTCATTCATAAATTACCGTCTTTTGGTCCTTACCAGCGCTTCCCTGTCTCAGACCAGCGCATACCTTCGCGCGTAAATAGATTCGGCTATCCCCAACGCCATCAGCGTAGCCACAAGGTTGGACCCGCCGTAGGACAGCAGCGGCAGCGGGACCCCGGCCACTGGGGCCATCCCCAATATCATCCCGAAATTAATGCAGAAATACACAAGGAACATGCCAAAGATACCGCAACTGACCAGGTAACCGAACCTATCCCTGGCCAGGCGCGCGCACTGCATAAGCCGCCGCATAATTACGGCATACAGCACCGCTACCAGCATCATCCCGGCAAAGCCCATTTCCTCCCCCACCACGGCCAGGATAAAGTCGGTGTGCCGTTCCGGCACAAACCCCAGGCGCGACTGGGTACCGGAAAAAACACCGCGTCCGAATATCCCGCCTGAGCCTATGGCAATGCGCGCCTGCAGCAGGTTATAGCCGGCCCCCCGCGGGTCAGACTCGGGAGAAAGAAAAACCTCAAGCCGCTTTTGCTGGTACTCTTTCATCTGGTTTTTCACCAGCACCCCCGAGAAGAACCCGAGGACCAGCACCAGCGCAGCCCCGGCAAAATATACCCCCGACACATTAGCGTAAAGCCGCACGGAAAGATGCCAGAGCAGCCAGGCCAGCAGCCCGATGCCGGCCACGAAAGATATCGCTCCCCAAAGGGAAGCAGAAATCCTGAAAAAGTAACTTATAAGCGCGCTGTCCATAAGCTCCGGGTTCATAACTATTACCGTCCACAGCACAGGGAACAACGCGGAAATAAAGGCGTAACCGAGTATGATGAACAGGTGAAAAAAACTGGCGCCCGCGGTAAAAAGCATAAGAATAACGACCGGGAAAGTTATAAGGATAGCAGAAAAGTCGGGCTGTTTGATAAGCAGGAAAAATACCGGCAGACACAGCGCGAAAGCGCCCAGAACGGTTTTAAGCTCACGGATCTTGTTGATGCGCTTGTCCAGAAAATTAGCAAGCACCAGAATGATCCCTACCCGCGCGAACTCGGAAGGCTGCAGCGAAAAGAAAGGCAGCCGGTACCAGGACCTGGAACCTTTATCCATAACCCCGAAAAAAAGCACTCCCGCAAGAAAGATTAAAAGAAAACCGTAGACAAATTTCCATTGGTCCTGGTAAATTTGATAGTTGAGACTCCAGGCCACGCTGAAAATAGCCAGACCTATTGGAATAGCCATGAACTGGACCCGGATTATGCGTGCCTGCTGGGGCAGGGCGACCACCGACGAGAAAACGGCCACGGTGCCTATGGCCAGCAATATAAGGACAGAAATGAACATCACCCAATCCATCCGGTTTTTTTTCAGGCCGCCCTGCGGGGTAAAGATCATACGGGACTCCCCAAGACAGTGGCAGTGGCGGCCGGAACCACGGGCGCAGGCGCAGGGTCCGGACGCGGGGTTTTTCCCGAAGGCAGGTCGGAGCGCAGAATAGCCTCTATAACGGCTTTGGCTATAGGCGCGGCCCCGGACGACCCATGCAGCCCATGCTCCACCAACACCGCCACAGCCACCTTTGAGGGCTGCCCCCCCACAGTGGCATAGGCGACGAACCAGGCATGGTCTTTTCCCTGCGGATTCTGGGCCGTGCCTGTTTTCCCGTAAATTTCCGCGCCGGGTATTTTCGCTATTTTTCCGGTGCCTTCAAACACCACGTTAAGCAAAGCTTCCCTTATCAGCCGCCAGGTTTTATCCTGCAGCGCTACACGGCTTAAAACCTCCGGCTTCCCTTTATAGGCGGCCTGGCCGTCATTCTTTATTATCCTGTCCACATAATAAGGCCGGTAAAATACTCCCCCGTTCGCCACGGCCGAGATCATGCCCGCAGCCTGCATGGGAGTCATCAGGGTTTCCCCCTGCCCGATAGCCAGGTTAAGGGTGTCACCTATAAACCAGTAACTTTTTTTAGCGGCGCGGGGGCCGGGGCCGAAAACATTCCCTGTTTTTTCCTCGGGCATATCTATGCCGGAAAGCTGGCCCAGACGGAAAGCCCTGGCATACTTCTCGATATTGAGCGCGCCCGCCCGCTGCCCTGCGTTATAAAAATACACGTCACAGGAATGCGTCAGCCCGTCGAGAAAGGCCGTCTGCCCGTGCCCCTTCTTTTCCCAGCATTTAAAAACGCGGCTGCCGGCGTCATAGTAGCCGGGGCAAAAAAAGGAGTCTTCAGGCGTCATCCGGCCGGACTCCAGGATGGCAGCCGCGGTGATTATCTTGAAAATAGAGCCCGGGGGATAACTCCCCTGCAGCGCCACGTTAAATTCGGGAAGGATCTTGCCCGGCAAAAGCTTCTCCTTTTCACTGCCGGAAACCACGAACCGGTTAGGATCGTAGTCGGGCATGGAGACAAAAGCCAGCACAGCGCCGCTGCGCGGATCCAGAGCCACTACGGCCCCTTTGCCGCTTATGGATTTCTCAAGCCCTTCTTCCGCCGCAGCCTGCGCCTTTGAATCTATGGTCAAGAAGATATCCGCCCCCGGAACCCACTTGCGGCTTTCAAGCACACGGTTAAGCCGGCCCCTCGAATCCACCTCGAGATATATTCCGCCGTCTTTTCCCTTAAGCTCACGCTCATACATTTTTTCCAGGCCGGCTTTACCAATGCGCGAATCCATGGAGTAATTCTTATCCTTTGAGAGGCGCGCCCAGTCATTCGCCTCCATCTTGCCCGTGTAGCCGAGCATATGGCTGAGGTAGGCGCCGAAAGGATAATACCTGCGGGCCTCGACTATTATATCGATACCGGGATAAACCGCTTTCAGCTCGGAAAGGAGCAGCATGGTCTTGGCGGGCAGGTTTTCGGCAAGGCGCACCGGTTTTTCACGCGATACGGCGCGGTAAATACCGCTGCGTATGATCTCGTACTCCGTATCCAGACGGCGGGCCAGAGCCAGGGCCATACGGTCTATTTCACGCCCGCCCTTAACCTGGCCGGGGAAATAAATAAGGCTGAACGACGGATTGCTGGTAGCGATGGCCGCCTCGTCGCAGGAAAAGATACGGCCGCGGGGAGCTGACTGGGCTATGATCTGGGTGCGGTTTTTTTCGGCTATTTCCCGGTAATACGCGGTGTTCACTACCTGCAGGTTTACCAGCCTCAGGAGAAAAAGCAGCGTGAGGCCGTAGGCCAAAGCCCAGACAAGGTCCAGCCGCTCCTGGGGAATCTGACGGTCAATCACCCAGCGCCTCCCCGTGGAAAAGTCCCAATTCGCCGGCCGCCGGGCTTAAATACGCCAGTTTGGCGCAGGCATATGGCAGGATCATAAGACTCCGAACCTGCGCTTAAGCTGGTAAAACACCGGGAACATTACCGGCACGGCGAAAGCGTTAAGGAAGGGTTCGGTAAGGAAGACCCGGAGATCCAGGTTGCCGGGCCGTGAAAAAATTATAGAAAGCCCCTGATAAAAAAAGAGCCAGACCCACGACAAGGAAAACGCCGCCACCAATTGGGAGAAAGGGCTGTCCATATCGAAATGGCGCTTCACCACATACACAGCATAGGCCATGATGGTGTAAGCAAGGGCGTTGCCCCCGAACAGGTTCGAACCGAGGATATCGGCGTAAAGCCCCAAAAAGAAACCCCAGGCTATCCCCTTAACGGGACCCGCCAGGATAGCCGCGCACAAAGCCGCCGCGAATATCAGATTGGGAACCAGTCCGAAAAAAGACAGGTTCTGCGCCCACCACCAGTAACCGGCGCCAACCGCAAGGTAGACCACTACTTCAAATATTATGCTCATTTCTTTTCCACCTGCCGCGCGCCAAGAAGTTCTTCCGGCAGGTTGCGCTTAACGACAAAAACTTCCTTGATCGTGTTTACGTTCACGGCCGGAATAATGTCCGCGGTAATAAAATTCATGAAGGATTCCCGCTGATAGATCTTCCCGACCTTCCCTACCAGCACTCCGGCCGGGAACAGGAGACCGCCGGGAGAGGTCAAAACCTCGGCGCCTTCCACAAGCCTGGCCTCTTCCGGGACATAATTCAGTTTAAGCATCCAGGTACCCTTCCCCTCGACCAGGGCCTCCAGCCCGTCGGGCGCGAGTGAACAAACCGCCGAAGCCGCGCTGTTGGTCAGCAACAGGACCTTTGAGAACTTTGGATAAACCTCGAAGATCCGGCCGGCCACTCCGGCGCGGCCGCCCTCTATCCCAAGCACCGCGTCATTGACAGCAATACCGTGATCGCTGCCCTTATCAATAAAGAAAGAACCATACCAATCCGCCGGGGTTTTATTAATGACCCTGGCCCAGGAGCCGGCCCATGGCAGCGCCCGGGAAAGCCGCATGCCTACGGCCAGGCGCTCATTCTCGGCTTCCAATGCCGCGGCGCTCTGCAAGCGGACCTCGAGAACCCTCACTTTTTCCTTAAGGGCACGGTTCTCCTGATCTGTTTCCAGCAACCGCACAAAATTGTCCGGAACATTGCGGATATAGTGCGTGTATCTCGCCCCGTAATGAAGCGAGGGATAAAGGCTGTAGCTTACAGCTATCCTGACGGTGTGCGCTATTTTTGAAACGGGGAATAACAACAGGAGGACGGAAATGGCGGTAAAAAACACTACCGCGTAATTAGCTGCGTCTTTTTCTCTGCTCATCGCCTGTCCTGTAGAGCACCTGCACCCGGACGGCCGCCGCACGTTCCCCCGCGGAGAACAGTACAGGTCAGCGGTAAGGTTTCAGGAACTCGGGCCTCTGCTGGATCCGGTCCAGCTCTTCAAGATACTTACCGCAGCCCAAGGCGACACAGCTAAGAGGATCGGCAGCCCTGTTGACGGGCAATTCGGTTTCCTGCCGGATGAGCTCGGGGAAGCCGCGAAGCAGCGATCCCCCGCCCGCCAGCACCATACCCCTGTCCACAAGGTCAGAGGAAAGTTCCGGCGGCGTCTCTTCCAGCACCTGCTTGATAACGTCCACAATAAGCTGGACAGGCTCCATCAGGGCCTGCCTTATTTCTTCCGAAGTCACAAGAATCGTCTTGGGCAGGCCTTTCGCCTGGTCCCGGCCTTTCACTTCAATGGTCTTTTCTTCTTTTAACGGGAAAACTGAACCTATCTGTATTTTCACTTCTTCCGCTGTCGTTTCACCTATAACCAGGTTATGCTTGCGCCGGAAAAACTGGACTATGCAATCATCCATCTCGTCGCCGGCGACGTCTATTGAATTGGTTACCACCATGCCGCCCAGAGAGATCACGGCCACCTCGGTGGTGCCGCCGCCTATGTCGCAGATCATGCTGCCGTGGGGCTCGGAAACCGGCAGGTCGGAACCTATGGCGGCCGCCATCGGCTCTTCTATCAGTATCACCTCGCGCGCGCCGGCCTGTTCAGCCGATTCCTGCACCGCGCGCTTTTCTACTTCCGTTATGCTTGAGGGGATCCCTATGACGATCCTGGGATGCAGAAGGCTGCGGCGGTTATGCACTTTCCGGATAAAATACTTTATCATCTCCTGCGTAACTTCAAAATCCGCGATAACGCCGTTGCGCAGCGGGCGCACGGCAGTGATATGGGAAGGCGTCCGGCCAAGCATCAGCTTGGCCTCCGCGCCTACCGCCAGCACTTTACGCCTGCTTTTATCTATCGCAACCACGGATGGCTCGCGCAGGACAATTCCCTTGCCCTTAACATAAACAAGGGTATTGGCCGTGCCAAGATCTATGCCGATATCGTTAGAAAAGAGGCTGAAGAAATAATCGAACATTCCTACACCAGTTTTACCAGCGCTATCTGAGCGGCGTCGCCCTTGCGCTGGCCGAGTTTAAGTATGCGGGCAAAACCGCCGGGGCGTTCTTTGTAACGGGGCGCCAGGACATCGAAAATTTTATGGTAAACAGCCTTGTCCTTGATTATGCGGCGCACTTCCACGTGGCGCCCGTTCTTGGCGTCAGTTATAACGTGGTCGGCCACGCGGACCAGCTCTTTAGCCTTAGGCAGCGTGGTCTGCACCTTCTCGTGCAGCAGGAGGCTCGTGGCCATATTTGAAAACATGGCCCGGCGGTGAGACCCGGTCATAGACAGCTTGCTTGTACCCAGATTTTTTATCATAAGCGTTCCCTCTTGCGAACCGCGGTTAATCTATTTTCATCCCCAGATCAAGCCCCATTTCTTTCAATTTATCCTTGATCTCGTCCAGAGACTTCTGTCCGAAATTTTTCACGGAAAGCAGGTCGCCTTCGGATTTCCTGACCAGCTCCCCGATGGTGCGTATTCCGGCCACCTTGAGGCAGTTGGAAGCGCGCGATGAAAGCTCGATCATATCCACACCCTGGTCGAGTTTGCCCGTCAATTCTCCTCCGCCCTCGCTCTTTGCGGCCTCGCTGGCCCTGGCGGGTTCTTTTGACGCTTCTTCCGCGGGGAGGAAGGGCATTATAGAACGGCGCAGCAGCGCGGCGGTGCGGTTTACCGCATCGGAGGGGCTGACGGTCCCGTCAGTCCACACCTCCAGAACAAGCTTGTCGTAGTCCGTACGCTGCCCTACGCGGGCGTTCTCTACCGTATAATGCACTTTCTGTATGGGCGAGAATATCGCGTCCATGGGGATAAAATCGGCAGGCAGGTTCATCCGGCCGCGTATCTCGTCGGAAGTCAGGTACCCGGCTCCCCTGGAAATCTCCAGTTCGGCTTCAAATTCCGCGCCGGACTCCACATGGGCGATAACAAGGCCCTTATTTATCACTTCCACATTCGCATTCTCGCGGATATCGGAAGCCTTCACTTCTTTTTTGCCCTTGACAGAGATCATCACGGTCTCAGGGCCTTCGCCCTTAAGCCGTACGCGAAGTTTTTTCAGGTTCAGAACGATGTTAACGACATCTTCCTGTACGCCGTTGATGGCGGCGTACTCATGCCTGACGCCCTTGATGCGCACGGCTACCACCGCGGCGCCCTCAAGACTCGACAGCAGGATGCGGCGCAGGGAATTACCGATAGTGTGCCCGTAGCCTTTTTCATACGGCTCGGCGGTGAACTTGGCGTAGTTGTTGGTCTTGGACTTATCTTCCACGCCCAGGATTTCAGGAATTACAAGTTGTTTAGAGAAAGTGGACATTTATAAAAACCTCGCTTACTTGGAATAGAATTCTACGATCAGCTGCTCGTTCACGGATATGCTGGATTCCGCGCGATCCGGCCAGCGCACCAGCTTGCCCGTCTTTGTGGCGGCGTTCCAGGAAATAAAACTGGGCCGCTGTGCCGTTTTCTCCGCGTGTTCAAGCCCCTGCTTTACCAGCACGGTCTCTGCGGTTTTAGGGTCTATCGAAACCTCGTCTCCCGGCTTAAGCAGACAGGACGGGATTGAAACACAGCGCCCGTTGACCTTTATATGCCCGTGGTTGACTATCTGCCGGGCGGCTTTCAGGGAAACAGCGAATCCCATGCGCCGGACAATGTTATCAAGCCGCACTTCCAGGAAGCGCAGCAGAGCTTCCCCGGTCTGCCCCTTATCTTTTGAGGCTTTCGTGAAAAACCTTTTAAACTGGTTTTCGCCGATCTGCGCGGTAAGGCGGGCTATCTGTTTCTCGCGCAGGTGTTTGCCGTAGTCCGACATCTTGTTCCTGGGGCCGGAGGTAAAGCGCTTTTCCTTTACGGCCTTCTGTCGGTCGACGAGACAGTTCGTAAAACACTTTGTCCCCTTGAGGAACATTTTCTGGCTTAACTTCTGGCATTTCTTGCAACTGGGTCCGGTATATCTCGACATTAATCCTCCAAAAATACTTAGTGCTCAGCGGGCAGTTCGCGCGGTCAGCTTCCTGCCGACCGCCGCGCGCTGTCCATTGCTTTAAACTCTGCGCGCTTTGGGCGGCCGGCAGCCGTTGTGCGGTATCGGCGTAATATCCTTTATGGACACTACGTGAATACCGCTTGCGGCAATACCGCGGATCGCCGTTTCGCGGCCGGGGCCGGGGCCGCTCACCAGCACCATGGCCTGCTTAACGCCGTACTCCGCCGCGCGGGCGGAAGCTTTCGAAGCGGTTATCTGGGCCGCGAAAGGAGTGCCTTTCTTTGTGCCCCTGAACCCGTTCCCGCCGGAAGTGGACCAGGCGATAACGTTCCCCTTTTCATCGGTAAAGGTGATAAGCGTGTTATTGAAAGAGCAATTTATGTAAACGCGGGCGAACGCCACCGTGCGCAAACGTCGCTTGACCTGGGGTTTCTGCTCCATCTTCTTCGCCCCGTCCTGGGGTTGCGGACCTTTATTTTCCTCTGCCATAACTTTCTCCTTGTACCGAGTCAAAATCTGCGGAAGCGGCCGGCTGCGCCCGCCTCCGGAACCTGAGTTTCCGGTTTAAGCCTTGGCCGCTGCGGGGGCCGCCTTCGCGGCCGCTCCAACCGTCCGCCGTCTGCCGCGGCGCGTCCTGGCGTTGGTACGTGTACGCTGTCCGCGGGATGGGAGATTCCTTCTGTGTCTGTACCCGCGATAGCTGTTTATCTCAACGTACCGCTTCATATTGGCGGTAATCTCCCTGCGGAGTTCACCCTCAACCTTATATTCCTTGGCGATAACCGAATTCAGCAGTCCCACCTGGTCCTCATTGAGGTCCTTGACCCTGATGCCGGGGGCAATCTGGTTCTTCAATCCTTCCAGTATTTTTTCCGCCAGCGGGCGGCCTAGACCGTAAACGCAGGCCAGCGCCACGCATAATTTTTTCTCTTTGGGCAAATCAACGCCCGCTATTCGTGCCATAACCTCTCCTTAAGAATTCAGTTTTCAGAGTGCCGCAATCCTGACACTGCCGTTCTTTCGCGTCACCTGCCGCAGAGCCCGCAGAGCGCAGCTCTTCAGCCTTCAAATCAGCCCTGACGCTGTTTATGGCGGGGATCGGTACAAATAACCCGCACAACGCCTTTGCGTTTGACGATGGTACACTTCACGCAAATCTTTTTTACACTGGCCCTTACTTTCATTTAACGCACCTCTTTATATAAAAAAAATGACGGGTTATTTTTCCCGGTACACTATCCGGCCCTTGCTTAGATCATAGGGAGAAAGTTCAAGCCGGACTTTGTCTCCGGGCAATATTTTTATGTGATGTATGCGCATTTTACCGGAGATGATGCCGAGAATCACCTTGCCCGGAGAGATCTCCACCCTGAAAGTAGCGTTAGGGAGGGATTCTTTTACAATGCCTTCCACTTCTATTTTTTCACTGTTTTCTGACATATTGATATATTATACAAAATAAGCGGACCACCGCTCACCGCACTTAAATAACAGCGCTCAAGATCTCAAATCCATTTTCGGTAACGGCCACCGTGTGTTCGTAGTGGGCGGCCATGCTCCCGTCAGCTGAAACCGCGGTCCAGCCGTCGTTTTTTATAACTATCCCCGCTTTGCCCAGGCACAGCATCGGCTCCACGGCAAGGGTCATCCCGGCCTTTAACACCGGCCCGGCACCGGGCTTCCCGAAATTAGGGATAGAGGGCTCCTCATGAAGCCTCCGTCCTATGCCGTGCCCGGTAAATTCCCTGACGACCGACATGCCATTTTCCGCCGCGCACTCTTCCACGGCGTGAGAAAGATCACCTATCCTAGCCCCGGGCTTAACCTGCGCCAGCGCCCTGGCCAGCGAAAGCTCCGTCGCCTCCATGAGCCTCAGAGCTTGCGCGGAAACACTTCCGGCGCCCGTGGTCAGGGCGGCATCACCGTAAAACCCGTCGCAAACAGCGCCCAGATCGAGGCTGACGATGTCGCCTTCCCGCACGATCCGTTTTTCGCTGGGGATACCGTGGACTATTTCTTCGTTTATCGAAACACAGAGAGTAGCCGGATACCCGCGATAACCGAGAAAGGCCGGCACCGCTCCCAGTTCGCGCAGCTTACCTTCAGCGAACCTGTCCAACTCCGCGGTACTGACACCCGGCTTCACGAGAATTTTCAGCAGCCCGAGCGTTTTTGCGACCACGCGAGATGCCCTGCGCATGCTGGCCAGGTCCCGCGGGGTCTTTATGTCTATCATTTTCCTTTAAGCATACCCGCAATGTCAGCGGCTACGCTCTCAGGGTTCCGCCCGCCGTCAACTTCATTAAAATTGCCGGAAGCCCTGTAATACGCCAGGAGCGGTTCCGTCTGGTCCCTGTATACCTGCAGACGCCGGATTATGACTTCGGGTTTATCATCTTCGCGGGTAATAAGTTTCTTGGCGCACACATCACAGGCATCCGCCTTGGCGGGGGGCCGGGTTCCCATGTTGTAAATTTTTCCGCAGCCCAGGCAGGTGCGCCGGTCTCCCAGCCGCTTGGCCACTTCCGCCTCTGGAACATTTATAAAAATAACAGCGTCCACGGCCATGCTGCGTGAATCCAGCCAGGAGTCCAGGCCCTCGGCCTGCTCCACCGTGCGCGGGAAACCGTCAAAAAGCAGTCCCCGGGTTTCCGTCGCGAGCCGGGTTTTCAGCACTTCAAGCACAAGTTTATCCGGCACCAGGCGGCCGGCGGAAAGGTAACCCGCGACCTCCTGCCCCAGCGGGGTTTTCTTCGCCAGCTCTTCCCGGAAAATATCCCCGGTGGAAACATGGAAAAGCCCGAACTTCTGAGCAAGCACTTTCGCCTGCGTACCTTTCCCGGAGCCGGGGTATCCTAAAAGAATGACGTTCATTATCCGCCTCAGGTCCCGACGTTAAACCAACGGCCTTTCACTTTGGAGTTTTTATAAAAACCCTCATAGTTGCGCATAACGAGGTGAGCCTCGGTCTGGGCCACGGTGTCCAGCGCCACCCCCACCACGATAAGCAGCGAGGTCCCGCCGAAATAGAAGGGGACATTGAACTTTACCCGCAGGTAATCCGGTAGAACGGCTATCAGGGACACAAAAAGCGCGCCGGCAAGAGTGATCCTGTTAAGGACCCACTCAATATGGGCCGCGGTCGGTTCACCCGGCCTGATCCCCGGAATAAATCCGCCCCATTTCTTCATGTTCTCGGCGAGATCCTTGGGATTGATGCTGACGGAATTATAAAAATAACAGAAGAAGATAATGAGGCCCACATAGACCAGCTGGTAAAGCAGGCTGGTGTGCCCCATCAGGCTCATCAGTTTCTGCGCCCAGGGCGCGCCCGGGTTGAACGACCCGATGGTATAAGGAACGCTCAGGAGTGAAACCGCGAAAATTACGGCGATAACGCCGGACTGATCCACCTTGAGCGGCAGGAAAGTGGAAGCCCCTCCGTACATTTTGCGGCCCACCATGCGCTGGGCGTACTGAACAGGTATCTTGCGCTGCGCGGTTTCCACCCAGATAACGAAGGCCGTAACCAACAGGACCATCGCTACGATGAGCAGGCCCGTAAGCAGGCCGATTTCTTCGATCTGTATCAGCTTTATCATGCCCATAACCGCGCTGGGAAGCCCGTTGACTATGCCGGCAAAAATAATCAGGGAAATCCCGTTGCCGATGCCGCGTTCGGTTATCTGCTCGCCCAGCCACATTACAAAGACGGTGCCGGTCACCAGCGTAAGCACGGTTACAAAGTAGAAACTGAAGGTGGGATTAAGAACTATCGACGGCCCGCCTCCGGCCTCCATCTTGGTCATGGCCAGGGTCAGCCCGATGGACTGCAGGGTAGCCAGAGCTAACGTGAAATAGCGCGTAAACTGCACGATCTTGCGCCGGCCGGTTTCCCCCTCTTTCTGAAGCCGGTCAAGGACAGGGAACACATGGGCACCCTGCACCAGGCTCATTATAATGGAGGCATTGATATAGGGCATGACGCCCAGCGAGAAGATGGAGAAACGCCCCAAAGCCCCGCCGGAGAAAATATCGAGGAACCCCAGGATGGAGCCCGACTGCGCCGCGAAGATAGCCTGGAGGGCGGCCGTATTGATCCCGGGAATGGGGATAACCGCGCCCAGGCGGTAAACCGCCAGGGCGCCCAGCACGAATAATATCCTCTTTTTGAGTTCCTCTATTTTGAGAATATCGGTTACGTTTTGCATTATTTCTTTTCCGTTTTAAGTTTCTTTCTGGCGGCGGCCTGGGACTTGATCTCCGCGAATTTAGCGTCTTTGCGCCCGACCAGCAAAGCGGTTTTTCCACCAGCTTTGGTTATTTTCTCGGCCGCGCCCTTTGAGAACGAGTGCGCCGTCACATTAAGCGCTTTCGTAAGTTCACCGTTGCCGAGAATCTTGACCAGTGTATCGTGCTTTACCAGCCTGCGCTTAAGCAGGTCCGCCGGGGTCACCGCGGCGCCGGCCGGGAAATATTTCTCAAGGGAGGAAATGTTCACCCATTCGTATTCGGTGCGGAACCGGGCGTTGCTGAACCCGCTCTTGGGAATACGGCGCAGCAGCGGCGTCTGGCCGCCTTCAAATCCCACGCGCTTGGTACCGCCGGAAGTGGAATTCTGTCCCTTCTGGCCGCGGGTAGAGGTCTGGCCATGACCGGAACCCTGCCCGGTGCCGAGACGCTTGCGTTTATGAAAAGACCCCGGTTTGGGCCTGAGATTGTTAAGTCCGACCATATTATTTATCTCCTCTGATCTTCATTACTTCTTCCCTGCTCTTGAGACGCTTAAGCGCGTCCATGGTGGCGTAAACCGTATTGAAGGCATTTCTGGCGCCGATATTCTTGGTGAGGATGTTCTTCACCCCGGCCGCTTCAAGGACCGCGCGCACGCCGCCGCCGGCCATAAGGCCGGTGCCTTTCATGGCGGGCTTCATCCAGACATGCCCGGCGCCGAAATTCCCCTCCACTTCATGGGGGATGGTGGAATCTATCAGCGGGAACTGCATCATTTCTTTCTTGGCGCCGGCGGTGCCTTTCTGTATGGCGGTCTGTACCTCGTTGGATTTCCCCAGGCCTACCCCGACCTTGCCGTTATTATCGCCAACAACAACTAAAGCATTAAACGAGAAGCGCTTGCCGCCCTTGACCACCTTCGTGACGCGGTTTATCACCACGACCACCGCTTTCTCTTCTTTAGCGTTGGTCAGGTCCAGTTCCATGGGGTCGCCGGCGGGACGAGGCCCGCCCTGGGCGTTGAGTTCTTTCGAGGTCTTAAGCTGTTTCTGGTTTCTTAGCATTTTTATCTTCTCCTGTTAAAATTTCAGACCGGCTTCCCGCGCGCCGTCAGCCAAAGATTTGATGCGGCCGTGGTAAATCCTTCCGCCCCGGTCGAAACAGACTTCGGTTACGCCCTTGGCTATGGCCCGCTTCCCCAGGAGGTTGCCGACAACCTTGGCAGAAGCCACACTTTTGCCGGACTTCAACTTGCCCTTGAGTTCCTTATCAAGGCTAGAGGCCGCGGCAAGGGTGGTCCCGTTCTTATCGTCCACAACCTGAGCGTAGAGATATTTCGCGCTTCGGTAAACGCTCAGCCGCAGGCGGTTTATACCGCTCTTGAACAGCTGGTTCCTGGAACGCACTTTCCTGAATTCATATCTTTCATGTTTGCTTATCATAGTTCAACCTCTGTTTACCTGAAAATTACTTCTTGGCCGCGCCACCCGCCGCGCCGCCCGCCGCACCGCCGCTGGCTCCTGCCGCCGTCTTGCCGGCTTTGCGGATTATGTGTTCACCACGGTACTTTATGCCGGTCCCCTTGTAAGGTTCCGGGGGCTTGATCCGTTTTATCTGGGCCGCAAGGTTGCCCACAACTTCCCGGTCAATGCCTTTAATGGTAAGCACGACCTGCTTGGGATCGAAAGACATATGGATACCCTGGGGGATGTCCAGGATTACCGGATGAGAAAAACCCAGCTGCATGCTGACTTTGTTACCCTCTACCGCGCCCTTGAAACCGACCCCGCTTATCTCGAGGACTTTCTCGAATTCCTTGGTCACGCCTGAAACCATATTGTTCACACGGGCCCGGGCGGTGCCGAAAAGGGCGCCCTTATCCGCGGCCCCAGGCGCCACGCTCATGATAATGTTGGCATCTTTCACGTCGGCGTTTATGCCGTCGGGAAGCGAGAAGAAAAGTTTTCCCAGCGGCCCTTCCACCAGCACTTTCCTGCCATCCACCCTGGCTTTTACTTTCTCCGGAAGCGCAACCGGTTTTTTTCCAATTCTGCTCATGTTTATTACCTCTTTATAAATCAGTTCCCGCTCTTTCGACTTCCGCCCCCCGGCGCCGCATCCTGATGCGTGGGGGTTACCACACCTGACAAAGCACTTCGCCGCCGACTTTCTGCTTTTTGGCCTCGGCATCCGTAAGCAGGCCTTTTGAAGTTGACAGGATAGTCACACCAAAAGCGGCGCGGACGCGCGGCATATTGTCGTGCGCGCGATAGACGCGCAGCCCAGGCTTGGAAACGCGCCGTATGCCGACTATGACCGGCTGTTTATCCAGCGTGTATTTAAGGGTAACGCGTATTACGCCGCGCCGGTCTATGGTTTTGTCCACCTTCGGGTCCAGCACCTTGTAATTGGAAACAAACCCTTCTTCTTTCAGGAGTTTTATCATCCCGAATTTTATGCCGGAAAACGGCACATCAACCCGCTCTTTCCGCTTGGCGGCGGCGTTCTTTATTGAAATCAGCATGTTCGATATCGGATCCATTTTTTCACCTCGTAATCTTAAAACCTTTGAGACAGGCCCCGGTGTTCAGCCGCTTGCGCGCAAGCGCCGCCCCGTAACCCGCGACCGAAACTTTACCAGCTTGACTTCCGCAGCCCCGGGATGAGACCTTCATGGGCCATTTTCCTCAGGCAGATCCTGCACAGGCCGAAGTCGCGGTAATACGCGCGCGGCCGGCCGCAGATCTGGCAGCGGTTCCTAAAGCGCGTGGAGAACTTCTGCGGTTTGCGCATCTTCGCCATCCAAGCATATGTAGCCATAAATCTTCTCCTTTATCCTTAAGCGCGCTGCTGCTCAACCTTGGGTTTCTTGAACGGCAGGCCGAGATACTCAAGCAAAGCCTGACCTTTCTTATTGTCGCCTGCAGTCGTCACGAAGGTGATGTTCATCCCGCGCGCCTTGGGGGATTTCTCCATGTTGACTTCCGGGAATATGTGGTGCTCTTTAAGCCCGATGTT
>Ga0156425_1120_pt3 | contig 22132 bp, 24 predicted proteins | sample RifOxyA2_FD_108068 | JGI IMG/M metagenome (GOLD analysis project Ga0156425, IMG submission 108068) | Elusimicrobia bacterium RIFOXYA2_FULL_58_8
CTCGGCGGCGCGCGCCAACCTGAGCGGTGTGCGCAACGGGCGGCTTTCGCGCGATATCTGGCCCAACCTCACCCGCTACACGGCGCAGGTGGCCGAGGCGCCGCTGTTCATAGACGATTCCCCCGGCCTGAATATACTTGAAATACGCAACCGCACCCGCAAGCTGATGAGTCAGCTGAAGAACGAGAACAAACAGCTGGGGCTGGTGATCATAGACTATTTGCAGCTTATCCGCGGCGCCGGCCGTACCGAGAACCGCCAGCAGGAAGTTTCCGAGATTTCGCGTCTCCTGAAGGACCTGGCGCGCAGCCTGGAACTGCCGGTGATGGCGCTGTCTCAGCTGAACCGCCGCAGCGAGGACAAGGCGCGTGAGGGCAACCGGCCCCAGCTTTCGGACCTGCGCGATTCCGGCTCCATAGAGCAGGACGCCGACGTGGTGGCGCTGATACACCGCGAAGAGTATTACAAGCGCGAGGACCCGACCCTTAAGGGCAAAGCCCTGCTTATTATAGCCAAGCAGCGCAACGGGCCCGTGGGCGACGTGGAGATGTCTTTCTTTCACGAGTACACCAAGTTTGAGAACCCCGCCATTCAGAGCATGCAGGGCGGGGTTCCAGTGCAGGACGAGGCTGTTTTTTAGCTTCCCATGACTTCCATCTTCAGGCCCACCCGCGCCGAAGTGCGGTTAAGCGCCGTCAGGAAAAACCTCCAGAAAATAAAAGTCGCAGCCGGCCCCGCGAGGGTCCTGTTTGTCGTCAAGGCCAACGCTTACGGGCACGGGGCCGCCGCGCTGGCCGGCCTGGCCGAACGGGAAAAGCTCGCCTGGGGGTTCGGAGTCTCTTCCGTGGAGGAGGGGCTTGCGCTGCGCAGCGCCGGCATAAAGAACCCCGTCCTGGTGCTGGGGAGCCTTTACCCTTTTGAAAGTTTCGTTGAGGCCATTAACGCCGGGCTGACGGTTACCATAGCAAGCCTCGACGCCGCCCGCCAGGTGAAAGAAGCGGCCGCGAAGCTGGGGAAAAAAGCCGTCTGCCACATAAAGCTTGAAACGGGGATGGGGCGCATTGGCGCGCGCAAACCGTCCGTGCTGAAAATATACGACGAGTTGTCCGGTTCCGGCGACGTTTCCGTGGAGGGGATGTATACCCATCTTTCCAGCGCGGATTGCGACCCGGAGTATACAGGGCTGCAGCTTTCCATCTTCGGCGAGACCGCCGCCGGGCTGGAGGACCGCGGGGCCCGCGGCCTGGTGCTGCACGCCGCTAATTCCGGCGCGGCCCTGAAGTGTCCGGTAAGCCGCATGGACATGGTGCGCTGCGGCATAGCCGCTTACGGCCTGGCGGACGGGTTCGAGCCGGCGCTGGCTTTGAAAAGCCGCATTGTCTTTGTTAAAAATGTTCGCGAGGGGGCGTTCATAAGTTACGACAAGTCTTTCCGGGCCGGCCGGCCGATGAAAATAGCCACGATCCCGGCGGGTTACGGCGACGGCTACCTGCGGCGTTTTTCCAACCGCGCCGATATCCTGGTGGGGGGGCGGCGCTGCAGGGTGCTTGGAAATGTTACCATGGACATGGTGATGGCTGACGTTACGGCGGTAAAGGAGGCTGCGGTCGGTTCCGAGGCCGTACTGCTGGGCCGCCAGGGCGGGCAGGAAATTACCGCGCAGGAACTTGCCGGCCTGGCCGACACCATAACCTACGAGATAGTAACGCTGATCTCCGCCAGGGTGCCGAGGGTTTACGTGGAATGAAACACCCGATACTTGAGGAAATAGGACGCGACTTCATAAGCCTGACCGAGGCCCTGGGCTCGGCCGCGCTGATGCTGAAGTCGGTGGCGTTCTGGTTCTTCCGTTCCAGGTTCGAACTTGGGGAGGTCTCTAAACAGGCGGTAAAGATAGGTGTGGATTCTATAACCGTAACCGCGCTGACCAGCTTTTTTACGGGCATGGTCCTGGCCCTGCAGATGGGCCATTCGATGAAAAATCTTTTTAACGAGCCCATGTTCATAGGCACCATGGTAGCCTTCTCTATGCTCAAGGAGCTGGGGCCGGTAATGACCTCCATAGTGGTGGCCGGCCGCGCGGGCGCGGTGGTAACGGCGGAGATAGGCACCATGAAGGTAACGGAGCAGATAGACGCGCTGTATACGCTGGGAACCAATCCCACGCGCTACCTGCTGGTGCCCCGCTACATAGCCTTCATGATCACCCTGCCGCTGCTTACGGTGTTCGCGGATTTCCTCGGGGTGGCGGGCGGCTGCCTTGTAGGCGCGGTCAAGCTGGGGGTTTCGCCCGTAGTCTACATGGACGATATTTTCACCTATCTCGAGCTGGCCGATTTTATGCACGGTTTCCTTAAGACTTTTTTCTTCGCGTTCATGATAGCCACGGTGTCCTGTTATAAAGGGCTGAATACCAAAGGCGGAGCCGAGGGCGTGGGAAAGGCCACCACCGAGGCCGTGGTGGCAAGCATGGTGCTGGTGATGGTGCTGGACTACTTTATCAGCGCGTTGTTGGTGGCTGTAGGGGTATAGAGTCTGCGCGGTTCGGCTGCGTGTCTGCCTCCCGCACCCGTTGCGGAAGGGAGGCTCCAGCCGCGGCGGCTGGAGGGAAACCACGCAAGGGTTTCCTCTTCCGGGTGCGGGAGGCAGACACGCAGACGGACCCCGCGCCGAACACGAGAGAGTATATGATCGAGATACAGAATTTAAACAAGGCTTTCGGCGAGAAGCGCATACTCAGTGATATCTCCGTGGATATCAAAGAGGGGGAACTGTTCAGCGTTATCGGGCCTTCGGGTATAGGCAAGAGCACTTTTATTAAATGCCTCATACGCCTGCTGAAGCCGGAGAGCGGGCGGATAATAGTGGACGGGCAGGATATCGCCGCCACCTCCAACGAATTTACGCTCGCGCGCGTGCGGCGCAGTTTCGGGTACCTGTTCCAGGAGGGCGCGCTGTTCGATTCCCTTACCGTTATGGAGAACGTCGCTTTCGGTCTGAAGTACCTTACCGACGTGCCGAGAAGCGATTATCCGCGCATAGTCAGGGAAAAGCTGGCCCTGGTGGGGCTTAAAGACGTGGAACACCTGAAACCTTCCGAGCTTTCCGTAGGCATGAAGAAGCGCGTGTCGCTGGCCCGCTCCGTGGCGGCGGAGCCGAAATACATGCTTTACGACGAGCCCACTACGGGGCTGGATCCCGTGACCACCGGCATGGTGAAAGACCTTATCCTGGATATGCGCGCCAAGCTTAATATAACTTCCGTGGTGGTCACTCACGACCTGAACCTCGCTCTCGAGATATCGAGCCGGGTGGCCATGCTTTACGGCGGGGAATTCGTGGAAGTCGCGGAGCCGGCCAAATTCCGCCAGTCGGAAAATAAAGGCGTTAAAGAATTCATGGAGATCTCCCACCTGTCCCGGAAATAACCATGCCGGGCGGTGCTGCCAAAATAATGAATGACGCTGAACCGAACGCTCCCGGCCGGGCACAGGCGGGGCCGGGTTTTCTTTACGGCTGGCGGCCGTTCGCGGCGCTGTTTTGCGCGGGTTTTCTGCTTTACGCGCACATACTCTCCTTTGAGCTCGTATTTTTTGACGACAATGTTCTGCTGTTGAAGAACCGGGGGGTCCTGGCGGGCCTGGCCGGAATAGGCCGGATCTTTTCCTCCGATGTCTTTATGATGGGGGCAAGCATGTATTACCGGCCGATGCTGAATATCTCGTTCATGGCCGACACCATGCTGGGCGGCCCGCCGTTCTTTATTTTTTACTTTACGAATATCCTGCTGCACACGGCCTCGGCGGCGCTGTTGTTCCTGTTCCTGTCGCGGCTGGGCAGGGGCAGGGCGCTGTCTTTTATGCTTTCACTGCTGTTCTTGTTCCATCCCGCTCTTACCCAGGCCGTGGCCTGGCTTCCCGGCCGCAACGATTCGCTGCTTTTTATCTTTGTTATCCTGTCGTTCCTGAATTTTTTTAAATTTCTTGAAGACCGGGCAAAAGCCCCGTTCGCGGGGTACCTGTTCTTTTTCCTGGCCGCGTTATTTACCAAGGAGACCGCCGCCGTGGTGCCTTTCCTTGCGGCTTTGTACGCCGCGCTGGTTTTCAGCGGTAAAATCCCCCGGCGCGCCTGGGCGGCATTGGCTGCGGGTTCCCTGGCGGTTCTGGCCGTGTGGTTTTTTGCCCGCTCCGCGGCGTTCCCTGGCACTCCGGTGTCGGGTATTTCCGTGTTTTCAAATATCCAGGAGAATTTCCCGGCCTTGGTCGTGCTGACGGGTAAAACCGTTTTCCCGCTCGATCCCGGTATCTGGCTGACGCTGGCCGACGCAAGTTTTCTTTATGGCGGTATGGCGCTGGCGCTGCTTGCGGCGGCTTTTGTTTTTTCCCGCGGCTCAAAGAAAGGTGTTCTGGGGTTCGGCCTGCTCTGGTTCTTTGTTTTTCTTGTTCCGACCCTCGTTACCGTGGATTCGGTCTTCAACGGCCTGGCCACTGTCTATGTCCGGGAACATCGCCTGTACCTGCCTCTGGCGGGGTTCCTGATATTTTTTTCCGAACTGAAATGGGTCAGGGCTATGGATTTCCGGGATTTTAAGGCCAGGGCCGCGGCGGCCTTTGTCCTGAGCTCGTTCGCCTGCGTGTCATTCGTGCATAGCTACAATTTTTCGGGCAGGATGTTTTTCTGGGAAAACGCGGTGGCCGAGGCCCCGGCGGCCGCTTTGCCGCACCTTAAACTTGGCCTGACCTATTATCTGGCCGGGTTTACCGGCGCGGCACAGCGCCAGTATGGCGCGGTGCTTGCCATTAACCCGGTTGAGCCCACCGTGCACTATAACCTTGGGCTTATCTACGCCGACAGGGGCGCTAGGGTCCTGGCCGCGCAGGAATTTAAAAAAGAACTGGAGATAGATCCCGGTTCCACCCCGGCCGTGGAAGGCTTGAAGGGGCTGCGCGGCTGGCGCGGGCTTTCCAGCGGCGCCCGTCCGCCGGCGGCGCGGCAGGCGCCAGCCGCGCGCCGCTAGTCCGGCGGGGGCAGTATCTCAAGCGGGGCAAATTTCAGGCAAGTGCCGTTCCCGGCTACAGCGCCCTGTGAAAAGCGCCCCAAAATTGCTATTTTATATGCTTGTGCTTAATATAGATATCATTCGCCGCGGCGGGTAAGAGGGAAAGCATGAACGGAGAGATGAAGGTGGGGTTGTTCGTCCTGGCGGGCTCCGTGCTTTTTGCTACTGCCGTTTTCCTGCTGGGCGATTATTCTTTCCAGAAATACTATCCTGTCTACGCCGAGTTCTCGGACGTGGCCGGTCTTCCCGACAGGGCCGCCGTGAAACTTTCCGGCGTAGAGATAGGCAAGATAAAAAGGATCTTCCTCAAAGACGAGCGCGTAGTGGTTGAGCTGGCCGTCCGTGAAGGCGTAAAGATCTACCGCAACGCCCGGTTCCTTGTAGGTTCCACCAGCATGATAGGCTCTAAGTTCCTGCAGGTAGACCAGGGCCTGCCCGCGGCCGGGATACTGGAGGCTGGTGGTACGGTAAAAGGTGAAGACTCCGTGCCGCTGGACCGCGCCATGGCGCGGGCGGTTACGAGCCTGGAAGCCCTGGTCGGGGATATCCGCGGCGAAGGCCGCCTGGCCCGCGACCTCAACGAGATCCTTACCAACCTGCGCGAGGTTACCGGCAGCGTCAAGGACCTGGTGGCGACTAGCCGCCCCCACGCGGAAAATGCTATGGAACGCGTGGATTCCATAACCGCCAAGCTCGACGCCATGCTCACCAAGACCGACGCCATTATAGGCAAAATAGACCGGGGCGAAGGCGTAGCCGGTGCCCTGGTGTCCGACGCGCAGATGAAGGAAAATGTTTCCACCGCCATTACCAACCTGCGCGACGCGAGCACCTCGGTAAAGGATGCCCTCGGGCGGATAGGCGGTTTCCGCACCTATCTTAAGTGGGATTATAAATATGAGCCGCTGGCCCGCTCTTCCAAGAATAATATGGGCGTAAAGATCTATCCGCGCGAAGGCCGCTACTATTATCTTGGCGGCGCCAACATGGTAAATACCAGGGATACGGCGAGAGGCACTGACTACGAGGTGCTTAACACGGTGGACGCCCAGCTGGGCTGGGAGGTGGGGCATTTTGAGCTGTACGCCGGCGTGCTGCACGGTTCCGGGGGCTCCGGCCTGCGCTGGAAACCGTTCTATAATTCAAAGTGGGACCGTGTGGCTATCCTGACGGAGGCTTCCGAGTTCTCGCGCAACCGCCGCATAAAGGGGCGGTCTTTTAACGACCCGCGCTACGATGTCGGCGTGGATGTGGCGCTGAATAAATATGTCTCGGCCGGCGTCCGGCTTAACGACATGGCGGAAACAAAGCGTGTTAATTACACTACGCGCCTGATCTTCGAGGACAAGGATATAGCGTATCTGTTCGGTTTCGCCACGCTGGGTTCGCTAAAGAAGTAACGGGCCCGCGCCGCAGGTTCAGAGCAATGAAACTTAAAACAATTTACCGCTGCCAGCAATGCGGCCAGGCCGCCCCCAAGTGGTCGGGGCAGTGCGCCGGCTGCGGCGGCTGGAATACGCTGGTGGAGGAAGCCGAGGAAGTCCTGACCAAAGCCGCCGCCAAGGCCCGCGGGTTTACCGATTTTTCCGAGCCGGCGGTGAAGCTGTCCGAGGCCGCGGCGCTTAAGGCCGAACATTCGGCCACCGGTCTGGCCGAACTGGACCGCGCGCTGGGCGGGGGGCTTGTGAAGGGGCAGGTGGTTCTGCTGGCCGGCCCTCCCGGCATAGGCAAATCAACCCTTACACTGGAAACCTGTTCCGCGCTGGCGGCGGGCGCTTACGCCGGGAAAAAGGTCCTTTACGTCTCCGGCGAGGAATCCGTGGCGCAGGTGGGATCGCGCGCCGAACGCCTTGGTTCCCGGTCGGAAAACGTGTACATAATGTCCGAGACGAACCTGGCCCGCATTATAGAGGAGTTCCGGCGCCTCAAACCGGCGTTCCTGGTCATCGACTCCATCCAGACGGTCTATCACCCTGATTTCGCGGGCAGCCCAGGGTCCGTGGGCCAGATCCGGGAATGCGCGTCCGAACTTTTAAAAACGGTCAAGGCGGCCGGCACGCCGCTTTTTCTGCTGGGCCATGTCACAAAGGAAGGGTCCCTGGCGGGGCCCAAAGTGCTTGAACACATCGTCGACACCGTGCTGTATTTCGACGCGGAAAAGAACAATGTTTACCGCGTGCTGCGGCCGAACAAGAACCGTTTCGGCCCCGTGGACGAGACCGGCATTTTCGAGATGACCGCCCGCGGCCTGCGCTCCGTGGAGGACGCCGGCCTGCTTATGGGGGAGTGCGACCGGGACCGCGCGCTGGTGGGCCGGGCGTTCACCGTGGCTTTTGAGGGCGCCAGGCCCATGCTCGCCGAAATACAGGCGCTGGCGGCCAAGTCCTACCTGCCCTACCCGCGCCGCACCGTTACGGGGCTCGACCTGAACCGCGCCCAGTTGCTGATAGCGGCGCTGGAAAAAAACCTTGGCCTGCGTTTCGACGAAATGGACGTGTTCGCCTCGCTGCAGGGCGGCATAAAATTCAAGGACCCGGCTCTGGACCTGGCGTTGTGCGCGGCTATTATCAGTTCCGCCAAAGATATCGCCCTCGCGCCGGATTGTGTTTTTATCGGGGAAGTGGGGATACTCGCGCAGGTTTCCAGCCCGGGTTTCCTGGACCGGCGCCTTGCCGAAGCCGAGCGCCTGGGGTTCAAGACGGCGTTCGTGCCGCAGCTTCCAAAAAAAGACGGGGGCCGCCTTAAAACCCTGCGTCTTGAGGCGGTACGCGACATAGGCGGGCTTTACGCCGCCATGCTGAAATTCAAGCCCGCCCCTGGCGCGGCTCAGAAACATAAAACGGGCGCCGGGCCTGTTTAGTCTAAAGGAGCGTTTATGATCGTTTGGATATTCCGGGCAGTTGCCGTTGCGGGTACGCCTGCCCTTACCTGGCTTACGGTTTCCAGGGACTTAAAGGGCGTAATGTTCGGCGTGCTTATAGGCCTTGTGATAATAGGCATAGAATACGTGTTCGAAAATGTCAGCCTGTTCTCCCTGATCATAGGCGTAATAGGCGGCGTTGTGGGCATCATAGTTTCTAAACTTCTGGACTATACGGTCTTTCAGATAGGCAACGCCAACCTTAACGACGTCTGGAACACCTACAACCCTATCATCCGCTACGCGCTGGCTTTGCTGGGCATGATGGTGAGCATAAGGAAGATCCCGGAGATGGACGACCTGGATAAGAACATACTTACCCTGGGGCGGAGGACCGGCCGGAACATGAAGGTGCTGGATATTTCCGCCATCCTCGACGGGCGCGTGCTGGATATCTGCGACACGCACTTTATAACCGGGGGGATGATAACGCCGCGCTTCGTGGTGCAGGAACTGCATGCCCTGGCCGAGTCCGGCGAGCCCATGAAGCGTGCCAAGGGCCGCAGGGGCCTGGATATACTGGCCCGCCTGCAGGAATCGCGCGACATCCCTTTCCGCGTAATAGACCGCGACCTGAAAGGGCCCCAGGATAACCAGATGAAACTGGTTACCATCGCCAAGGAACTGGGCGCGGCCATAATTACTACCGACTTCAATATAAACAAACTGGGCGCCCTCGAGAACCTTACCGTCCTCAATATAAACGACCTCACCATAGCCCTTAAGCCGGTGGTGCTGCCGGGCGAAGAAACGCAGGTGTTCGTGATGAAGGAAGGCAAAGAAAAAACGCAGGGAGTGGGCTACCTGGACGACGGCACGATGATAGTTATAGAAGACGGCCGCGAATATGTGGGCAAGAAAGTGGACGCCACCGTGCAGTCCATTCTTCAGACTTCGCAGGGCCGGATAATCTTTACCCGCGTCAAGGGCAAGTCCGCGGAGCAGGGGCCGAAGCAGGACTGAGGCGCTGGTGTGACTAAAAAAGAAACCAGGCCCGGGAGTGCCGAGGCCATAATTCTCGCCGGGGGCTCCGGCGCGCGCATGGGCGCGGAAAAACAATACCTGCCCCTGGCCGGCCGGCCCATGGTGGAGTGGACGGTCGAGGCGTTTACCGGCAGCGGGCTTTTTTCCTCGGTAATACTGGCGCTGGGGCCGGAAAACCTGAAAAAACACGGCGCGGCCTGGGAGCGCGCGGGCGTAAAGACCGCGCCGGCGGGCGCTACGCGCATGGAATCCCTTAAAAACGCCTTTCGCCTGGTAAGCCCCGGCGCGGCGCTGGTTGCAGTGCACGACGGGGCCAGGCCATTGGTGGATAAGCCGCTCATCGAGGCCTGCCTGGCCGGCGCGCTGTCCGCCGGGGCCGCGGTGCCGGCAGTGGCGCTGAAAGATACCGTTAAGAAACTTGCCGCCGGGGGAAAGACTTTTGAAGCTACTCTGGACCGCGCGGCCCTGGTGGCGGTGCAGACGCCCCAGTGCTACCGCCGGGAAATACTTGCCGCCCTGCTCGGCGCGGCGCGGCCGGGGCAAGATTATACGGACGAGTCACAGCTGCTTGAAAGTATGGGCGTAAAGGTTGCCGCGGTGGCGTCTGGCTACCGCAATATCAAGGTGACTACGCCCGAGGATCTGCTTATAGCGGAGGCTTTTATGAACAACACTAAGAAAGAAAAAAAAGCGCCGGTTAAAATGTGCCGGGCCGGGTTCGGTTACGATATTCACCGCCTGGTGGAGGGCCGGCCGCTGATACTGGGCGGGGTCAGGATAGAGCATTCGAAGGGGCTCCTGGGGCATTCGGACGGAGACGTGGTGCTGCATTCCGTCTGTGACGCGCTGCTCGGCGCTGTTTCCGCCGGTGAAATAGGCGTATATTTTCCGCCTACCGACCTCACCCTTATGGGCATTTCCAGCGTGGAAATAGCTAAAAAGACCATCGATGTCCTGGCCGCCAGGAAAGCGGTTATAGCGAATGTGGATATAACCATCCTGGCGGAGGAACCCAAACTTAAACCTTTTTATGAGGCTATCCGCGACTCCGTGGCTAAAGTATTAAAGCTGAACCGCGCCGACGTAAGCGTAAAGGCGAAGAGCCGTGAAGGGCTGGGCGACATAGGCCACGGCGAGGCCATAGTCTGCTACGCCGTAGCGAGCGTGATGAAATGAGCGGGATGAGGCTGCTGCTGCCCGCCGTTGCGGCCGCCGGGCTGCTCTGCGCCTGCGCCGGGACGCGCGGAGAGGGTCGGCAAAAACCCTCCGGCCCCGGCGCCGCCGTGGTTTTTGAGAAACAGACCTTTAAGCTTTCCAAGACCCCCAGCCAGGGCCTGGAGGCGGCACTGGAGGACTCGCTTTCCGCCAGCTACCAGACCGCGGTTAAACAACATTCCGGCGACAGCCCCATAGAGATAGGGTTCACCTATTCCATGGCGCCGCGCGGGGCTGTTTACCCGTTCTCCGAAATTGAAGTCTCCTGCATAATGCAGGAAAAATATGCGCGCCGCAAAGGCCCCCGGCTCTGCGCTGATTTTTTTCTGGAACTGGACAGCCAGTTAAAGAGCGCGCTGGAAAAAAACGGACAATAACCCCGCCGCACCGGCCCCCGCGGCTTATTTATGGAACTTAAACTCTACAACACGCTTACCCGCGGCAAAGAAATCTTCAAGCCCATCAGGCCGATGACAGCCGGTGTTTATACCTGCGGCCCCACCGTCTATCATTACGCGCATATAGGCAACCTGCGCACCTATATAGCGGAAGACGGCCTGGTGCGCACCCTTAAGTTCCTGGGCTACGGGGTCAAGCGCGTTATGAATATTACCGACGTGGGGCACCTGGTCTCCGATTCCGACACCGGGGAGGATAAGATGGAGCTGGGCGCCAGGCGCGAAGGAAAGTCCGCCTGGGACATCGCCAAGTTCTACACCGGGGCTTTTTTTAAAGATTACTACGCGCTCAACTGCCTGCCGCCGGACGTGACCTGTCCGGCTACGGAGTATATAAAAGAGATGATAGATCTGGGCCTGGCGCTGGAGAAAAAGGGCTACACCTACGCCATAGCGGGCGACGGCGTATATTTTGACACGGCGAAACTGCCGGATTACGGCAAACTTGCCGGCAAGGGACATGTGGAGGGCATAAGAGAGGGCGCGCGCGTGGAGGCCAACGCCGCGAAACGGCATCCCGCCGATTTTGCCGTCTGGAAATTCTCCGCGCCTGAAGAAAAACGCCAGATGGAATGGGATTCGCCGTGGGGGAAGGGATTCCCCGGCTGGCACATGGAGTGTTCCGCGATGGCGATGAAGCACCTCGGCGTTACGCTGGATATCCACTGCGGCGGCGAAGACCACGTGGCCATACACCACACCAACGAGATAGCCCAGAGCGAGGGCGCCACCGGCCGCCCGTTCTCAAATTACTGGATGCATATCCGGTTTTTGGTGACGGGTGACGAGGGGAAAATGTCCAAATCCGCCGGCGATTTCCTCACAACGTCCACGCTGCCCGAGAAAGGTTACGATCCGCTGGCCTACCGCTACTACTGCCAGCTGACTCATTACCGCAAGCAGCTGGAGTTCAGCTGGGAGGGGGTAGAGGCCGCCGCCCGCGGCCTGGACGGCCTGCGCGCGCTGGCCGCAAGGGTGAAAGCCGAAGCCGGCGCAGCCGCCATGCCCGTAGACCGGGAGGCCAGGTGGTTTAAGGATTTCTCCGAAGCTCTGTCGGACGATATAAACCTTCCGGCCGCCATGGCCGTACTTTGGGAAACATTGAAGGATAATTCCATTCCCGCCGCGCAACGCCTGGCTTTCGCGACGGCGGCCGAAGAAGTGACGGCGCTGGATCTTTTTAAGGTGAAGGGGGAGGCCGCGCTGCCGGTTGAACTGGCCGCCCTGATAAAAGAGCGGGAAGCGGCGCGCAAGGCGAAAGATTTCAAGCGCTCCGACGAATTGCGCAAGGCGCTCTCCGACAAAGGTGTGCTTATAGAAGACATCCCGGGCGGTACCAAATGGAAACTGGCGCGCGGATAAGGACCCTCCTGGCGGCGGCCCTGCTGCTGCCCGGGCTTTGCTCCGCGGACCTGCGCGCCCAGCAGGCGCCGCCGCGGACCGTTACCTTTAAAGACGGTTCTTCCCTTACCTATGCCCGGCCCGGCTTCTGGCGCACCATCGGCGCCGGCCCGGCCGACTTCGGCCTTTTTATAAAAGAGAGTTTTAACAAAGAAAGCCTGCCCTGGCTGGCCGCCATCGGCGCTTCCACGCTTTTCCTGATAGAGTACGATCAGAAAATTTATAACAACGCTCAAAAAGCCGGGAGAAAACTTGGCATCTCAAAAGTTGACAAAACCAGGACATACCTTAAAGCCGGCGGGGTTTCCCTCTTCCGCGGTCCCAGCGACCTGGGTTCCGCCCTGTATTTTCTGGGTGACGGCTGGGTGAACCTGGGGCTTGTCGGTTATTTCGAGGCCCGCGGCTGGCTGAAAGACGACTGGCGCGCGGCGCAGACCGGCCACCAGCTGGCTGAAGGCCTGCTGGTGACAGGTTTCACCACGCAGTTGCTGAAGCGCGCCACCGGCCGCGAAACGCCGCGCGGGGCCACGGCGCCGCGCGGAGTATGGCGCATGTTCCCCTCTTTCGCGGAGTTCCAGGCGCGCCGTACCCGCTATGACGCCTTCCCTTCGGGGCACCTGGCTACCGGCATGATGACGGTTACGGTGATAGCCGAGAACTACCCGGAGAAAAAATATGTCCGGCCGCTGGGCTACACGCTGCTGGGCGCGCTCAGTTTCCAGATGGTGAATAACGGCGTGCACTGGGCCAGCGACTACCCGCTGGGCCTGGCCGTCGGCTACGCGATAGGCAAGGCCATAGCGGCCGGCGGGCGCACGGCGGCAAAGCGTACAGGGCCGGCCGGACCCTCGGCCGTTAAATTTGCGCCTTACCTGGGGCGGGAAGGCGAGCCTGGCGCCATGCTGGCCTTTAAGTTTTAGCCGTCCTGGCTTGTGTCTGCCGGATATGCGGGATAAGGATCTGCTTATGAAAAAGTTTACGACGCACTCCGTTGTATGTGCCGGGGCCCTGCTGGCGGCCTGTTGTTTATTCGCGGCCGGGTGCCGCCACCTGGCCCGCTATAATCTACTGAACCCGCAGATCAATTTTTACCGGAAGGCACGGCTGCTCCCGGCCAGGAAAGATATCACGGACCTGCTGCAAAAACAAAAGGACGAGGGCCGGGCGGACCATATCTCCGTATATTTCCAGGCGCTGGATACCGGGTATTCTGTGGGGATAGAAGAGCAGGAAGGTTTTATCCCGGCCAGCCTGATGAAGCTGTACCTTGCGATGAGTATCCTTAGAACGGCCGAGAAAGAGCCTGGCAGCCTTGAGGTGAAGGTCGTTTACAATAATTTAGAGGGAGAAGCTCCCGCGGGGTCCCTGCCCATGCAGGAGATACCGGCGGCGGAAAAACTGCGGATAGGCGAGACATACACCATAGACAGGCTCCTTACCCAGATGCTGGTCTTCTCCGATAATAACGCCACCTATAACCTGAGGGCCAGGTATTCGAAAGCGGCGCTGGAGCGGACGTACAGGGTTTTCGGCCTGAGGGTTCCGGAATCCGGGGAATTCCATATTACCGTTAAGCAGTACATGATGATCTTTCTGTCCTTGTATAATTCCACCTACCTCACCCCGGAGATGTCTCAAAAAATACTGGGACATCTTTTGCGGACGCGTTTCAGGGCCGGGCTGGCGGCCGGTCTCCCGCCGGGAGTGCGGCTCGCTAATAAATTCGGCGAACGGAAAATAATATGGCCGTCCGGAACTACCATGCAGCTGCACGACTGCGGCGTTATTTACCACGGCAAGTCGCCTTACATACTGGGCGTCATGACGCGCGGCCGAGACCCGGAAAAACTGGCCGGGGTAATAAGCGAGATCTCGGCCCTCGTCTATAAAGAGGTCAGCCGCCAGCCGTGAGGTAAGTGCCGGCGCTGAGCAAAACCGCGGAATGAAATTTTGTAGACTATTTACGGAAATTGCGGGGATCTGGAAGCGAGACATGGCGCACAACGAAAAACGGTCGAATTTTAAATGCGAGCGGTTCACCATTGGCGACATCAACGGCTTCTTCGGTCTGCTGTTCGCGCTTTCCTTTTCCCGGAAAAGCAAAGAGGGCCACGCGCCGGAACATTATTGATGGATCAAGAAGAGGCCAGGCTGGTTGAAAAGGCGCGTTCTGGCGATACCGCCAGCTTCGAGGTGCTGGTAAAGAAATACCAGGAGAAGATTTACGGCCTGGCGCAGCATGTCTGCCTGGGTCTCAAGTCCGAAACGGACGACGTCTACCAGGATACGTTCATCTCGGCTTTCAAGAACATAGCTAAATTCAAGGGCAATTCCGGTTTCGGCACCTGGCTGTACCGCATAGCGGCCAATAACTGCTGGATGAAGTTCCGCAAGAAGAAGGCGGAAAAGCTGGTGAGCCTGGAAGACGTGCGCGACCTGGCGGATCTCACTCACGCCGACGAACTGGCCCGCAGGGAGCTTTCCGAAAGCGTGGCTAAAGCCCTGGCAAAACTTTCGGTGCCGTACCGCCTGGCTATCACGCTGGCCGACATACAGGGCCTGAGCATGGAAGAAGCCGCCAAAATACTAAAGATAACCATCCCTGCTTTTAAAACCCGTCTCTTCCGCGCCCGCGCCGCCCTTAAGCGGGATTTTTGACCGCTGCCGCCTCTAAAACAGCTTTCAGCATCTGTTCCTCTGGTTGCGCGCCCACAAGTTTAACGGTTTCATTCACCACTATCTGGGGTACGCCGGCAACTTCGTATTTATCCGAAAGTGCGGGGAACTCGGTGGCCTCAATCATCTCCGCGGTTATCCACGGCGAGACCAGGGCGAACCGGTGAGCCATTACCACTGCGGGCGGGCAGTACGGGCAGGTTGGGGTTACAAAGACCTTTATGTTCACCGGGGAAGTGATTGCGTTCAGCGCGACTATGGTTTCCGGTTTCAGTTCCTGCGCGGGCAGGGCGGAATTTTTCAGCGCCTCCAGCAGTGAAACGAATTCGTAGCCGGAGGGTATGCCCAGGAATTTCACCCGGGCCCCGTTAGGCCCTTCTATTACCGCGGCCGGAACTTCGGTGATGCCGTAGGCCGCGGCCTTTGCCGTGTCGGTCACCTTGTTGAAGGTTTCCAGTTTGAGCTTGCCTGACAGCCCGGCGAGTTCACCGTAGAATTCCTCGGCCGTGCCGCATGTCTGGCAGAGCAGGGCTTCTTTAAAGAAAATTATCCTGACTTCCGCGCCCAGCGAGTCCAGGCGTTTCTTGGCCTCCTGCGCTGTCTGCTCGTTCATGAATTTCATACTGCCTCCTTAGCCTTACCCTGTATATATTAGATGCGCGGGAGAAGTTAAAGTTTCATGCCGGCGCCGGCATGGCACCCGCCGGATATTTATATAATGGCTTTGCGGGAGGCTAAACCTTTCAGCCTTGTCAGGCGTCAGTAAAAGGGTGGAAACGTTAATTGAGATGATGGAAAAATTTAGTCCGGCCGGGGGGCCTGTTGAGAATCCGCAAGCCCGGTTCTCCCTGCTGATAGACGCCCATCAGAGGCAGGTTTACGGCCTGGCACTGCGCCTGACCGGCAACGCGGCGGCGGCCGACGACATAACGCAGGAAACCTTCATTTCCGCGTGGAAACATCTCAAAGGGTTCCGCGGCGAGAGTTCTTTGAAAACCTGGCTTTTCCGTATAGCCGCCAATAAGGTCCGCTCCTACTGGCGCTGGAAAAAACTCCGTTCCTGGGCTGGCTTGGGACACGGGGATACGGAAGAAGAAGCCCCGGCGCTCGAGGATATTCTTCCTGACCGGGCTGACGGGCGTCCCGAGCAGGCGGCGCTGGCGGCCGACATGCAGCGCAGGGTGCAGGCTGCCATAGATACGCTGCCGCCGCGCCAAAGAGAAGTTGCCGTGCTGCGGGCGCAGGAATTCGCTATGGCGGAAATAGCGCTTGCACTGGGGATGGCCGAAGGGACAGTTAAAGCCCACTGGTTCGAGGCCAGGAAGAAGCTTGAAGCCCTGCTGGGGGAATATTTATGAATAACGATGAAAAAGAGGAAAAATTGATCTCGCTGCTGGCTGCGCGCCGCAGCGAAGCTTTCTGGGCCGGGCAGAAGGCGGAAATAATAGGCGCGATAGGCGAAAAAACCGAATTGGCCCGCAGCCCCTGGCTGCTGATACCCGCCTCCGTTATGGCCGCCTTCCTGGTTTTTATGCTGGCCCGCGGTCCCGGGCAGCCGCGCGTGGAAGAGTTCCCGGTGGTAACAACGGCTTTCCTTGAGCACCTGGACCTGCTTGACGACATGGATGTGCTTGAGGCGCTGCGGGAGGAAGAATTATGAAAAAGAAGGCCCTGTCCTTCTGGCTGGGCGGATTTTTATGCGCCGCCGCCATGGCTGCAGCCGTGAACGCGCCGGCCGAGGTGCTGGATAATATGGATTTTTTCAGCGACTTTGAGCTGCTGGCCAATCTTGAGATACTTGAGGATGACCCGCAGGAAAACTATCTTGTGGCGGTCTCAACGGCTCCGGCCGTTTCCACCGCCGCTCCGGCTGCTTTTGCGCCAGCCGAACCAGTAAAAATATCCACTTCCACCGGGAGGTCTTATGAAAAGCCTTAGATTCCTGCCGTTAACTTTGCTCCTTATGGCCTTTGGCGCGCAAGCCGCCAGAGCGGCCGAAGACGCTCCTTTGGCCAGGCAGGCGGCCTGGGATAAACTGCCGGAGGCTGAAAAAACCAGGGTGCTGGCTAATTATGAGAAGTGGAAAGGGATGGACGCGGACAAGAGAGCGGAGATCAAGGGGAATTTCGCCCGCTTCCGCTCCCTGACCAAAGAGCGCCAGGCGGAGCTGCGCGGGCGTTGGAGCCGTTTTGAGGCCATGCCCGCAAACGGCCGGGAAAAACTGCTGAAAAAATTCAAGAAGTGGCAGAAGCTTTCCAGGGAACGCCGTGAAGAACTGCGCAGGGAATACCGGCAGGAGCGAAAAAACGAGAGGCGGTCCGGCGGGACCGGGCGCGGGGGGCGGCGAGGCAACTAAACCTTTTGGACGGCAGGGGCGTCAGCATATCAGGCGGTGACGGGACCGCAAAAACATGGAGGCCATATGAAAAACAATAACTTGCGGTTCGCGATACTCCTGCTGGCGGCTGCGCTTATGCTGCCTGCGGGGTTAAAAGCACAGGACGCTGTTAAAGACCAGGATAAATTGCAGACTCAGGATCAGCTGCAGACCGGGGATAAACTGCAGACGCAGGACAAGCTGCAGGCCCAGGACAAGCTGCAGCTCAAAGAGCAGCTCCGCCTTAAAACCGGTAAAGATGAGGCGAAAGCCGCCGATGGCGACAAGCAAGAGATAAAAGAGCAAACCCGGACGCGCGAAATGGCCGGGGCTGAAAACGCTAAAGGCGATATTGCGCGGGAAACCTCCCGGAATGCCGGCGATGAAGCGGCAATAAAGAACCAGGAGAAGCCCGGCAGCGGTGATGAAAAAGCGCTGAAGAAGCAGGAGCGCAAGCAGGAAAGGAAAAAGTTGAGGACAAAAGAACATTCTTCCGGCAACCGGGGAGTCCGTTCTGAAAACCGCGGCCAGAACCGCGGCGCAGGAAAGCGTAAGTAGCGTGGCAAGGGTCTGCCGCCGCCCGCTTTTCGCGGGCGGCGGTCTATAAAGGGATTAATATGAAACAACGGGTATATTCCGCTGTGTTTTTTTTGTTTTTGGCCGGCGGCGCGCAGGCGTATACTGATACGGGGGGGCGTTACACCGCCGGCCCTAACGGCTATGCCGGGTTGAACTTTTTCTCCGAATGGGGTGACGACGCGTATTACCTGCGCCCTTCCGTGAATACTTATTCAAGCGACTTGATCGACAGGTATTCCACTTATTCCCTGGGTGGGGGGCTGGAGCGCGGGAATTGGAGCGCCGGAGCCGAGTTGTCCATAACCCCGGAAACGGGCGGATATAATAATACAGCCGTTTATGGGGATCTCTCTTATAAACTGCTGGGGGAACCTGACGGGGACGCTTCCCTGGAGGATATGACGTTTGGCCTGTTCGCGGGCCTTACCGCCCATGAGGATATCTATGCCGCGTCTACCTCTACTGTTTTGTCCGGTCCCGGCCGGAGGTCTTCTGTCTCCACCCTTACCGACGCTTTTAAGTTAAGCCAGACAGATTACGGGATAGCGGCCTCTGTTAAGGCCTATGGCCTGCGTGTCAGCGGGCGGTTCACAAAAACCGCATACGACAAAGACGTTACGGCCGAGGCCCGGCAGCTGCCGGTGGATATAGGCAGTATAGGTACCAGCGGTTTTCCCGATACGGCCGTCTCGGCCCGTCTGCGCGCGCCAGGCCTGCCGCTTGCCCCGGAGGCGGGCTACGCCAAAACCTCTTACTTGCTGGACCAGCCGGATTCCGAGTCTTTGACTTTCGGCCTGTCCGTTAAAGCGGGCCCTGCTGAGATCTCCGCGGGCTGGGAGGGGTTCAGTCCCGGAGGCGGCGCCGCGCGCAGCGACTACTATTCCCTGGGCCTTGCTTTTTCCTTTTAACCTGGTTTTGGGCGGGACCGCGCCGCGGCATGAAACTTTTCGTGCCGCGGCGCATCTTAATTCTGCGGACAACAAGTAAAATGAATCGGAATATCGCTTTCAACGCGCAAGCGTTGAAAGGAGGAGAAAAAATGAAAAAAATAGTAATAGTGCCGCTGCTGCTGGCGGCTGTAGCTGTTTCCTCTGTCTTCGCCGAGGGCGTACCGCTTATCGGGGACGACGCCCCGGCCTTCAAGGCCGTTACCACGCAGGGGCCGGTGGATTTCCCGGCCGACTACAAAGGAAAATGGGTAATACTGTTCAGCCACCCGGCCGACTTTACCCCGGTGTGCACCACCGAGTTCATGACCTTCGCCAGGATGGTGCCGGAGTTCAGGGCCCTGAATACCGAGGTTATAGGTCTGTCCATAGACAGCATCTACAGCCATGTGGCGTGGCTCAGGATGATAAAGGAGAAGATAGAGTACAAGGGTATGAAGAACGTGGAGGTCACCTTCCCCCTGATCGAGGATATAAAGATGGACGTGGCCCGGAAATACGGCATGGTGCAGCCCAACGCCTCTGGCACCCAGGCCGTGCGCGCGGTGTTCTTTATAGACCCTGCCGGCAAGATCAGGGCGCTGATCTACTACCCGCTTTCCGCGGGCCGCAACTTCGACGAGATAAAGCGCCTGATCATAGCCATGCAGACCGCCGATAAGTATAAGGTGGCCACCCCGGCCGACTGGCGCCCGGGTGAAGACGTGATCGTGCCTCCGCCCAACTCCTGCGGCTTGGCCAAAACGCGCGTGGACACGCAGAGAGAGACGGGAATAAACTGCTACGACTGGTTCATGTGCTTCAAGTCCCTTCCCAAGGAAGAGCCTAAGGCCGAAGGCAAGAGTAAATAGATACTGAGGCTGACAGGAAAGGCCCCGCGCAGGCGGGGCCTTCTTGTCTGTGGATTATTCAGCGCAGTAATCAGATGCCCGCTTCTTTTTTTATGGGCGGGTCTTCCGTATGTTGGCGGCGGTCATTCATAGCGCAGTATGTGCAGTGAGCCTTTCTTCCATTGGTTTCGAAGGTGGTGCCCGGAGACTATGGCGGGGATGGACTGCTCATCCCTTAATATAACAAAGAAAGACCTTTGGCCTTTGGCGCTGTCAATAAGTGATTGCGGTAAAACGCCCGGCCGCAGCGTAAGGCTTGTCTTGTAGCAGGCCAGGGCAGCCGGGTCGATGGCGGTAATCACAAGGCTTTTCCGGGGGCTTGAACTCTCTATAAATGCCAGCGCCTCTTCCCACCGCTGGTCAAGTATTTTTCTTCCCCCCGAGTAATATGCGTTAATTCCCGCTGAAGACGTTAAACAAAGGATAACCAGCGCCGCAGCCTGCTGCCTGGCCGTGAGCTTGCAAATTCCTTTGCCTGCAAGAAGCAGCAAAGGAATATGCACGAAGCCGATATACCTTGGCAAGCTGAAGATCCGGAACCAGAACTTGTCGATAAGATAATACGCCGCAAAGGGGAGGCAAAGCCAGGCCAGGAGGATGGTGTCCGCGGTTTTGATATTAACGCGAAATGGAAAAGACCCGTCTTTCTTAAGGCCTGCTATGGCGCCTGCCGCCATGAGCAGGTAAAGGACCGTGAGTGGCGCCGCTATCCATTTGCCGGGTGTGCCCCAAGGCGGGAAATTTAATATGCCGGAAATATGTTTTGCGGTTTGAAGCAGATAATTATCAGTGGGCGGCACCCATTGTATGCATTCCCAGGATAAAGATTGTCCCGCTACGATTCCAAGCCAGGGGAAATAGAGCAATAGTATCAGGAAATAAGCCCAAAACCATTTTTTCCAGGCGGGAGACGGTTTAAGCAGGAAAAGGGTGAGGAACTGGACGAGTGTGCAGATGATCACTGTGTAGGAGGTGTACCAGGAGGCTGTTGTAAGCAGGATATACGCGGTTAGGCCGGTTTTGCTGAAATTTTCCAGCAAGCGGTAAAACAGCAAAAAGGATGCCAGGCATAAGAGCCAGCTGAGCGAATACATCTTGGCCTCTTGCGCGTAATAGAGGCTGAAGGGAAAAATGGCCGCAAGCGCCGCGGCGTACAATCCGGAGCGCGGGCTGTAAAGTTTTTCGCCTAATTTGAAGATATAGAAGACTGACGCTGTGGAGAAGATGACCGACGGCAGACGAAGTGCGATCTCGCTGTCCCCGAAAAGCCCGACCCAGAGGTTGACCAGGAAGTAATACAGGGGGGGGTGCGTGGGCACGCGGATAAGGTTGTACATGGCTGAAACAAGCGGCATCTTGCTGCGGTACAGGGTGTATAGTTCGTCTTCCCAAAAGGGGATATCCCCCAGCTGGGACAGCCGCAGTAAAGCGGCGCAAAATATGATTATTGCCAGTATGGTCCTGTTTTTCATGTGTGCTTAGCCGCCGTTTTGCCTTCTTCCTGGCCCGGAAAAAACCCTAGCGTATTCATTTTATCACTTTAAGGCGTTGGTGCAGGCTTGTCCGGAGTGACACCAAAAGCCGTCCCGGCGTTCCGCCGCCGCAGCGCTAAAATAGTTAATATGTTAAAATCTGTTCAAGGGCGAAAAATATCATCGGGTCTGTACGGGGAATACACTATGCCGCAGTGGCTGACAACAGACGATTTGTGGGTTATTTTCGGGCTTCTCTCCCAAACCTTGTTCTTCCTCAGGTTCCTGGTCCAATGGTTGGTTTCGGAAAAGAAAAAACAGAGCGTGATTCCCTTGAGCTTTTGGTATTTCAGCCTGGCGGGGGGTGTGTGCCTGCTGATATACGCTCTGCATAAGAAGGACCCGGTGTTCATTGTGGGCCAGTCTGTGGGGATAGTTATTTATATCCGGAATCTTGCCCTTATAACAAGTTCAAGGCCGGGCTGAGCTCTCCTGGCGTATCGCATTATGAAATATTCGGTGATTATTCCTGTCCGCAACGAAGAAAATTCGGTTGTGCCGGTGTATCTGGCGGTCAGCGAAGTGATGGGCCGGTTGCCCGGGACGCATGAAATTATTTTTATAGATGACGCTTCGACCGATTGCGGGGTGCTGCGCCTGAAAGCCGTGCAGGGCAAAAGTCTTGTGCTTATAGAACTTGCGGAGCATGCGGGACAGGCCGCCGCGCTGCAGGCCGGATTCGACCACGCGGCCGGGGAGATTTATATCACTCTCGACGGGGACGGGCAAAATGACCCGCGGGATATTCCGGCGCTGCTTGCCAGGCTGGCCGAAGGTTTTGACCTTGTCTGCGGCTGGCGGTCGCCGCGGCGCGACCCCGCGCTGAAACGCATTGCCTCCAGGGCGGCGTACATGGTGCGCAGCCTTACCGCCGGCACCGGGATACACGATGTCGGCTGTTCTTTGCGCGTCTTCAGGAAGAAGAGCACTGAGGGCATCTGTCTTTGGGGCGGGCTGCACAGGTTTTTTGATGTTATTATGGCAAAGCGGGGCTGCAGGATAGGGGAAGTCCGGGTCACGCATCATCCGCGCAAGAACGGCGTTTCCAAATACGGCATATGGGACAGGCTGAAAGAAGGCGCAGGCGATCTTCT
>Ga0156425_1149_pt2 | contig 21782 bp, 21 predicted proteins | sample RifOxyA2_FD_108068 | JGI IMG/M metagenome (GOLD analysis project Ga0156425, IMG submission 108068) | Elusimicrobia bacterium RIFOXYA2_FULL_58_8
CCTCCGGTTTCGCGTCGCCGCCGGCATGTCCGCGCACAAGCCAGCGCATCGCCAGCACATAGGTAAGGACCCCGAAAACGACTATTATCATCGCCCCGGAAAACACGACCTGCCCGGCTTGCGATGTGAACCGGTATACAGCCATATCAGCCGAATTCATTATTTCATAAACCCACCAGCTGGACCCCGGAACGTTAGAAACGGAAATAAGGCTGGAACCCTTCCTTAAAAAAACCTCGCGCGCCAGGTTCTGGACCTCTCTTTCCTGCGCCGCGGCGATCAAGCTGACCAGCTCCGGCGGGGCAGGGATCCCCGGCTTTATGGTCGACTTGTTCATGGAGTCGGCTATTATCTGGCCACCCCCGTCAAGCAGGCCGAAATTACCCATTGAGTTCTTACCCATCAGGCGCACTATTTCGCCGAGATAAGCGAGGCTCAGGCGGCCGGCAAGGTAGAATTCGGGCTTGACCCCGGAATTTGTCACCGGCTGCACCAGAATAAGGGCCGGCGGCGTATAATCCCCGTATTCGACGGCCCCTACCGAAGCGGCGGCCTTTTTCGCTTCGGTAAAAACAGGAGTTTTAGCGTAATCCGCAACAGCTTTGCCGTCTTTACCAGCCGAGACCCTGCAGACCTCGCGGCCAGACGCGCTCACCAGCGCGAGTTCTGAATAGATGAACGGGGTTTCTTTGACCCTCAGCGCCATCGTGGTTTTCCTGAACGCCGCACCGGAGTCCAGAAACTTCCTGTCCCCTGTCATCCTGGAAAGATTATAGTTCGCGTTAAGTTCGTTAGCGACTATCCTGGCACCGGCAATAGTACGCATCTCAAAATAACGCAGCATGTCTTTTTTCCGCAGGGCATCGCTCCCGGAAATAAAGTGCCAGCTTAATATCAAGAACGGCAGCAGGAAAAGCCCCGCCACGGTCACCATAAATTTATATTTGCCTTGCATAATTTTCCCCTTCGCAACCCTGCGGCAGCTATTCCTTAATGCTCTTATTCGCCAACAATGCGGACTTTTCATTAACCCAATCGGACATCCGCCTGTTTGCCCAGATGAGAACTTCCTGCAGCCCCATCCCGGCCAGGGCGCACAAGGCCCAGAAGGCACACAGGTAGTACCGCAGCGCGATTCCGCCGGTTGAGGGAATTTCAGGTATGGGGGCAAGCGCGAGCACCGGCAGAAAAGCCGCAAGAAAAAAAACGGGCAGGGCATATTTTTTCAGGGCAAAAGCCGCGTAAAAACCCAGGAAAACCAGCACCATGAGGGACTTATAATACACCACTTTAGGGAGTTCATAGAACAAACTGCGGCCCAGGCCGGCAACAACACCGCGCAGCGCTCCGGCCGCGCCGTCGCGAAAAATAAAACCGGGGACCGACAGTGGTCCGGTCTCCGCCGGCCCGGCATAACCGCTCCCGTCTTTGGATAGATTCGCCCAGCGGCGCAGCCCCAGTTCCTGCGCGTAAAGGGCGTTTTTATATTGTACACGCTGGTAGACCAGATACGGGCATACCAGAACAGCCGCCAGAAAAAAAGACACCCCGGCCGCCTTGTAGTTGAAGTTTCGAAAATCCAGCGCGGCGAACAGCGTGACAACCAGGATAATTATCCAGAACGAATCCAGGCGGCTTAGGCAGGCGAGAGCCCCATACAGCCCTGCCCAGGCCGCGCGTCGCAGCGTAACCCTGGAAGGATCGTAATAGTGCCAGAACAGCAGCAGAAAAAAAATGGCATAGAGATGACTATCCCCCAACATGGCGTAATAACCCATGTACGGAGTGGCCGCCAGGAAAAAAGCCGCCAGCATGCCGGCAACCGCGCCGCAGCGACGGCGAAGAATAACGATGGTCACAATGGCCACCGCGGCAAACACCGCCAATCCCTCCGCCCTTACCGCCACCTCGGGATTCGCGCCAGCCGCAAGGGCGGCTTTCAGCAGAAAAACCGGCAGCGGCTCACAGACACCGGAATCATAGAATAATTTTGAGTTAGCGGCCATCACCGAGCGTGAAGCGGCCTCGCGCAGCGGCACCTGTCCGAAAACACGCCAGGACAGCGTCAGGCTGTAGAACAGCGCTATCAACGTGAGCCCGAGCAGCAGCCCGTTGGTGAACTTTGGGAACGCCCTTTGGAAGACTGTTATACTTTTTTCCACCATTGTCCGCACTCCCCTAATATAATACAGTATATAAAAGAACGGCCGCGCCGTTAAACAAGATGACCCGTGAAATAACGCTTGAATTCAAAAAAATAGTAGGCGAGGGCAAAACACTGGGCCGCTCGGACGGCAAGGTCGTGTTCTGCTACGGCGTTCTGCCCGGGGAAACGGCCCGCGTCCGCACGGTAGTGGAAAAACGCAATTTTATAGAGGCGGAACTGCTGGAAGTACTGACCCCCTCTCCCCGGCGCGTCGCGCCCAGGGAGGACCATTACCTGAGCTGTTCCCCCTGGCAGGTAATGGATTACGCTTTCCAGTGTGAAACCAAAAAAAGCCTGATAGAAGACCTGTTGTACCAGACCACCAAGGAAACGATCCGGCTGGACAAGTTTTACAGCGCGGCCGGAATGTTCGGCTACCGCACGAAGATCGAGTACAGCTTCACCGGCGCTCCGGGGAGCCTGTCCTTCGCTTTTCATAAGCGCGGGAATTTCCGGGAGATGTACCTGCTGCCGGGCGGCTGCGCGCTGATAAGCCCGGAGGCTAACGCCGCGGCCCTGGATATCCTGGCCGCCATCAATGCCCTGAACCTTTCCACCGCGGACGTCAAGACGCTGATAATAAGGGAAGCAAAGAAGCCTGGCAGCCGCATAGCGGCGCTTTACCTTAAAAGGCAGGATATCACCCTGCCCGAGATGAAACTCCCCGGTCTGAACGGATTTATAGCGGCGTATTCCAACCCGCTCAGCCCGATGAGCCAGGTTGACGCCATACTCAGCGCCTGGGGCGACGATTTTGTCACGGAAGAATTACTGGGCGGGAAGTTTTCCTACGGGTTCGACTGCTTCTTCCAGAACAACATGGAACTTTTTGAGGAGGCGCTTAAAGAAATACGCGCGGCCGCCTTTAAATGCGGCAAGCTGGTGGATTTGTATTCCGGGGTAGGGGTGATAGGGCTTACGCTGCGCGACATGGCGGACAAGATTTACGCCGTAGAATCCTCCCCCAGTTCGGCCAAATACGCCGCCCTCAATACGGCGGCCAACGCGGCAGCCAACTTTGAAATGACCTGCGCGTTCTCGGAAAAAACCGCCGACGGATTGTTCGAGGGCACGGAGATACTTGTACTGGACCCGCCGCGCGCGGGCCTGCACAACAAGGTAATAAAACGGATAATGGAAATCCTGCCTAAGCGGATTATTTACCTGTCCTGCAACCCGATAACCCAAGGCCGGGACGCTGCGTTTTTCCTTGAAAAATATAAAATAATCCGGGCGGCCGGTTTCGATTTTTACCCCAACACGCCCCACGCGGAAACCCTGCTGGTTTTCGAAAAAGAATAGTTCCCAGTCTGCGCGGCCGGGGAGCACCCCTGCGACCCCGTTGCGGAAAGGGGGCCCCGCCATAATTTCCCAAAGGCGGGGGGAAACCACGCAAGGGTTGCCTCTGCCCGGGGGCGCAGGGGTGCTCCCCGGCCGCACAGACATACGCCTCCAGGATTCCAGTTAACTTCAACCGCAGCTAGTTTTTTTTCTTCAGGTGCCAGAGGAATTCAAGGTTGCCTTTGGCGCCTTTTATAGGGGAATCTATCAGGCCTTTTTCGTGTATACAGGGCAGAGTTGCTTTCAGGAAGCGGCGCATATTTTCAGCGGCTTGAAGCCGTAACTCTTCAGTTTTAACTATACCGCGCCTTAAATCCGCCGGCGACAGCTCAAACTGGGGCTTTATCAGGGCGATAACCTCCCCCCCCGGTGCCATAACGCCGACAACCGGGCCGAGGATCAGCTTAAGGGAAATAAAAGAAACGTCTATGGCGCAAAGTTCCGGCTTTTCCCGGAAAAGATCCGGCATAAGATCGCGGGCATTGGTCTGCGGGATAAAAACCACGCGCGCGTCGTTCTTTATTTTTTCGTGTATCTGGCCTTCACCCACATCCACCGCGTAAACTTTTGCCGCCCCGGCCTGCAGGAAACAGTCCGTGAAACCGCCGGTGGCCACACCGACATCCAGACAAACCCTGCCCTTGACGCTTATCTTGAAACTATCCACCGCCCCCTTCAGCTTCAGCCCGCCGCGTGAAACATAGGGGCAATCATTTTTAGCAAGTTCTATTACGTCGCCCGCCCGCACGGCACGGCCCGCTTTGTCGGCCGGGCGCCCGTTCACGATAACCAGCCCGGCCATGATAGCGCGCAGGGCTTTTTCGCGGCTTTCAAAAAGCCCCTGCTCCACGCAAGCCACATCCAGGCGTTTATTAAGCATTTACGAGGCTGCTATTTTTCACTGACTTCGTCGTCGAAAGCTTCCAGCTTAAGCTTTCCTTCGGCGTCCTTGCGTAAAACTTCTATTTTACGCTTAACCTCTTCCAGTTTGACCGAAAGTTCTTTTGAGATCGTTACGCCTTCTTCGAACAGTGAAAGGGATTCCTCTATGGGAGTATTTTCGTCCTCGAGTTTGCCTACTATCTCCTCCAGCTTCCCTAGCTTTTCCTCGAAACCGCCCGCGTTGGCTTTTTTCACCATAAAGTCTCCTGTTCCGGCCCTTTTCCGCCCTTAACTTCCGGCTTCTGTTTTCCCCTATCCGCCAGGCCGCCCGCGCCGCCGGCTCCCAGCACCTCGGCCTCGGCTTTCCCCTGCGCGAACTGCAGCAAAAGCCTGTCGCCCGCAGCCAGAACGGCGGCCGTTTTGACCGCTTTGCCGCGCGCGTCCTTTACTATGGCGTAGCCTTTCCTGAGCGGGAAAAGCGGACTGAGCGCCTTCAGTTTTTCCCCCTGCAGATTAAGTTTCTCTCCGGCGCGGCGCAGCTTATCGGCAGAGGCGAAAAACAGGCCTTCCAGCGCGTCATCAAGCCGGCGCACCGGCCGCTCCAGCAATACCAGCGGGTTAAGCATGGCCCTGCTTGAGATCAACCGATGTAACTTGCCCTGCAGGTTCTCATAATAAATGCGCAGGCTCTGCAGCAGGCGCCGCTCAAGCCCGGCGATATTCGCCGCCAGCTCCACCTTGCTTTTCACCACCAGCTCTGCGGCGGCCGAAGGGGTGGGAGCACGCAGGTCCGCCACAAAGTCGGCTATCGTAAAGTCAGTTTCATGCCCCACACAGGAGATCACCGGTATGCCGGAACCGGCTATGGCCCGAGCCACTATCTCTTCGTTGAAGGCCCAGAGGTCCTCCATAGCCCCCCCGCCGCGCCCCACCAGCATGACGTCTATTTCCGGGAAATTCTCGTTGAGATCTTTTATCGCCTGGGCTATCTCTTCTTTGGAACCCTGCCCCTGAACCTTAACTGGGGCCACTATGATGTGCATGTTAGCGTAACGCCGCTTTAGTATGGAAAGAATATCCCTTATGGCTGCGCCGGTGGGCGAGGTTACCACCGCTATTTTCTGCGGCAGGGCCGGGATGGGGCGCTTGCGGGCCTGGTCAAAAAGCCCTTCCGCCTGCAGTTTCTTTTTCATCTGCTCGAAGGCCAGCTGCAGGGGGCCGACGCCGGCCGGCACCACCTCTTTTGCCATCAACTGGTACTTGCTCTGCTTGTCGTAGGTAGTTATATTGCCGCGCACCCGCACCAGCAGACCGTTGGCCAGGTCGAACTTGAGATTGGCGGCGTGGCCGCGGAACAGCACACCCGAAATATTGGAATTCGCGTCTTTGAGCTCGAAATAAGAATGCCCCAGCGACGAGATCTTAAGTCCCGAGATTTCCCCCTCCACCCAGAGTTCGCGGAAGGAGGACTCCAGCAGGTATTTTATGCCCTGACTGAGTTCGCTGACGGAATAGATCCGGGGCTCCGTCATACCCCACCCCGCAGCCGCTTCAGGCGCTTATTTATCTCTATCTCAAAACCCTGCTCGGAGGGCCGGTAGAAAATCTTCGGAGCGGGCATGTATTCCTGCTTCACATAATGGCCTTCGAAATCATGGGGGTACTTGTAGCCCCGGCCGTGGCCCAGGGCCTTCCCGTCCTTGGAGGCATCGCGCAGGTGGTTTGGCACCGCGCGCTCCACACCGCCGTTAACCTCGGCCTGCGCTTCGTTCACGGCCAGATAGGAAGCGTTGGATTTTGGCGAGCAGGCCACGTAGATGGCGGCCTGGGCTAAAATTATCCTGGCTTCCGGCATGCCCAGCACCTCGGCGGATCTAAAGGCGCTCTCCGCCATCATCAGCGCCATGGGGTTAGCGTTGCCTACGTCCTCGGAGGCGCAGATAAGGATGCGCCGCGCCACGAAGCGGGGATCTTCGCCCGCCTCCAGCATCTTGGCCAGCCAGTAGACGGCGGCGTCGGGGTCGGAACCGCGCATGCTTTTTATGAACGCGGAAATATGGTCATAATGCTCGTCGGAACTTCGGTCGTAGCGCAGACTGCGGCGCTGTATGGACTCGCGGGCCACCGCCTCATCTATCAGGCGCTTGCCGCCGGCCCCGGGACAGGTGGTAATCACTGCCAGTTCCAGGGCGTTCAAAAGGCGGCGCGCGTCCCCGGAGGAATTTTCCACCAGGTAGCGTTTGGCTCCTGGCGTTACCTCGGGCTTCAAGGATTTCAGGCCGGCCTCGGCCGTAAGGGCCCGGTCAAAAATAGTGGAAAGATGCTCCATGGAAAGCTGCTTGAACTCCACCACTATGAACCGCGACAGCAGCGCCTGGTTGATGTAAAAGAACGGGTTTTCCGTGGTCATGCCGATAAGGATTATCTCGCCCTTTTCCACGGACGGCAGCAGCACGTCCTGCTGGGTGCGGTTGAAATGGTGTATTTCGTCGAGGACCAGCAGCACGCGCTGGTTCTGGGCCAGGCCGCTGCCCAGACCGCGGGAGAACTCTATTATTTTCTTAAGGTCGGCCACCCCGGCCATTACGGCGTTCAGGTCGAAGGTTTTGGCGTTGGCGCGCGAGGCGATATAGCGGGCAAGGGCCGTCTTGCCGGCACCGGGCGGGCCGAAGAAAACGGCGGATTTAAGATTGTCCGATTCTATGGCTCGGCGCAGCAGTTTGCCCGGACCCAGTATATGCTCCTGGCCGGAGAAATCGGCCAGATCTTTGGGCGCGAGCCTGGCCGCCAGCGGGGCATAGGCCGGCCCGCCCTCGGCTTCGGAGACGGCCGGTTTTTCTTCAAAAAGAGAGTCTGGCATACAAGGTTACCGAACTGACTGTAACATTTACCCCGGGGGCGGGAAAGCTTGCCGTTAAACCGGTTACTTATTCCCCACGGTTTTTTCAAGCTGCGCTATCATATCTTCGACTTTTTTGGAATCGGCGGCATGGTTGGTTTCGGATTGCTGCCTGAGGTTATAAAGTTCCACCGCGAATTCATAAGCCGCCACAATGGCTATCTTGGAGGAGTCCACTATATCGAGTTTCTCCTCCACCTTGTCCATTTTAGCCTCCACCTGGCCCACTATCGTGCTCAGTTCTATGGGGGAAAGACCGTCCACGGCCGGAAATCGTATGGGGCGGTTGCGTACCTTTGCCTCAAAATCGTTATTCTTCATCATGTTCACCGAACAAACCCGGCTGCAGGTCGTTTATCTTCTCTATCTTCGCGCAGATGCGTTCAAGGCGGCGGCGCACCTTATCTTTAAACCCGGCAAGTTCGCGGACCGCGGCCGTATTGGCGCCTGCTTTGCCGCGGGCGGCGCCCAAGAGCCGCACCTGCCCCTGCAGCAACTCGTTTTCCTCCTGCAGGCGCTGGACCATAGCGGCGGCACCGCTGACCAGTTCCTCAAGGCGTTTAATACGGTTATGCATACTTTTTTATTGACCGGCGGCCACAGGCAATTATAGTAAAAAACCCAGTTCAAGACGCCTCGCCGCATGGCTCACAACCGCAATTATTCTTTGCAGCCGAAAGATTCCAGCATGCCGTTGCCTATGCCCCCCCCCCCCGCATGCGGTCCGGTCACGGCAGAACCTTTTTATTTTTAAGGTAAAGAATCTTCGCCCCTATAAACGTGTTTTCATACAGCCGGCGCGCGGTATAGGCCGTCAGCCCGGCGCAGACGTGGGGAAACGCTTCATGCAGCTCTTTTTTTGGCGGCGGCCCGTGAAAAACAAGCGGGCTGTCCGTGAAAATTACGAACTCGCCCAGACCGCCGCTCCGCGGATCTTTGCCGGCCTGGGGCGGCTCCCAGTAAATCTTGCCGTTCACCTCTTCCACACTGCCCCTTTGGGGATGGGCGAAACGTTCTTTCGAAATTATCCTGGCCGAAGCCGGCATCGCCTGCTTACCGATGCCGAAAACCCGCAGCGGGGAATACTGGAAAGTATAATCCTTAAGCGAATGATCGCCGCGCATCAGGCTTATTTTGCCGGCCTCCTCTTTTATCTCCACGTACGCGGTAATTATTTCAAGCTGTTTCTCCAGCAGGCGTTTTTCTTCCTGGAGGGCGGCACCGGCCTCATAAACGGTTTTCTTAAACCTGGCCCGGTCCCTGAGCGCCTTTTTATAGCTGCCCGCGTCATTCTGTTTCAGTTCCCTGAGCACGCGCAGCTCTTCCAGGGAAAGCGCAGAAGCCCCGACCCCCGCCTCCAGGCGCGCGGCGTCAGCGTTGACACTTTTAAATTTGCCTGCCATTACAGAACCGGCCAGCCACAGCAAGGCCAGCAAAACGGCGCCAAAGGGCGCAAGCAGGGCCGGCGGGATTTCTTTTTTCAGCGCTTCTATAACTGGCATCAGTAAATATACACCTTGGTCCCCACCGGGGCGGATTTGTAAAGATTTTCCAGCGGCTGGGCCCCGAGCCTTATGCACCCGTGGGACACAGGCATCCCCAGGGCCGCCTCGTTCTTTGTGCCATGTATCAGGTAGCCATCCCCTATGTTAAGCGCGTAGGCCCCGAGTTCCCCCTCAACTTTCCGCGAAGGGTCCAGGGGAGGCGGGACCGGCTCCTTATTTTCAACATAGGCCCAATCGGGCTTGATCCAGGCCGGGCTGTCTATTTTAGTGACCACCTTGAATTCCCCGCGCGGAGTGGTAAATTGCCAGGTGCGGCCGGTCTTCCTGTCCTTTATAACTCCACCGCGCCCTACCGAGCAGTCGGCTTCCCACAGCAGGCGCAGCCCTTTTTTAAAATACAGTTTATTCGCCCTGGTATCCACGGCAATGTGCAGCCTGCCGCCCAGCCGGCGCCCGGCCTCCAGCCGAAGGGCGTCGACCTCTTCCGCTATAGCTTTTTGCGTGCGCAAATAGCCCTTGTTCTCGGGATACAGCTCGGTAAGAGCTCCGAAGAAAGCCGCGTCTTCCGCGGCGGCGCGGATATCGCCGGCGATAGCCCTCGACTCCGCGGAATTATTCACCAATGCCGCCGAAGCGGTCTGCAAACGGGCAGAGGCCAGGTAAAGACCGCTGCCATAACCCCCTAACCTGACAACAACTAAAGCCAGGAGCAGGCCCCACCACAGTGTTGAAGTTTTTTTCAGCGGCTCGTTCATTAAACGGAGAGGAACTGCGCACCTTGGCGCAGGTCAGGGAATTTTCAAAAGCTTTTTGACCGCCCCAAGAAGGAGCTCCGGCGTAAGCGGCTTCTTGAGAATCGTAACGTTCAGATTCTTTTCCAGGTCGGCCACGGATTCCGGCGACCCGGTGGAAAATATTATAGGAGCAGGGGCCGCCAGCTGTATTCTCAGGCGCTCAAAAACCTTCCTGCCCCCGCCGGCTGGCATATCTACGTCAAGAATGACAAGAGCGGGATGGAATTCCTGGAATTTAGTTATCGCCCCCATAGCGTCTTCCGCGGTCTGAACCTCGAACCCGGCCTTGGAGAGAATCTCCCCGTACAGTTCCAGAACGCTGAGGTCATCATCGACCACAAGTATTTTAAACACGGCGGCCCGGGGCTGCCCCGGAGGGGGCGGAGGCAGCGGGTTCATGGCCTGGCCGAAAAATTTGGGCAGAAGTCTTTTAACCTCTGCCATCAGCAGTTCCGGGTTAGTGGGTTTTGTGGCTATGGCCACATTGTGGATATTCGCCAGGCTTGGCAGCTGCTCGGGCTTACCGGTGGAAAAAATAATGGGGACGGGGTCCGCCAGGCGGTTTCTTAAAGTATCAAAGACCTGCATCCCGCCGCCCGCCGGAATATTCAAGTCAAGTATAATCAGGTCCGATTTGAACTGCTGGTGTTTGGTTATAGCGGAAAAAGCGTCCTCGGCGGTCTGAACCTCGAAGCCGGCTTCGCCGAAGAACTCCCGGTAAAAGTCCAGTATGGCAGGATTATCTTCCACCGCCAGAATTTTAACCATCGCCGTTCTCTCCCCCGGATACGCGCCGCCGCGGACACACTGAATAATACAATACTTTAACCGAATTCCGGCCCCAAAAACGCCTCAGGGCGCGAAGGCGCCGCTGGATTTATGAACTTTAACCCCGGCCCCGGCAGGTGCCCCGCCCGACAGATATTCCAGGCCGCCACGGCTCTCTTTTACGCCAGGCAGCGGGACATCCCATATCCCCAGCGAAAGGATATCCCGGACAAATTCCCTGCGGCCGTCTTTACCGGCTTTCTCCCATTGGGGTGAAAGGTTCTCCAATGAGCCGCGCAGGAGCATATCGCGCAGGTTATCCTCCAGATTCAACTTAAAATCATCTAACAGCGGGGTTACCGACAGCCTGAACCGCTTACGGGAGGCGGGCGCGGCGCGGCTAACCACTCCGCCGCCGGCAGGCGCCGCGGGCCCCGCTGCAGCGTGGACGCGGGCCGGCTTCTCGTCCGCCAGAATCACCCTCCAGGGGTTAGTTTTAAACCCGTAATAATTGAGCCTGGTGTTTTTAGTTATGTCCCAGGATGAAATTGACTTAACCCCGGAAGACAGGAGCTTCAGTCCGGGCCGGAAAGATGTCATGTCGGAAAAATCCCACTTCACGGAATAATCCAGCCCCAGACGCGAGTAGTCGGCAGTCTTGGAAAGGTTAAGCATCAGGTTACTCTGCGCAGGGACGTAACCAGGCACAGCCGGGACAGTGGAGTCAACGACGTCCCCCTGCTTATACTGGCCTTGCGCGGCGGCACCCCGGCCGCAGAACACAACAAAGCCTGCAACAAAAAAAACCCGCAAGAACCGCGGGCCAAGGTTACCGGCAGGGAAACAGGCCTGCGGATGTGCGCCGTAAAAAACCCGGCGCACAAACCGCATGCCCAGGTTAAAACCCTTCTTTGGTATAACGTTCAAGCAGCTCCCGGGCCAGGCGGCCTTCCGGACTGAGCTTAAGCGCCTCGTCTAACGCGGCTTTAAACTCCGTCTCAAGCCTGGCCGTTTTCTTGAATTTTTTCCCCTTCATGGCCCGGATGGCGGAAATAACCGCCGCCTTAAGCGCGTAAGTGTCACCCATAAACTTGTCGCGCGGCATAAAAGGAATATTGCTCCCGTTTGAAACCGCTTCCTTTATTACGGCATTACTGCCGCCGTACGCCTTGCCCAGCAGCTGATCGGCGGACTTTTCCCCTACCGCGGCAAGGCTGGCCCCTTCCTGGAAATCGACTTCCGCCATCTGGCGCCGGGCCTCTATCATGTCCGGATAATAAGATAAAGCGCCCTGGTAGAAAGCCCGGGCCTTGGAATATTCCCTGCCGACCAGCGCCGCATTGCCCTGCACGGTCATGGCCACGGCTTTTTTAAAGACAGGGTCGGCTTCCGCTTTCGCGTTAAAATCCGCCGCCCGGGAGATCTCCTCTTTGTCCTTCAAGGCATCGGAACAGGCCACTTCGGCCGCGGAAACCAGTTCCTGTGGGGGAAAGTTTTTCAGGGCCACATCGACGGTCGCCATTTTCTCAAGTTCGCTTTTAATCTCCGCCACCTTGGCGGCGGCTGAAGAGTAGATGGCCGCTTTCTCGAAAAAAACCTCAGGGGACTTGTTTAAATTCAGATACGCCTCGGACTCCAGCCAGGGCACCGCGGAGGCGGTGGCGGTAAGCTGCACCAGCAGTGCACAGTAGCGTTTTTTCAGGTCTTTATCGGCGGCAAGTTTTCCGGCGGCTATCGCTTCGCCAGCCAGGCCATTAAGGTCCCCGCGGGCGGCCATAAAATCAACAAGCGCTTCGCGCGCGGCCCAGTAAAACGGGTTGTGCGCCACCATCTTCCTCAAAATAGCCGATTGCAATTCCTGGCCCCTGGCAAAACCGCTCTTTTCGCTGGCAGCGGCCAGTTCCTCCAGCGCGATTACGGTCAAGGGGGAATCAGGCGCGTAGCCGGAGGCTTTTTCCACGTTCACGAACGCCTGCTCCAGGTCCGCGGCTGCGGGATTTTCCAGCTGGGCCGCGGCGCGGGCTTTGGATAAATAATAACCGGCGGCTTTTTGCTTGATAAGGCCGCAACCTGAAAGCAGAAGGAGACAACAGACAGTGGTGAACAGGATGAATTTTTTCATTTTTTAAATTTTTCGGTCTTTATAATCTTCCCGTAGAAGAGAGTGTGCATATCGCCGTCAGGATAATATTTGCCGCGGACCGCGGCGGCAAGGCTTTCGCGTTCCAACCCGGAACGTCCTACTATCTCGCACTGGTACACGAGGGCAGATCCCTCCACGTATTTCACATTCTTTACCGCCCCCTCGTTAAGGGTAAGGGCGCAGGCCCGCACCTTATCATACTCCCTGCCGGATTTTGAGCCGCAGAACGCGAGTTCCTTTTTCATGGCACCGGCGTGCGGCACGCATACCGAGAAATGGGACGCCGCCGCCAGCAGCGAACAGGTATGCCGGGAAGGCCGCACCAGCACCGTCAGGACCGGCAGCCCCCATATTACCCCGGCCTGGGCCCAGCCGATGGTCATTATATTTATCCGCCCTTTACCATTCTGCACCACGAGGAACGCCCCCGCCCCTTCCAGGGCGGAACACAACTCGTCAAAATGTTCGTGATATTCCATGAAAAGATGGCAAGGCTAAATCTTTGTCCAGTCAAGTATTATCTTGCCGGACCTGCCGGAAGACATTATCTCAAAACCCTCTTTAAAGTCTTTGGCGGAAAAGCGGTGCGTTATCACGGGCTTTATGTCCAGGCCGCTGGTAAGCATTGCGCACATTTTGTACCAGGTCTCGAACATCTCTCGCCCGTAAATACCCTTCAGGAACAGCGCTTTGAAGATCACCTGGTTCCAGGGAATGGCGGTATCCGGGGGCAGTATGCCGAGCAGCGCTATTTTCGCCCCCATCTTGACGGAACTTATCATATCATTGAACGCCTGCGGGTTGCCGCTCATCTCAAGGCCAACGTCGAATCCCTCCGTCATGCCAAGGCGCCGCATAACATCCGGCAGCTTTTCCGTGCGGGTATCTATGACGTTTTTTATGCCCAGTTTCCGGGCCAGGTCCATGCGGTATTCGTTAACGTCGGTTATAACAACATGCCGCGCCCCAACATGGTTAGCGATGGCCCCGGCCATTATGCCGATGGGCCCGGCCCCGGTTATCAGCACGTCCTCTCCTATCAGATCGAAGGACAGGGCCGTATGCACGGCGTTACCCAGCGGGTCAAGGATCGAGGCCTCGTCGTCAGAAACCCCTTCCGGCAGCGGAAAAACATTCTCGGCCGGAATGGCGAGATATTCCGCAAAACAGCCGGGACGGGTCACCCCGACGCCCTTTGTGTTGATGCAAAGGTGCCGGTGCCCCGCCTTGCAGTTGCGGCAATGGCCGCAGACGATATGGCCTTCCCCTGAAACACGTTCTCCCACGAAGTGGCCTTTAACGTTTTTCCCGAACTCGGCCACTTCTCCCACGAATTCGTGTCCGACATGCATCGGGACCGGGATAGTCTTCTGCGCCCACTCATCCCACTGGTAAATGTGTATATCCGTACCACAGATGGCTGTCTGCCTGATCTTTATCAGCACCTCGTTATCGGTTATCTGCGGTTTTGGAACATCTTCAAGCCAGAGGCCTTTTTCGGGTTTAGCTTTGACCAGGGCTTTCATAGATCTCTCCTTAAAAATGGCGGGGAACACGCGGCGGAATCTTACCGTCTTTTAAATATTATACCGCTTTTGAAGCGGAACCCGAAGACGCGAAACGGCCGCCTGCCGCGTAAAAGCGCTTTACGCCCTGCCGGACATTGTGACGCGGAGTGAAAAAATCTATAATTATATGTCGCGGGTAAAATTAAAATGTCCGACTACCTAGCATCCAGCTTTTTGAGCCCGCGTACAGGACGCATTCCTTTATGACCTCACAGAAAGATCCCGCGATAATTTCCGGAGGCATGGGCATCTGGATCTCCTGCTGGGTCCTGGCCCGGATAGTGGCCCTCCTGGGCGGCATGGGCATAGTTTCCGGAACCGCCCTGGACGTCGTTTACGCCCGCATACTGCAACAGGGAGACCCCGGGGGCCACGTGCGCCGCGCCTTCGCGGAACTTATCCGCCGGGTACCGGCCCTGAAACTCCCCCTCGAGTCGCTCATAAAGAGCTATTTCATCGAAAACGGTAAACCCGTCGGAGCCCAGTATAAAGCCACCCCCGGAGGAAAACTGCGCAGGATCCCGGGCGCGGGCGGCACGGTTTCACTCTGGGAACCTGGCGCGGAATTTCAATTGCTTACGCTTGCCGCGAATTTCGCCGAAGTATGGCTGGCCAAAGAGGGACACAACGGGCGGGTGGGGATCAACTACCTGCGCAAAGTGGAGCGCCCCCTGCCATGGGCCCTCTACGGCGCCGTGCTGGCCGGAGTGGACTATGTGGCGATGGGCGCAGGAAGCCCGTCCGAAATTCCGGGGATCATAGACAAGCTCTCCCGGCATGAGGATGCGGCGCTCCCGCTGCGCGTTTACGGCACAGACTCGGCATCCGGGGAATTCGCGGTATGTGTAAGGCCGCGCACGCTGGGCGCCGCCGCCTCCGCGCCCGCTTTACCCAAGCCCAGATTCCTGGCCATCGTTTCGTCTTTCGCCCTGGCCGAAGCCCTGGCCTCCAACCCGCACTCCCGGCCCTATGGTTTTATTATCGAAGGCTCCGTGGCCGGGGGGCATAATGCCCCTCCGAGCCGCAAAGCTTTCGATAAACAAGGCGAGCCGGTAGTTATATATACCGAAGCCGACAGGATAGACGTGCCGGCCATTGCCGGCCTGGGTCTGCCGTTCTGGATGGCCGGGGCCTACGGAAGCCCCGGGCGCCTTAAGGAGGCGCTGGCCCTTGGGGCCACCGGTATACAATTCGGCACCGCCGCAGCCCTCAGCGGACAGTCCGGGCTGGCGCCGGAACTGCGCATACAGGCGCTGAAAATGATCTCCCGCAGTGAACTGGCAATCAAAACGGACCCGAGGACTTCCCCCAGCGGATTCCCCTTCAAGGTAGCGCAGATACCCGGCACCTTATCGGATGCCTCGGTTTACTCGGCCCGCAAACGGATTTGTGATATAGGATTTTTGCAGAGCGCCTATCTTGAGGACGGGGACCTGCATTTCCGCTGCCCCGCGGAAAACGAAGAAGAATATGTGCGCAAAGGCGGAAAAACGCCGCACACCAAAGGCCGGGTATGCCTATGCAACGGGCTGCTGGCCACTGCCGGGTTCGCCCAGACCTGGGCCAACGGCTATAAAGAACCCCCGATCGTAACCCTGGGAGACGATTTGAGCGCGGTGCTGCAGTTGATGAAGGACCTCCCCCCCGGCCACAAGACCTACAGTATCGGCAAGGCGTTCAAATTCATAGCCGCGGCTATGGATGCGCAAAAAAACCGGCCCGTTTAAATAATCCCGGACCGGCGCGAACTCCTGTCAGACTATAGCGTTTAACGCACTGCGGAATTCCTCTACGCTGCGAAACCGGTTTTCCGGCTCCGGGGCCAGGCATTTAGCCAGCAGCACGTCCACACCAGCGGGCAGCCCGGGCACGCTTGCCGAAGGCGCCTGGTACGCTCTCTGCGTTTTTTGCCGGTGAAAATCCGGCCCCTGGAACGGCAGCACGCCGGTAATTATCTCATAGAAGCAGACCCCGAGGGAATATATATCGGACTCGACCGAAGACGTCCCCATTTCCTGCTCAGGCGCCATGTAAGCCGGAGAGCCTACGACTTCCTTGCTGGAGAACATCGCTTTTGATTCCTTGGCACGCCGCGCCAGGCCGAAATCCATCACCTTCACCTCGTCCTCATCCGAGAGCATGATATTGGAAAGCTTAAGATCCCGGTGCACCACTCCTTTAGAGTGCGCGTAGGCCAGGGCTTTCGCCGCGGCATCCAGAATAACGCGGGCCCGGGGGAAATGCACGCGGGCCTCGGCGTCGATAATTTTATCAAGTGGCCGGCCCTCCACATATTCAAAAACCAGGTAAACATCCCCTTCTTCCTCGAATATCGTGTAGATTTCCACCACGTTGGGATGATGCAGCAGCGCCACGGTGCGCGCCTCGTCGAGGAACCGCTGTTTCTCCCGGTCGTTCACCTTTATTTCCTCGTTCATCTTCTTGATGGCCACTTTCCGCCCGAGGGACTGGTCTACAGCCTGATACACCTGCCCCATGCCGCCCTCCCCCACCTTCTTCTCTATCCGGTACTTCCCCGTGGCCACGCCCTCGTAAAAAACGGACGGCGATAAAACGTCGGGGTGAGTAGCGCGCGCCGCTGCAACGTTCTTTTCCTTTTTCTCCGTCACTATATGGACAAGCCCCATGGCCACCAGGCCGCCGCCGGTGAGCGTAAAGACCAGCATAAGCATGAAACGCTGCAGCGGGCTGCGCCCGGAACCCGCGGGAACCGAGACCTCCTCCCCCAGGTAGGCCTTTGCGCCGCCTCCGGGAACGAAACCCGGCACACGCGGACCGTACTGCGCCACAGCGTCCTGGTAGCGGCCGGAATAAGCGCCGCTCAGGGCCGCGGCCTGCCTGAAGTCCTCCAACATGCGCCTGTAATCGCCCAGTTTCTCGTATGAGAGGGCCCGGTTGAACCAGGCGTCGGCAAAGTTAGGATTAATACCTATCGCGCGGCTGGCGTCGGTTTCTGCGTCCAGGGCGCGCCCGTTACGGTTAAGCGCCCAGGCCCGCATATTCAAAGCCTGCATGCTGCGCGGATCTTTTTCTATAACAAAGCTCGTGTCGCGCACAGCATCGTCGTAGCGTCCGAGTAAATTATAAGAATTGGCGCGCTCAAGATAGGCGTCCAGGTTGTCGGGATCTTTCTCAATGGCAAGGGACGCGTAGCTTACGGCGCTTTCATAATCCCCCAGGCGGTTTTTTGACAGGGCGGTCTTAAGGTAAATTTTAGACCTGGAATCAGGCGAAGGCAGCGCCGCCGCAAGCGCATCAGGCTCCTGCCCCGCTGCCGCAACGGAGCCTTTCACCGCGTCCTGAGTGTCATCCGGGAGCCCCAGCGAACGCCGCATCGCCTGCAAAGAAGAAACCGTTTTAAGCGTGTGCACGGGCTTGCGGCTTTCCAGGAAAACTGCCAGCACGCGGGCCGACTCATCCTGTGGATCTATGGCCACGGCTTTCTTGATGTCTTCTATCGCCCCTTTCCTGTCTTTTAGCGAAGCCCTGGCCAGGGCGCGGGTCCTATAAGCGTCCGGAGACTCAGAATCCAGCGCTATAGCGTCGGTGGCCGTCTTTTCGGCCATGGCAAAATTCTGTATCTCCGCGTAATACGCCGCGGCTGCGGCCCGCACGGACGGGTTTTCGGGGAAAGAATCGATTACCGCGACTATCGCCTTCTCGCTTTTTTCCACATCCCCGGCATTCATCGTAGCGCGTGTTTTCACCAGCGACACCACGGGATCTGTGTTTCCCACGCCCTTCCTAACACCCCCCGGGGCCGGGGAGTAGCGCAGGATAACCGGAATATTAAAGGATTCAAGCTGGTCGGCAAGCCGGTCATACTCCGCGCCGGCTATAAGCCCGGCCGCGACGCTTTTATCCAGCGCCGTCAGCATTTCCACTATTTTCCCGCAGTGCCTGTCGCGAAACTCCCGCTGCGCGGTTCCCGGCAGTTCACCCAGCAGGCGCAGCAGGGCCGCCGCGGACAGTTCCGGCCCGACAGCCGCCCTGAGCCTGAACACTTCGAAATCATCACCGCCCTGAGGCCCCTGCGCGTTATGCGGGACCGGGGCTATTATCTCGGGTTCCGGGACAATTGTCTCACTGGGCATCTCCAGTACCTGACCGGCAGCGGCAGCAAGCTGTAAAAAAAAGCTGGCGGCCATTAAGGACGTAAGGAGAACCGGTGTTGAGGATTTCACTCTCATAATAAGCGGCGGCGCATGCGCGAAAGTAAGTAATAGGATAAGGGGCGGCCCCGGTTTTGTCAAGGGTCCAGCGGTACCCCGCCAATTGCGGACAGCCATGTGGCAAGAGGCCCATCCGCATGTGGGCCTTTGCTCCCTTGTTCAATATCCGCCCGTACTTTAAACTATGGGTGAACAAGACAGCAACCGCAGGGGGAGGAACAATGAAAAACTTCATGCAATGCATGGCAGCCCTCGTACTGACGACCTCGCCTGTTTTCCAGACTAACTCCTGCGCTCAGGCCGGAGATTCCGACTACTACGCAATAAAGAGCGAGTCTTTTTCAGTAACAGAAGCCGGTTCCGCCAAGGAAATGCTGCTTGAACAACCGGCCATGTTCAACACCGACTCCAAACAGCTAGCAACGGCAACGGCCCTCGTAAACACCGGCATAGCCGCCTGGAACGTAGTAAGCGGCGGCTCCCCCTCAGGCGCCGCGTCTTCGGCTTACGCCAGCGCCCTGCCCCCGGCCATCTTCCTTAACTGGAGCGGCGTTGCCCAATGGAAGGGCCCGAAAGAATATTTTTACTCGTACACGGTCACCAATCTCATGAACATAGACGTCATAAAGGTCAAATACAAAATCTCCTTTTTCTACGGCGGCACCGAAGATTACGCAGGCAGACACCCCGGGCCCAAAGATGTCACCGGCAAGTACATAACCAACTTCACAGTAAAAGCCGTGTCCGTCAACGTAAAGTGGGGCTGGCACTTCAACCTGGACGTTAAAATGTCCAACCCGATGAACGTCGGCACCACGAAAAAGCCCGTCGCCGCCCTGCAGTCAGACCTGCAATGGTCCGTTTCCAACATCTTAAGCACCAACAGCGGCATCTGGAGCTACACCCTGGACGGCAACGGGAATTTCAGGGACCTAAACGCGGAAGAAAAGTCCCTGACAAAGGCTATCCCTCTGGTTCAGCCTCTCGAAACGCCTGCAGTTTCCTGGAACTGATACCAGCGCCAAGGCGCAAAAAAACCCCCGGGAAGCCGGGGGTTTTTTACTGTTGCGGGTGCCGCTGACTACTTTGCGCCGCAGCACTTCTTGTGTTTTTTACCGGAACCGCAGGGACAAGGCTCGTTTCTCCCCACCTTGGGTTCCTCGCGCCGCACCGTCTCAACCTTTACCGGGTCACCGCCCTGGAGCACCTCGGGATATTTCTGCATCCATTTTTTTACCGCCTTATCGTCGTTTATATCCACCCCGGCTATAAGCATTTTCCGGTAAATACCTATAATTAGGGCGCGCTGCTGCGGGGCTTTGGCCTGGGCGAGGATTTGCGGAGAAATCTTATCCAGCTCTTCCGCCAGCTCCTCATCGGTTTTTTCCGCGGGGGTTTTCGCTTTTACCGGAGCCGGCTTTGCCGCGGCAGGCGCGGTCTTGGCCCCTGCCGCCGCGGCGGGAGCTTCCGTTTTCTTCAGGTCGGGCATCAGGACGGAAGCTTTGGCCGCCTCATCCCGGTTACCCGTCAGTTTCTTTATAAAATCCCATGCCATATGTAATTCTCCTTGATTTTTCCGCGATCAGAGCGGCTGCTAAGCCGTAACTTTCGCCGCATCCTTAAGATAGCATGCAAGCGCGATAGAATGAAGCTTGGTAACGGGGGAATCCGTCCTGGACGGCAGTATCACCGGGATATTGCAGCCCGCCAGCAGCGTAGCGGATTTCATGCCCGCGCCGAAATAAGACAGACACTTGTAAACCGGGTTCGCGCTGTCCAGGTCGGGGAACAGGGCAATATCGGTATCGCCGGGAACGCTGGCGTCTTTTATGCCTTTCTCGGCCGCCAGTTCCTTTGAGAACGAAATGTATATATCGTAAGGCCCCTCTACCACGCAGTTTTTGAGGAAACCGTCGCGGTTCATCTGCACAAGGGCCTGGGCGTCCAGGGTGCTGGGGATGCCGGGATTGACTTTTTCCACCGGGCAGACCACTGATACTTTAGGAAGCTCAACGCCCAGTTGGCGCATCATCTCTACGGCGTTACGGGTGATCTTGGCCTTCTGCTCAAGGGTGGGACTTATCATGATGGCGGCGTCGGTGACGGCGAAAAGCTTATGGTAGTTGGCCAGCTCGAACAGGACGAAGTGGCTGAGCACGGTGCCTTCAGCCACGGCGGCGACCTCTTTGCGCAGCAAGGCCTTCATATAGAACTTAGTGTCTACAAGGCCTTTCACCAGAAAATCCCCCTTGCCGGCCTTTACCAAGTCCACGGCCAGGTTGCACATCTCGGCGTAGTCCGCCTTATCCACAAGCTCGAAAATATCCAATTTAAGCCCGACTTTGACGGCCATAGCCTCCACCTCGGCTTTCGGGCCGATCAGGATGCCGCCTGAGATTATCTTATTATCCACGCCCATTTTACAGGCGGTAAGCACCTCGTCATTATTGGCGCCGGGCACAACGATACGGTTCGTTTTCCCGCGCACCAAACCCAGCAGCTCGTCAAAGTTCTTGAATTTCATGTAGTTCCTCCGGAAGTAATTTTGCCGAAATCAGTATTTTTTTACCGCCTTTGGACGCCTGAGGGCTATGTCGGCGGCCGTGCGCAACGCCGTCATTTCATCGCCGCCAGGGTAAGAGAGCACCTGGGCTATCCAGCCGACGCGGCGCTTTATCTCTGGCACGAGCACCTTGTCGTAAGCGAGCCCGCCGGTCAGCACTATCGCATCCACCTTCCCCTCCAGCACCGTCGCCATCGCGCCTATCTCCTTGCAGATCTGGTAACCCATAGCGTCCACCGCTTCCCTGGCTTCGTCGCGGGTCATTTTATCAGGGTCCAGTCCGGAGCCGGGTTTTATCTCTCCGGTCAATATGTATTTTTCCAGCGCGACGCAGTCCGAGGTGCCGGTATAAGCCACCAGACCGCCATGGCCCTTAAGCTTGAGCATCATATCCTGTTGCGAGTATTTGCCGCTGAAACACATCTTTACCAGGCCGCCTGCCGGCACGCCGCCGGAGCGCTGCGGGGTGAACGGGCCGTCCCCGTTGAGCGCGTTATTTACGTCTATTACGCGCCCGCCCAGGTGCGCGCCTACGGAGATCCCGCCGCCGCCGTGCATGATTATCAACCGGCATTCCTCGTAAGGCTTGCCCAGCTGGCGGGCGGCGTGGCGCCCCACGCGCTTCTGGTTCAACGCGTGGAAAATGGAGATGCGCGGATTTTCCGGCATGCCGGAGTAGCGGGCGAGCGGGAGCATTTCGTCCACGACCACCGGGTCCGCTATAAAGGCCTTTATCCCGTTGGCGGCGGCGATATCGTGCGCTATTATACCGCCCAGGTTGGAGGAATGGTCCCCCATCACGCCCTCCCGCAGATCGGCCAGCAACGCCTCATTCACCTCGTAGACGCCGCCCTCGATGGGCTTTACCAGGCCGCCGCGGCCTATAACAGCGTGCAGTTCTTTTATGCCGATGCCGTGCT
>Ga0156425_1138_pt1 | contig 21484 bp, 19 predicted proteins | sample RifOxyA2_FD_108068 | JGI IMG/M metagenome (GOLD analysis project Ga0156425, IMG submission 108068) | Elusimicrobia bacterium RIFOXYA2_FULL_58_8
AACTTTGGCATAGTCGCCGCCCTTGAATACCGCCTCGAACTGGCCCCAGGTGCCCATGGAGGAGCCCGGCATGTCCAGCACGCTCATGGCGGAATTCATCGGGTCGCCGGGGACGAGGTTGGTGAAGCCCGCCAGCCAGCTGAAATCGCTGTTGGTCCAGGCCTCGCCGAAGATGAAGAAATCCTTGCGGTTCTTATGCAGCTCCGCGGTGAAAGTTTTCCAGAATTCCGGCCTCATCCAGGCCACAGTATCCAGCCTGAAAGCGTCCACGCCCATGTCCTGGTAACTTTTATAAATATCCGCCAGCCATTTCACCGTGGCGGGGTTATCCTCGTTAAAATCGAGCAGGTCGGCTATCACCGGGCCGCTGCGGGTGAACCAGTTTTCGGTATCGTTGTCGTAGTCGAACATTTCCCCCAGGCCGAATACCAGCCCCTTCTGCGCGTACCACTTTACCGAGGGACTCACATAGCCCCCGTGGCCGTGGTTGGGCACCACGTCCTGTATGAGCCTGAGCCCCTTGGCATGCACGGCCTTTATGAGGTCCGCATAAGACGCGCCACTGGATTCCAGGTGCGGGTCTATCTTTGAAAAATCCCAGCCCCAGTAGCCATGGTAGCCGGCCGCGTCGTAAGAGCCGTCCAGGTTCTGATACCTGCCCGGCGGCTGCATAACCGGCGGTGTGATCCAGATGGCGCTGAAGCCCATGCCCTTTATATGGTCCAGGTTCTGCATGAGACCTTTGAAGTCGCCGCCCTGATAGTATTTAAGGTTACCGGGCTGATACTCATCGCCATAGATGTCATTATTGCCGGAGTCGCCGTCCACAAAGCGGTCTGTCATCACAAAGTAGATGGTTTCATTCCTGAAATCCCATTTGTCGGCCGCCTTAGCCTGCGGCAGGGCAAAAGCAGCGGCCAGGTATAAGGCTGTAAAAAGTGTCCTGTTCATATTGTTTTACCCCATTAGCATCATATACAGCATTATCCCAATTATCCGCCCCTATTTTCCACCTTACCGGCTTGGGGAGGAGGCCAAATCCCGCGCTGGTCGGAGTATGGGGCCAGCGGGCCCTCACGGAAGCCGAGGCTTGCGTAGCGCCGAGGCTGAGTGGGGAGGGGCGGGCACGGTGTGCCCGACCCCGTGCCCGATGACCCCATACTCCGACCAACGCGGGATTGGAATGCCGCGGCCCCGTTCATTGCTTTGCCATATTTAGTAGAATAATATTATAGCCGGCCGCGGTTTGGAGACCGGCGGTCAATAATTTACTCTTTTGAGGATATCATGGCTGAAAAAGACAAGAAAATACGGTTCGGGGTCGTTGGGGCCGGTAAACTTGGAGGTTTCCACTCTAAAACCCTTTCAAAAATGCCGGGAGTCGAGCTTGTTGGAATATCCGACCCCGACCTGGTACGCGCCCAGATGCTGGCATGGCAGAACAACTGCGTAGCCTATAAAACCCACGAGGAACTCTTCAGCCAGGTGGACGCCTTGGTGATAGCCGCCCCCACAGAATACCACGCGGAAATAGGCGTAAAAGCCCTTGAGGCCGGCGTACACATCCTGATGGAGAAACCCATAGCCAATTCCGAGGAAGGCGCCCGCAGACTCCTGGAACTGGCCGAAAAGAAAAAAGTAGTACTCCAGGTGGGGCATTCGGAGCGGTTCAACTCCGCCGTTGTGGAAACACTCAAGCACGTTAAAAACCCCCGCTACGTGACCATAGAGCGCCTTGGCCCCTACGACCCGCGCGTGGCCGCGACCGGGGTTACGCTGGACCTGATGATACACGACCTTGACATCATCCTCACGATGATAGACAGCGACGTGGAAGATTTTGAAGCGATAGGAGCCAGCGTGCTTTCCAGCCACGAAGACATAGCCAATGTCCGCCTGAAGTTCAAGAACGGCTGCGTGGCCGACATCACCGCCAGCCGCGCCACCATGGAAGCCTCCCGCCGCATGCGCATTTACCAGCAGGACGCGTACATCTCGGTCGACTACGTCAGCGCGCGTTTAAAGATCTACAGCAAAAAAACCCCGGTAGTGACCAGCCTGCAGGATATAGAAGTCACTTTCCCGAAACTGGAAAGAAAGCAGCCGATACAGGAAGAGCTGCTCCACTTTATAGACTGCATAAAGACCTCCAAAACCCCCACCCCCAGCGGTGAAAAGGGCCTTAAAGCCCTGCGCCTGGCGCTGAGCATAACCAACAGGATGCGGCGCTTCGAAGTGTCGAGCCCGAAAACGCAGGACGGCCGGGAATCCCTGGCGCGCTCGCTGGCTGACATCGGCAAGGTGGCAAAAGTGCTGGTGGATGAAGGCCTGAAAAACGCCGGCATCGACAAGCACTGACCCGGCCGCAAAAGGATCATTTCATGGCCACGACCGCCCCTACGACAAAGAACATCCTGGTAATAGCCGGCGACCCCTCCGGCGACCTGCACGCGGCCGCTCTCATACGCGCGCTGCGCGCCAAAGACCCGGAGATTTCCGTCACCGCTATGGGCGGGGTGCGCATGCAGGAAGTTTCCACACACTTTATCTACAACCTGGTCTCGGTGGGCGCGGTAGGCTTCGCCGAACCGCTGAAGAATTTCTTCCTCTGGCTGAAACTAATAAAACTTGTGCGCCGCTACATGGAAGACAAGCGCCCGGCCTGCGTGATCGCCGTGGATTTCTACGGCTTCAACCACCAGGTGCTGGGCCTTGCCGCACACCGCAAGATCCCCGCTTTTTACTACATCAGCCCCCAGGTCTGGGCCTCCCGCCCGGGGCGTGCGGCCAAGATAGCCAAGCTCACCAAAGAGATCTTCGTAATTTTCCCCTTCGAAGAGGCCCTGTACAGGAAAGCCGGGGGCAACGCCACTTTTGTCGGACACCCGCTGCTGGATATTATCCCGGAGCCGGCCGGGCGCGAAGCCCCGCCGCCCGACGGCGCCTGGAACATAGGCATCCTGCCCGGCTCGCGCAAGGGAGAGATCTCCCGCCACCTGCCTATCTTCCTGAAAGCCTTCTACCGCATAAAGGAAACGCATCCCAAAGCCAAAGCTTTTGTCTTCGCGGTACCGGAATTCCCCGACGACCGCCTTGTTCCCGAATTGGAAAGTGTGGAAAAGTACTGGTCCAAGGACGTGGAAATAGTCCGGGAGCGCGACTATCAACAGCGCGCCGCCCTGGACTTCGCTTTCACCTGCTCCGGCACCGCCACCCTGGAGAACGCGCTCTTGGGCGTGCCCATGGCCGTGGCCTACAGGATGCCGCGCTTTTCCTGGGAGATAGCCAAACGGGTGGCCAACGTACAGTATGTGTCACTGGTGAACATCCTGCTGAAAAAGCCCGCCGTCAAGGAACTGCTGCAGGAGAAGGCCACCGTGGACCTGCTGGCTCAGGAGGCCTTTTCCTTCCTGAATAACCCGCCGCGCATGCGCGCAAGCCGCAAGGAACTCACCGGGCTGCGCGCCATGCTGGGCAACCGGGGGGCGGCGGAACGCGCCGCCGCAAAGATACTCCCGTACCTGCACTGACAAAAATAATGACCCCTACCGCACCGCCAGCCGCCGAGGTAAAGCACGGGCTCAAGCCCCTGGCACTGGCCCTGTTCGAATATGTAAAGCCGTTCAGTGCCCGGCTGGGCCAGGCGGCGGTCTCCATGATGCTGCTCGCCGCGATACGCGGCGGGGTAGTGTACATCTTAGGCCCCATTATCCAGGGCGTTTTCGTTGACAAGGACCTGAGCATCCTGAGGCTCGTGGTGATCGGCCTGCCGGCGCTGTTCGTGCTGCGCATGGCCGCGGAATACACCAACGCCTACCTTATGAGCTGGGTGGGCCAGAAAGCGGTGCAGAAAATCCGCGAAGACCTGTTCACACATATCCACAGGCTTTCCATAGAATTTTACTGGCGCAAACGTTCTTCGGACGTCATGAGCCGCGTCATCAACGACCTCAACAACGTGCAAAGCACCGTACAGTTCATCCCCCTCTACGGCATAAGGGACGTGCTTACCGTCATCTCCTGCATAACCGTACTGTTCTATATCAACTGGAGATTCGCGCTCCTGTCCCTTGTAATACTTCCCGTCACCGGCGTCATCCTGGGCATTCTGGGCCGCAAAATGCGCAAGGCCAGCACCGACAGCAACGTCATAGTTAGCGAAATCTCGCATAAATTCCAGGAAAGCCTCCAGGGCATTACCGTGGTAAAGGCTTTTAACTACGAAGAGCAGGCCATAGCGAAGTTCCGGGTTTCAAACGACGCCTATTTTTCTAAAATGATGCGTTACCTGCGCGCCACGGCCATGAGCGGGCCCATAATGGAATTTTTGGGCAGCATGATACTCATAGCCATCATCTACCTGGGCGGACAGGCCATATTCAGCGGCACCATGACAACGGCCCACTTCTTCTCTTTCGTGGGCGGCTTCGTCACCGCGTACATGCCGCTTAAGAACATCGCCAACCTCAACGCCAAACTTCAACTCGGCATGGCCAGCTGGGAGCGCATTTACCAGATACTCGAGGAAAAACCCACCGTCATAATAAAAAAAAGCACCGGGAATATCACCAGGCTGAATGGGAAAATAGAATTCAAGGGGGTTAATTACCGGTATCCTTCGCGCGACACCCAGGTGCTGAAAGACCTCTCCTTCACCATAAACCCCGGGGAGGTGGCCGCTTTTGTGGGTCCGTCCGGGTCCGGCAAGACCACTATCATCCACCTGCTGCTGCGCTTCTTCGACCCCATCTCCGGCCGCATCGAGGCGGACGGGCACGACCTGCTGGACCTGGATACCACCGACCTGCGCGCGCACATGGGCCTGGTAACGCAGGACACCATACTCTTTGACGACACCGTCTATAAGAACATAACCATCGGCCGGCCCGGTGCCTCCATGGACGAAGTTATTGAAGCGGCAAAAGCGGCCGACGCGCATGCCTTTATTACCGCCATGCCGCTGGGCTACGACACCATACTCGGCGAACGCGGCATAAAACTCTCAGGCGGGCAGCGCCAGCGGCTGGCCATAGCGCGGGCGATAATAAAGACGCCCAAAATACTGCTGTTGGACGAAGCGACCTCCAACCTGGACACCGCCAGCGAGCAGTCCGTACAGGCCGCGATAGAGCGCATCCTGGGCGGGCGCACCGTGGTGATGGTGGCGCACCGGCTCTCCACCGTAAAAAATGCTGATAAAATTTTCGTTCTCAAAAAAGGCGAGCTGGCCGAGACCGGCACGCACGAGCAGCTGCTGGCCCTGGGCGGTATTTACAAAGGCCTGTACGAGGCCCAGACTTAGCCGCCCAGCAGGCCGCGCGGTGACCGGATCGGAAAAACCGTCTCGGAGGCCGCCGCTTGCGTAAGCGCGGCGGCCGAGAGTCGGAAGCGCGCGCACGGTGTGCGCGACGCTGATTTTTCAGATTCGGTCACCGCACGGCCGGCGGCGCACACAGGATTTTATATGGTTATAATTTTCAGTATCCTTGCGGTTATTTTCACCCTGGCCGGCGCGACGGCCGTGCTTAAATTCGGCGGCTTCAGCAAGAAATTCCTGGCAAGGGCCCTTGCCTATGCGGCCGGAGTGCTGATCTCCGCGGCCCTCCTGGACATTATCCCCGCCGGTTTCGCCCTGGCGCCAAGCCCCCTGTCGTACGGGATGCTCCTGGCACTGCTGGCCCTGTTCACCCTTGAGAATTTCGCCGCCCACAGCTCCTGCAGCGAATATATGGAAGAGTGCGAAGTGCACTCCATAGGCGCCGTAGCCATAGCGGCCATGGGGCTGCATTCGCTGCTGGACGGGTTCAATATAGCGGTAGGCTTCGCGCCCGGCACCGTGGTGGGAATAAATGTGGCGCTGGGTGTGATACTGCATAAATTCGCCGACGGCGTTACACTGGTGTCTTTGCTGCTCCACTCGGGGCACAGCCGCCGCAAGGCCGTACACTTCAGCCTTTGGCTGGCCGCCGCCACGCCCGCCGGCGCGCTGCTGGCCGCGCCCCTGCTCAAAAACATACCGGCCGGCGCCGAGGCTTTCCTGCTGGGCCTGAGCGGCGGCTCGTTCCTTTACATCGCAATGGCGGACATCCTGCCGCGGCTGCACAAAACTTACGACCGCCTTACCCCGGCAATATTCCCGCTGGGGTTCGCGACGGTATGGCTTATACGCCGCTTTGGGGCCTGATCATGCAACTGGACGAACTGCTTAAAAAATTCCGGGAGTACTCCACGCAGGACACCACCGTGCTTGAATACGCGTGGAACTATTCCTGCGAAGCCCATAACGCCCAGAAGCGCGCCTCCGGGGAAATGTACTTCGTGCATTGCGCCGCGGTAGCGGAAATACTGGTAGACTACAAGATGGACCTTGAAACCGTGGCGGCCGGGCTGCTGCACGACGTACTGGAAGACACTAAAATAGCTCCCGAAACCTTCACCACGGAGTTCGGACCCGAGATCTATGCCCTGGTAGCCGGCGTGACAAAAATAGAGACCCTGAAATTCTCTTCGCGCGACATAGCGCAGGCCGAAAACTGGCGCAAAATGATCCTGGCCACGGCCAAGGATATCCGCGTAATAGTGATAAAACTGGCCGACCGCCTGCACAACATGCGCACCCTTAATTTCCTGGCCCGGGAAAAACAACTCGAGATCAGCCATGAAACCCTTTCGCTGTACGCGCCGCTGGCGCAGCGGCTGGGCATCTTCCGGCTCAAGTCCGAACTTGAGGACCTTTCTTTCAAATATCTGTTCCCCGACGAATACCAGAGCCTGTTGACCAAGGTACAGCTGCGCTACGCCATGCGCGAAAAACTGCTGGAAGACTTCAAGCAGGGCGTGGAGAACCACCTTAGCGGCACCCAGATCCCTCACCGCGTACTGTCACGGGCGAAGAACCTTTACTCCATTTACCGCAAAATGCTGCGCCAGGAGAAGCCCTTCGAGGAGATCCAGGACGCGCTGGGTGTACGCATCATAACGGACAACATAATAAACTGCTACGCCTTGCTGGGCACGGTGCACTCAATTTTCAAGCCAGTAGCGGGCTCTTTCACGGATTACATAGCGGTGCCCAAGATGAACCTGTACCAGAGCCTGCACACCAGCGTAATGGCTTCGTCCGGAGAAGTGATAGAGATACAGATCCGCACCGAGGAGATGCACCGCACCTCGGAATACGGCATAGCCGCGCACTGGCGCTACAAGATGGGCGAGAAAGGCGCGGACCGCCACCTCGATGAGAAACTGAACTGGCTGCGGCAGTGGATGGAGTGGCTGCAGGACCTTTCCAGCCCCCGCGAATTCATAGAAAGCTTCAAGACCGACCTGGAGCTGGACCAGATCTTCATCTTCACCCCGAAGGGGGACGTTAAGCCGCTGCCGGTGGACGCGACCCCGCTGGACTTCGCTTACGCCATCCACACCGACATAGGCAACACCTGCATAGGCGCCAAGGTAAACAACCGTATGGTGCGGCTAGACGAACCGCTTAAAAGCGGCGACATCTGCGAGATAGTGACCCGTAAAAATTCCTCGCCCAAGAAAGACTGGCTCTCTTCAGTAAAAACACCCGGCGCCCGCAGTCATATAAGGAAATACCTCCGGGAGCACGGGCAGCTGCAGGATTAATTGACCGGCATCAAAAACCGCTGCGCATATTAATTCCGCACCGTTGTTTATTCCGGGTCTTAACTTTCAGCATGAATTTCACCGAATTTTCCGGGATAACTACCGCAAAAATTAACGCGTTGAAAGCGCGCGTCGCCAGGCTCGGCATAGACCTGCGCCTGGTAGACGAACACTTCATCCGCGGTTCAGGCCACGGCGGGCAGAAACTGAACAAGACCTCCAGCACCGTACAGCTGAATTACCCCCAGCTGGGGCTGGTAGTACGCTGCCAACGCGAACGCAAGCGCTCCCTTAACCGCTTCCTGGCCCTGCGTGAACTGGTAGACGAGATAGAGCTCCGGGTCTCCCCCGGAACCTCGCGGAAGCTGGCCGAGATAGGTAAGATCCGCCGCAGAAAAGCGCGCTCCGCCGCCAAGCGCAGCCGGCACGCGGCCTGAAACCCTGTAAATGCTGGTTGCCTTGCAATCCGGGGCGGACGCCCCGGGAGACACTCGCGCTTATCCGCCCTTTACCGGTAAAACCTCCTGGCTTCCGCCTGGAACTGCAGTATCAGGGGCGAGAACCCGGCCGCACCTTTCGGTATTTCGCGGTACTCCGCGTCAAATACCCTTATCCCGCCTTTATAGGCCTCCAGCGGCACCTCAAGCATAGCGCTTCCCGTTATTATCCCCGCGCTGTCCCAGGAAGCAGCCGGCACGAATGCCCGCGCGGCGCCGGTAAAAAGACTCTGCCCGCTGGAATAATCCCGCGCGGCGTTCTTCACCCCGGCCAGCGGCAGGAAGGTGGGGACTATATCCAAATGGCTGGTCATGGCCCGTACGCGCCGCGCCGCGCGGCCCGGAACGTATAAGACCAACGGCACGCGGAGCTCTTCCGGGCTATAACCTTGGTTATGCCCGTAGCGGCCGCGCTCCAGAAAGGCCTCCCCGTGGTCGCCCGTCACCATTACCACCGTATCATTAAACCCGCCGGAATTCTCCAGCGCGCTGACGATACGGCCCACCAGATGGTCGTCGGAATAAATGGAATTTTTATACTTATTAAACAGCCCGCCGACATTACTTTTATTGAGGGCCAGCTGACTGACCCCGGCCGCGGGCTTGAATTTATCCAGCCCTGGAAGGGAATCATAGTTGCCGTGCGAGGCGTCGTAAAAAATAAAGGCGAAATACGGCTTTTTGTTGTCCCGGATTTTTAGATAGGAGATGAACCGGTCCGATATGTCACGGTCGCGCTCGGCGCCGTCCTTCCCGTCCGGCTCATCGTATATCCCCTCCCGCGGCACATTAACAAAACAGGTCTTATTAAATTCCGGGAAACTGAGCTTTGCGCTGGCGAACAACCGCAGGTCATAACCCTGCTCTTTCAAGACGTCAAGCAGCACCGGGCCCCGGCGCTCCCCCAGCATGGGAAACCAGTAGTTGCCGTAAACGCCGTAAAGCATGGAGAAAACGCCGAACCTGGTACAGTTGCCGCCGCTGTAATGATTCTCGAAAACCCAGGACTTTTTCCCCAGCTCCCAGGCATGGGGCATCACCTCCGGGTTAAGCATCCCGGCGCGCAGGGAATCTACCACTATCATAAGGAAATTCAGAGGTTTGGCGGGAGGTTCCACCTGCAGCGGCGCGGCCGGATAGGCCAGCCCCGAATATTTTAAGTCCACTCCGCCCTTTACCTCACGGTCCAGCCTGACACCCAGATACTTGCTGGCGAAGGTGCGGATGCGCAGCGGCTGGTACAGCGGGAATAACTGTGAATTACGCGTTATATACACCGAGTCATAAAGCGTGCCCCACGCGAACATTCCCTTATCCGCCACCACACAGACCACCAAGCCCGCGGCCAGAGCCAGCGCGCCGCCCCGCCGCCAGGCCGCCGCCAAAGCGGCCGACCAGCGCCAGAAATACCACTGGGCAACCCCCATTGCAGCCAGTATAAGCACAAAAAGCGTTTTGATACCGACGCCCTGGTCCAGCGACTCCAGCCCGCCGGGAGTAAACACCAGGTTCAGCACCATGGAATTAATGTGGAATTTGAATATTTTGTAAACAGCGGCATCGGTTACCAGCGCCAGCTGGAACAGCGCCATTATTACGGCCAGCGCCGCCCGGCCGGGGACAAAAAGAAAAAGCGCCGCGCACGGCAGCGCCAGCGCGGCGTACAGCATGGTGGTGTTGGATACCAGCGCCGCGCCCGCATAAACCAGCTCAAGCGGGTGCCCGCCGGTAAAGAACAGGAAAAATGAGCCGATGACAAGTGAAAGACAGAAGTTGAGCCCCAAAAACACGGCAAACCGCTTATACCCGGGGTTAAAGGATGACATGATTGATAGAAGCCCAAAGCCGCTCTAAAGTTGATATAATTATTTTACTATTTATGAGAATGGTAAGAACCGTTTTTACCGTCGTTCTGGCGCTTATCCTTGTCGCGGCCCCGGCCTCCGCCGCGGAGCTTAACGCGCTGGATTGCGCGGCGGCAGCGGAACTTGCGGCGGGCACGCCCTTCCCCCTGCCCAGCCCGGCTTTTGCCGATATACTGGAACCCCGAAAAGGCCAGGGCCCGGTTGTTATCACTGTAGCCGGGCTCAGCTTCGGCGAGCTCGGCATCGGCCCCCTTGAAGTGAAGCATTTTATTAGATTATTCGAGCTTTTCTTTCCCAAAAAAACCATAAACGAAGAAGAACTTGCAAGCCGCTTCATGGCGTTCAACCGGGATTATTTTTTCCTCGAAGACAGAGACGGCCTGCTCACCGCCTCCGGGGCCCAGAGCCAGCGGAAGCTGCCAGATAATTACCTGGAGATGAAATTGAAGGAAATCCCCGGTTACGCGGCCCATGGCGTAGTGGTAAAACCTTTTCCCTGGTCCCGCGACCCGGGAGATTCCGCAACCACTATCCCCGAACTGACAAAGAAGATAATAGAGGTTTACGACGCGTACAAAGCCACCGGCCGCCCGGTCTATATTCTGGCGCACAGCTGGGGTTCGGTACTTACCCATACGGCGCTGCACCGCGTGGCGCGTGTGCGCCCGGATGTCCGCATAGACAAACTGATAACGGCCGGCTCCCCCCTTATGCCAGCCAATATCGTGGTAAAACTCTTCCTCGGCCTTGAAGTCACCAAAGAACACCTGGAAAAAGCCGTCTCCAAACCGGCCATACTGAAGACCTGGCGCAATATCTGGTCAATGCGCGACGCGTATTCTAATGCCATCGCGGCGGCGGACTCCAACTACCAGGCGGATTCCGGGGTGGAAAACGTGGAGCCGCTCCTGATAGACCTGATCCTGCACAACAAACTGCTCAAGAAAGAGGCGCGGCGCGACCTGTTCAAGATCCGCAGCATAAAAGACTGGCACTCAGCCTATTTTTTCGACTACCAGGCCACGCTCAATTCTATACAGAAAGAAATCTCCGTGGCCATTTTCAAGCCGCACCTGGCGCCGGAAGTGGTGAACTGAGAAAAAACCCAGTTTCCTCCGCCTCCCCGGAAGCGATCCCGCCCTTATGGACTTAAAAAAACTTTCCGTTTTCCTGAAAGATAACGGCGCGCCCGCTTTCCGCATCAAGCAGGCCGCGGACGCCGTATACAAGAATTTCGCGGCCTCCTGGGACGAAGTTCCCGTGCTGCCCGCCGCCCTCCGGGAAGCCCTGCATAAGGGCCTGCGCATACATTCCGTGGATAATCTTGAAACGCTTGTTTCCAAAAAGGGCGACGCCGTTAAATTCTGTTTCGGGCTGAAAGACGGGCTCAAGGTGGAAAGCGTGCTGCTCAACCTGCTGCCGGAAAAATGGAGCATCTGCCTTTCCACACAGGTGGGCTGCCCCGTACGCTGCCCGTTCTGCGCCACCGGCCGCAAAGGGCTGAAGCGCAATCTCTCGCCCGAAGAAATAACGGACCAGTTCCTTGCGGCGGCCCACTACCTCAAAAAGACGCGTTCCCAGAAAATTTCGAACGTAATCTTCATGGGCATGGGCGAACCCCTGCTCAACTACGATTCCGTTGCCGAAGCCATACGCGCCCTGGCCGCCCCGGACCGCGTAGGGCTGGGCCAACGGCATATCTCCGTTTCAACCGCGGGGCATGTGCCGGGCATAAGACGTTTCGCGAAAGATTTTCCCCAATGCAACCTTGCCATTTCCCTGCACGCCACCGAGGACGCGCTGCGCAGCGACCTGGTACCACTCAACAACACCTATCCGCTGGGACAGCTCGCGAAGGCCCTTACGGATTACATCGGCTCCACCAAACGCCGGGTATTCGTGGAGTACGTTATGCTGGAAGGGGTAAACAGCAGCCGCAGCCAGGCCGCCCGCCTGAACTCCTGGCTGCGCTCGGTAGCGGCACCGAAATATTTCGTGGTAAATCTTATCCCCTACAACCGCACCGGCGGCCAATACAGGACGCCCGCCAGGGAAAGGATAAAGGTTTTCGCCGACCTGCTGGAAACCATGGGGCTCGAAGTTACCGTCCGCAAAAGCCTGGGCGAAGATATTTCGGGCGCCTGCGGCCAGCTGGCCGGTTAATAGCCCCCACTGCGGGCGGCGATCCCTTTTTGCCGTCAGGCCCTGTTACACATCCAGCCGGGCAGGAGCTTCAAAAGCCAGGCCACCAGGCGCCATCTTCGCGTAATATATGCGTGATTTTTTTTCTTTGTAATGGCCGCAAAGATCTGCTTTGCCGCCTCTTCGCGGGAAGCCACCCAGAACATGCCCTCGCCCTGGGCCAGCGCAGTATCCACAAAACCTGGCTGTATATCCGTCACCGTAAGGGAGAGCCCCGCCTTTACGGCTTTGCGCCGCAGGCCCTCCAGATAATTGGAAACGAAAGCCTTGGAGGCGTTGTACGCAGGGGAATCCGAACCTCCCCGCAGAGCCGCTATGGAGGATATCCCCACTATCTGGCCCCCGGCTTGTCCGGAAAAATATTCAAAAGCGACGTTCGCCATTGCCGCAAAGCCGGAGACGTTAACGTCTATAGTTTCCTTTTCCTTATCCCAGACCAGGTCCGCATTGGGGAAGCCGACACCGGAATTTATAACTATGATGTCGACCCCGCCCATTTCGCCTATCAGCTCTTTAAGCTGCGCCATGGCCTGCGGCAGGATGACATCCATGCGCTTAACGTGCGTCCGGCCGGGAATTTCTTTTTGAAATGACGTCAGCAGTTCCTGCCGCCGCCCGGTAATGCCCACAATATGGCCGTTTTGGACCATTAGCTCCGCCAATGCCCGCCCTATCCCGGAAGTGCCCCCGATTATTATCGTTTTCTTCATAAAATGGCAGTCGGCGCGCAGCGCCCGGCCTTCAGACTATTATGCGACAATTCATGGCACATGGCAAATTTTCAGCTGCGCCTGGCCCCGTGCCCGGGAGTACCTGAGAAATTTCGGAATACCGGCAAAATGCTAAAATATTTTTACGGGGAAAAAACTTAAAACAGCCGCGCGCGCACAAGACCTGGGGATAAAGACAGGCCGCTTTCTTCCAGGCAAATATAACGCCATAACCGATGTTAAAGGCATCAAAGTAGACCAGACAACCGTCTGGTCCGGCAGCGGACGCCTGGTTGCGGGCAAAGGCCCGGTACGCACGGGTGTTACGGTCATAATCCCGGCTGACGGGGATCTGTGGCGCTCCAAACTCAGCACGGGCAGCTTCGTATTGAACGGCAACGGCGAAGTCATGGGGCTTATGTGGCTGGCCGGCAAGGTGGGGAACCAGGCTTTTCCAAGCCGGGGCCCTGCCTGCAGTATTTCCGTGAATGAAAAGTACGGTTGGGGGAGCAGGTCGGGGGAGGGGAGCTCTGTCTCCGGAGCCCATATTGCCTGCCCGAAACCTAACGACGCCTGCAAGAAGAGGAAACCAGAAAGGATTGTTTTTCTCATAATATCCGCGCCGCAAAAAGCCTCCCTGACATCAAATTGTCGCCCGCCCGCCGCCTCTGCTCAAGAGGCAAAAGGCCCTGCCGGGGAATGTTTCATATGCGGCGGTTTTTAACAACCGTTTCACCGCGGAACGCTTTTACTTTCATATTTAATTTGGCGTTTAATATGATTTTGTATAATCAGAAAGACAAATGAGTTTTAAAAAAGTGGATACCCCCTGCCCTGATCCCTATGAAAAGGTCCTCTCCGGCCTGTCGGGACTAACCGCCCGCCCGACCCGCAGCGAAACCATAGCCCTGGTCATCCCGCCCTCACCCCAGATCCCCACTCCCGGCCGGGAATTCCTTGTCAGCGGTCCTTTTGAAGGCTTTACGGCCGTAGCCACCATAATAAAAAAGCTTGGTTACCGCCTCAAGGTGGTGGATTGCCGGGGCAGCGGCAGGGGCTCCATGGAATATGTGCTGGCCGAAACCGCCGGCGCGGCTGCCATCGGCATAGCCTCCTATTGCGATTCCTTCGTTTTCCTGCGCGACACCTGCAAAGCGTTAAAGCAGGCCGCCCCGCAAAGGCTGGTCTTCCTGGGGGGGCCGCTGGTCTCTTCCCTGCCGGAGCTTATCCTGGGGGCCGCCGCGGCCGATTGCGCCATCCTCGGAGAAGCGGAACTGACGCTCATCGAATTCCTTGAAGCCGCGGTGGCCCGCGGCAGCCGGGACTTCTCCGCCGTAAAGGGCATGGCATACCGCGAGAACGGGAAGGTCAGGCTCGCGCCGCCGCGGCCCCAGATAGCCGACCTGGACAACCTCCCCTTCCCGGATTACACCATCTGGCCCGATTATACGAGAATCGCCAAAGACGGGCAGATAATAATTTCTTCGTCTCGCGGCTGCCCCTGCGCCTGCTCGTTCTGCTACAAGACCATTCCGGGCCTGCGGCTTAAAAGCCTTGAAAGGTTCGCGGCCGAGGTGGCCCATCTTAAAGCCTCCACGGGTTTCACCTATACCTGGCTCAACGACCTCACTTTTAACGCCGATACCGCCCGCGCCATGAGGGTGGCGGACATCCTGTTCGACAACGGGGTAAAATACCACTGCTTCGCCCGCGTGACCGGCGTAACGGAGCGGTTCGCGCAAAAACTTAAGGCCACCGGCTGCCAGGGCATCTGGTTCGGCATAGAATCTTACGACCAGCGCGTGCTTGAGCTGAACCGTAAGAATACCACCATCGCGCAGATAAACGGCGCGCTGGCGGTTTCCGCCGCGGCCGGCCTGGAGGCAAGGGGCCTTTTTATAGTGGGCCTGCCGGGGGAAACGGAAACGTCGCTGAAAGGCATGCTCGAATTCATACGCGGCGGCGCTTTCATACCGCTGGTAAAGTATCTGGTACCTTTTCCCGGAACCGCGCTTTACGCCGAAGCCGTGGCGGCCGGGCGCATCGGCGATACTCACCGCTTCCTGGAAGAACTTTCCGAAAGGCGCGTGGGAGACCACGACGACAGCATAGTGAATCTTACCGGGCTGGACGAAACGCTGCTGCGGGATTATTTTCACAAAATCTGGGAACTTACCCGGCAGAAAACTCCAGTTTGATGCCGGATGCGGACACAAAGGGGCGCGTAATGAAAAAACAAATACTGGGGCTGGCGGCAGGCGCGGTTTTACTGTTAGCCGCGGGCGCGGGGGCGGCGGAAAACAAAATAGACATCAAAGGCTACCTGCAGACCATGTACAGCGCGCCCAGCAACACCACCCCGGACTCATTCTCCATACGCATGGCGCGCCTGGTTTTTACCGGCAAGCCCGGCCCCGACTGGTCCTACCAGTTCCAGGTAGACGCCCTGGCCGCCACCTCGCTCCTGGACGCCTACCTGGACTTCAGCCGGGAAAACCTGCTGCCGGCGCCTTTCGCGCTCAAAATACGCGCCGGCCAGTTCCGGATCCCCTTCAGCCTGGAAAGCTTGGCGGGCGACGCGGAGCTTGACACCGTAAACCGTTCACAGGTGGTAAACACCCTCGCCCCCGGCAGGGACCTCGGTACCAAGGGGCGGGATATCGGGGCCTGCGTACAGCTCATCGCGTCCCCCTGGAATATAAAAAAATTCGCGGAACTGACGGTGGGCCAGTTCAACGGCGAAGGCGCGAACGCCGCGGACAAAAATACGCATAAAGGCCTGGCGCTCAGGGCCGTAATCAACCCTTCGGCGGCGCTCAGCTTCGGCGCTTCCATCTACGAAGGCAACCGGTTTTCCACAGCAACCGTCTCCAACCGCACCGGGGTGGAGGGCTCGTTTACCCACGGCCCGGCCGCACTTAAAGGCGAATACATCCGCGGCCGCGACACCGCGGTATATATGGAAGGCTGGTACGCCCAGGCGTCGATTTTCGTGCTGCCCGGGAAACTGCAAGCGGTAGCGAAATACGACGTCTATGACCCGGACCTTAAAATTTCCGGGGACAAGACCGCTATCTCCGTAGCGGGCCTAAACTGGTTTTTCACGGATGGCATGCGGCTGCAGGCCAATTACGAATGGAAATACTGGGAGACCGGCACGAAGATGTGCAACACTTTCTCCACGGTACTGGCGCTTACCTTTTAAAAAAAGACCCCGATCATGAAAAAACTATTACTCCTGCTGCTTCCTTTTTTCCTCCTGCCGGACTGCGCGGCAGCGGAAAAGATCCGCATAGGCTACCCGTCGGCCGGGTCGCTCATAAGCGGCCAGATAGGCGCCATACTTGAGCGCACAGACATCCTGGAACGCAACGGCCTGGAGGGGGAGGTTACCCCGTTCCTCTACGGCCCGCCCATGCAGGAGGCGCTGCTGGCCGGCCACATAGACGTGGCCCTTACCAGCGAGGCGAATTTTGTTAACCTCGCCGCCAAGTTCCCCTGTAAAATGATCGCTACCCTGGGCTCGGCGGGCAGGATAGCCATCATGGTCAGGAACGATTCCCCCATCAAGTCCGTGGCGGACCTGAGAGGAAAGACCTTGGCCACGGTGTTCGGCACCTCCGCGCACTACCCCGCCGTGCAATGGCTGCTGAAGGCCGGGCTCGACCCCGCCAAAGACGTCAAGTTGCTGCACATGGCGGCGGCGGAAGGCCGCGCGGCGCTCATTAAAGGCGACATAGACGCCATAACCATGTGGGACCCTTTCGTAGAGGATTTCATACAAAAGAAAGCCGCGCGCGTCCTGCAGCATAATCCCTCTTTCTGGACCACTACCGTGGCCTCGGAAGAATTCCTTAAGAACAAGCCGGACACGGTGGTAAATTTCCTGCTGGCCCTGCACGAAGCGTCGCTTTTCCTGGCCCTCAACAAAGAGCTGGCGAACGGCTGGCTGTCTAAAACCATGAACGTGTCCCCTGCCGTCATAGACAAAGGTTCTTCTTACAATTCCAACTACGCCAGGGCGAAAAAGCTCAAGGACATCAGCATTGTGCCAGGCAAGGAGCTCCTGGAACGGCTGAAGCAGATAGCAAACTTCAATTTGGCCAGCGGGCTCCTGAAGGAAAAGTCCCCGGTTAAGGAAAAGACGGACCTTTCCTTTGCCAAGGCCGCCGCAAAAAAGGCGAATGAATTTAAATCAGGCCCGGCAACCGTACGGATAAAGGATAAATGAAAGCAGCAGCCGCCATACTTGCCGCGCTGGGACTATGGCAGGCCGCCGGGATCCTGGGCTGGCTTAACCCGTACCTGCTACCTCCACCCACGGAGGTGTTGCGGGCTTTCCGGGAAGTTTCCGCGGACGGAGCGCTGCTGCTCCATATCGCGGCCAGCCTCAAGCGGGTACTGACCGGGCTCGCCCTCTCCTCCGTTACGGCCATCCCACTGGGCGTACTTGTGTCCGCGGCCCCGCGCGTGCGGGCCTATTTTCTGCCGCTCATAGAGATCCTGCGCCCTATCCCCCCCATAGCCTGGATACCGCTGGCTATCCTGTGGTTCGGGATACGCGGAGACGCCGCCAGCAATTTCATAACTTTTATCGCCGCGTTCTTCCCGCTTTTCCTGCACACCTTCTCCGGGGTGCAGCACATAGAGGAAATACACCTTAACGCGGCAAAAACCCTGGGTGCCGGCAGAAAGATGCTGGTGCTGGACGTGGCCATACCCTCGGCCCTGCCTTTTATAATTACCGGGTTCCGCGTAAGCCTGGGGTTCGCCTGGATGAGCGTTATCGCCGCGGAACTGATAGCTTCCACTTCCGGCCTCGGCTACATGATAGAGATGAACCGTTCCATGACCAATACCGCCAGCGTGATCTGCGGCATGGTCACCATCGGAGCCCTGGGCTACGCCATGAACGAAGCCGTAGTGCGCCTTGAGCGGCGCTTCTCCTGGAAGCCGGGCCGCGTATGAACGAAACTATTTTTTCCATAAAAGACGCTTCAAAAGCTTTCAAGGACCCGAGGCACGGAACTTCCGTGGCGGCCCTGGAGCACCTGTCTTTGGACATCCGCCGCGGGGAATTCGTCAGCGTCATCGGCCCCAGCGGCAGCGGCAAGACCACCCTGCTTTATCTCCTGGCCGGCTTCCTGACGCCCGACTCCGGCGAAGTGCTCTATAACGGGACCCCGGTTTCCGGGCCGGCCCCGGAACGCACCGTCATCTTCCAGGAGTACGGGCTCTTCCCCTGGAAAACCGCGCTGGGCAATGTGGAGTTCCCCCTCAAGGCCCGCGGCATCCCCGCGCAAGCCCGGTTGAGCGCCGCCCGGGAATTTATTTCCATGGTCCACCTCTCCGGTTTCGAGGATAAATACCCGCACCAGCTTTCGGGCGGCATGAAGCAGCGCGTGGGCATAGCCCGGGCGCTGGCCTGTCAGCCCGAAGCCGTGCTGATGGACGAACCTTTTGCCGCGCTGGACAATATAACGCGGGAACTGCTGCAGGAGGAGATCCTGCGCCTCTGGAGCGGGCTCGGGAAAACTTTCGTCCTGGTAACCCATCACCTCGAAGAGGCCATTTTTATGAGCCGCCGCATCATCGTAATGAGCGCCCGCCCCGGCAGGGTAAAGGAATCCGTGGTGATAGACCTGCCCGAGCCCCGCACCGCCGAAACAAAGACGCATCCGCGCTTTGTGGAGCTGAAGAGCCGGCTTATGCGCAGCCTGCGCGAAGAAGTGGAAAAAACCATAGCCGCAGGCAGGGAGCCCGGACTGGTAAATGACATGGGAACCATAAAAGTTTCACGGTAACGCTTTATATGTCCACAAACGAACAGGATAATTCCAAAGCCGCGCCCGGCCGCGGTCAAAAACCCTCCCGCTGGGAGGAGCTGCTGGCCGCAACCGCGCAGTCGCCACTGAAGGCGGACAGCGCCAAGCCGCTGATAGCCCTGGTAGTCCCACCCAGCCCCTTCACCGTACCGCGCGGCTGGGGCTTTTACCTCGCCAGACCTTTTGAGGGAATAACCTATATCGCCACCGCCCTGACAAACGCCGGCTACAGGGTAAAGATAGTCGACGCCCGGTATAAACCGGCACCGCTGGAATACGCCCTGGCGGGCATCAGCGGGGCGGACACGGTCGGCATCGCCACTTACGAAGACGCCTTCCCCTTCATAGAACAACTTGCCTCCCGGGCCAAAGAGCAGGCCCCCGGCCGACCGGTCATACTGGGCGGCTCCCTGGTCACTTCGGTGCCGGAGCTTGTAATGCGGCACACCCGGGCGGACGCGGCGGTGCTGGGCGAGGGCGAGCTGACAATACTGGAGCTGATGGCGGCGTACTGCGCCGGAGCCGGGGAGCGAGAGCTGACGGCTATCCCGGGGCTCTGCTTGCGCCTGGCTGACGGCAGCCTGACAACAACGGCTCCGCGTCCGCAGCTTTTGAATTTGGACATCCTGCCCGTGCCGGATTTCACGCTCTGGGGCCCGGAGAACGCCGGCGGCTTGCGCCAGAACATAGTAAGCGGCAGCCGCGGCTGTCACAAGAACTGCTCCTTCTGCTACCGCACCACCCCGGAACTCGGTCTGAAATCCACGGAAAAGCTGCACCGGGAACTCAGCGCGCTCAAGGAGCGCCACCACACGGAGTTTTTCCAGTTCACCGACCTGACCTTCACCTTCTCGAAAAAAAGGACGCTGGCGCTGTGTGAAGCGCTGCAAGACCTGCGCGTGAAATGGTGGTGCATGACCCGGGTACAGAACGTCGACGCCGAAGTATTGTCAGCCATGGCCGGCGCCGGCTGCGACCAGATCCTGTACGGGGTTGAAACGCTCAGCCAGGCCGCGCTGGACGGCGCGCAGAAAGGTTTCTGCGAGGATGAAACGGTGCGCGCCCTGCAGCTGACGCGCGACGCCGGCATAACGGTAGGCGCAGCTTACGTGGTGGGACTGCCGGGGGAAACCAGCGAGGCGCTGGCGCGCGCGGCGGCGTTCTCTTCCACACTGGGGACGGCCGCCCGCGTCAAATATCTTTCGGCCATACCCGGGACAAAGGTTTACGCAGACGCAGTGGCGGCCGGGGTAATAACGGACGAGCTCGCCCACCTGCGCAAAATGCTGGCCAGGGAACGCGGCGCCCTCGAAGACGACTTCCTTAACCTTTCCGGGTTGCCGGAGAAGGTTTGCCGGGAAGGGTACCGCAACATAGAGAGAAATTATGTGCCGGGGCCGTACGGCACGGCCGCGCTGGTAAAAGACAAGCGCGCTTACGCTTACCCTGACCGCCCTATTTCCGAAAGCGAGGTAACTTCTGTGCTGGAGGAGGACGCCCGGCTTTGCTCCGGGTCGCTGCTGTCATGACAACTTCCGTAAAAAAACAATTTGACGAGCGCTGCGAAGCGTTTTCCAGGTCCGCTTCATGGGTTACCAGCCCCAAACTCCTGACGGCCCACCGCCGCGCGCTGAAAGGCCTGGTGCCGCGAAGGGCGCTGATGCTGGAGATTTGCTGCGGCACCGGTGAAGTGAGCGGCGCCCTTAAACGCGCCGGTCTTGAAACATACGGGCTGGACCTGTCCCCCGGAATGCTGAAAAAAGCCGCCGCGCATATCCGCAACCTGCGCCGCGGCGACGCGCATAAACTGCCGTACCCGGCCGCTTTTTTCCACGCTGTGGTGATGCGCCAGGCCATGCAGTTCCTGCGCCCCGCCGCCTTTTTAAAAGAAGCGCGGCGGGTGCTCAAACCGGGCGGGACACTGCTGTTAAGCCATCACGTGCCACAAACCCCGGCCGAGCACGCCCGCCTTTTAAAGATATACCGCCTTATACAGCCCTCCGGGATCTTCAACGATCCCGCAAAGCTCTACTTGGCGGCGGACCTGGCGCGGCATATCCGGGCGGCAGGATTTAAAATCAAGAGAAAAATAACGCTGCACACCACCGAATCCATAACCGCCCTGCTGAAATGCTATCCGAACCTGGCGCACCGGCAGAAACGGCGCATCCTCAACGAATACCTGGCCGCCCCGCCGGCTTTCCGCGAGACCTGCCGCATCGCGCAAAAAAAAGACGGACTTTGCGCCAGCTGGAAATGGATAATATTTGCGGCGGTCAAAGGCCTCTAAGGCAGGCGCGCGGGGCAGGACGTTTCTTAATGCAAGAAAACAACCATACCACCGCGGAAAAAATCTGGCTGGCGGCCGGCATCGCGGCCGCGCTGGGCGCCCTGGCCATGCCGGTCCTGAATCCCGACCTTTACTGGCACCTTTCGGCCGGGCGGTACATAAAAGAATTTCTCCGCCTTCCCGCCGCCGACTTCCTGTCCTGGACGGAGCAGGGCGCGCCCTGGGTTGATTTTGAATGGCTGACGCAGGTTATTTATTACGCTGTTCATGCCCTGGGCGGAACCCCCGGCCTCTTCGCGCTGAAAATGGCCGTGCTCGGCGCAACTTTTCCCGCGTTCTATTCCCTGCTTGCTCTTAACGGCCTGCGCAGTTCGGCTTTTTTCACGTTGCCGCTGTGGGGCCTGACTTTGATGTCCAATTCCGACCTGCGCCCCGAAAATTTCAGCGTGCTTTTTTTCGCGCTGCT
>Ga0156425_1151_pt1 | contig 20062 bp, 20 predicted proteins | sample RifOxyA2_FD_108068 | JGI IMG/M metagenome (GOLD analysis project Ga0156425, IMG submission 108068) | Elusimicrobia bacterium RIFOXYA2_FULL_58_8
TTCCAAGAAGCGGGAATCAATACGTTCCGTCTCGCCTTTAACGAGGTCGAGCATGGCCTCAACCATCCATGGCGGGGTAAAGACTTCCCCGTGGTCGGCGACACGCTGTTTGGACTTAATGTAATTCATTGGGCGATGCTTATGGGCAGCACGCGGCATGTTTCCGACGACCCCCACTTAATCCATTCTTTCTAGCGCTAAACCTTTGCGAGACTCCCTTTCCCGCTATTATTATAATACAAAAATTATACACTCCCCATGATAAAAGAGCCACCCTCCGGCGCCTTGTTTGGTTAGTAATGGACTTTACTAGAACTGGGAGAATTTGTAGAAGGACGACTACTTGTCCAGAGTGAGCACGAGCTTTAACCCTTTAATATAAGAGGGCTGGTGCGACACAGTAAATCATGGTTTGACGTCAGGGAACCGCTTTCCGCTCGAGGTTGCTGGACATTCCCGAACCCGCAGGCACCTGTTGACCTGGCAGCAGTTAAACTCCGCTGAGAGCTAAGGGACTGCACCTGTCCGTCGGTCGCATGTCGCCTTACCGCAAGTGATTGGCACACCACTTCAACCCCTTTATCCTTGCGTCCGCGCCTTGCTAGGCCGGCATTGTTTTAGGTGTGCTATCCATATACGTAAGGTCTTTGATGCTTCTCCGTGCGGCGACTATGCCCCGACTGCGAATGAGAATTCACTTATAGGGAATCCGGCGAACAAAATCTCAAGGATGTATAGAAGTCTCCTCTAATGAGCTCCTGGTTGCACCTGGACTCTTTTACTGACCTCTCCACGGTTCCGCAGGAGTCCGAATAGCTTAATACTCGTCAGGTAAAAGGAAGGTCACTGTGCTGCCGCCACCGATGTCCTCAGCATAGTTGCCGGGATGATGGTCTCGGACAGCAAAGAACTTAAACCCGGATGCAATCCGCAGCACTCGTCCGTCATCCTCCGTGCGACAGTAATTGTTCCGGATCTTTGGGTCTCCGACTATCAAGGATAACTCCGCCCGACGTAGGAGCAAAAGGACCGCCCTCTTGCCTGGAGCGAATAGGTTTACATCCTCAATCCCTATTCTCTTGAGAGCTCTTGCGTAACCACTGCTTGTATAGACTATTGCACTGGCTTCGTTCATGTGACTGCCCCTGTAGAGCTGATAGAATTATGGGCACCGGGAAACAACACCCAACCCGCGGGATACCCAGACCATCCCACTACCGACAAACACTTACGGGCTTGCAGCACTGGCACATCTATCTATTAACCCTCCCATATTTACTTGACTGTCCCTTAACATAATGTACTCTGGGGTACTTATCACTCTCAGGAAAAAACATCAATCCTGAAATCGAGAAGGCAATTCTGCCTTCCCCGTAACAACCGCACATACATGTGCGTGGGTGCTGATAAAATATCGCATGGAATTTAAAATCAGAAGCAATCCTGACTATACAATCCTCATCCTTATGGGCATAATTGTCCCGGACTTCCGGGTCACCCATGACGTGGGTTAACTTTCTATGCACTGACGTAATAAGCCCTACTGCTATCTTTGCGGGAGCATAGTCGCTCGGCTTAATCTTCAACTCTTTAAGCTTTGCCAAGTAGTCTGCACATTCAGCCACTCTCACCTGAGTCTTTTTCATTCTTCCTCCGGTACTAACATGACTTTCTTTACCCCATAGATAGCCCACTTTGCATAGAACAAACGCTGTAGCCTCCCTAAGAAAGAAGGCGTAATAGCGCCCGCTTTGTGTGTACTTGCTGGCATGCTTGGGTGAGCTTCATTGAACATACGAGAAGCATTTCATCCACGTTCGTGCCTCTAAGTGCAGTGGGGTTCTACGGACTAAGAACTCTTAAGCCTGAATACGGCAACGGCATTCTTAAGCCAACCCAAGCAAACTATATTAACCCCTTCTGTTTAAAACTGGTAAAGGCATCCTTCGTCACGATTACATGGTCGATGACCTCTATCCCAAGTAGCTTGCCGGCGCTTACGAGCCGTTTAGTAAGCGAGATATCTTCGTCGCTTGGCTCGAGACAACCGCTTGGATGGTTGTGAGCCACAATAATCCCAGCCGCAAGATATTTGACAGCCGGCTCAAAGACTTCCCTCGGGTGAACCAGGTTATAATTGAGCGTCCCTACTGATACGGTTTCCCGATGCGTCTCTTGGTTCCTCGTGTCAAGGAAGAAGACCATGAAGTGCTCTTTCTTTGCTCCCCGGATGTCCCGCAACTCTTCCCAGATATCGCGTGGCTTGAGATATATGTTGCTCTTCTTGCCGGCGAATCTCTTTGCGATTTCCCATATCGCCTGTATAGCCACAGGGTCTTCAGCGGTCGGGGTATAGCCATTAAAACTATGCAGCTTATCCACGAACCGTTTAGCGAGTTTCGCCCAGCTACTTTCCTCGCCTGCCGGGATATGGAGTACGAGATTTACGAGTTCCCTGTCCGATAGCTGACTCACTGGCTTTGCTGTTCCTGTGATTATCATATGTTTAGCTCCTTGCCGGGATTAAGTTGTCGTCCATGAACCTATAGGTGCCTCGCGCGAGTTGCTCCAGCGCGAACCCCGCCCCCTCTAGGACCATCAGGTCGCGCTCTATTGATCTCTCCGAAACACCGAACTCGTTACTCAGCTCCCTTACACGCATTGCCCTCCTCCCTTTCTGCAGAATGAAGAGTAGCCTGTAAAGTTTCCGTTCCTTTTCGACTTCAGGATACCTGTGCTTTTTCTCGTGTCTGTTTAGGTCTTTAAGCCTCATAATCATTCCCCCCCATGCTTATACCCCAAGGGCATTGGACTAAATATTCCGACGACACACGACTGATGAAGAATGACCTATACCAAGTCCCGGCGACCAAAATCTCAAGGATGTATGGAAGTCTCGTCTATTGAGCTCCTAGTTGCACCTAAGCTCTTTTATTGACCTCTTCTTGCCGCAGTTTGATTACGCTAAACTCTTCGTCTTGGTCTGTCCCAGGCTTGCCCAGGTGGGATGACAGGTAACTCCCAAGTCCCGCGCCAAGACAACAGCCGGCCTGGAATATCCAGAACGCAATATCCCCCTTAGCAGCCCAACGCACCAGCAGGTACTGGATTCCACCCAAACCCATAGAGGTAATTATCGAACGTCGCCATAGGCCTCTGACGCTATGGGTGTGTTGGAGGCAGGCTAGAGCAGCAAAAACTCCGCCGAGAACGAATGGCATTATGGTTTGCATGGACTCCCCACAGCGCTGGCGTAATGGGCCAGCAGTTTCCAGCAGTCTGGCCACATTATCCAGCCAAGCTTCTTTGATATGTCCTGAAAGTAGGCGTCCGGCTCGGCAGACCTGTGTGGCAGGTCCTCTTTAAGTGCCTGCCAGTTACCGACTTCATCCCATTGCCTGAGCACCCGGCCATCCGTATTGCGATACCGACGCATTAATTTGGTGTAAAGCTTCTCCGCCGTTCGGTCTACCGTCAGCAGGATGAAACGCCTGTCCTTAAAGCCCTCTCGGCCGGCAGCGTGCTCCAGAAGTTCCATATTCCGCACCAGTTGGTTTCTAGTCGAATTGAATGTGCCGCTGGCGCTGGCGTCGGAGAACAGCTTAACCTCGACGAATACCAACAGCTCTTTGCCGAGCCTAATCTCAACGTCAACCTCGGTGGCCCTTTCCGGCACTTCATCCGGGTCGCCACGCATTAACTTTGCCAGCCGCTTCCGTGCCCGCACCTTGCTGTCGTAGCGCTCAAGGTGGGATATGCTCCCCTCCCCTTCTTGGAGCACCTTGGCCCCTATCCATTGCAGGTATACCGATGGCGACGGATGCGCTACCCAAAACCTTATGACGGCCTGGTCCACAAACGGGGCATAGGCCTGGGCAAATCTGTCATTCACCGCGGCGCGGAAGAAGTCTACCAGCCAGTCTTTCGTAGGCAGCTTTGATACGGCATGGAAGAAGGACCAAGTGAGGGCGTCCTCGGAGTTTTCCGACATAATCTCCCGGCCACGGTCCTGATACTTCCGCAGAGCATCTTTGGTCTGAGGGTCATCAGCATTGGTTGGGTCGAACCCGGCCACGTTATGGGACACTGAGGAGTAAATCTTAATCCCAGAGGGCGTAAAATATCCGTCTTCAAACATGTTCCCTCCTGGGATTCTGAAATGGCTTCCATCTTAAAACGGCGTGCCCGTAACAATGCAGTTACAAAGCGCTTCGTATTTAGTCCTGCTGGCTATCCTGGCGGGGTCCTCGACGCCGCAGATGGTCTTTATGAGCTCCCGTATCTTGTCTCGGCTGACGTTGTGCCCGTGAGCCAGACCGAAGATCCGTTTCACCTGCCCATCGCTTGGCGCCCACTGATAGCCGCCATTGCTTGTAGGCTTGCTGGGCTGCTGGGGAGTTGCCGCAAACTTCTGTACCGGAGTCGGGATTGCCTTGGGTTCCTGGTTGGCGGCCTTTAACGGGGCGATATGCTCCGTTGGCAACACCGGGACGCTGCCATGGTTACGATGAGACTCTATCCAGGCCTTTATAAGGGTAACAGGCAGAAGTGGGCGTATCGCATTGCGCTGGGCCTTAGCCATTGCTTTAGCTGCGCAGAACGGGTCGTCCATCACCTGGCCGCTGTGTAGTTTCATCTTCTTTGACTGTGAGGCGATGCCGATACGTGAGGAATCCGTCTTTGTATCGATGGCCTCCAGCGTCACTTCGACGCTGTCCTCGGTATCCACCTTGCGCATCTTCTCCAGAGGGACATGTATCCCTTTGTATTCACGCGCAGCTTCCTGAACACCGAGCCAGCTTAGCCCGACGATTACATCCGTGCAAGTGCACTCGGGCGGACGCTTGCCATCCACCCACTTATGCCGTCGGCAGTAGCTGTAAACGAACTCGTCGAGATAACGCCCTTTGAGCGCATCCACGACCTGGGCCTCGTCCCGTTGATCCCATTGCCGATATACTTCCTGTGAGCTTGCTGGCTCTGACGCAGGGCCGCCTGTCTTTGTTTCCGCCACAGTTGCTTCTTGCGGGAGCAAAACCCTTGGAATTACAGTATCCATACCGCCTCCTATACGATTCTTTCCTTACGTTGCTGAGAGCCCCTCGTATTACAGCTTCGACGTACGACAGCCTATTATTATCTTGTTGGTGCATAATTAAACCTGCGCCCTCCCAAGCATTCATCCCAAAAACTGCACATTTTGGCCGAGCAGAACGAACCTGTGGAGTTGGGATAGAATATCCCCGCCTGCACAGAGGTCATTACCTGGCCGAGCAGCTTTAGGAAATTGTCTATGTCAGTCTGCGTCCGTGATGTGGTGAAGCGCACAATCTTTGGTTGTTTACACCTGATGATATAATCGAAAGCGATACCCGTCTCTATGGTCTTGCGCATGTAGCGCAGGCCAAGCGAATAGGCGGTGGCCTGCAAATCCTTGTCTATGGATTCCGCCGTGGGTGTCCTACCTGAGGTCTTGTGGTCTATGATGAGCGCGCCATCCGTAACGAGGTCAATAACGCCCTTAAACACAATCCGACAGTTCTCGAACCTGACCTGGAACACCTGCTCCACCAGGGTCGGCATTATCTTAGGGGCTGACTCTGTGTGGTATAGCTCCAGCATCCGTACCCCCTCATCCATTACCTTGCCGGGAACCTCACCAGGCTCCCATAACACCTGGCCTTTGGAGTAGTTGAAGTTCGCCGTGAAGAACTCTTTAACATCGGTTAGGGGAAGGTCCTTGCCGCTTTCGAGCTTCTTTCGGTAGTTGTGTTCGATAGCTGCATGCACGGCAGACCCGAGCATCATGTTACTGGTAGGCGGCGCATGGAGCCCCAGGACATACCGATAGTAATATACCGCCGGGCATCTGAGGTAGCATTTCAGCTTCGATACGCTGAAAGACTCCGTAGCCTGGAAATCAGGGGGCGGGGCTGTCTTGGTGGTCTGTTCAGTCATGGTATTCTAGTTCCTGCTGAGAAGATATGAGTGGGCTACGGCCTCCGTCCTTAACCTGTCCGGCAGGCGTAGAGACTGGCTAGCCTTGGTCAGCGCATTGAATACGTCGTATTTCGTACTCGGGACTCCGACGTTAAGGAGTCCCTGCGCATCCTTGGCAAAGGCACTGCTTATCCAGCGGGCATGATTAAGCCGTGTAATTTCCTCTCTGCCACTCGGAAGGATCTTCTGCACCGCCCGCTTTATTGCTTCGGCTGTTTCCGTAGCCACCTGTGCCTGTCTGCGCATGAAAGCGGAAAGGTCCTCCACTTTCTTATGGAACTCCCCGAAATGGTTCCAGGAGAATTTCTTGCCGGCCGCCACGGAGCGCATCGAACCGTTGAGGCAGACCAGGCGGAAGGTCCCCCCGTCTATGGACAGCGGCCCGAAGCCTATCTCTGAGTTCGTAAAATTAAGGACCGGGTAGATTTCGTCTTTCTTCAGCGCCGAATCTCCGAAGAGTATCCGGTAACAGCTCCAGTCGCGGCGGTCGGAGGTTACGGCTACCCCCTTAATGCTGGGCAAGAGCCGGCTAGCCATACTGCCTATGTATTCAAGGGCCTGCTCATCATCAAATATCTTGTAATTCCCCGGCACGACCCCGTGCAGTTCACCGTTGAGGCGCATCAGTAGCCCGTTATGGCAGACCCTGGGCATTAGCGTATGCGTATGCTCCACGAACTCCTTGGGATTAGGGTACCGGTCGAAGTAGTCCTTGGGCATCCTCAGCAGGCGGCATATCGAGGACATGGCCGTGGGACCGACCTTGTAGGATTTACCGTCAAACAGGAGGCGATAGCCGTCTTTCTCGCCGCATTCCAGGCGGAAGTCCGAGGGGTTCCGGAGCAGCACATCGTGCGTGTCCACCCGGTCTTTGCGAACCTGCTCTATTACCTCATTAATGCTTTTTAGTATCATGGGGCCTCCTAACCAACTATTATCGGTGAGCGATAGTTAACCACTGGGACCGGCGGGGCATCTTGTATCTCCCCGTGCTTGCCCATTATAAAGCGGTAGTTGCTTGTAATCGAAGCGAAGCGGTTCTTCTTTACCGTAAGCACCCGGTCGCCGGTAGTTTCCTCATAGTCAAGCTTTAACACCAGGTCGACCATGTGTTGTAACTGGGCCGACCCCGAAATCTCATGGCCTTTAGTTTCGTGTCCGACGAGGACTATTGCCGTATCCAGCTCTTTCTTTAGCTCAAGGAGCTCTGCCAGGAGGTGCCGCGCAGAGCGCATATTCTCCAAGCATGGGGAACCTTCATCCGAATACCGGAGACTCTGTATGCTGTCGATTATTAAAAGCTCGGGCTTAAGGGCTAAGGCGTTCTTGCGGAGAGAATCTATACGCGCATCATCCGTGATGAAGAGGAAGTCATCTGCCTTCAGCCGAAGGCGGCGGGCACGCAGGCCAAACTGTGAAAGGTCCTCTTCCGCGCTGATGTATAGGACCTTGCGGCCGGCGGCAGAGATACGCCCTGAAATCAAGGTTAAAAGCGAGCTCTTCCCCGCTCCAGCGTGGCCGGCGAACAACGTCAGGGAGCGCCGCACGAATCCCCTGCCTAGAACTTTATCCAGGCGCCGAAGCCCAGTAGGAATTCGTTCAACAGTTGTAGTCTGGAGGTCGCTAAGGGTAAAGAGTCCTTCGGTCATATCACAAATATACGAACGCGCCATCACAAACCGCTTGAGGCGGGTTTCTTACCAGTGCCTTTGCAGATACACCTTGATGATAGCCATGCCGATAGTCAGAGAGCCTGAGAGCGCTATTTCAAGCTGGTCGAGCATCTTCATTAGCATTCTCTTGGTGTCGGGAAGCGAGTCAGGTTTATCCGCATGATCCGTCTTGGGCGCCTCTTTAGACTCCGGCACGGGCTTTGGGGCGTTCAGACGCTTGATTAAATCCGTCGGACTGGAGCTCTTATCCAACAGTTGCTTGCAGGCCTTCCAGTCTGTATCCTTCAGCGGGAGAATCCAAGAGTCCAACACGATAGAGGCTTTTCCTTCCTTGTCGGAGATAATCACCACCGCCTGGCATGGGTCAGCATCAACCACTGTATAGACTTCCTGAGCCCGGCAGACATCCGAGCCGAACGACTTGATAAAGCGATTGAACACAGTCTCGTCTAAGACACATTTATCACCGGTCTTCCAACGCATAATTATTCCTCCATCCCCAGGAAGTCAACAACGCAGTCCTGCGGAGCTTTGTCATCCCTAAAGCGCAGTATCTTCGCATGCACAAGCCTCCAGTTGTTCCACTGGAACGCCTCTATCTCGACGACTCTATTCAGGAAACCGGGAGCAAGGCATGGCTTGCCGTCTTTTAGGACGGTCATGGCACGCCGCAGATTACTGTTCTTGCCGAGGCTTAAGTCAGACGGTGAGACTCCTGCTATTTCCCGGACTGTATCGGTGCAGAGGTCATATGCGCCGATTAGCAGGCTCCCTACCATCCCTGCATTCCCATTCTTGCCGGAAGTGGACCCGACGATAAAGCCGTCCACCGTCAGGAAGCGCTTGGCCTTCAGCATCCCCTTGGAGCGACCGACATGTTGATATACCGCATCCTTCTGTTTGAGCATAACCCCTTCCCCACCGGAGGACAGCACAGCCTCATAGAAGTCCCGTTTATCGTGGGAGACCTGTGTTGCCAGGTTCAGGGAGGTCAGGTCTACTCCCTTGGCTGCCGTCTCGGAGAAGAGCTTCTCCAGGAGCAGGCGGCGCTTCCAGAAGGGCTGGCTTTCAAGACTTTCCCCCTTGTAGCAGAGGATATCGAAAGCCTGGAAACTGGCATACCCTTCCTCCTGCTGGAGAACGAAGGCTTTCTCTGGGGAAGCGTTGCATAACGCCATTGTGCAGGAGAGCGTACCGCAGGCAAAGGTTTCGCCAGTGAACATCCTGGACTTGTTCATCAAGATTTCGCCGTCAATGACGGTGCCATCCAAGAAATCCAAGGGTAGGTTGCGAAGGTGCGGGAAGTGGTCGCTTTTCTCTGAGTAGAGCCCCGTGCGCTTGCTTAGACACCGGGTACTGATTCGGTTCTCTTTCCTGCCTATGTGAAGCAGCCCGCGAACACCATTGAACTTCTCTTCGGCAATGAAGTCAGGACTGGCCCAGATGCGTTCCTGCTCTGCTGGCGGCAGGTCCCGCAGGTCACAGGCTAGCATCGGCGCTATCTGGTCTAAAGGCAAACGAGACATGCCACAAATATACGAGGGCAAGTCACAAACTTACCAGAGGCTTTCTATAGTTTCTTTAAGTCGTGCCAAGTGGGACCGATGGAGGCAGAAACAGTTAAAGGTAGGCCCTCGATTTCTGTCTCGGCGGCAGCTTTAACCTTTGGAACCAATACTTCGGGAGAGATACCATTGGGGACTTCTATTAGGAGCCCGTCGTGAAGCTGGACAAGCATCCGGGCGCCGTAAGAGCGCAGGACGGGAGCCAAACGAATCATGGACTCCTTGGCGACGTCAGCAGCCGTCGATTGGGCGAAGCCATTCACCGCACTGCGCATCCCGAAGGCACGGAGCTTTCCATTGGAGCTGGATATCTCCGGAAGAGGCCTACGACGACCGTAATAGCTTTCAACATAACCGGTGGATAGGGCTCGCTGCTGTAGGGTATCCAGGAATGCTACCAGCCGAGGCACCGCGGCAAAGTACTGGTCAAGTAAGGCGTTAGCCCTGCTCGTTGGGATGTTCAGCTTATGAGCAAGGCCACTGGGGCCGCTACCGTAGAGTTGGGAGTAGCCAAGCTGCTTTCCCATAGCCCGCTGTTCAGATGAAACATTAAACACCGGGAGCCCGAGCATAAGAGCTGCCGTCTTGCGATGAATGTCCTCCCCCCGCTTAAGGGACTCAACCAAGGCGGTCTCTCCGGCGCAGGCGGCCAGGATGCGGTACTCAAGTTGGTCAAAGTCTATAGAGAGGAAATAGTGCTCGGGCCGTGGGACGAATACCGAACGGATGAAGTCCGGTATCTGTTGGAGGTTAGGACTCTTTGATCGGAACCTGCCAGTAGGAACCCCGGTCTGTAGCCATAAGCAATGAATGGCTTCTGTGCCTGGGTTGTAAAACCGTTTGAGTGTGCGGCAAATCCCGTGGAGCTTTACCATGTGCCGATACTCCAGCAGTACCGGGATGATAGGCTGAGATGCGGAAAAGCCAGTTAGGATATCCTTGGAGACGGATAACTTACCGCCTGCCGTATGATTTCTGAGTTCGACTCCAAGTGAAAGAAGGAGTTTGCGAATATCTCCCGGGGAATCCCAATTGATTGAAAAATCGCTATTAGTAACCCCTATTAACGTCGTCATGGAAGTCAATTTGGCCTCTAGCTCCTCTATAGCAGCCTCTAGACCCGAAATCTTCTCCTGGAGAGCTTCAAAAAGGATTCGGATGCCAAAAAGGATCATTTCCGTGCATATTGGAGCAATAGAGAGCTCTTCCTGGTAAACCGAGGTGGCCCAATGGAGGCTATCGTAAAGCTTGTTGTGGAGGAGCCTGGTTGCCTCCGCAACCAGGCCGAGGAGTTCACTGTTATCGGAGAGCAAGCCTTCCGGAGCCACGACAATGCCGATATCGAGCGTGTCCGGGATTGAGTCCAACACTGCGAACTCGACGTAGCGTAGCAGTAAGGCTTTTAGGGTCAGCGAGCTTGAAGGATTGAGCGCGAACCGCATCAGCTTGGGGTCGCTAAAGATGTTGGGAGTTATCCCGGCTTGCTGCATGAAGGTAGAACAGCGGGCGGAATCATAAAGGATTAGTGACCGTTGGGAAAGGAAACTGGCGAGGGCTTCGCGGTCGGCATCATTGGTAAGCTGGAACCAGGACGGCTCTGGGGAGCCGTCGGACCAAGCTACGGAGAGGATTGAATCCTTTAGAGGGTCGGGGCCGGAGACTTCCAGGGCAAGCGCCAGCGGCTCGTCGAGCGGCTGGCTAAGAGCCAGCGCCTTAAGGTCTGTACGGGAAATAGCTTTGCAGGAGGACACACCTAAAGATACGAAGGCGCGCGCCCCCCTTATCTTACGGTATATCTAGTATATAACTCTTAGTAACTACTCTCTATACCTAACTGATTTAAGTCTATATATATATACCCCATACCCTTGTCTATACCATGCAGCCGCTCGGCCGGGTAGTGGAGCCGGACCCTACCTGCACACCTGCACAAGAAGTGAGAATTGACCTATAGCAGTTCCCGGCGACCAAAATCTCAAGGATGTATGGAAGTCTCCTCTAATGGGCGCCAGGCTCCATTATCGACTTATTAGCAGCCTTTCCTTGCTGCCTGGATTTGAAGGACAGTTACGGCCTGTATTGAGTGCAAAAGGTAGCCACTATCGGGTAATGGTCCGAAACGCGAACATCCTTACCAGCGTCAACTTTGTCAACGATTTCCATCGGCACCCTATCCGCCGATATTAGCCGCTCAAGGGCGCTCTGCGTAAGGATGAAGTGGTCGTAGTTGTTGCCTGCCCCTTTCCTTGATCGCGAAGTTGGCTCGTCAATTAATACTGACAGCTTGCGGGGTCCAGCAAGAAATTTGCCATGCTCCTGGATTATTGAGTCTAGGGTCATGAAGGAGGCCTCTTTCTTTCGCTTGCTCAAAGCTTTCCCTTTACTCGATGGCAGATTAAAATCACCGGCAAGAATGACGTCCGGGTCGTTATTGGGGTCCTTAAAGTACTGCTCCAACCAGGCTAGGATATTGAGTAGCTCCCGCTTCGATTCCTTGGTATCCCCCTGCTTGTATGTGAGATGCAGACTTATTATGGTGAAGTCAAAATCATCTACGCGGACATGGGCCCAGCGCGCCGGATGAAGCACCTTGCTCCTGTTCGGCTTCTTTGACACCACATCAGCATATAGAAAGCCCTGCGCTGTTATTGTCGCAACTGCTGTACGGTAAAACAGCCCGTTATCATGGCTCGAAGGAGTGTCTTCGAAACTCGCTCCCCACTGAACTGTTGCACCAGGAAATAAGTCAAGCAAGACAGAGAGCCCTTTAGGGTTTATAATCTCTTGAACCGCGACGAGAGCGACATCAGTTGTTATTACGGCGTGATATGCTTCCGATGCAACTTGCCTACGTGCGGAGGATATTTCCCCCATGTTCTGTACATTCCATGAAACGATGGGAAGCCTAGAGACGCATTCGGCAGAATGGCCAATCGTTTCCCCCAGCAGCAGCACGGCAAAAGCGTATGGCAAGACTTTCATGGGAACCTTTGAGCCCGTACCGTGTCTGCTCGTCCGTCAGATTGCATCCAGCGCCTTTGCGGCAGCTTGTCGTACATTGGCGTCGGAATCACTCAATGCTTTGTTTAAAGCTTTACTTGCCGCCTTTGCCTGTGGGCCCATTCCACCCAAAGCTTCAGCCGCATGAGCACGAACATCGCTGTCCTCATGCCCAAGCGCCTTAATTAAAGCAGGGACAGCGTTTGGCCCTATCTTTCCCAAGATTTCGCACGCCCACGTGCTCCTTGTTCTATCCTTGGCGTCCAGTACTTTAACAAGAGCAGGTATGGCGCTTTCAGCCTTCGGCCCCAGCTTCTGTAAAGCAAAGGCGCTCGCATCAACAGTTCCTGGGACCTTGTCCGGGTCAGTCATAAACGCCTTAACCAGCATCGGAGCAGCTGCCGGCCCCATCTTGCCCAAAGCGCGAGCTGCCTCCCAGACCGAGCATGAAAGCCCTCTTTCCAAAACAGCAATGGTGGAAGGGCCAATCTTATCTGCCGCTTCAACTATTTCTTTACACTGGGGATGATCCGTGTCTTCGCCATACTTATTTAGATTCTCAAGAAGTCCCGGAGCCGAACTTCCAGCAGCAGACCCGATTTCACCCAAGGTACGGTATACATTGGAACGAACATCGGGTTCAGGGTCCTTTAACGCTTTGATTAGAGCGGGGACTGCACCCGCTGCCTTACGATTCATCCACCACAGAGACCATGCAGCGAGGTTCCTTACTTTCTTGTCGTCATTTGATAATGCTGCGGCAAGAGCCGGAATGGCACTGGGACCAATGGCGCCCAAAGCTTGTGCAGCATCCGAATTATCTGGTAGAGCCAGTAGCTCAGGGATAGCCCCCTTTGCGGCAGGCCCGATTTCTATAATTATCTCAATAATCTTCTCGCTACCGCCAAAATCTCTGTTGGCCAATGCCTTCCTCATTTCAGGGACAGCTGATGCCCCCATCCGAATCAAGCGCTGCTGATTATTCTTAACTACAGAATAGTCAGGGTCGCTAAGGCCCTCTACAAATATCTTAGCCCTCTTGTTAAGGTCAGCCGTAGATTGCGGTGAGTCCGCAGCAATAGCCGCCACGGACATCCCGCATAACAGTAGAGTGTAGAAAAGACTTCTAGAGAACATTTTCATGGCTTCCTCCCCGTGCTATCCTTGGACATATAGTGAGCCTGATAAAGCTGCACCGTTTTCTCAAGCTGAATGCAGTCCACACTAAGACGAAGGGTTCCATACGAATCCTCCCACATGAGGCGGCGAGACACTGTTTGTCCTTCTTTTACATCATCCTTGTATTTGTCCTCAACAGGAGCCCCAAACTCCTTACGGAAACGAGCTATAGTTGTTGAATTACTCTCGAGATTGCCTACTATTACTAGGTTCAACTTCCCTTCTGTGAAGGAGAAACTGACGTTAGCGCCATCCTCCGCTTTAAAACACATAACTTCACCGATGTTAGTGCCCGGACAATCCCGAACCACCATAGCGGGAATTGATTTCTTTACCTCAGTGCTGGACATCCCCCAGTTAGCGCCCAGATAGCCGTTTATTTGAGGTTTGGCTTCCACAGCAGCCGCTTTTGGGTTTACACCCACAGTTTCGGCTGGTTCCCGTACCACAGCTTTTTCTGCGGCCGGCTGATTCCGTTCACCACACGCAATCCCCAACAAGAAAATCGGCATCAAGAACAAACACTGCTTTACGGTAGTATTCATCGGTCCCCCTAACTTTCAGGCTCAGATATCGCTGCGCCACCACCAGGATATCCCCCAAATTTATCACTTATAAGTGGCATTGTCAAAGCGTGCCCCTCAAGACTTATATTCTATGGATATGCAGATACGCATTGAATAGAATTTTAATTGTCTCCGGAGGACTCGTGGGAACTAATTTGCAGACTGAGGTCGGAAGCCAAATACGGCGGTTTAGACTGGAACGCGGACTTACCATTGAGGAATTGGCTTTCCGGGCGCACCTGCACCCCAGTTATCTTGGAGACATTGAACGTGGAACCCGCAACCCTTCCCTCCTGAACCTAAAGAAGATCGCAGAAAGCCTCAGCCAGCCAGTAGGCAGCCTATTTGCCAGTGCCAAGAGCACCACTCCCAGCTCCACCCGTGAAAAACAGCCTCAGTATCTTTCCCCTGATATGGATAAGGTCCTGGTTTCCCTTATCAAGTCCCTTCGCAAGAACTCCCAGAAAGACCAGGCCTATATTATTAAGTCCGCCAAAACCTTGAGCGCCAAGCTTAAGAAGAGTCGCTAGCCTTTCTAGCTTTTCCCCCACCGTTGGGGTGACTGCACACCTGCACATACGCTCCCAGCTCTCCCAAGAGCATTTGCTGGATATTCCCCCTTACTCACAATCCATGAAGAATGACCTATACCAAGTCCCGGCGACCAAAATCTCAAGGATGTATGGAAGTCTCGTCTATTGAGCTCCTAGCTCTCCTATTGACCTTTTAGATGACTTCCCTCAGTGCGCCAGGCATTATAATTATTGCAATCACCCACGTGACGGTTCGAAACCAATCTTGCGCTTCGGGTCAGCAAGGAGAGTTAAGGCCCGCTCCAAGTGCGCTTGATTCACTACTGGGTCGGCATCAACATCTTCGGAGATCTCATCTGTTGCGAATATGACCGATCTGGTTACGACCTCCCGAACATGCGCAGCGGAAAGGTTGCCGTACTCCATGCGATTGGACAGGGTAGTCAAATCAACGTCCGGGGCCAACGTAAGGCTCTTGGTAAATAGCTTGAGCAGTTGCATCCTGAGCTCATGCCCTGGGTTAGGGAAGTGCAGCTTAACATCGAAGCGACCTGGCCGGTTCTTTAGCGCCTCATCAAGCACGGAGACATCGTTAGTAGTCGCTATAGTTACCACCCCTTGGTTGGACTCCAGGCCGTCCAGTTCTCCAAGGAGTTGCCCTAGCGAACTTCCGGACCGATTGTGTCGGGCCACCCCACCGAGGACATCCAAATCCTCCAGCACGACCAGACATGGGGCAAGGCGGCGGGCTAAATCATATATTTCCGGGATTCCCCAACCAGCGAAGTCGTTCAGGTCCCCGCATGTAACGTATATGCTTCTGGGGAACTGCGACATCAGCATCTTTGCGCAGAGGGTCTTCCCACAACCCGGACTCCCCCAGAACAAAAGTCCCCTCTTTAGAGGGACGCCCATACGTCGATACAGGCCCGATTTACCAAGCAGGTCTATGCTGTTGGAGTTAACAACCCGTCGCATATCATCGTTTAACACAACGTCGGTCCAAGACACAGGTGGGAACGACTGGAGCGGAACGCCTTCCCCGTCCAGGACCAGATTCTTAAGCCTAGAAGGAGCGCTTTCAATGTCAGTTAAGATTGCGCGCAAGTTAGTGGCATCCGAGGTCCGCACGTAAAACGAAATGTAGAGCTCCTGGAACCCTATATTCCTCAGGTAGACGGAGAGCGCCGCTCGCACTCCCTTAACTTCGAGGTAGTAGACCCCAGTTGAATTCGAGAGCTTACCTGTTGTGGAGAGGCGGCGACCTTGGCAGGAGAATCCCTGAGGGTGCTTCAGTTGTTTAACATCGGAGGAGGCAAACCACTCGGTTAAGGCACGGTACATCAGTCCGACCAGGTTGCCGCGGTATTCTTTGTGGAGGCGTAGAGCCTCGGAGCCATCCGTTATGCCGAGGAACCGGAAAATGAAAGGCTGGGCCGAAGACTCCAGCTTCTCCACCAATAACACCTGACGGCCTACATTATGCAGCGTCTTTCCATTGGAGATTGGTTTACAAGGTTCCATACGCTCCTTTAACTATAAAGGGATATACGAAGGAGCATTTTTTGTATTACACGAGTATACAGAGGGTGGCGACGTGCAACCCACCAACCAATATCCCGACATTCAGGAGCAAAGCAAGGTTCACGCGACACGTATCGACGGCATATCCGCGAAAATAGGCCTATATAACGCACTCTCAGAATCCATCCATACCCCCCTCAACATAGCGTAACACCACAGATAAGAACCATACTTAATCTGGAATATCGGCTTGGGGACGGTATACTTATTACCATACACAGGCTTAGATGAGATCTTGTGTGTTCAAGGCACATTTTATCCATATATAGGGCCCACATTCCATAAAGGCACAACCTATTGTATCCACCCTTATGCACTAAGCCGATAAAACGATGCATATAGCACCCCCAGCAAAGGACCTTGTGTTGACAATGTGCGTTTTTCTATTGACATCACCTCTACAGTTTTGCTAGACTTTGGTTATGAAAGAAAAAGATTACCTACGACTGAAAGCCAGGATAGAGGCGGAATACCGCCAAAACCTTGACGCATTGAATAGGATATGGAAGATGGCCGGGGAGAAGAGCAAAAGCCAAGAGACACTAGCTTCCGACTCCCTACTCGGGGAGCTTATGGGCAAGACGGACACCTCCACCAGCGAACCCACCCCCCCCACATATGCGGCGACCGGACTGGCGCAGCACATCCGCGCTTTTATCGAGAAAACAACGGGCACATTTACCATAATCGATGTAGAACGCGCTGTAATCCCAAGTATCCCAGAGGTCAAACGGAACTCCATCGCAACGGCGCTTAACAGGCTATACACTGCCGGCAAAATCGTCATCGAGACGCAAGGCAGTGGCCGGCGCCCGAGCACATACAAGAGAGCTCCGGGGACAACACAGGAGGGGCAGTGACCTAGACAAATACTTTTATAAAAACAAGGGAGCTCGTGCTAGTAACACGAACTCCCCTGAGACAACAACCGCTTGTAGCGGTTTCATGGTAAGAACTTCGCCAACACGAAAATCCTACCATTTAGAAACCAAGCCCTGCAAGCCCGACTTGGGAATCCAGTCAGTCCCCCAAGCCCTACATCACCTTAAGGTGAAGATGTGTCCTATCCACACGTCGAAGGAGCCATAATGTTCAGAACAGCCGACAGCACAGCGCAGATTGACGACCTTCTTACCCGCATATGCGAGGAGCTCCAAATCCCTCCAGGCAAATATACAGAAGTAGAGAACCGCTACGCCGGGGTTAGTGATTGGCTAGGTGCTGAAGATAGCCCCCTGGCAAAGCATAAGCCAAGAATTATGTCACAGGGATCACTTCGCATAGGCACCACAGTGAAGCCCATAAACCACAACGAATTCGACTTGGACTTAGTCTGCCAACTGCATGTGGACTGGAAACAGATTGGGAATCCAGTTTCCCTTCTCGACACAGTCGAAAAACGGCTCAAAGCCCCAGGCAGTAATTACACAGACCTTGTCGAACGAAAAAATCGTTGCGTGCGCCTCAATTACGCCAATGAGTTTCACATGGACATTCTTCCAGCATGCCCTGATTCCACAGGTCCCGAAGGGGCATTAATGGTTCCAGACAGGGAAGCACAGGACTGGAAGGCAAGCAACCCGGATGGTTACGCGAACTGGTTTGAGGGAAGGGCAGCCACCCTTCAAGTGGTGATGGCAAGAGCTACAGAGCCACTTCCGGAACAGGAATCTGTAGCGGAAAAGAAACCCCTAAAACTTGCCGTACAACTTATTAAGAGGTGGCGGGATATCTATTACGATGGGAAACCCGAGCTGGCACCTCTATCAATAGTACTGACCACCCTTGCTGCCCACAACTACCGTGGCCAAACCTCGGTAAAAGATGCCATCTCTGGAATTCTCGACGGCATTATCCTTGGGATTCCAACTATAGGTAGACTTACAGTCCTCAACCCAACAAACGGGAAAGAGGATTTCAGCGAACGCTGGAATGAAAACCGCGACGGATACCTCGCGTTTATTGAGGGTCTCAAGTTCTTCCATCGCCGCTGGAATGACTTGGACGGAAAACCGGGAATCCACAACGCCAAACAAATACTTGAGGCGCTCTTCGGGGAAAAACTGTACCAGCGCGCGCTCGCCAATCAGGCCGAAGCGATACGAAAGGCGCACGAGGCCGGCAGGATAGGGGTCAAACGCGGAACCGGCGGGGTCGGCCTTTTGGGAGCGACATACACCCAGGCTATCCCTCGAAATACCTTCTATGGCTCGTAATTTCCAAAAGGCAAAACCGTTCCGTATGCCCTTAAGCGGACAAGTGGGTGCGATGCTTGAATCGTGCCCACAGTTCCGCGTTATACGCTGGAGAGGCCAGGAGGTTTCATGGCTTGGGGACATTACCCCGACAGCCTCTAGTGCAAAATACCGGGTACGCATTACGTATCGGCTCGGGATGCCACCCCAAGTATACGTTGTCTCCCCAGAGCTTCAGGACGGTCAGGATGGGACCCCCACCCCGCACACCTACCCAGGGAAGCGCTTGTGCTTATACTTTCCTGAGGCCCAGGAATGGGACTCCATCATGGCAATTGGAAGAACGATAGTCCCCTGGGCAGCGCTTTGGCTCTACTTCTACGAGGTCTGGCTTACGACAGGCAAGTGGGAAGGCGGCGGCAAACATCCAGAAGGTGGCGGCAAACACGAAGGAGATACAGTATGAAGATACGCAGGATTCTTTCACTTGACGGCGGCGGCATTAAGGGAGTTTTTCCGGCCGCGTTTCTGGCCAATATCGAAGAACAGATTGAAGCGCCCATCGGGAAGTATTTCGACCTGATAGTCGGCACTTCCACTGGCGGCATATTGGCCCTGGGCTTAGGACTGGGCTATTCCGCCAAGGAACTGCTCAAGTTTTACGAAGACCTCGGCCCCAAGGTTTTCACCAGCAGTCTGCCCATGAAACTGCTCCGCAGGCTAGGGTTTCCAAAATACTCTCCGGCCCCTTTACGGCGCGCTCTAGCGAACAAATTCGGCAAACGCAAACTGGGAGAATCCTCAACCCGACTGATGATTCCCTCCATGAATATGGACTCTGGAGAAGTGCATGTTTTTAAGACGGCACATCACCCTCGCCTGGAACGCGACTATAAAGAATCAGTAGTTGAGGTCGCAATGGCAACAGCCGCAGCCCCGACATATTTCCCCCCGCATATGTCATCGTCAGGAATACCCTTTATCGATGGCGGGATGTGGGCAAACTCCCCGGTCGGCTTTGCGGTTGTCGAAGCCATCGGAGTGCTTGGTTGGGAACGGACCACCCTGGAAGTCTTAAGCCTTGGCTGCACCGCTACCCCATTTAACCAGCAATTAAGTTGGTCTCTTGGCAGCGGGGAACTTTTCTGGGCCCGGAAGACCTCCCACACTTTCATGTCCGGGCAGGAATCCGGATCCATCGGCATTGCAAAACTTCTAGCAGGTGAGGAGCATATTCACAGATACAACCCTATTGTAGCCGGCGGGAAGTTCAGCCTCGACGGCATTAAAGGCATCCCAACCCTGAAAGGCTTCGGTTCAAGTGAGGCGAGGAAAGCTCTTCCAAAAATAAAACCACTGTTCTTCGCAGAGCCAACAGAGCCGTTTAGTCCCTTTCACCGGCTACCCGTAAAGAACTCCACGGAGGATAAAGCATGAAACCGCGAATAGACAAACTGTTCTGGATACTTGGTCCCTGCGTATTGGCGCTAGCTGGGTGCGCCTCCGTTCACCAGGAAACGCTGAACTCCTACACCAACAACTTCTCGGCAGTCTACACACAAGCCCAGGACCTGTATCTGCGCTCCGAAATAGTGGCCGAGGGCATTGCCGACCGGCCTGAAACCGAAGGCTCTGTCACCAGCAAGTTAAAAGACCTCGAAGCACGAAAAGCAGCCTTCCAAACACGCTTGGCCGCTCTCGACATCATCGGCAAATACAACACTGTTATCTCAAACCTAGCCGCCGGCGAGTCCCCTGAAAATCTGA
>Ga0156425_1109_pt1 | contig 19914 bp, 20 predicted proteins | sample RifOxyA2_FD_108068 | JGI IMG/M metagenome (GOLD analysis project Ga0156425, IMG submission 108068) | Elusimicrobia bacterium RIFOXYA2_FULL_58_8
AACGTTGCCGGACGGGCTGCGCTGCAGCGGCACAATATCCAGCAGTTCTCCGACGGCGTAATCCTTGTTCACGCGGAAAGTCATGTCCTTGTGCTTTATTATCTTCATCCAGCGGAATTCGGCGGCGCGTACGCGGCCCGGGTAATTGCAGTTGGCCTGCGGGTTGTCGGTCAACCAGAGGTGAAAATTCCACGGGTCCATGGGGGCCAGCGGCTTGTCGGGCTGGGTATCGGATTTCGTTACAAGGTAGGGGGAATCCCCCCAGCCGTTCACCTCTTTTGACGCCTGTATCCAGCCGCCGCAGTTGGAGTGGTAAAAAGTGTAGGCCGGCTTGCCGTGATAGGTTAATATCTCGCCTTCGGTGTCCACCACGGCCCGGCTGGTGGTGTTGGCTTCTATGGACATGCCTTTGTAGGCCTGGCAGTGCTGACCGTCGCAGATATGGTAGCCGTCTTTTTTGTGCAGCCCGCCGCGCGCCCGGCGTATCAGTATCTGGGTGCGGGCTATAACGGCCTGCGCCTTCAGCGATTCATACGGCCATTGAGGCGCCACTTCGCTTGGCACTACGCCAAGCAGGTAAAGCTCGCTTTCCAGTGTATTGACCACGCCTATGCCGCGGCCTTTTATAGGGAATAATTCTATAACGCCCCGGTACTGGCGGTCGGCGCCGCTGAACCAGGGGTTTTTAATTTTTGAGGAAGCGTCGAAGATAACGGACCCGTTTATCTTCAGCGGTTTAAGCAGCACCGGTCCCTGGAAGCGGCCATATACCTTGCCGTCAGGGTCTTTGAGCACCACAGCGCCGTTCTCGTAAACAGCGAACCAGGTCTCATCGGGCGGTATGGTGGCGAAAACTTTACCCGACACTTTGCCCGTGACGGACAGTCCCTCGAAAGACTTTACGCGCAGCAGGTTGTTGCGCCCCTGTTTGCCGGCGCTGTTCGTGCCGATGCCCACGCGCAGTTTTACGGATTTCAGGAGGCTGGCCACCGCGTCCACCGGCTCCATCTTCAGCGGTTTGACTATCCTGAACGGCGGGCGTATCTCTTCCGGCTGCTTGGTGAGCTTTCCTTCCAGCACCTTCATCATGCTGGTGGCCAGCGGGTGGCGCGGGGCGTAATCAAGCACCCGGAAGTACTGGTTCCAGGCCTCGTTGAATTTGCCCTGGCGCGCGTAAATGCCGGCCAGCGGCAGGCGCGCTTCGGTAAAGGTGGGGTCTTTGCGCAGGGCCTCGATCAGCGCTTCTTCCGCTTCTTTGTACAGCTTAAAGTTCATGAAGTTCCAGGCCAGGATGTAATCCACACCGGAAAAGTCCGGGCGCAGTTTGCGGTATTTTTCCAGGTGCAGCAGGGTTTTTTCTTTATCGTCAAGGTTGGCGTAAACGCTGGCCAGGCCCAGCTCGGCGCGGGCATGCAGTTCCTGTATGCCCAGGGCGCCTTCAAAGGCTGCGCGCGCGCCATCGTAATCGGCCTGGTGGAACCGCAGCCAGCCCAGCTCCGAATAAATGTCCGGGTTGTACGTGTCACGCTTGAGGGCCTCCTCAAGCGCGGCGGCGGCGGCACGGTAGCGCCCCGCCTGGCGCAGGCACATGGCGGCGTTGAGTAACGGCCTGGCCTGCCCCGGGGCCGCGGCTGCGTCGCTGAAGTAAGAGGAAGCGGCTTTGGAAAGTTCGCCGCGGAGGTAAAGTTGATATGCGGAGGGCGCGGCTGCGCAGAAGCCGGGTTGTATAAGAAGCAATAAAAGAATAGTATTTAGCCGGCGCACAGTAGCAGTATCGTATTAAATTATGCGCGCCGTAAGAAAGGCCGCCCGGCGGCAAAAAACCGTTTTCCGCGAACTATGCTTACCGACCAGGAACTTGTAACTCTTTTCAAACAGGGGGACGTGGAAGCCCTGGGGCTGCTTATGGAGCGCCATAAGGCCGCCGTTTACGGGTACCTGCTGCGCCTTACGGCCCGGCCGGACGCGGCCGAAGATATCTTCCAGGAAGTTTGGCTTAAACTGGTGCGCAGGCCCGGGGCTTACAGCGAAAGGGAAAAATTCAGGGCCTGGCTGTTTACCGTGGCCCGCAACGCCGCTATGGATCACTTCAGGCGGGAAAGCTCCCGCGGCGCCATGTTCGCGGCGGAAAGCGGCGCTGCGTACGGGGAAGGCGGGCCCCCGCCGGGCGCGTTGGAGACGGCGGTGTCACCGGAGCCCGGGCCGCAGGAGACGCTTGAAAATAAAGTTTTGGCGGAAACTATAAGCGCCGCCATGGAGCGGCTTTCCCCCGACCAGAGGGAAGTGTTTTACCTGCGGCACTATTCGGAGCTGTCTTTCAGGGAAATAGCCGGAATGCTTGGCGTCCCCATAGGCACGGTGCTGGCCCGCATGAGCCGGGCCGCGGCCCTGCTGCGCAAAGAGTTGCAAAAAGGCGTGCAATAAAACCGGGGGGTTGCACGTTATACAACCGAGGAGCTTGTTATGGCTTGTGAATACGGAGAAAAACTAATCCTTTACTTCTACGGCGAAGCCGCGGGGGAGCTTAAGGCCGGGGTTGAATCCCATCTTAAGACCTGCGCGCCTTGCCGCGGGGAGCTGGCCGCCCTGGCGGCGGCTGAGGATTGGCTTAGGGCCGGTGCCGCCGCGCCTTCGGCCGCGGTAATGACCGCCGTGCTGGCGCAGGCTGCAAACTTAAGGGCTTCCGGGAGTTTTGGTTTTCGCAACTGGACGGAGGCCTTGTTTGCCGGCGCTTTGACCGCGGTAATGGCCGTTGGTTTTTCTTTGTCGGCGCGGAACACAAGCCCGGGACTCGCCTGGAACAGCGGGCTGGATTCTGGGCTGGATTCCGTAGAATATTCCATCTACCAGGCCCAGGCGGAAACTTCCGCGGCCCAAACGGACTGGGAGTACAATTCCGGATTGCTTGAGGCCGAAATAGGATAGGAAATCAGTGTAAATCAAGGAGAAATATCATGAAAAATATAATCGTCATGTGGTTGGGGGTAATGGCGCTAGCGGCTGCCCCCGCAGGACTCTGGGCCCAGGAAGGGCCGGAGGGCAGCGATATGGAGGAGATAGAAATTACCGAAGGCGGGCCTGGGCCGGCCCACGCGGGAATGGGTATGCAGAGGAAAGGCCCCGGCGCGAAGAAAGGCATTAAAGAAATGCGCTGGATTGAAAAAGACGATGAGGCCGGCGAGCCGGGGGAAGGCCGCCGGATGACCGTAAAAGTGCGCAAAATGATGGGCGGGGAAGAAGGCGGCGGCATGGGGATGGGGCTGCGCGGGCGGAACTTTATGTCCGAAGAGGAGACCCTGGCTGTCATTAAAAAACATGACCCGGCCTTCGCCAAAAAAGTAGGCGATCTTAAGACCGCGGCCCCGGCAAAGTACCATATGGCGATGCAACTGTCGGGCAGGATGCTGGCCGGGAACAAGATGGAAGGTGACGCTTCCGCTGAAAAGGACGCCGTTCGTGTACTCTCTCTGGAATTCGACGTTAAAGAACTGTCCAGGAAGATAGAAAAGGCCACTGATTCCGAGAAAAGCGCAATAAAGGACACTCTCAAAGCAAAGGTCTCCGAGCTTTTTGACTTTAGGACAAAAGGTCAGGAGCGGCGTATCAAGAGCATGGACGCTGACATCTCAAAGCTTAAGAAAAAGCTGGAGGACCGCAAAGCCAACAAAACCAAGATAGTCGAGCAGCGCGTTGACGAGCTTATCGGTGAAGGTTACGGCTGGTAAGTGAAGTGAAGGGCGGTTAAAGAAAAAGCCCCGCGCGGCTGCGCGGGGCTTTTTCTTTTTATGCTGGGTGCAGCTTAATTGCCGAACTTCGCCGCGTCCACCAGGCCCGCGCCCTGGTCGGTAGGCTTAAGCCCCGGCAGCGGGGTTGCCGCGTTGGTAAGCGCCAGCTTTACCGCGTCGGGGGTGGTTGCCCCGGCGCCTATGGCCAGCGCCGCCAGGCCGGCCACGTGAGGGCAGGCCATGGAAGTGCCGGACATGTTCCTGTAGCCGCCGCCCATCCGGGTGGAGTAGATGTTGACTCCCGGGGCGATAACGGCTACTTCCGGGCCTTTGGAGGAGAACGAGGCCAGCCGGTCGGCCGAGTCCGAGGCTGAAACGGCTATGGATTGCGGGTACCGTGCGGGATAATTAACCGCACCGGAATCGTTGCCGGCTGCGCAGACTATGGCGACGCCTGCTTCATACGCCGCTTTTATAACTTTATGCATGGATTCCATGTAGCCGCCGCCGCCGAGGCTCATGTTTATCACCTGAATCTTGTTGAGAGCCGCCCATTCAATGCCGGCCATCACGTTGGAGTAGGAGCCGCTGCCGTTCTTGTCCAGAACTTTTACGCCATAAATGGCCGCCCGGGGCGCCACACCGGCTACGCCGACGGCGTTGCGCAGCGCGGCAACGCTGCCCGCTACGTGGGTGCCGTGCCCGTGGTCGTCCATGGGGGGGAGGGTGGAGATAATGGTGTTATAGCCGCCCGCGTAATTTGCCGCCAGGTCGGGGTGGGTAAAATCCACGCCGGTGTCTATTATCGCCACTTTCACGCCCGCGCCTTCGGTTAAATTCCAGGCGCCGGCCGCGTTAACGCGCTTCACGCCCCAAGGTATTTCGGGGTCCGTTTCGGGTTTGGAGGCCGGTGCTACCGCCACCGGGGATTCCTGCGAGTTTATCATGGAGAGGGCGGCCTCTATGGTGGGCAGGGGTACAGACTCCATGGAGAGAGGGGAGGATTCCAGCCAGTTTATAGTGGCGTCTTCTTCCACCAGCGTCACGCCGTCCAGCGAGGAGATGGAGGAGTTCCTGACATCATCCGGGAAAACTGCCACAAGGGCGTCTATTGTGCGGAACTGCCTTGTTACCTTGCCGCCTATGCGTTCAACGCTTTTCACCATTTTGCCGTTGCGGTAAGCCGCTTCAAAACTTACGATCTTCTGTGAAGCCTGCGCGCTGGCCGCGAGCATGAGTATCGCACCGGCTATGATTGCTGTCAAGTTCCTCATTAGTTCCTCCTGCCTGGATAATTCGGGGTATGGGCCGAAATGCCTAACCTGAATATAGGACTTTTGTTTGATTTGTGTCAACACCTTAAGGTCGCGGGCGCCGGATCCGGGGTTTGTGCCGGTTACTGCGCGGGCCTTGCGGATAACCAGGGGTCTGGTATACTTAATATACACGACCTAACTACTGTGGCAGTGCGGTAACGGTCTCAGGGGGGGGTATGGGAAAATTTTTAGGGCAGTCAAGACCGCGTACGCTGAAGACCATGACGGTGGAATATGTGGCGGTGGGGGTGGTAGTCTCTCTTGCTTCCGTTTTGCTGGGGTTCTATTCTGCGGCTTTCATTATAGCCGAAAAATGTTACCCGGAGCTTGGGGTTGAAACGATCAGTGCCGTCCACCGGCAGCTTTTTTACGGTATGCCGTTGGCGATGGCCGTTTATGCGCTGAGCGTTTTTGCTCTCTACTGGTTTTTTGCGCGCGGACATGTGAAAAGTATGGCGAGTCTGATGAAACAGCCGGATGGCGGGGATTAAGTATGCGCTTAAAAGGGCGTGTGCGCAATGGGTTCGGGCTTGTGGAGGCCATGATGGCCATCTTTGTGCTTTCCCTGCTGAGCCTTTCACTGGCGTACACGTACCAGTATATGGTCCTGGTAGCTGTAAAGACCCAGCAGAACACTTACACCACCCGCCTTGCCGAAATGGCTTTTTCCAAATTCAAGACCGTGGAGTACTATTATCTTTTTGACAGCGACTCCGCTTTGCCGAGTTTCGGGCTTACCGGCACTTTCGGCCCCGTTACTCTGCAGAAAGCCTCCTACCCGTATATGGGGGTGCTCAACGCCATAGACGCGGCCATGAGGAAGTACAAAGTGGACCGCTGGACCATCTCCGTGGTCTACAAGCTGCGCGACGTGTCGGACGTTAACGGCAACGGCCTCACCGGGGACCTGCGCGATTTTACCGACGCCAACGGGGACAGGGTAGACGACTACGATCCTTCCATCAAATACTACAAGGCCAACCCGGCGGCTGACGCGGATTACTATGATACCTACACTTCTGCCTCCCTGAATAAAATAGTCACCGAAGCGCCTGATACCAACCTTAAGGAAGCCACGCTGAAGCTTTACCGCAACGGCGCCGTTATCCATACGCAGGTGGAGCTGATCTCATTGGAAATGCTTTCCGGTATAGAGAGCAAATCCAGCGGTGCGGAGCTCAAACTGCTTATCACCAGCCCCGAGAATAACGCCTATCTGTACGATTTGATGACCCCCGCCCGCGCCAACGCTTTCGCGCTGGCGATAAGCAAGGCCTGCTCGGCGGATATCGTGGCGTCCCGCGCTGACGCGGCCTCGCCGCTGGTGCTTGACGGGGAGACTTCCCCGCTGGCTACTGTAAAGTTTTACCGCAATTCCATGGGCGGCACTCCACATCATAACCAGGCAGCCAGTTCCATGGGGAACTTCAATTTCTGGGCTTTCGGCCTTACCGCCGCCCTGGGAGAGGGGGAAAATATCCTTTACGCGCAGGCGACCAAGGATACTTTCTTTTCCCCGTACGCCCAGCGCAAGGTGGTGCTGGACCTTAAGCCGCCGGAAATAACCGGGCAAAGCCCGGTCGGCACGGTCAATGACCTTGTCCCCTATGTTGGAGCGGTGCTTACGGATTCAGCGGTTTCAACCGGCGCCGCCAGCGGAATCTGCGAAGAGGCGACCTCGATGAAAGTGAACGGTTCCACCGTGCCATTCTCCTATGACCCGGCCACCGGTAGGCTTGCGTGGGAAGACCCGGCCACCGGGTTGCCGCTAAAACTGATTAACGGGAACTCTTACTCTTTGCTGGTGGAGGGCGGGGACAGGGCCCGTTACAAGGTTTCAGCCGCCTGGAATTTTACCGTGTCCGTTGCGGGGACCGACCATTCCGCGCCATCGGTGGCTAATAAGGTGCCCAGCGGTTTTACCGCTGAACCGCTGCCGGAAATAAGCTGCAAGGTTTTTGACAACCAATCGGGGGTAGATCTCGACAGCATAGTGCTGAAGGTGGACGGGGTAGTGGTGGTCTCTTCCGCGAATATTTCCGGCCACTGGGACGCCCAGGGGCAGCGTGTTTTTTACCGGCAGGAGACCCCTTTCTCAAGTTCTTCCAGCCACACCGCAGAGATCTTCGTCAGCCATTGGGCCGATGACCCCGCGGACAAGAAAACTTCCGTTGACACCTGGAGTTTTAATGTTAATTACTAACGTGTTCCGGCGCTCCAGGCCGGGCTTCAGCCTTGCCGAAATGATCGTTTACGTGGCTGTGCTGGGCATAGCCATGGCGCTGTTCGCCAAGTTCATGACCGGGTTTACGAAAACGGCCAAGTCCTCGGAGAGCAAGATGTCCGGGTCGGCGGACCTGCGGCTGGCCTTAATGCGGATGGAGGGCGATCTGTACGAGGCGAATGAGTTCCTTGGTGTTTCAAAAACTTCCATAACGTTCGTGTGTGATATGCTGAAAAACCCGGCCTACGACCGGAACGCCGATGGCGACGCGGACGGGGTCCCCAATATAAAGGATACCGATTCCGATAACGACGCCCAGCTGAAATTTTCCCTCCCCCGGGACCAGCAGTGGCAGGCCGGCTACAACCTGGAAGACGATGATGACGACAACGACGGGAACAGGGACGTGGTAATACAGATCTATTACTCATCGGGGACGCTTTGGCGGTCCATCTCGGTGAACGAGGGCACGAAGGAGGTTTCGAAGCTGGCGGCCAGCATAAGTTCCTTTACCTTTACTTTCTACGGTTCGAAACGGGAGGACCTGGGGAAAAACATCGACCTGGGCAGCGACGGGGTGACAGGCACCGGCGATACGGGCGAAGGGGACGGCATAATAAGCGAGCGGGAGATAGACTGGACGCAGGCCACGGCCGGGCACGGCAGCCGTTCGGGCGCCATAGATACTGCGGACGAACTGAAATATATAGCTTCGGTGGAAGTGTATATGGAGGCGGATGCCAACCGCGACACGCTGTCTGACGCGAAGCTCGGCACGGAGATCATGCCGCCGCTGCTGCAGCTCAAAAGGAGGAGATGATATGGCGCGCAGGCGCGGCATAGCGCTGGTGATGGTGAACCTGATGGCGGTCTTCCTTGTGCCGCTCGTTATCTACATCGTCATTACTTCCAATGCCCACCTTAAGACCTCGTTCAAGGAAAAACAGCTGAAAATGTCCGGCAGCCTGGCGTCCAACGTCCTGGTGGATTTCATGCGGCAGTTTTCCCAGAGTTACTATGAGGGGCATTACGATTCCGACACGCTATCGCGCAATCCGGTGTTTTATTCGGCCGGTTTTTCCTCGGTGAGCACGGAAGCGGACGCGCAGAACCACCGGCTCTACATACACGCGGCCGGGCAATACGGCAAAAACGCCGCTTCTCCTCTTGCCGACAAGAGCCTCTACGGCGCCGTGCAGTTTATTTCCGACCTTACCGATTACGGCACACTCATAGACGGCGCCTTCACCATAAGCGCGGACAACGTCACCTACCACGGGAAATGGTGGATAACCGGCAACCTGTCCATTTCCGGGGATAATGTCACCTTCATGGGCGGGCCGCTTATAGTGGGCGGCAATTTGAGCGTAACCGGCTCTAACGTGCGCGTAAACGGGGACTTGTATTATAACGGCACGCTGACAGGCAGCCCTGTAGTGTCGGGCACACGGTATAATTTTTATCCATCCGATATGGTTTATCCATCCCTCAGCGACACTTATTACAGGGCCAACTTTAATTATAAGACCACTGTAGACAGGACCATCCGCTTTAACGCCCACCCGTCCTCAAGTTCGTTCTCGCTTATAGGCACTACCATTACCGTTCCAGTGACGGAAGCCGGCATGATAATATACGGGGAAAACGTCAACCTCACGCTGTATGGCACGGTCCGGGGCCGGGTTACGGTGGCTACCAGCAATACCAGCGGGACCAAGGGTAAGATTACAGTGGGGCTTTCCAACCAGAGCGCGAACCTGTTATACTACGATCCGTTGACCGGCGGCACCACTACTTCCGCGATTTACGGCAATTCTCTGGCGGTGCTCGCCTCTAACGGTATCACTTTCCAGGGAAAAACCACCAGCCCTTCGGCCAACCTTACCGCGTGCGGCGTGTTTTTCGACATGAGCGCCGCGAATATGACGGCTACCGGCAATTCCTCCAGGCAGCTCTATATTTTCGGCACCAGGAATAAGCCCATATCGACCACGTTCGGGGGGTCTGTATTCACTTATGACACCTGGCTGAACAGTTTCCCGCCGCCGGGGCTGCCGGAAAGGCCGCTGCTCGTTACCTGGCATTTAAGGTGAAGGCGTTATGGAAGAAGAGATCCCTTTGGCGAAGTTTATCGAGCTCGGGGACAGGTATCTTGAACAGGGGGATGCCGACCGCGGCATACATTATTACAACAGGGCGCTGAAAACCGACCTGGAAAATCCGGCCGTAAATTTAAAGCTGGCCGAGGCATATCGTCTTAAGGCCGAACAAGGCGGGGTCATCTACTATACGCTGGCCATGGAGCCGCTGCGCAGGGTCTTAAAGGCCGACCCCCGCAACGAGGCGGCGCACGAGAAACTGATGGTGCTGGCTTTCAAGGCGGGGACGCTTGACACGCTGACACGGGAATATGCGGAGAAGGCCAAGGCGGACACGACGGACGCTTTTTACGCTAAATACCTGAAGCGGGCCTACGCCCTGTCGCTGATGGAGAGCGAAAGCAAGGTTCGCCTGGCGGGCTATACGCCCGCCCCCTATATTAAATTTTTCTTCGACCTGGTAATCCTGCCGGGCGGCGCCATGACCATAGCTATAAGCAATATGGGGTTGAAGTTCAAACCCTTTTTCATTCTAGGGGTTACGATGTTCCTTTTTTACTGTGCCTACCGGGGAATCCTGTACATGATGATGCGCAGGGAATAGCTTTTATTTCCAGCCCAGAGCGCGCGTCAGGGGGGCAGCCTGCTGATTGGAAAGAATGGCCGTCTTTACCCGGGGGTTGCGCAGCAGGGCTTTAAGGCGGGGGTTGCTTTCCAGCACGCTGGCCACGCCTTCAGGGTCCTCCATAAGCTCCTGCACGGGCCCCGCGGCAAGCAAGGCTTTGGCCAGATCGCTTTCGGCCAGTATGTTGAAGATTTGCGTGTTCCCCAGGGCGGATTTTACAACGGGATCGGTCAGGAAACTGTCCGCTGCCTGTGTGTTTTCAAGAAAATCCTGCAGTGCTTGGCGGCTTAAGAGCGTTTTCCTTACCGTCTTGCGGCTCATAAAGCCCTTCACTACCCACTGGTTGTTGAAAAGTTCATCTATGGCTTTTGGATTGCGCAGGTTTTTGCCTACCTCCTGCGTCAGGTAGCCTTCCTGGTAGCCCCAGTCCAGCTCTTCCTGCGTTCCCTGCTTGGTGCCGCCGGAACGGTAGTGCAGGGTGTACACGTTGTCGGTCAACTGCGGTTTATATTGGCCCGGGTCTGCTTTTTTTATCTCGCCTTCGGCCGAGTTGAAAACGTTATACTCTTCCTTCGAAAGAGTTACCTCGCCCCCCGACTGGTTTTTCATGGTCCATTTTACCAGCGGTATGGCCAGCAGTACGTATACCGGGGTAAGGTAGAAAAATATTCTCCAGCCGGATTTTTTCGGGGTATCTTCCATAAATGCAGCTCCGTGTTTCCTTAAAAACAACTGGCAATAATATAACAAGACTGTTCCTTTGTGTCAACTCCGGTCCGGTTGCTTCAATGCCGGCATATCTTGTGCTATAATTAGCCATATTCGCGATGTTGTAAGTTGAGTTTTGGACGCCGCTGCGCCTTTATTAAATATCGGGAGAGATATTGATGAAAATCTTATCACTAATAATAATATTGTTATTTTCAACCGGGGTGCCGGAGTTGAAGGCGGCCGAGCCTGCCCTTAATCTATTGCCGGGAATGGCGGAGATCAGGGCGGATGCCGCGGAAAAGCAGGACGTGCTGCAGCGCCCTGATGCGCAGAAAATAATGGTTGAGCTTTCCCAGTCCCTGAAGCTCAGTACCAGGCAGGAAGAGCGTATAGCCAAGGCAGTGGCCCAGAAAACCAGGGAGTTCGACAAGAACATGAAGGAATTCGACAAGAATTCCGCCGAGGAAAATAAATGGCTGGCCAGGGTGAATGAGAACAAAGAGGCCATGGCCAGAATAAACCGCGATATGCCGGACCTGATACGCGAATTTCTTGACGACGAACAGCGCCAGAGTTATGACGATTTGCTGGCCGCCAAGAACAAACCCGCGCCGGAAGTGGCTTCGGCCGCCGCAGGGGAAGCGGCGGTGGCGCCGCAGCCGCGCGCAAAAAAACGCCTTGTGCGGCGCAAGAAAGCCTCCGCCGGAGCTTTGCCCGCAGGCGCGCCTGCGGCCGCGGTTGCGCCTGCCGGCGAGGCGGGCGGCGTGATGGCGGAACCCGTGCCCGGCAAGAAGCGGCGCGTGCTGCGCAGGAAAAAAGCCGTTCCTGCGCCTGAAGCCGAAGCGCCGCAGGGGGCCGCCGGGTCCGAGCCCACCGGGAAGGAAGCCCCGCAAGAGGAAGCTGAGGCGGAAGCGGGTTATTACCCGTGAGGGTGAGGAATTTTTAAATGCCGTTATTGGCGGGCTGTCCGGAACTCTTCCGGAAACTTGAGGTTTTTGCCGGGTGTTCCGCGGGCCGCAGGGGCCCTGCCGCCTGTCGTCACTCTCTCCTGAATATTGCCGCTGCCGCGCGCCGGCGCGCGGGCGTTACGCTGACCGAACTGATGATCGCCATGGCGGTGGTCACCATAGGCGTGGTGGGCACTATGGGGAGTTTTAAGTACATCAGCCAGGCCATGGCACAGTCCCGCCTTAAGAGCATTGCCACTAACCTTGCGCAGGAAAAAATGGAGGTGCTCAAGAATAAATCTTATTTCCAGGTAATGGTTACCACCGCCACTATTCTGAGCACCGGCTACGACCCCAACTTCGCTTATGACGCGAACAACTATCCGCCGGAAACTATAACCTTGTGGGGCATGCCGGCCCTGACGCGGGCCGTGAATATAGATTACGCTTCCGTTTCCGGCGCCAGTATTTCAACCATACCGTATAGTTATGACGATACCGGGATGAAGAAAATAACCGTGTATGTGATGTGGAACCAGAAAGGCACGGACAGGAAGGTTCAGCTGGACAGTTATTACCAGAATCCCACCGCCGCCACATTGAGCGCCGGGTTCAGCGGCAATATTACGCAAAGCGGTTCCCCTGCCCAGGGGGTGCTGGTGCAGGTGGCCGGGGTTCCCAAGTGGCGGGGGTATTCCGACGCCAGCGGTAATTACAGCTTTCAGGTGGCCCCCGGGTCGTATACCCTTGTCGCCTCTTCCGCCGGTTTTTATTCGCAGACCACCAGTACCGAACTTTTTGTCTCCCAGGGCAACTATACGCCCAAAAATTTCTCAATGGTCCGCATAGGCTCCGGCACTATAAATTCCTCCAGTATTTATGCCGTAAATCCCAGTCTGGTCATAAGCCAGGTGGTGGCCTCCACGGTGCAGGCGGACGGCTTCGACGCGCAATATGTGGAACTATTCAACGGCAGTACGGGGCCGGTTGATGTCGGGGTTAATACGGCCAATCATTCCTTGCGGTTTAACTACACCAGTATGTTTTCCGGGCCCCAGGTCTGTACGGATGTCCCGCTTATATATGTTTCAACTTTTGTCCCGCAGGGGGGGTATTACCTCATCAGCAATAGGCCGTCTTTTACCGTGGGAGGGATTTTGTTTGCTGCCGATGCTTATTACACCGACACCGCAAATATGGCCTGTACAAACGCCAGTCCCTCTGGTTACCCCTGGACTCCCCCTGTGGCCAAGCCGATACTGATGTATGACCACAGTGGCACGGTCTGGTTTACTGATGCTTCGGGTGGTACCGTTGATGCCGTGGGCTGGAGACATACAGCCAGCAATCCGAATAACTGCGAAGTCTCGTGTATTCCGCTGCCCGCCGGCCTTAAGCGTAACGACCAGGTGGTGCGTTTTTCCACCCCTTGCGAGGTCGGTATAACCTACGGGCGAGCCTATGATTCCGGGAACAATACCAATGACTTTTACTATAACAATACCGCCGTTCCGGCGGGTATAACATACAGGCCGTTCAGCCGGACGTCCACGCCTGCCACGCAGACTATCCTTTCCGGAGTGCCTGCCGTAGATGCCTATATTTTTGTGGATGACGGAAATTCCGCCGCCACGCGGTCTTCCAATAGTTCCGTTATCGGCCCGCAGGGCCAGGCTTGTCCGTATTCCTCATTTACCATAGTGGGCGTATCCACCGGTATCTGGAAAGTGACCGCGGTGTACGGGGACTATCTGAGCACTATCTCAAGCGTTACCGTTACGCAGAACGTCAGCACCAATGTCCCCAACGCGCTTACGGTATCAACCTGGGCGGTTGCCGGCTTTACCTATACCGTGCTGTCTTCTACTTATTCCGGCGGGCTGGCTTCCGGGTATGTTTACGGGGCCGGGCCGGATTACTGGATGCGTCTGTCCGGGAAGCGGGTTGGTTCTTCGGACGGGAACTGGACCACCACCGACACTCAGGGCTGGTATTTCCTGCAGGTGGCCACCGGCGCCGCTGTTATACACGCCAATTATCAGTCGGCCGACGGAAATTATACCACCAGCGATGCGGATGCCACCATCTTACAGGGCGCCGTTACCAATATCCCGGATTTTCATCTGTCCCGCGGCGGTTACCTGAAAGGCTATGTTACTTCCGGAACCGGGGCCATCCCGAATATTCCCGTGCGGGCCACAAATGGCGGGGCGGTTTATGAGGATACTACCGATAATACCGGTTATTTTTATATCTTCGCCGCTACCGATACCATTGCCTATACCGTGACGCCGGAGCTTGACCCGCTGCAGGGTTATACTTCGGTGCCTACTTCTCCGCTTAAATCCAGCGTTACCGTGGCCGGCGCCACGGTGTTTACCGGCACTATAACTGTGATAGGCGCGTTGGGCACTATTAATGGCAGCGTCACGGACGGGGGCGCGGCCATTACCACGGGGGTGCTGGTTGTGGCCAGCACAGCAGCGATCCCCTCCACGATGGCTACGATTTACGCGTCATCCGCTCCGGCCCAGGCTGTTTTATATTTTGTTTCCAGCAAGTCGGATGGAACGTACAGCCTGGAGGTGCGTTCAAGTACCTCCGCCACATATAACCTGCGCGCTTTTTACCCCGTGGTGGATGTTAATAATGGTACGGTAAGCTTTACCAGTAAGAGTTCCTCCACCATTTCAGTAGGGGCCGGCGCCGCGGTTACGGGGAAGAATTTCTCATGGCCTTAAAGCGCAAGAGGGGTTATACCCTCGTAGAAGTAATGATGACCGTGGCTATAATCGGGATAGTCGGCGGCATGGCTGTGCCATTGCTCATGAATATGACCAATTTCTGGCGGCAGACCACGGCCCGCAACGCCATTCAGCGCGACGTGCGTACCAGCCTCGACATGATAAACCGCTTTGCCCGGCAGGCCAAAAGTTCGACCGTGGTCATAGACGCTGTTTCCGGCCAGCCGCCCTGTTCACGCCTGACTTATACCAGCATACAGGGCGAGACCGTGGTGTTTTACCAGACAGGCAACAAGCTTTATATGAGCCTGGCCGGCAAGACAACGATGCTGACGGAAAACCTTGCCTATGTGGCTTTCACCTTCCCGCGCACGGACGATATTACGCTGCTTTCCGTGGCCATAACCGCACAGTCGGCTACTTTCCGCGGCGGCAAAAAAGCGCTGCAGCTCTCCATCCAGAAAGTGAGGATAATGAACTGATGAGAAAAAGACACGGACAGCTTTTAGTGGGGGCCATATTGCTGGTAGCGGTGCTTGCCATCATTATCCCGGTTATGGTCATGTACGTGCAGAACGAGGCCAAGTGGAGCGTTAAGCAGGGGCAGAACACGAACGCCTTCCAGCTGGCCGAGGGCGCGGTGGACAGGGGCTACCAGAAGGTTATAGAATCCACTCAAACCTGGAAGCAGATTCAGGACGGGCAGGCGATTCCCTGCATGAGTTTTAATTGTTCATTTACAGATCTTTCCGGTGGGACCTATGCCGTTTCCGTTACCAGTGGCCCAAATTCCGGGGAGGTAACTATTGTCGGGGTTGGCCGCGATAAAATGAACAAAGAGGTGCGCGCGTTGCGGGCGGTGTACGCCAACCAGATCCTGAACAATATAAGCATACAAGCGGATAATGGCGTCAGTATGAATGGGAACAATATCCAGGTCGAATGGGGGGCTGTTTCCAGCCCGAAAACCATCAGCATTCTTAGTAAAACTTATCCTTCTTACTGGAGCGCCGCTTCAATAGATAAGGATACCAACGGCTCTACTCCGCAAAACTGCGACTCGCCTGACTGCTGGTGGTGGCATTCTTATTACACCGCGCTGCCGCCCACGCCCACGGTGGATTTCGCGGCATATAAAAGTTCCGCGATCGCTTCCGGAAATGACCCCTGCGGAAGAGCTTATTATCAGCCCGGCAATTTCAGCAGCAACTGTACTTCCCTGACAGGGAAACCCTACTACATAGAAGGGAATTGGACCAGTTTTCGCAGCGCCATAATAGGGAGCGTTATTGTGCGTGGCAATTTATCTTTTCATAACGGCGGTAATCCGCAGGTGGGGGCGTACGCGGCAACCGTGCCTCCTGCGGCCTGGAAGCAGTATTGCAATTCCACCGCCTGGGCGTATTACCGTGCAACATACGATTCGGTGCCCCCGGCCTCTCCCCCGTGTTTCGGGAATATAAATTACAGTTACAACGCTACGGGCGTGACCAAGGTAATAAACCCCGGAGTTCATGGTTTCATGTATGTGGGCGGAAACCTCACCCTCCCCAATGGCGGCGGCTGCAGCGATTTGCTGCATGGCTCTATGATTGTCGCAGGCATAGCCGATATCGGTTCAAATTCACACTGCCGTATCTATTATGACCCTGTTGTCGCGATAAATATTCTTACCGCCAACCTGAACCTTGTAAGACAGTCCTGGCAGGATGTCACTACGGCATGGCCCGCGGCCCTGCCCTGATGAGGCCGCCGGCCCCGGTACAGCTTGAAATCGCCGGGATCCGTGCGGCTTTTGTGTTTTCGGAACCCCGCTTCGGCGCGCTTGTGGCGCGGCGGTATAAAAACTTCTTTTCTCCTGGTAAACCGCTTTATGTTTTTTCAGTCAGCGCCGCGGCCGGGCGCCGGATACCGTTCCGGCCGGTTATTTTAGAAGAGGGAGGGGTTTTGCGGCTAAAGCGCGGAGATTTTGACTGCGTTCTTAATTTAAAAACCGGTCTTGGCCGCCTGAAAGCCGCGCAGCGTGTACAAACCTTTGATTCTTTTTTGCGGACCTTTTACAGTTGGCTGCTCCCGCGCAGGAGCGGCCTGCTGGTGCACGGGGCAGCGTTCGCAAAGGGCGGGAGCGTACGGCTCTTTCCCGGCAGGTCCGGAGCCGGGAAATCAACGCTTTCCAGGCTGGCCGCGCGAAAACATTTTTTACTGAGCGACGAGCTTGTGCCGGTGCGTCGGGAGAGTGGAAAGTTCTACGCCTATGGTTCGCCTTTTTGGGGCGAGATGCGTTGTGAGGGGAAGAACACGCGGTTTTCTTTGCGCGGCGTTTACAAGCTCTCAAAGGCGGCCGCAAATTCGCTAAGAAGTATCAGCGGCGGGGTTATGCTGCGCCTGCTGCTGCGCTGTTCAATGAATTTCGCGAAGGATGCGGGCACGGCGGCGCTTATGCTGGCGCTGGCGGCTGAACTGGCCGCAGAAAAAACCGCGGGGGAACTGCGTTTCTCAAAAGACAATCGCGCGTTCCTTGATTTGTTATAATTTCTCCATGAAGTTTAAAGAAAAACTGGCGGCGCGTGAAGTGGCGGGGGAGCTTTATGTGGTGGATATAGAGGCCGAAACCCTGCATTCCCTTAACCCGGCGGCCCTGCTGATCTGGAACTGCCTGGAAAAAGGCCTGGACGCGGAGAAAACTGCGGTGCGTCTGGCTGCCGAGTTCGATGTCGCGCCGGCAACCGCCGCCGCGGATGTTAAAGATTTCATGAAAACCCTTGCGGCCAAAGGCCTGATAAAATGAAAAACAAAAAACCGTACGTTAAACCGGCCATAAAAAGCGAGAAGGTATTCGAGACGGCGGCGCTTGCCTGCGGCAAGTGCATAACCGGCCCCACAGGGCAGCTTTCCTGCAAAACGCTCAAAAAATTCTCCTGAAATGGTCAAAGCCGTCAAGCTTGAGGGTTCCAGCATGCTCCCGCTGTTCAAAGGCGGCGGTGTGGTTTTTGTCGAGGCCCCGCCGGCAGGCCTTTCACCCGGCGATTGCGCGGTTTACGCCTATGAAGGGCGCCTGCTGCTGCACAGGGTGATAGCCGTTAATGATGCCGGTCCGCTGCTGGCGGATGACGCCGGCCGTATAGCCGGCCACCAAGTTCCCTGGCGCGATGTTATGGGGCGTGTGCTCTCCCGCAACCCGCTTAAAAATGGCGCTATCGGGCTGCTCTATTCCAGCCTCAGAAAAAAGTTCAGGTTTCATTGCGCTTAAATATGCCCACACCGGCTCGCGGGCAAAAATTCTGGTCGGATATCGGCCTGTTTTACTGCGCGGCTATCTGGGGCGCTACTTTTATAGTCACCAAGGGCGCGCTGGCCGTGGTGGATCCCGTGGTGATGGTGGCCATACGCTTTGCTATTTCCGCCGCGTTGCTGCTGCCCTGGGTGCTCAGTCGCAAGGTGAAAACGGCGCATATGCGCGAAGGCTTCTTCCTGTCGCTTTTCCTGGCCGCGCTTTACCTTACCCAGACCACCGGGCTGCTTTATACTTCCGCTTCCAACTCCGGCTTTATAACCGGCCTGTTCATAATCTTCATCCCCGTTTTCATGTTCCTGTTCCGTAGAGAGAAACCCGCTAAAATGCAATGGCTCTCCGCCGCTCTGGCCATAGCCGGGATGTGGCTGCTTACCGGCGGCGTGAGCGGTGTTAACCTGGGGGACGCGCTTACCCTGGCGGCGGCGGCGGCTTATTCGGCGCACCTGATAGTGACCGATAAGTATGTGAAAGCGCAAGCGGATACGGTGCTGCTGGCTTTTCACCAATTCTGGATGGTGGCGGCGCTGTCTTTGGCCATAGCCCTGCTGCAGGGCGCCCCGCTGGCGGTAAATGGCGCGGGCGGCTGGTGGGTGATAATTTTCCTGGCGGTTTTCCCCACGCTTACGGCGTTCTTTATACAGATGCTGGCGCAGAAGCATTCCGAGCCGTTCAAGGTGGGGATAATTTTCACGCTGGAGCCGGTGTTCGCCGCCGTTTTCGCCTGGACCTGGGGCGGCGAAGAATTTATAATGATTAAAGCTTTGGGCGGGCTGTTCATAGTTTCGGGCATGGTAATAGGGGAGCTTTCAAAATTCAACTTCAGGCGTGCCGCTAAAAAAGAAGTGCTGCCGGTCTGAGGGGCAAGAAACAGCAACGGGGGAGAATCATGATAAAAATATTCCTGGCGGCTATCTTCCTGGCGGCGCCGCTGCGTGCGGCGGAACTGCAGTTCGTGGAAAGCGTTCCGGAGGAAACCGTTTATGGCTCCCGGATCACGGCTCGTCCCTGGGGCGTGTGGCTGGAGATCATAAAATCCGCAAAAAAAACGCTGGATATCGAACAGTTCTACATAGCCGACCAGGGCGGTGAAATTCTGGAGTCCGTGCTGGAGGCCGTTAAAGACGCGGCGCGGCGCGGGGTGAAAACCCGGTTTATAGTGGACTCCGTGATGCTTAAGGAGAGCGGCAAGTCACTGCCGCCGCTGCGCGAGGCCGGGGTGGACGTGCGGGTGATAAATTTTAAGAAGAACGGGGGCGGCGGCGTGCAGCACGCCAAATTTTTCATAGCGGACAAAAAAGAAGTTTTCGTAGGCAGTCAGAATTTCGACTGGCGCTCGCTTAAACATATTCACGAGCTGGGAGTGCGGATAAAGAGCGAGCGGGCCGCGGCCGATTTCGGCCTTGTTTTCGAGTCCGACTGGGCCATTGCCGGCGGCAAATCCGCTAAAAAAATGTTTTCAAAAAAAGCAAAGAACCCGGTTACCGCCGCCAGCCCCGAAGAGGCCTTTATAGAAAGCTCCTCGCATACTGTAACATACAGCCTGGCTTTCGGGCCCGCGGGGTTTATCCCTAAAGGTTTCGATACCGAACTGGAGGCAATGCTCAGGCTGATAAAGGCGGCCAAAAAAACCCTGCGCGGCCAGGTTATGACCTACTCTTTGGCCGAGCACGGGTCAAAGCGCTGGGCCGGACTGGACGAGGCTATCCGGATAGCGGCGGTCCGCGGGGTTAAGGTGGAACTGGTCTTCGCTGATTGGGGGATGGGCGGCAAGGCGGACCGCGACATCAAGGCGCTGGCTAAAACCGACAATATCTCCATAAAGATCGCGTCTTTGCCGCAGCATAGTTCCGGCTTTATCCCGTTCTCGCGCGTGGAGCATTTAAAGTACCTTGTGGCGGACGGGGAGACCGGTTTTATTACCACTTCCAACTGGGGTCCCGGCTATTTTCTTACCAGCCGCGGCGCGGCGGTAGTTATAAACGGCGCGCACGGCGCCCAGGTGCTTGAAGATGTTTTCGGCTTAACCTGGAACGGTCCGTACGCCCAGCCCGTAGACCCGCTGAAAGATTACCAGCCTGTAAAGAGGAATTGAGGCCCGGTGTTATACGGGATAGCCTTTCGGGTTGGCCGGGGTTATCCCCTGCGCCCCCGGCCCGAGGAAACCCTTGCGTGGTTTCCCTCCAGCCGCCGCGGCTGGAGCCTCCCTTCCGCAACGGGGGCGCAGGGTA
>Ga0156425_1002_pt2 | contig 18467 bp, 17 predicted proteins | sample RifOxyA2_FD_108068 | JGI IMG/M metagenome (GOLD analysis project Ga0156425, IMG submission 108068) | Elusimicrobia bacterium RIFOXYA2_FULL_58_8
CCAGGTTTATCCCCACCGGAACGCTGACCACGGGGCCGGAATAATATCTTTGTATCGTCCTGGCGGAATGTTCATTGAGCCCCGCTATAGTAAGCTTGTTCCCGGCCGCAAAAGAAAGCAGCGCGCCAATAACAGCCTGGACCGATCTTACTGCTTTGCTTTTAGAAAAAATCTCATGGCTGACGCCCGCCGCCCGGCCGTAATTCAGGAGCTCGAATAAAGGGTCGGCCCCGAAAGCGGCCGCCACCGGCTTGCGCGCGCCTATAAGGGCGGCTATAAGCCCCACATTAAAATCCTGCGTGTGAAAAACGTCTATATGCGGGGAAAGTTTCCTTATCTTTGCCGTCATCGCCAGCAGGAATAAAAATTTTCCGGGGAAAGTTTCATAACTCCCGGCCAGCGGACTTGTTGCCCAGTGCAGCTTTACGCGCGCGTCGATCTTAAGGTTTTTGGCTTTGCCGAGGTCGCTTGTCAGTACGGGCGCTACGATGTGCACCTCCACCCCCCTGGTTACAAGAGATTCCGCCAGCTGGAGCGTGGTAGTAACGCTGCCGCCCATGCGTGGGTGAAAGCTCCAGGCTACCAGACATATTCTCATTATAAAATGTGCCGCCAGCCGGGTTTAGTACGCCCGGTAAAGTTTTAAAAAGTTCCCGCGCGGCTGCCGGGCGGCGCGGAGGGCGCGGGCGGTTTATAAGTAAAATCCGGGGCTATCGCGCGTATCCTGCTTAATATGACGCCGCGTCTTTTGTCCCCGAGCAGGTTTATCAGGTCCGACACGTGGGCCAGGCATGGTATTTTTGCGCCAGCTTTCAGCTTTTCATGGAACAGCCTGTCCTGTTCCGTGGCGATATGGCGCATCAGGCTTTGCTCGGCTACGCAGGAGTGAAGCCCGTAAGCGAATACCTCCCGGGCGGCCGCCAGGTCGCCTTCTTCGGTATAGCGCAGCGCGGCCAGGAACAAGGTGTCCACATCCCAGAACTCCCTGTAATGGGCGTGGATTCCGGCCCCGGAAAGACTGCCGGAGATGAACGCCATTTTCAGGTATTCAGTTTTGCGCCATAGCGCCGGCTCCAGCTGGTAGGCCTTATAAAAGGCGGCGGCGGCTTTGTCCAGGTTCCCGGAGTCTAGAGACTGTTGTCCGGACATATACAGGATCCAGGGGCTGCCCGGATGGCTTAGCTCAAGTTTTTGCAGGTTATGCGGCAGTCTGGCCCGTACCGGGTAGGTAGCTACAAGCAGCACGCACACCCCCCAGCAGGCTGCCAGAGGTAAGGCCGCGGCGAAGAACAGGCGCCTGGCGTTTGTGTCCTCCTGCCCGGCCGCGGCGGACCCGCCGAGAATCTGCGCCAGGAAGATCCCGGTAAGGCAGGGGACCAGCAGCCAGGCCGGGATGAAATACCGTGTTGCCACGGGCATGAACAGGTGTACCAGCAGGATGTAAAGGGTAAGCAGTATCAGCGGCCTGACGGCCTTGTTTTTACGGAGCGTGAAAGCGGCGGCGAGCCACGCCAGAAACAGCGCCCACAGCCCTGGAATAATGGGGGAAATCCACAGCAGGTAATGCAAGCGCTGGAAGGCGGCGTAAATATAACGCAGCGGGTGTGAGAGTATTTCCACGGCTACCCAGTAGGCTGCGCTTTGGCCACGGGGAATGTCCACCGCCCATTTCCAGTCACCCTCTATGGTGGCTATCAGGCCCAGCGCTCCTGTGGCGATATTGCCGGTGCGTCCCCAGTTTTCAAGCAGCACAAAGCCGTTGCCGGATAAGAGGTTTGCCAGGCACCAAACCGCCATAGCGCCAAGAAATACGGCCGCGGCGGGCCAGTGCTTTTGCGGCGGTAGCCTGTCTTTTTCCCACAGGAGCTCATAAACCAGCAGAACGGGAACGAAGAGTACTATTACTCCCTTGGTGTACAGCGCGATGGCTGACAGAAGCCCGAGCATAAGGCTGCGGGTGAACGGCGTAAGGGTTTTTATGGCCGCCCCGCCAATAAGCATAAGCATGGCTATGGAGATAAGGATCTCCTCCATGTACAGTTCATAATCTGTCCGTGAGTGGTTCGCCATAAGGCAGGAGACGGCGGCGGCCAGCACTGCGGAAAATATGCCGGCCCTGTGTGAATGCAGCAGCGTGGCGGCGGAAAAAGACAGTATGACCGGCAGAAGGAGTATTGTTTTTAACACCGCGGTCTGCAGCCAGGCCGGGGTATGGTATTGTATGGCGGCCAGTGTTACCGGGAAGACAGGGAACCAGTTATTGTTGAAGCCGACGGTAAGGGCATGAATCCAGTTTTCTCCCGCGTCGAACGGGGCGTTCCACGCGATGGCGCGTATTGCGGCCGGTATCAGCTGCCACGCCACGGCCAAAACAGCCAGCAGGACCAGGTTGGCGGCAAGGGGGGCGCGTGAATCAGCGGGATTGTCTGTGGGCATTCGAGGTTGTTGTTATGTATTATATCCGTAATAAGCTGCGCCCGGCAATGCCCGCGGGGAACATGGCCGGGGCGGTGTTCGCGGAAATAATTTATGGCGGATATACTGAAAACAGGTAAGCCGGCTCAGTGGGAACAATGAAAGTATTCATTGAATGGGCGCTGTATTCCGGCGTGGTCCTGAGCTGGGCGGTCAATATCTTTTTTCTGGCCAGGTTCGCGCGTGAATGGTACCTGGCTGAGCCTGAGCCGCGCAGGGCCTGGCTGGCCCTGGCACTGGTCTGCGTCCCCGCCTTCGTGCTTACGCTATTCGTGGTTCCGCGCGGCGGTTACGACAATAATCATGATTTCATGAGCCTTGGCACCAGATTTTTCGGGCTCAACCCCGGGCAGGTCCTTGAGTTCAAAGAGGCGGCTCCCCTGTTCACGGACTGGGTTTCGGACATCGTAAGCGGGTATTCCCTGAATGCGATATTGTGGAAGAACCGCCTGTTGTTCGCTGGATCGGCTTTTCTGTTCTTTGCCGGCCTGCGCAGGCTCGGTATCGGCATAGCGGTTGCCGCCGCGTCAGCCGCATTTCTATTCCTGAATTTCCTTTCGGTTATTAATGCCAGCACCTTTTGCACCACAGCTTCGAACCTTTTTATATGGTTCGTTTCATTGGCGGCGTTGTTCGACGTTTACGGCCGCGCGCATATAGACAGCGGCCGGTTATTGTGGATCTTCAGTTCTATGACGCTGGTCGTTAACGCAAGGTACGAGTTCCTGCCGGTTAACCTGCTTATCTTTGCCGCCCTGATGGCGTATAAATTAAAAACCCGGGCTAAAGATCTGTTGAATCTCCGTAGCCTGGGGCTAGCGGTCCTGTTCGCCGCGCTGCTGGTGGCGTGGGGGTCGCATAATGCTCTGGCTCCGCGCGGCGCTGACCCCTTCGCGCAGGGACCCGTGGTTCTTACAAACCCGTTCTATCATTTGTGGTCGCACAACTTCGCGGTAATTGCTGGTGCCCTGCCTAAAATAGCCATGGATATCGCTGATTCCCGGTACATGGTCGATTCCGCGGTATCGCTTAAGGCGGTCCTGTTCATCAGTTTCTGTTTTATTTTAATGTCCCTGGGCGTGCTGGGCGGGGCCCTGGCGGATAAAAACCGGCGCATCCGCAACATCTGGTTCTTTTCAGTGCTTTGCGTCTGGTCCGGCTTTTTTTCATTCATATACCTCCCTATGGACTGGTACCCGCTCCAGTTTATGCGGCATCACCTGTATTTCCTGGTGCCTTTCGCCTATCTTCTGGCCCTGGCGCTGGATGGGGCCCGGGAATTGCTGCGCGGCGCCCCCTGCAGAGTAAAGGCTGTGCTGTTGTTCACGGGGGTGGCGCTGCTTGCCGCATACGCGGCGGTTAACGCCGCCGCCGCGCTGCGGCTGAACGGCCAGCTCAGGACTAATGATATCGAACTTGCCTTTCTGGCCGGGTCGCGTAAAGACTGGCCCGAAAACTGTCGGGTCTATCACCCGCACGACCAGGAACACAGAACGGGGCTCCTGAAAAAATATTTTCCTTTTGTCACCCCTTTTGCGCAGGAGGAAGCCCCGTGCCTGCTGAGATATGTTTCAGCTCCTCCGCAGATATTTTACGACGTGGCAAACCCGCTGGCCGCGCCGGCAGCACCGAAAGGCGCCCCCTGGCGGACGCTTTCTTTTAAACACGCTTTTTATACCAATAATTTCAACAATGGCCCGCGCAGGGAAAGGGTAGTCCCGGTGCCGGTGACCATAGGGTTTTTTAAGATGAGCGTTCTGGAGCTTGCGGGCCTGGATTCCGGTTATACGGGCAAGGCCGGCGGCAATTTCGACTTGCGTGCAGGCACGGCTTTAATTGAACAGGCTGCAGTCCCGGGAGGTAAACCAGCCGCTGCCCCGGCCCCGATATACGATGCCGGCAGGGACGCGGGAAAGGATATAGCGGCCGCTGTTGCGCTGGCCGCTGCTTCCCATAAACGAGTTATGGTTTTTGTCGGCGGCTATTGGTGCGTATGGAGCGTAGAGCTTGAAAAATTCTGCGCGGCTACGCCGGAGATAATGGAGTTCAGGGACAAGAACTATGTTTCGGTAAAGGTCTTCCATAGTCCGTCCCGGTCCGCGCCGCCGGGGCCGCTGGCCGGGTATCCCAAGATAGCCGGATATCCGCATATATATGTGCTCGACTCCGGCGGTAAGATGCTGTGTTCCCAGGATACCGCGCAGTTGGAGGGAGCGGATGGCTACAGCCGGGACAAATTCATGGCTTTCCTCCGCCAGTGGGCGCCGCCGGCCGCCGGGCGCTGATACATGGCTCTTCACCCGGATGGCAGGTAATGACGAAAAGCATCAGTATAATAATCCCGGCATATAACGAGGAGGGCCGGCTTGAAGCCACTCTTTCAGGTTACCTGTCTTTCTTCGATAAAAAACATGATTTTGAAATAATAGTAGTGCTTAACGGTTGTACGGACAATACGTTCGACGTGGTGTCCAGGTTCCTCCCCAGTGAAAAATTGAAATATATGACCTTTGACCGCAAGATAGGCAAAGGCGGCGCTGTGATGGCGGGTTTCAGGGCCGCTTCAAAAGAGCACCTTGGCTATGTCGACGCTGACGGCTCTACCAAGCCTGAGGATTTTTTAGATCTTTTCCGGCAGATGAACGGTTTTGACGGGATAATAGCTTCCCGGCATGTGGCTGGCGCCGTTGTGGAAAAAAAACAACCGTTGGGCAGGCTGATCGCAAGCCGCGGCTTCAACCTCCTGGTAAGGGTTCTGTTCGGTTTCCCGTTCAAAGATACGCAGTGCGGCGCGAAAATTTTTAAAAAAGAAGTGATAACCAGGATCCTGCCGGAGGTGGTCACCGCCGACTGGGCTTTCGATATTGACCTTTTGTTCAGGGCTGACCAGCATGGGTTCCGTATCGGCGAGGCCCCTACCGTCTGGAATAATTCCGGGGACTCGAAACTGGAGCTGGGGAGAACGATCCCCGTGATGCTGTTCTCGGTCCTGAGGCTGAGGCTCTTGAGCTCCCCGTTAAAGGGCGTTATGGGCTTCTGCTGCAGAGCCTGCTGTCGGGCAGCAGGCAAACACGCGGGGCAGCGCCGCCGGCGTTAATGTTCCTCTTCGAACTTCCTGTATTTATAGGCGAATTTCGCGGGCCTGCCTGTGGCTGCCGGGGTATCCGACCACTGGAATTCTCTGCCGCCCACGCGCACCAGGTCGTCTTGCACTACCCCCGCTTTTTTTAAGGCTTTATCCAGGCCGATAAGCCGGAAGATCCGGCGCAGCCGGTCCCATGAGTCCGGCTGGGAAAAATTAGTCATGGCTATCATCTTTATGATCTTGGGGCCGTTAACGGTAACTATGCCGTCCACATCGCGTCCAACGACAAAACCTTTTTTCACCGGCTTCAGGCTTACCTGCCCTTCGGCGGGGTCCGCGGCCTGGTAAAGGTCCTCCTCTTTTATCCGCGGCAGCAGTTTTATTACAAAATCCAGCAGTTTGCTGACGCCTTTTCCTGATATGGCGGAAATAAGGAATATTTCCCGGTTTTTAAACTTTTTTGAAAGCGCCTTGCAGACCATTTCCGCTTCGGGCAGGTCCGCTTTTGTTACCGCCAGGACCGCGGTTTTTTTACCCAGCTTGGGGTGGTATTGCTTTAGCTCTTTTTCTATGACACGCACGGCTTTTTCCGGTTTTATGGAGGAAAATCCCTGCGGGTCAACGAGGTGTATGATTAGCCTGGTCCGCAGGATATGTTTAAGGAACATGTCGCCCAGCCCTTTTCCGGAGTGAGCACCTTCTATAAGGCCCGGGATGTCCGCCACCGCGAAATTAACGGCCTTGTGCGAAACTATCCCTATATTCGGGTTGAGCGTGGTGAAGGGGTAGGCGGCTACTTTAGGGCGCGCCGCGGAAATGACCGAAAGCAGTGTTGACTTACCCGCGTTGGGAAACCCTACCAGGCCCACGTCGGCCAGGACGCTGAGCTCAAGCCTGGCTTCGAATTTCTCTCCCGGTTCGCCATTCTCGGAAAGGCGCGGGGCGGTGTTGAACTGGGTTTTGAACGCCGTGTTGCCGCGTCCGCCGCGGCCGCCCTTGGCCACAAGGAAGCGCTGCCCGTGGTTTTTCAGGTCGGCGAGCACCTTGTTGTCGCGTTTGATAACGGTGCCCCTGGGGACATAAATGGTCTTGTCTTCGCTCTTCAGCCCGTCGCGCCGGTTGCCGCCGCCGGGAGAGGCGTTGGCTACGGTAATGTGCGGATGGCAGGCGATCTCGGCCAGCGTGGTGATATTCGAGGACGCCTCGAACCAGATATCGCCGCCCTTGCCGCCATGTCCGCCGTCCGGGCCTCCGTAGGGGATGAATTTTTCCCTGCGGAACGAGGCGCAGCCATTGCCGCCGTCACCCGCTTTAAGGTAAACATGGGCCGTGTCTATAAACTCGGCCCCTGTGCGGTGGTCGCCTGGTTTTTTCATATGCGGGGATTCCTCTGCGGCCGGGTGGCGGGAATAAAAAACCTCCTGAAAGCATGAGCCGTTCAGGAGGTTTTCCTTTTTTGAAGTTTATTTTGCCGCTGCGGGATAAACGCTGATCATTTTCTTGTTGCGTTTCGCCCACTCGAATTTTACCACGCCGGCTATCTTGGTGTAGAGCGTGTCGTCTGAGCCTTTCCTGACGTTTTCGCCAGGCAGGAACTTGGTGCCGCGCTGGCGGCAGAGTATCTCGCCGGCCTTGACCAGTTGGCAGCCGTAGCGCTTTACCCCAAGGCGCTGGCCCCGGCTATCACGTCCGTTAGTGCTTGAACCTTGTGCTTTTGTACTGGCCATAATTAAACCTCAATATGTAAAAAGTTACTGCCTGTTCCCCGCAGTGTTGACGATCGATAAGGCGCTAACCAGCCAGAAACTATGACAACTGGATATTTTTTACCTGTATCTCAGTAAGTTCCTGGCGATGCCCCGAAGCTTTTTCATAAGCTTTTTTTGATTTTTTTCGGAAAACTATTATCTTGGGGCCTTGGAAATGCCGGACTATCCGGGCTGTTACTTTAGCGGCCGGAGACTTTAAGTCGGGGGCGTTTTTATTCTCCTGCGAAGCGGACCACAGCGCGGTGAAGGTTACTTCAGCGCCTTCTTTGGCTGTGAGTTTTTCCACATGGAGTATTTCGCCGGGGACTACCCAGTACTGCTTGCCGCCTGTTTCGATTATTGCGTACATAGTATACATATGATATCAAAACCCGCGGAAATAATCAAACATGCTTTGCAAAGACGGACGGCAAACTGCCGGGCCGCCGCGGATTTGATGGGGCATGCCGTAAAAATGTACCCTTGTCATGTGCGTGTTCCGGGTGTTTTAATATGGAGGCGGTCTTGAATAAACGCGGCATAAAAGAAACTGAGGCTTTCCGGCGCTTCCCTGAAGCGGGCCGCGGCCTGCTGCGCCGCCTGGCTACGCCGCGTCTGGTGCAGGACTTCATCGATTACAGGCTTGTGTACAACGACGATAAGCCGGACACCTGTTTTTCGCCGCTTGAAGTTCTGCGGCGCGGCAGGGCGCATTGCCTGGAAGGCGCCTTGCTCGCGGCGGCGGCTTTTCTTTTTCATGGCAGGCCGCCGCTGCTGCTTGCCCTGCGGGCCAATGCCAGGGATGACGACCATGTGATAGCCCCGTTCAGGGAAAAAGGCGGCTGGGGGGCGGTGGCTTTGTCGCGGTTTTGCGGGCTGCGTTTCCGGGAACCGGTCTACCGGTCTCCCGCCGAACTCGCCCGGAGTTACTTTGACTTTTATTACAACAACAGGGGGGAAAAAACGCTACGCGGGTTTTCCGCCCCGCTGAATGCCCGGAAACTGAGTCCCGGATGGCTTGATTCGGGTAAGGACGTTTTTTTTGTGAGCCGGCAGCTGGACGCCGTCAGGCATTACAGTATGCTGGGCGGGTGCCCGGAAGGCGAACTCCGCAAAGCGGATTCTGCGTTGTTCCGGGCCGAGGTGCTGGGCTCTTCCCGCCGCCCTCTTGTGCGCGTCCGCCCCCGCCCGTATAGCGCATTGTCCCTGCCCCGCAACCTAATCTGACCGCCTGATTTCCCCTGCGGGGCCCCGAAGGGCCCACCGGGGCGTGGGCCGTAAGCCACTTACGCGCGGCGCCGGTTTATGGGATACTATACGCGATAGGCAGCCTTAGGCGGTGGAGGAACCAATGAACATTACCCGGATTTTTGTTTTTACTGCGGTTGCGGTTGCGGTTCTCTCCGCCGGCGCCGTGGCCGGGGAAACGGCTCTGCCCGCCCGCCGCGCTCCCGCCAAAGAAGATATCAAGACCGAACTTGCTAGGCCCGCTACCTCCCAGATTAAAACCCCGGATGCCGGCTATACGGATTTCGACGCGCTGAGCGCCATCAACGACCCGCTTTACCGTGAGGGGGCCAGGGCGCTGCTCAAGCAGGTGTCAAAAGACGACGCGGCCGCGGCTGCAAAGCCGGTATTGCGTGATGCTCCTAACTCCCGGCCCGCGTCACTCATCAAGAGGCCCAGGGTGAAAAAAGCGCTGCCTGTCGATCCGGTCAAGGTCAAAAACACGCTGTAGCTTGTCTCCCTTGAAAAGCCCGGCGGCCATAACGGCCCCGGGTTTTTTTGCGTGTTTTTAACGGCTGAAGGCCTGGTTTTGCTTTCCCGCAGGCATAAATAATAGAATAGCCGGAAGGCTCAATGCACCGGAGGAAAAAATGCTGAAAGATATCGCCGACCTGTTCCTGCAGCCCATCCATCATATCTGGAAGTTGTTCGCGGTTTACGTCCCCAACATCCTGGCGGCCTTTGTTTTCCTGCTTTTCGGTCTGTTTGCCGCGCGCGTCGTCAGTTCGCTGCTTGAGAATTTCCTGCGCCGTATAAACCTGGACGCCTATACCAGCCGGGTGGGAATCAACGAGGTGCTTACCCGCTTCGGCTTCGGCAAGTCCCTTGCCCATGTCCTGGCGTTCATCTCTTACTGGTCGCTGCTCCTTGTTTTTTTTGTAACTTCCGCCAATATCCTTAATCTTACGGTTATCTCGGATATTCTTGAACGGTTTATCGTGGGCTTTATCCCCAGCATGGCGGCCGCTATCTTTATAGGGTTCGGCGGGCTGCTGTTCGCGCGGTTTTTGGCCGATGTCGTTATGAACGCCGCCTCCGCTAATAACCTTAAAGGGGGGCGTTCCCTCTCCAAGATAGTGCATTTCGTGGTGGTGGTCTTTACCCTCATCGCCGCTATCGAACAGCTGGGTATAAAGATGAAGATGATAATAGGCGGGCTTAATATTCTCCTGGCCTCGCTCGGATTGGCGTTTGCAATAGCGGTGGGGCTGGGCGCCAAAGAGATAGCCCACGACGTGATACGGGGCCTTTTTACCGAGAACAAGGAAGACAAACGCGGTTAGCCGGCTGCGGCAACTGGCAAAAAAACCGGGGCCGTGAAACGGCCCCGGTTTTTTTTATGCGCCTTCCGGCCGCCTCAGTCCAGGTAATCCCTGAGCATCTTGCTGCGGGACGGGTGGCGCAGCTTGCGTATGGCCTTCGCTTCTATCTGGCGGACCCTTTCCCGTGTTACCCTGAATATCTTGCCCACTTCCTCCAAAGTCCTGGGGTAGCCGGTCTCAATGCCGAAGCGGAGTTTTATTATTTTTGCTTCCCGGTCGGTGAGCGTATCCAGAATCTTTGTCACCTCCCGGCGGCGCAGCAGGTCCAGCGCTGAATTGGACGGCGGCAGCCCGGCTTTATCCTCGATGAAATCTTCCAGGTGTGAATCTTCGTCCTCGCCTATCGGCGTGGACAGGGAGATAGGGTCCTGCATTATCTTCATGGCGTTCTTCACCTTGTCCATGGAGATATGCATGTGCTTGGAGTATTCCTCTATCAGCGGGTCGCGCCCGAATTCCTGGCGGTACCTGCGGGTTACCTTCATGAGTTTCGACACCAGTTCTTTCATGTGCACCGGGATGCGGATGGTGCGCGCCTGGTCGGCTATGGCGCGGTTTATGGACTGGCGTATCCACCAGGTAGCGTAGGTGGAGAATTTAAATCCACGCTTGTATTCGAACTTCTCCACGGCCTTCATCAGGCCCAGGCCGCCTTCCTGTATCAGGTCGGAGAGTTCCAGGTTGGAGTTTACGTGCTTCTTTGCTATGGAGACCACAAGGCGCAGGTTGGCTTTTATCAGTTTCAGCTTGTCCTGAAGTATCTGGTCCTCAAGGAAAGTGACTTTATCGTTCAGGGCCATGAAGTCGTCGGGGTTTATTGGCAGCGTGCGCACCAGATGGTGCTCGCGTTCCTTTACGGCTGCTATGTTCTCCAGCGCCGCGTCCACTTCCTGGGGGTTGTAACCCCACTTGGATTTGAACGCCGCCGGCCGGAGCTTGCCGCGGCCCACCAGGGCGTGGTCCTGCTGCAGCTTTACCAGGTCGCCGTAAACTTTCTGATATTTCTCGAGTTCCTGGCGGTATTCCCTGATTTTATGCGCCAGGTTCTTTATCTTGTTGGTCAGGCGCTTTATTTTCTCCTGGTTGAGGTTGAGGTTTATGATGTTCTTTACTATGTCCTTGCGCTTTTTGTCTATAACCGAATCTATCTTCTTGCGCATCTCATTGGACAGCGAAGGCCGCCTGGCGCTCTCTTCAAGCTTGTGGATTTCTTTCTCGGTGCGGGTGATAAGGTGGGCGATGTTCTTCATCTTGCGCTTCATCGCCGAGAGTTCCTGGTTGGACTTGCGGCCGCGGGGCATGAGCTCCTTGGTTGTCATCTCGTCCTGCTCTATGAGGGTTTCCCAGTTGCGTATCTCGCGCATGGTTATAGGGGATTCCAGCACCATCATGCGCAGTTCCCGCTCGCGTTCCCGGATGTTGCGCGCCAGCGTTATTTCTTCGTCGCGGGTAAGCAGCGGCACTTTGCCCATTTCCGACAGGTACATGCGGATGGAGTTTGAAACGTCGGGCGTGGCGCTCCATTCCTCGGTATAGGCCTCGCGTTCGGCGGCCGCCACAAGTTTGAATTTCTTGCGGTCCACCACTTCAATGCCCAGCTCTTCCAGAGTCCCCATCAGGGTGTCTATCTCTTCGCTGGACATGGAGGCGTTGGTCAGTGACCGGTTCATTTCCTCCAGGGTTATGTAGCCGTGTTCCTTGCCCAGTTCAACCAGGTCGCGTAAAGCCTTTTTTGGCTGTGCCATCGTGATCTCCTATTTGCTGCGTCTAAAATTCGTTAACAGAGGATTTGAGTTCGGACATAAGCACACTGTATTCCCGCAGCTGCTCAGGGGTCATCTGCTTGTTGTTCTTCAGTTCTTTCAGGTGGCGTTCCATGGCAAAACGCCTGATCATGCGTACGGCCCCGGCGGCGTTCTGCGGTACTTCGGATTCCTCTCCGGGATCTGATACAGCCAGTTCCAGCACCAGGGGGGAGTCCTCGGGGAACATCTCCGCTATGGCGGTGGCGGCGTTGGTCCTGGCCGCGGCCGGCAGTTCCCTGATAGCGGCAAAAAGTTTCCGCGCAAGTTCGCTCGAAAAGTCTTCCACCCGGAGGCCTTCGGCTTTTTCAATGATAGCGGGGTCCCTGAGAAGCAGCTGTATGAAGCCGCGCTCTATGGCCGGCATGGCGGTTATCACCCGGGCTTTGGCGCGGGCTGCGGGCCGCGGGCCGGATGTGCTGGTTTTCTTCAGTTGTTTCAGGACGGAGTCTTCCTCTACCCCGAAGCGGGAGGCCAGGGATTTTACCCACTCGCTTTTCAAGATTTCATCCGGCTGTCTGGCTACGGTCTCCAGCATCAGCGCTATGGCCTGGGCCTTTTCCTGAGAAGAGGGGGGCGCGGTCCGGCCCTTGAAGAAGAGGTTCATGCGGAAGTCGAGAGTGTCCGAAGCTTCTGAGATCTTCTTCTCGAACTCTTCGCGGCCGTGCTCGTTAAGAAATTCATCCGGGTCGAGCGTGCAGCCCAGGTCCGCCAGGCGCACATAAAGCCCTGCCTCCATGAAGATCTCGGCGGCTCTTACGGAGGCTGTTATCCCCGCGCGGTCGCCGTCGAACATTACTACTGTGTCTTTCGCGTAGCGGCCTATCAGGCCGGCGTGCTCCGCTGTCAGCGCGGTGCCCAGCGGTGCTACGGCCCAGTCCACCCCGTGCTGGTGAGCGCCTATCACATCCATGTAGCCTTCCAGAAGCAGAAGCCGGGATGATTTTCGTATATGCGGCAGAGCTTCATGGAGCCCGTAAAGGGTGCGGCGCTTCGAAAATAAAATCGTTTCCGGGGAATTGAGGTATTTGGGCTGCGCTTCGGGGTCCAGCACCCGGCCGCCGAACGCTACGGTGTCGCCGGCCTGGTTGCGTATCGGAAACATTATGCGGCCCCGGAAGGTGTCGGCTACCATGTCGCCTTCCCGCTCCGTTATCAGCCCGGCTTTAAGCGCCAGGGCGCGGCTCCAGCCCCGGGCTTTCAGTTCGTCCATGAGCACCGCGCCGCCCGCCGGGGCCCAGCCCAGTTCAAAGCGCTCCACGGTGGCCTTGCTCAGTCTGCGCTCACCCAGGTACAAACGGGCTTTTTCGCCGGCGGGGGAGAAAAGCGTTTTGTGGTAGAAAGCCGCCGCCGCGGTCAGAAGTTTTTTTATCTCCGCGCGTTCTTTGTCGGCCTCGGTCATGGCATGGGAGCGTTCTTCCCCGTATTCCACGCCGGCTTTAAGGGCCAGTTTGCGGGCCGCTTCTGGGAAGTTCATCCCTTCTATCTTCATGACGAACTTGAAGACGTCGCCTCCCTCGTTGCAGCCGAAACAGTAAAAGATCTGTTTGTCGGGGCTTACTGTGAAAGAGGGGGTCTTCTCGTTATGGAACGGGCAGGGCGCCTTGTGGTTGCGGCCCGCTTTTTTAAGGGCGGGGACGTACTCCCTGACGACATCCACGATGTCCAGTTTTTCCCTTATAAGTTCTATGACGGGGGATGAACTCATTGTTAAGTTTTCGCGCTGCGGTAAAACAGGCAAAAAGCCGTCCGCCTTAGGCGGACGGCCTTTTGTGAGGCAGCTGCTTAATAAGACCTTCTGCCTTTGCGGACCTTGCGGCGGGCTTCCTGGGACTTTATCTTGCGTTTCATGCTCGGGGGCATATAATGCTCGCGGCGCTTGATCTCCTTCAGGATGCCGTTGCGCTCGCAGTCGTGTTTGAAACGCCTGAGAGCTTCTTCGATAGATTCTTCATCTCTTACTTTGACAAATACCACGCTAATCACCACCTTTAGGGCTGCAGTATTTTAAATCGTGCCGCCGGTCTCAGCGGGTTCACCCGGGGGGCCACATCAACTTTCGCCCGGCCAGCAGGTGGTAGTGCAGATGGTCCACCGACTGCCCGGCCGCCCGGCCGTTGTTAGTTACCAGGCGGAAAGCCTTTTCCACCCCCAGCGATACGGCTATTTTTGCCGCCGCCAGCTGGAGTTTGCCCAACAGTTCCGCGTCCGTCTGAACCGCGCCGGAGAGGCGGTCCATGTGCCGCCGCGGTATTATCAATATGTGCGTCGGGGCCTGGGGATTAAGGTCGTGGAAAGCCAGTATGTCCTGGTCTTCGTAAACTATCCTTGAATTTATCTCCCCGGCCGCTATCCTGCAAAAAAGGCAATCCGACATCGCCCTTATTATAATATTTTACAGGGGAGCAGGGCAATGCTTGCTTCGTCAGGCTGAGGACGGTGCGGGCGTGAACGGGCGGTCAGAATTCTGAGAGCGGGAGCGTTTTTTCTTTAAATTTGCCCGGGTTGCTTTCCAGGGGATTTGACGAGGTCTTGCTCTTTTTTATGCGCAGGGGGAAAATGTCCGCCTTGCGCGCCTGAATGATCCCCGCGTCGGAAGCGCCGGCATACAGGACGAAGCGTTTCTTTTCCAGTATTTCGTACTTCTCGTTGTCGGTCCTGGTGAAATAGAAATCGTCGGCCAGCCTGCTCCAGTAGGCTTCCAGGCTGTCCGAGCCTTCCGGACTGCGGTCGCAGAAAAACGCTATTCTGAAGCCTAGTATCTTAAGTGTCCATGCCGACAGCCAAACCGCGGGTTTCAGGCGCTCGTATGCGTACGAGCGGTTGACGGCGTTCCAGTAATCGGGGCTTGTTGTGTCGGTGATGTCCTTGGCGGCCGCCTGGAATGCCGGGGTGGAATACACTATCCCGTCGTCGTACTCGAAACCGGCCTGGAAGCCTATCAGCGAATTAACGCTGAAAATAAAACCCCAGGCCCCCGCCAGCATGCAGAAAGCTTTAAGCCTGTTGAACCATCTGGAAAACCATGCCGCTATGGCTCCGGAGATAGTTGTGTCAGTTTTTTCTTGCTGAGCCATTTTCATTCCGGACAACCCTGCCGCCTTCGGGGGCGCTGAAAACTTTCCGGCTGGAAAGGCACCAGCCTACTATTTCCCGGAGATATCTTTTCGAATTGGAGAACTCCATGGCGTTCGACAGTACGGAATTCTCCCGGCCGCTTACGATTGAATCCGGCACCGCCAGGTGGTAGACCCGGCTAGACACCAACGGGCCGCCCGCCGATTCAGTCCGCTCAAGCACTCCGTCCTTCATGAACAGGCGCAGCCCCGATACGCTGAATTCCCCCGGAGGCATTCCCGCCAGTACGTTCTCAAGGTCGTCTCCCCGTATCTTCATGAATACCACGCTGGAATCCAGCGGGAAGGCGTTGTAAAGGTCCGCCACCGTAACCGGGCCGCTGGAAAAACCGGCCGCCGGTTCCGAAATCCCGACTATCGCGGCGTTGGCGCGGGCCCAGGTCCTTATGCAATCCGCCGCGAACTCCGCCACGGGGGACAGGCCGTTCTCCTTAAGGGGAAGCGGGACGGCTGTAAAGCCCAGGCGTTTTGAGAAGTGCGCCGCGGAAGAGGCTTTGACGGCCTCCGTTATCTTTAAAATGTCCGCGTCTTCCCCGTGTTTAGCCACGTCGAGCGGCACCATCTCCCAGTCCAGGCCGGAGAGCTTGCCGGTAGAGGGGTCAAGGTCAAGAGTTATCCGTGCGGCTTCGCGCATTTCGAGCCCCGCTCGCACCACCCAGGAGCGCTTTACACGGAAGGGTTTTTTTATCGCCGGTTCGTCCGTTATTACAAGGTCCACGCGCGGGATGCCGGTTAGGAACTCCCTGTAGAATTCCGGTTTTGCCTGTGACCTGGGGTTTATGTTCAACAGCATTACTATAACTTTCGCCCCGCCGGTTTTGAGGGCTTTTATCGCCCTTTCAGCTTCGTAGGTCTCTTTTTCCAGCTTATAGTTGGAAAGGTGCTTTGCCCGGTTCGGTTTTTCCGGGTCCGGCAGTATCACCGAAAAAACTCCTATTTTGTGGCGTCCGGCCTCAAGTATCTTATAGCTCGACAGAAAATCCGGTTTTTTATTGGTTTTAAGGTACAGGTTGGATGCAAGTATCGGGATCTCGGCGGTTTCCGCGAGCTTCTGCAATTCTTTGGGCGCCAGCGCAAGGTCTTCCATGCCTGCCGCGGCCAGGGAATACGGCACGGCGTTCAGGCACGCTATCGTGGAGCGCCCGCGCGTGAAATAGCCCTGCGGGGTGTTGCCCACCCAGTTGCCGGAATCCAGAGCCAGGCTGGGGAGTTTTTCCTGCGTGTAGAGGCGTTTGAAAACGGCAAATCCGCCCGCCCCGGGCCCCTGCGTGCCGGGTTCCTGGCTGGCCCACAGCCGGCCGTGGGTGCGGGCGGTGGCAAAGATCACAACCTGTTCGTTCTTTGTGCAGGCGCAGGCTGCAAGCAGCAGCAGTGCCGCGCAGTATTTTGACCTGCCGTGACCGGTGGCCATCGTCAGTCCGCGCGCGTAATACGGCCCGCGGCCGGGAGTTCTTTTATGGCGTGCTCGCCAAGATCTTTTACAAGCAGGTCCCTTATCGGTTGCATTGTGTCCTCGGATTTTTCCGCGGCGTCAAAGGCTTTGCCGCCGGTCCCGCCGGTGGTAAGGTAATTGTTCGTGGCCACCGTGAATTTCTCACCGGGGGTTATTGTGCGCCCGTCTTTTTCGCACGTTATTTCTTCTGGCAGACCGGTCCTGCCCCCGGTTATCCTTACTGTAAGGCCGGAAAGCTGCAGTTTCGCCCTGCCCCCGCGGATGTTGTCTTCCAGGAGCTGTTTGATCTGCGCGCCGGTCATGGTTAATTTTACCAGTGTGTTCTCAAAAGGCATTATCTGGTAAATGTCGCGCATTTTAATGGGGCCTTTTTTTAAGTCGGCCCTTATGCCGGCGGTATTCTGGAAAGCCATGTCCGTGCCTGCCTGCCGGCGCATAGCGTCGGTAAACCAGTTGCCTATGGCGGAATCCAGCCCGGCTTTCGAGGTGTTCAGGTCGACCGCGCTTTCGCCCAGCGGTTTTTCCATCTCCACGTCAGCCGCCGCTTTGAAAGTTTTTATCATGGCGGTGACTTCTGCGTCCTCGCCTGTGGTGTCGGTCCACAGCGGAATGAGTTCAATGCTGGAGCCGGTGAATTTCCCGGTGGCGTCGCTGAAGTGAAGACTTACTTTTGTTACGTCGGTGAGTCCCCAGTAGCTTTCCCCCAGCAGCACGCCGGATTTTTTGTCCAGATAGCCTTTCAGCAGGCCGGTATGGTTGTGGCCGCCAAGGACCACTGCCCCTCCCTGGAAGTTCCGCGCCAGCGGCACGGTGCCGTAAGAGGTCTGGGCGTCGGTCAGCGTAATTGTCGACAGGTCCACTTTCTGGCCCCCGTAAGGCCCCAGCCCTATATGCGCCAGCACGATCACGGCATCAGGCCTCTGTTTTTTTATTTCAGCCATCCATTTTGCCGTTTCGGCGGCTTCGTCCCGGAAAATAAGGTGCTTGACGTTGGCCGGGAGGGTGGAAGTGGCGGTGTGCCTGCCCGCTATGCCGAGCACCGCTATGCGTTCCCCGCCTCTTTCTGCCACGATGTAGGGTTTCAGGTAATCGGCGTGCTTCCCGGAGTCTTTGTAATACACGTTCGCGCCTAAAAAAGGGAAGGTCGCGCTGGAAATAAGCGTTTTGAGGTTGTCTTCCGTGTAGTCGTAGTCATGGTTGCCTGCCGTGGCGGCGGAATAACCGATTTTATTCATCAGCGCTATGCTGGCCATGCCGTGCGTATAGTTGCCTTCAGGGGTTCCCTGGAAAATGTCTCCCGAGTCCAGCAGAAGGTATGGGTTTTTTTCTTTTTTCAGCAGCGAGGATAAGGCGGCGAACCCGCCTATGGTGCGGGTGGAGTTTTCGGTATCCCACTTGGCGGGGCGGGCGGAATACCAGCCATGGACGTCGCTGGTATGGTAAACGGATATCGTAACCGCGCCGGCAGGGATAGCGTATAGCAACGCAAATAAGGCCGCAAAGCAGGTTTTCATGCTGGTTCCTCTTGAATGTCAGGATTTGTACAGGGCCGCGGCGCAATGTTCAAAAGAGTCAAAAACCGCGCCCAAGCCTGAATATATACTACAAAATTTAAGGTTTTGCGGAAAATTATCCTGTCTGGCCTGCGCCGCGGTCATGGCAAGGCGAAGGGTTTTTTCTCCTGAGGCGCAAAACCCGCGGATCCTCTCCAACGCGCCCGCGCGGCGCGGGGGTGAAAGAAGGGCGGGGGCGGCCGCGCAGGCGGCTTGCAGGTAAAGCAGGGCTTGTGTCAGCGCCGGGTCCGCGGCGGTCTTGTGCAGCGCCAGTCCGCTGAAAAAATTTTCCAGCCTGGCGGCAAAGTCGTCGGCGGCCACCGCGCCGCCGGCGGCCGGAGCGGTGGTTTTCAGCGCCCGCGCAAGGCGGCTGCGGTGCGGTGCGAAGAACCGCGCTGCGTCTTGCGGCGTGTCAGCCAGATCGCCCAGCGCGGCTGCGCAGGCGCTGATGATTTTCATGGCGGCCCACAGCCGCCGGTCGGTAAGGTATAGGAAGTAATAACGCAGCATTATGATATCCAAAAAAACGCGGAAGGCTTTTGAGGCCTTCCGCGTTCGGCAGTTTCAGTAAGAGAAACTCATCTCTTGGAGAACTGGAAGCGTTT
>Ga0156425_1013_pt1 | contig 18269 bp, 14 predicted proteins | sample RifOxyA2_FD_108068 | JGI IMG/M metagenome (GOLD analysis project Ga0156425, IMG submission 108068) | Elusimicrobia bacterium RIFOXYA2_FULL_58_8
TACTTCCAGCGCCCTGTCGGTATCCGAAACGTTTGTCAGCAGGCGTCCGCTTGCCCCGCCGAAGGAGGTCCCGTAAACGGTAGTTATGTTTATGCTGTGCTCGCCCAGTATGCGGGCGAGGCGCAGCAGCTGCCCGGGCTTGTCGGGCATTTCTACGGAGATAAGAAAAGTCTCTATTGTCGTAAAACCGGCCCCGGTCAGGACATGGCTTACCTTGCGCTCCGAGTCCACCGCAATGCGCACAACGCCGGAATCGTCCCGTATTTCAGAGGCTATGCCTATAATGTTCACGCCTTCGTTAGCGAACAGTTCTACGAACTTATGCAGAGCGCCCGGTATGTTAGGGATGAAAACCGTGTATTGCCGTATAAGCTTTACTGACATGGTGGCTCCGGGTTCCTGGTGAGGTTTTAGAGGCACAAATAAGCGCCTGATACTATTTAATAATTTTTGGAGGCGGGGGTAAAGGGCCGCCGGCCCGGCGCGCGGGCATAAAATTATATAATCTGGCTGGCAAATGAAAATTTTCGAGGAAGGAAGGTCCAGCGTTCTTTCCGGCTCCGCCCTGGCGCTGGCCGGTCTGTGCGGCGTTATGGGCGCGCTAGCCGTCTCCGACCTGGCCACCATGCTGCGCCTTTCCTCCACGTCCGCGTTCTTTTTGTTCTTTTCACGCGCTGTGCTGCCTGTTAATATGCCGCCGTTGGCCGCTTTCGCCGCGCGGCACCCGGTGCCGTTGTTCCTTGTTGCGGCTCTGTTCTGGCTGTCCGGCTGCGTTTTGGCCCTGGGGGTCTGGCGGCGCGCCGGATGGGCCCGCCGCGGCGCCGTGGCCATGCTTTACCTGCTCAGCGCCGCCGCGGCCCTGGCGCTGCTGTTCCCGGGCATGATAGTACCGGCGCCCCTGATGTACGACGGGATGTCCATCGCCCCGGAATTCAACGCCGCAGTGAAAACCGCGGCTTTCTACCTGCGCGTTATCTGCCTGGCGGGCGGCGGGCTGTGCCTGTGGTGGGCTTTGGCGCTGGACCGCGGCGGGCTGAGGAAGGAATTCGGGGATAATCCCTGAGGCGCGCGCCGAGGCTGCTCGCACCATATTTAATATAATAGCAGCAGGGAAAAGCGTCTAGTCAGGGAGTTTTTATATGTGGAACTACACAGATAAGGTCTTCGAACACTTTAAAAATCCCAAAAACGTGGGGGAAATAGAGAATCCCGACGGGGTGGGCGAGATAGGCAGCATAGTCTGCGGTGACGCGCTAAAGCTGACGCTGCGCATAGATAAAGCTGCCGACAAGATAGTGGACGCGAAATTCAAAACCTTCGGCTGCGCCAGCGCCATAGCCTCCTCCTCGGCGCTTACGGAGATGGTGAGGGGGCTCACCCTGGCGGAAGCTTCAAAGATAACCAATCAGCAGATAGCCGACTACCTGGGCGGCCTGCCCGGCGAGAAGATGCACTGCTCCGTGATGGGCATGGAGGCCCTGGAGGCCGCCATAAAAAACTACCGCGGCGGCAAGCAGGAAAAGATCATTATCGGCCAGGCCGAGAAGATAGTCTGCAAGTGTTTCAGCGTCACGGAATCTGCCATCCTCAAGGCTATAAAGCTGAATAAACTCCACACGGTGGAAGAAGTGACCAATTTCACCAAGGCCGGCGGCGGCTGCGGCCAGTGCAAAGGCGAGATAGAAAAGATACTGAAAGACCACTGGGCCGAGGCCGAACATAAACACTTCGACAAGATGACCGTGGTCGAGAAAATAAAGATTATCGAGAAAGTGCTGGCCGAAGAGATCAATCCCAAACTGAAAGCCGACGGCGGCTGGATGGAGCTGGTGGATATCCAGGGCCAGAAAGTAAAGCTGCGCTTCCTGGGTATGTGCCACGGCTGCCCGTCTTCCGGCGCCACGCTCAAGAACGTGGTGGAAAAAGAATTGCGCGAGCGCATAGACCCCGCCATAGAGATAGAAGCCGAATAGGCTGCAGGGTTCGGTTTGGGTTCTGCCTCTGCGGGGCTTCACGGAGGCCGAGGCTTGCGCAGCGCCGAGGCCGAGTGAGGAGGGGCGGGCACGGTGTGCCCGACCCCGTCCCCGCAGAGGCAGAACCCGAGCCGAACCCAGGGGTGTGCTTTTGTTAAGCAGAGAGGGGTAAGTCCCGGTCCCCAACCCGGGCTTCCGGATTGTCCGGGCTGCCGTGAAATAAGGATATTCTATGGACAAAGTTTATTACTTCGACAATAACGCCACCAGCCGCGTGGCGCCGGAAGTGGCCAAAGAGATGGAGCCGTTCTTCGGCGAACTCTACGGCAACCCGTCAAGTATGCACTTCTTCGGCGGCGGCAACCAGAAATACCTGGACCTGGCGCGCTCCCGCGTGGCAAACCTCCTTGGCGCCACCCCGGAAGAGATTATCTTCACCAGCTGCGGTACCGAATCGGATTCCACCGCCATTTGGTCCACCATCCAGTCCTACCCCGAGAAGAACCATTTCATCACCACCAAGGTGGAGCATCCCGCAGTGCTCAACCTTGCCAAACACATGGAGACCAAGGGTTACCGCGTGACGTATCTTCCGGTGGACGCTGCGGGGCAGGTAAACCTCTCCGACCTTAAGACCGCCCTCACTCCCGATACTGCCCTTGTCTCCATGATGTGGGCCAATAACGAGACCGGCGTCATTTTCCCCGTAGAAGAAGCCGCCCGCATCACCCACGCCAAAGGCGCGCTCTTCCACACCGACGCTGTGCAGGCCGTAGGGAAGCTGCCCATCAACCTCAAGGAGACCAAGATAGACCTGCTCTCCCTGTCCGGACACAAACTGCACGCCCCCAAGGGTATAGGCGCGCTGTATGTTCGCAAGGGCATACGCTTCTCGCCGTTCATGCTGGGCGGCCACCAGGAGTGCGGCCGCCGCGCCGGAACCGAGAACGTGCCCTACATTGCCGGCCTCGGTAAAGCCTGTGAGCTGGCCGCCGCCAACCTGGAAAAAGAGAATACTTATGTAAAAGAGCTGCGCGACCGGCTTGAGGCCGGCCTGCTGAAGATCAAAAACGCCAGGGTTAACGGCGGCGGCGCCCCGCGCCTGCCCAACACCACCAATATCAGCTTCGAATATATAGAGGGAGAATCCATACTGCTGATGATCAGCGAGAAGGGTATCTGCGCCTCGTCGGGTTCGGCCTGCACTTCCGGCTCGCTGGAACCGTCGCACGTGCTGATGTCCATGGCGGTGCCGCAAACCTACGCCCACGGCTCCGTCCGGTTTTCATTGAGCGTATATAATACGCAGGAAGAGGTGGACCATATAATCCGGGAGTTCGCCCCGGTCATAGCGCGCCTGCGCGCCATTTCGCCTTTTGCGGACGGCAAGCCGCTGTTCGGCATGGATGCCTGCGAGCCGCACCACCATTAAGGACTGGGGTGCCCGCTGTGGCAATGGCGCCGGAAAAGTGATAAAATAGTTCCCGGGGTAAGCGTTTAACCGTTTTCGGGCCCGTAGCTCAGTTGGTTAGAGCAAACGACTCATAATCGTTGGGTCGAAGGTTCAAGTCCTTCCGGGCCCAGTAATTTAAAAAGACGTCCGTGTTGTGCGGACGTCTTTTTATTTATGCCGGCAGCCCGGGGTTTATCTACTTCAGGGCAAATTCGGTGGCTTTGCCTTCGCGGAAGGTGTACGCCGCCCTGAGGGCGCCGTCCTCTTCGTATACCCGTAAAATTTTTACCTCGTTCTGTTTGAAAATTATTTCTTTTTGCAGTTTGCCGTCTTTGTTGTATATCTTTACCGGGCCGTCGGACACCTTGCCCGCCTGGCTGATGATATTGAATTCTTTGTCCAGGCTGAGTTTCCCTATGTATTTATCATTCAGGCTGAAAGTCAGTATTTCGCCGCGCGCCACCTTTTTGGCCTTGACGGTCACAAGGGAGGCTTGTTCCTGCAAGGGGGCGGCTTCGGGCTTCGCCTGGGGCGGGTCCACCGCGCGGTCGTCCGCGTAAAAAGCCTCGTTTTTAAGCGTGCCGTCCGGGTTATATTCCCGTTTCCAGCCGTTCAGCAGGTTATTCTTATAGGCGGCAGCCATTAAAGGTTTCCCGTTTTCCCCGAAGTATTTAAAGTCGCCTTCCTTGGCGCCGTCAAGGTAATAAGCCTCCACCTGCAGCGTGCCGGAGGGATAATAGGTCTTCAGCGAGCCGCTCATTTTACCGTTTACGAGGGTTTTTACCGCTTTCAGGCCGCCCTCGGGATAATATTCAGAATACGTGCCGTTCTTTAAAATGCCTTCAAGCGAAACCAGGGCGCCGGCTGCGTCAAAAGTTTCGGTGGCGGTGATCACGCCGCCTTCGGAGTATAACAGCAGGCGGTTACCGGTTTCCGGCAGTACGGTGGAGAAGGTGAGCGGAACGGCTTCCCCTTGCGGGGCTGGCAGAGCAGCGGACGTGGAGGCCTGGGCCTCGGCCGCCGGCTCTGGCAGTGGCAGCTGCGCCGGTTCTGTGGATGCTGCTATCCCGGCCGCGGGTTCGGGCAAGGCCGCGGGCGGCTGCGCTGTGGCGGATTGCTCTTCGGCGGCTTTCTGTTCAACAATGTCCGACCTGTTTATAGTGAGCGAGCCGTACTGGGTCTTTACCAGCACCGTGCCGTTCATTTCACCCGTAACTTCGCCTTCAAGCCTGGCGCCGTCCTTGAGAAAAAAAGTGTCCGCCCTGCCGCTGACGGGGGCCAGCGTTAAAATAAGAAAAAAAATGAAAAGTTTCATGATAAGCCTCCCTGGAACAGCTTTAATTCTACAAAAAAGGCGGGATGGAACAAAGCGGCCCGGGTCTGTCCACCGCAAAAACCCTGTTGATATAATAATACAAACGAGGTATCATTAAGAATAATGAAATTATTGAGCCGTGAAACAGATTATGCCGTGCGCGCGCTGGTGCTGATGGCAAAAGCCAACAAACCCAAGGTTTCTGTTGCGCAAATGCAGGCGGGGGTGGGGGTAAACCGGCCATTCCTGCGCAAAATACTGCAAAAACTTCATAAGGCGGGGATATTGCGGGCCGTAAAAGGCAAGGGGGGCGGGTTTTCCCCGGCCCGCGCTCCGGAAAGCATACGGCTGAGTCACCTGGTAACGGCGCTGCAGGGGCCTTTGAGCCTTAATGACTGTTTCTTCCGCGGGAAGCTGTGCCAGCACCACGGCACCTGCCGGCTGCACCGCAGGATAAGCGAAGTTGAGGTCCGGCTGGCGGCAGAGATGGAAAATATAACCATCAAAGACCTGCTCTAGCGGTTTAAGGTAGCCATGAAAACTAAAAGACAGATAATAAAAATCGACGAAAAAAAATGCGACGGCTGCGGCAACTGCGTGACCGGCTGCCACGAGGGCGCGCTGCAGATGATAGACGGCAAAGCCCGCCTGATAAGCGACCTGCTGTGCGACGGGCTTGGCGCCTGCATAGGCGAATGTCCGCAGGGAGCGATCAAGATAGAAACGCGCGCCGCCGAACCTTATGACGAGGTGAAGGTGATGGAGGGGATGGTGAAGCTGGGGCCAAATACCGTGAAGGCCCACCTTAAACATCTTAAGGACCACTCCCAGAAAGCGTTTTTAAAGCAGGCTTTTGATTATCTGAAAGAGCGCAAGCTGCCGAACCCGATGGAGGAGGAAAAAACTCTGTCCCGCGACAAAGACCATAAACACGCGCACGGCGGCCACGAGCCCTGCGGCTGCCCAGGCGGCCGGACGCTGGACCTGCGGGGCGCCGCGCCGGAGGAAGACGGTGACAGCCCCGCTGCCAAATCCCGCCTGCGGCAGTGGCCGGTGCAGCTGCACCTGGTCTCGCCCATGGCGCCCTGCTTCCAGAAGGCCGACCTGGTGGTGGCGGCCGACTGCACCGCCTTTGCCTGCGGGAATTTTCACAATGAATTCATAAAAGATAAGGCCATCGTGATAGCCTGTCCCAAGCTGGACGACGGGCAGGAGATCTACGCGGAAAAAATACAGGCGCTGATAGAAGACGCCAAAATAAACACGCTGACCGTGGTTACCATGGAGGTGCCCTGCTGCGGCGGGCTGCTTGCCATGGTCAAACAGGCCGCGGCGGCCGCCAGGCGCAAAGTTCCGGTGAAGAACGTGGTGGTGGGCCTGCAGGGCGGGCTGAAGAGCGAGGTCTGGGTTTAGTTCCGCTCCCGGCACCCGCGCGACACGGTGTTTATTTTTTTGAGCGGGAATTTAATACAATTTTAAAACCATGAATTGCTCCTGTTGCGGAAACGCTGCCCCGGAGGACGCCAGGTTCTGCTCACGCTGCGGCGCTGGTATAGGTGCCGCCTCCGGGCCCGGCACGACGCAGCCCCCTCCGGATATGGTCCTGATCGCGGCGGGAAGTTTCTGGATGGGCTCACCGGAGGGGGAAGGCGCCCAGGACGAGTATCCCCGGCACAGGGTGCATCTTGACGCTTTTTACATAGACAAATACCCGGTTACCGCGGGGAAATATAAATTATTCTGCGAGGCGGCAGGGGAGCCCATGCCGAAACAGCCGCAATGGAGCACGGACCTGCACCCGGTCGTTAATCTTGATTGGGAGGGCGCCGACGCCTATTGTAAATGGGCGGGAACCCGGCTGCCGACCGAGGCCGAATGGGAAAAAGCCGCCCGCGGCGGCGCGGATACTACCTACAGCTTCGGCGATCATGCCGCCAAAAGAAAATTTTTATCTTGCGACAGCTGGGATATCCTGGGGGAATACGCCTGGTGCGTAGACCGTTCCGGCAGGCTTGAGGGGCATCCCGTGGGCCAGAAAAAACCCAACCAGTATGGATTGTACGACATGCCCGGGGCTGTCTGGGAGTGGGTGGCGGATTGGTACGCGGAGGACTATTACAAGGACAGCCCGCGGATCAATCCCCGGGGGCCGGAGGAGGGCATCCACCGCAGTCTGCGCGGCGGGATGTGGGATTTTGTGCATGACGACCTGCGCCCCGCCGGCCGCAGCGGCGGGTACCTGGGTGGTAATTATGGCCTGGACAGCATAGGTTTCCGGTGCGCTCTGTCTTTGCAGGACGCGCAGTAAAAAATCTTTAAAAAACCGCCCGCGTGGCGTGTACGACGGGGTTTTGCAAATATACTATAATGGCCTGTATGAAAACACTCGTGTTGTTAACCGTTTTTTTCGCGCCCCTGCGCCTTGCGGCCGAGCCCGCAGGGCAGGGCGCCGGTCCCGGGTTCTGTGTTTTCGGCGCGCAGTCCGGCAAGTCGTTCTCCGGTGAAGCCGCCTTTAAAGCTGTTGTCTGGAAAAGCGACATTGTGTATGTGGGTGAAACGCACGACCAGCCCCTGGACCACCTGGCGCAGCTGGAGGCGCTGAAAGCCATGCGTATAGCGCGCGGCAGCAGGATAGCGGTGGGTTTTGAGATGCTGAACCAGTCCCTGCAGCCGGTGCTGGACGATTACGTCGCAGGGAAAATAAAGGAAGTTGAATTTCTCGCGAAGGCGGACTGGAAAAAAGAATGGGGTTTCGATTTTGCCATGTATAGGCCCCTGTTCGACTTTATTGTTGCCAACAAGCTCAGGGCGCTGGCGCTGAACGTTCCACGGGTGGTGGTGGGGAAGATCGCCCGGACGGGGCTGGGGAGTCTCTCGCAGGAGGAAAAGGCTTTCTTGCCGGAAAAAGTGGAGATAACCGCGCACAAAAAATACAATGCGTTCCTTCAACAGTCCTTCGCCGGCCATGGGGATACTCCGATGGCGAAAATCTTCACCTTGGAAAATTATACCGCCTCAATGGCGGCCTGGAACGAGGGGATGGGCGCGAAGCTTGCCGATTTCCTGAACGCCAACCCGGGGTATGCCGCGCTGGTGGTGGCCGGCAACGGGCATATAATTTATAACGCGGCCATCCCGGCTTCCGTTAAGGGGCGTATGAAGGGCGTGCGCCAGGCGTCTTTTTACACCGCAACCGCGGCGCAGTGCCCGGAAAAACTGAAACCAGAGCATAAAGACCTGGCAAATTATATCTGGTACATCGTGCATCCTCCCACGCCCGTGCCCGCCGCCGAGGCGGCGGGCAGCTCGGCGCCGGCGGCCGCTCTGCCGGCCCAGTAAAACAAATAAAAACCCCGCCGTTCCCGGCGGGGAGCCAGTGCCCTGCGTTCAAGTTTTATTGTAAGATCGAATGCTCGTTTAACGCTGCTGTGTCCATACGGCGTAGCGTTCGCCGCTGGTCGCCAGTGTCCAGCCGGCGCCGGGCTGCCAACTGCCGTTGCGGCCGAGCTTTAGTATTACTCGCTGACTGTCGCCGTCTATCACCGCGGCGTAAAGCTCGTTATTTGCCGCCAGTATCCCCATGCGGCTGGTGGAGGTTATGCCGGCCGTTTTCCTTATATTTACCAGCGTTTGCAGGCTGTGTTTATAGGCCTGGCCCCAGTCGAAGTAATGCGGCCAGAAAACGCACGGTATGCCGGGATGGGTGAGGATGTAGGCATAGCCCATGAGGCGCTGCGCTTTGTATTCCGCCGGCGCGGTTTTAAGGAATTCGGGATCGCGCGGGGAGGTGTCGTGGCTTTCCACATAAGTGACGGATTTGGCGGGCCACCAGCCTATAAGGCCGGAGGGGCGGCCATTGTCGTTAAGGCCTTCGTAGCGCTCGGACTCCACCGCCGCTATAATGGCGTAACGCGTGGTGAAGTCGAAGGCCGTTGAGGCGTTGGTCTTGGAGGAAGAATTGTCCGTGCCGTCTATCCAGTCGGCTATAAGCTGGCGGTTGCCGTCGTAAAATTCCCCCACCGAGAAGATGGGGCTGGAGGCCTCGTTATAAAGCTGCGTGTAATGCGCCGGATAGCCTTTCACCATGTCATAGCGCCAGCCGTCAAAACCTATGTCGTTCTTCAGCCAGCGCAGGAATATCTTTGTCTCGTCCTGCACCACGCGGCTGCGGTGGTCCAGGTCCCGGCAGCCCACCTCGCCCTGGCCCTCGTCGTCATACTGGCTTTTGGGGCTGCCCGGCCATTCGTCATTGCGCGCGATAACCGTGGTGGGCCAGTCCGGGCTGGTGAAGTCCGCCCAATCCCTGGTACCGTTGCGGTGATTTATCACCACGTCCGCCACCACTTTTACTGCTGAAGCGTGAAGCGCGCCCACCGCTTTAAGAAGGTTCGCCTTGGTGCCCCACTGCGAGTCCAGGTTGTACCACTCCGTGGGGTAATAACTCCCTCTGGAAACGGGCGGCAGCCAGACCAGGTCGAAACCGGCCCGGCCTATTTCCGCCGCCTTCTCCGCCACTACGCCCCACCAGCCGTTGGGCGGGTGGTACCAGTAGCTGTCGGCGTGCCAGTGGAAGCCCTGCAGCATTACCAGCTTGCTGCCGTTGGTGTCAACGCGGCGCTGCGGCGGGGGGATGAAATTCCAGTCCGAATACTTTCTTGCGGCGTTCAGCCATTCGGTTCGGACCGGGCTTAAGGGCGAATTGGCCAGCCGGCCTTCGGGCGGCGCGGGCATATGAAATTCAAAGCCGCCGGCTTTGGCCGTCAGCGCATCAACGGCGGACAGCGCCCGCGCCGGGGAGAAAACAGAAAGGATAATTGCCGGGACCAACCACAATTTTTTAAAATTCGTTTGCATATGTTACCTGTAAACGGCGGCACGGTACTGTCTTATATTATACATCGCCGGCTGGCAGGCGCAAGTCCCCAAAGGGTAATGCCTTGCAGGCTTTTAGGCCTATGCGGTGCAATGGGGGCCGCTGCCGCCTTTTTTGTATTATAGTTCCAGATGGATACGCGCCGCGTGGTTTTTGGCAGTTAAAGGCAGGCTAATGGCAGAAGCTATAAGGATCGTTCAAATGTTGTATGTGCCGTGCCTGCTGCTTCATTTGACTCTTGTTGTTTACCTGTCTATCAGATCCCGCGCGGAAATAACGAAAGCGTTTTCCGGCGTCAGCGCGAAAGCCCTGGCCGCCCTCGCCCTGGTGTTCCTGCTCGGCTTATATCTCCGGGCGGGCATGGCCGGGCGCTACGGGTTGTCGGACCTGCTCTGGGAACATGTAAATAACGCCCAGGATTTTTACCGGCACCTGCGCTTTTCTGCCTTTACCCATTCCAGCGGGCATTCTTTCCTGGTGACCCTCGCCTTCCTGTTCGGGCAGGATATCGAGAACGTGTCGCGGCTGACCATGCTGCTCGACAGCCTTTCCATCCCGCTGGTGTTCTCCGCGGCCTTTCTCCTGTTTAAAAGAACGGGCATCGCCGTTCTGTCCGCTCTCGTCTTCGCGCTCCTGCCCTGGCAGGTTTTCGTTTCCGGCATGGGGCTTGATGTCACCAGTTCCCTTTTCTTTTTCCTGGCGGCCCTTACCGCGCTGCTGGCGGCGGGTGAGCTGGGATCCGCCAGATTGCTGGCCCTGTCTTTGCTGCTCCTTCTGTGGGCCGCCCAGATCCGTGCCGAAAATTTGGCTTTCGCGGCCCTTTTCATCCTGATCTATCGCCGCGGCCGATACGGGCTGGCCGGGCAAAAGTTATTTTTCCCGCTGTTCGCGGTATTTTCCGTTCCGGTAGTTGTCTGGCTGGCCGGCTTCCTGGTAAAGTTCGGCGTCAGGTCTTCAAGCGAGACTTTGGGGCGGCAGTATCTTATCTCTCCCGCTAATCTGGCGGTCAACCTTCAAACTAATATTGTCCCGCATTTTTTGTCCGCGGACCGGCAATACCCGGTGTTATTTTTTTTACTGCTGCCGGCGGGGCTCGCTTTCCTGGTCCGGTTTGCCAGGCAGCGCAAGGAGACCGTTCAGTTCCTGGCGCTCTGGTTCGTAACCTGGGTTGTGGTCTACGGGGGGCATTGGTACGGCAGCCAGATTTACAGGTACTCCGTTTTCCTGCACCCGGTTCTGGCGATCGTTGCCGGGTGCGGGGCGTTCTTCCTCCTGGAGGGGGCTGAAAAGCTCACAAAGAGCCGGGCTCTCACGCTTGCGGCCGGGGGGCTTTTGTCGGCTGGTCTCGTATTGGCGGCGTTCCCTTTGCAGAAGTTGCTGCGGCCCGGGCCCGTAAGTTTCCTGCCATCCGTAAGGGAGTTCGCCGGTGTAGGCGCAAAACTGGAAGATGACGCGTGTATGCTGATGCAGAGGCTGAAACACCGGGAATCAGAAAACGCCGCGCACCTGATAGGCGGGCGGCGGCGGTTCGTGGAATGGCCGGCTGACGATATGCTTTTTAGCGGGGGGTGCGGGAGCGTCTATTACGCTGACCTGCGGGAATATGCCTACCCGAACCCGGCCGATCTGCGCGTTTACGACGACAGCCAGGCCCGTATTTTTAATAAATACAAGCTGGAAACGGTTATTAACGAGGAGCCTCTTAAGATATACAGGGTTACCAGGAAGCCTGCCGTGCCCCGCGCGGGCGGCGCCTCCGGGAAAGCCTCCGTACAGTGGGTCACCATAGAGGGCGGGACCTTCACCATGGGGGCAAAAGATGTGGGGGCGGACGCCCGGCCGCGCCGGGTTACGGTGCCCACTTTCCAGATGGCCAGGACACTTGTTACGAAAGAGCAATATAAAAACTGCGTGGACGCGGGCGCCTGCCGGGAGCCCGACTGCGACTGGCCGCCAGCCGGGCAGAAGAATCTGCCTGTCGTGTGCGTGGCCTGGGAAGACGCAAAAGATTTCTCCCGGTGGGCGGGCGGCAGGCTTGCGAGCGAGGCCGAATGGGAGTACGCTGCGCGCAGCGGGGGCCGGGACTGGAAATATCCCTGGGGGGACGCCCGGGCCACCTGCGCCCTGTCCGTGATAAGCGGCTGCGGCGCCGGGGCGGCGCCGGTGTGCTCTAAGCCGGCCGGCAACACCAGGCAGGGGCTGTGCGATATGTCCGGCAATGTCTGGGAGTGGGTAGCCGACTGGTACCACGCCGGGTATGACGGCGCGCCCGCCGACGGCAGCGCGCGGGAAAAGCCGGAAGGGGAATACCGCGTTAACCGCGGCGGCTCCTGGGGTTCCGGCGCGGACTTCGCGCGGGCCGCCTACCGCCGCGTTCCCGGCCGCCGCGGCGGCGACCTGGGCTTTCGCCCGGCGCGAACTCCGTGAACTCCCTGCGGCCGGCGCTAAAAATTACTGATCTGCGGGACTGTGCCGGCCTTGCACGCGTCTGAACACCAGTCCAGGCTGCCGGCCAGTATTTTTTTCCTGTATTCCCGGGCTACCCCGTTATTCCATATTTCTTCCAGTGAATTCTCTTCCACATTGCCCACGGCCCGGAGGCAGTAGCAATCGAACTGCGCCTTGTTGCCGGATATCCGCAGATGTTTCCAGGGCAGATGGCAAAAAAGCCTGCGGCCTGCGGGGTTGAACAGGCAGCCTGCGCCGCTCTGCCGCGCGGCAACGGGCGGCGGCGCGCTGCCGCGCGGCGAACTCCCCAAAGCCGGCAGGTTGTAAGACAGGTCTATGGCGTATTTGCCGGCCTTTTCCCGCAGTTTAGGTAAAATGTTTTGAAAGTAGGCGCGGGCGCGCTCATCCGGCCGGTTGAAAATATCCTCTTCGTCGTTAAAACCCATAACTGGGTTGAACGCTATGGCGCTGAAGCCCTGCTCCGCCGCGAAGTCCATGGCCGGTTCAAGTTCCGGGTAATTGCTTTTCATTACCGTGAAGCATATTTCGGTTCTTGTCCCTTTCCTGTTCTTGTGGCGGTGTTCGTTTATAAGGGCTACGCTTTTAAGCAGATCTTCGAACGCGGCTCCCGTCCGGATCTTTTCATAGGTGTCTTTGGTTACCCCGTCCAGTGAATACCTTATGGTGGCGCTGGCGCTTGTAAGCAGGCGCGCCCAGGCCGCATCTATCAAAAGCCCGTTGGTAAGGATGGTCTGCCTGAGTTTTTTAAAGCGCGCCGCGTAAGTGAACAGCTCCCTGAAGCTGTCGGCGAGGAACACTTCACCGCCCAGCCAGGTTATTTCCACCAGGCAGGGGAGCAGTTCCCGTATTTCCCGGATGGTTTTTGCCGGGAGCTCGCAGGGCTCCTTGTACTGGGCGCACATTTTGCAGCGGAGGTTGCAGCGGTTGGTGAGGGTCACTATCAATCCCTGCGGCTTTGCCTCCAGAACCGTATTTTTCAGCGCGAAGTCTCGCTCACACAGGAGTATGTTTTTGTATTGCGCGTCTTCATCCGGAGCCAGGGCTAGCGCTTTGGCAAAATGCTCAAGCGACCGCGCTTGTTCCCCCAGGTGTATAAAGATCCTGCCCAGGAACCGGTGGTATTCCCAGGTGCCAGTGAAGTCCGCGGGCAGCTGGCAGGCCGCCGCTATGTAATCGCCGGCGGTTTCCGGTAAGTTTCCTTCGGCGCCGCGGGCTGCCGCGGCACAGGAGATGATATGCTCGCAGATCTCCGCCATGGCGGACACGGTGTTATTGAAGATGTACTTATTCAGCAGGGACCGGGGCCGCCCGCGGTCCAGCAGGGTAAGCACCGCGCGGTATTCGGTCACGCTTTGCGCGAATTCCCCCCGTTCCCTGTGGGCCGCGGCAAGCTTGTAGTGCGCGCGGGCGGTGCGCGGAGCCTGCGCTGGCAGTGGATCTTTGCCAGCGGGGGCGCGGCCGGCTAAAAGAGCGCTGGCAAAGGCCTGCAGCTGCGCGCGCCGGCGCTCCAGCCGTTTTTTATGCCGCCGCCAGTTGACCGTCGCGGCAAGCAGCAGCACAAGATTAATGAGGCGGTAGGACAGGTCGTCAAAAGATTCCAGCGTTTTTAGCCTGGCGGCCAGGTAGCGGACGCTGAGCAGGTTTTTTGGGTGAAAGCTTTTATTTGCCATAAGGGGGCGGAGGGCGCGGTTTACCGGGCGGGGTCCCGTGGGCGCCCGGAGATCTCCGGCCAATTGGCGATGATCGTGCCGGCGGCGTTGCGCGCTATCAGTTCGTGCCCCACGGAAGTGGCATGCCCGAAACGGCCGCCCGTGCCCTGGACGAACTGGTCGGTGAAATATGCGCTATATAAGTCGTCCCCGGTAAATTTTTTAAAGTTTTCATTGCCGATGAATATGATGTCCTGGTATTGCGGCAGTATATTTTGGTCCGGGAACGTGTCGTAGATGGAATCCCTGAATGCGGAATATCCGGTCTTGGGTATGCTGGAGAACAGGTTCTTCAGTGCCGCCGTGTTGCCGGTGGGATATTGCATGGCCAGGTAAACTATCCCGCGCTCCCGCGCGGCGGCCGCGAGGCGGCGGTAATTGAACATGGTTATCATGAAGTAGGATTGGCTGTAGTTCAGTCTGAAGCCGCGTTCCTTTACAATGGCGTTCATTTTCGGATTGTTGAGCCCGTTTATTCCGGCAAGCAGCGTAAGGAGGGCCGGGTCCGGTTCCAGCCCTTCGTCCATGGCCGCATGCAGCAGGGCCAGCGCCCTGTTACCCAAATCTTCGTCGGAGAGCAGAATGGCGGGGTAGACGAGGTATGTCGCCAGCCGCGGGGATAACGGGTTTAGCTTAAGAGCGCGCCCGGCCAATTCAAAAGCCGCGAGCGCAAGCTCCCGCACTTGCGGCGCGGCGGCGCCGCCTGGTCCGCCCTTTTGCGCCATCCGGGCCGCCGCATTGTAAAAAATATGGCTGGCCCAGGATAGCGCGCACCAGTCATTTTCCCGTTCTTCAGCGGCCAGTGTGTACGCCAGTTTTTTTGCTGTTCGTGTCGCCTCCGGGGACGCCGCGGCAAGATCGCCGAGCCTGTCCTTGAGAAGGGCGATTATCCGGCCATTTTCGCTGTCGCTTATAGTTTTTTTCGGGTGGCGCCGGCGCAGCCAGCGGGCCAGTTTTACGATGCGCAGCGACTGCAGGCCGCTTTGGCGCAGGTATTCAAGCGGTACCCAGTCGTTTATCCCCATCATGGAAATTACGGCGTGCGGCCGCAGTGCCTGCGCCTGCTGCAGGAATTCGGCCGTTTGAAAAGGGCTTGAGGTGCCCGATTGTGCCAGGTTTATAACTTTAAAGGTCCGCCCCAGGCCGGCCGCGTTTAATTTTTTTTCAAGCGCTCCCGGCCAGGACCGGTCGCGCCTTTTGGACCAGAACAGCGCCGTTGTGGATTCTCCCAGTGTGACGATCCTGAACTCATTGCGGTCTTGCGGGTCCGGTTGTGGGTTCGCCCGCGCCTGTGCGGCCGAAATGAGCCAGGCGGCGGTCCGCAGCGCGGCTTCGAGGCTCGCCAGTGCCAGCGCTATGCCCAATAAAACCGCAAGCAGGCGGAATATCGGTTCTTTGTAATGCTTCATTTTCCGTGCCCCGGCAATGAACCGGGAGCCGGCCCGGCCCCGGAGAGGCCGGCAAGCTTGCGGTCCGCCAGTTCCGGCAGGCTTTCATAGCGCCGGGACCGGCGGTAGCAGAGGCCGGCCAGACGCCGGTCTCCCTTGAATGAAAAGTAGTCGCCCAGGTAGAGCCATTTAGGGAAAGGCAGGCCGCGGCTGCAGCTCGGTATTCCGAGGCTGCGGGCAAGGCGTGTGAATTCCTCCGAGCGGCGCAGGCGCTCCAGGTAACCGTTGCTCCCATCCGCCATCTCCCAGAACAGTATGCTGTCCGCGTGGAGGATGCCCAGATCCCCGGCGTGACTGTAAAGATAGGTTTCGGGGTATATGGCGCAGAGGCGGTTGGATTCCGCCACGCTGTGCAGCCAGGGTTTTACCCGGGTGAGAAAGGCCAGAGTCTCGCTGAAGTCCCCCCTTGTTTCGCCCGGCATGCCGAACATGAAATTCCCCTGTAGTTCTATTCCCGCCCGTGCGCCGCGCTGCAGGAAACCGGCCGCCTCGTCGTTGGTGAACGGATTTTTATTCATGAGCCTGCGCACCCGCTCGGAACCGCTCTCCAGGCCCAGCCACAGGAAAGAGCAGCCGGCGGCGGCCATTTTGCGCAGGAGCGCTTCGGACATCCGGGGGGATACTACGGCGTGCCCGCCCCATTTCAGCTGCAGCCTGGCGGCCAGGAGCAGATCGCAAAGGCGCTCCAGGACCTGCAGGTCCCCGTTTATCAGCAGGTCGGAAAAAAATATTTTTTTTATCCCGGGCAGCTGTTGCGCGAGGTGTTTTATTTCGGCGAAAATGCGTTCGGCGCTTTTAGTGCGGAAGCCCCCGCACAGCAGGCATTGCTGGCAAAAATGGCAGTGTCCCAGGCAGCCGCGGCTGGTAAACAGCCACAGGTCGCCCGCGGCCCTGTACTCCCCGGCGGCCCACTGCGCGGAAAAATCCGAGTAATCCGCGAAAGGCAGCTGGTCCAGGTCCCTGCAGGGTGCGGCCGGGCCGCAGTCCTGTATGCGGCCGCCCCCGAGGTTCAGCAGCAGCCCGGGGATGGCGGGCAGGAGGCCGGTTTCGCTTACGCCGTCGAGCAGCGGTCCCAGTACGGCCTCGCCTTCGCCCATTACCACCCCGTCCACGGCGCTTTCGCGGGCGAAGGCCGGACCGGAAATATGGCGGTCGCACTCCGGCCCGCCGAATATTATGATGCGGGAAGGGTCCGCCGCCTTTATGCGCCGCGCCAGCGCCAGAGCGAACAGCGCCTGGCTGTTGCAGACCGAGAAACCCAGCACCCGGCAGGGGCTCGCCAGTATTTCCCGGACGCAGCCTTCTACCAAGTTCCCGTTCTCCCGGATGAACCGCTCGACGCTGCCCTCATCCAGCCAGAACAGGATAGAGAGGCGGAGATTGTCCCAATAGGTCTGGAACCTGCCGGCGGCCCGGTAAAACCGGCTGTTGAGGTCGAAGCAGGCGGCGGTGTGCCGGGTTTGCCCGCGCACATAGGCCGCCAGCGTGGCCAGCGCCAGGGGCGGCGCGTCTATGCTCCAGCCCGGGCAAAAAACCAGGCCGATATTTGTTTTAGCCATAGTCTTCACGAAGGTATTATATTGCTTTTTGCCGGAGTCGGATATGTCTTTGTCTGCCGGGCCCGGGCCGCGGCCGGGCGCGTGTCAGCCTGCGGCTTCGGCCAGGCGGATCTCTTCTTCCAGCAGGCGCCAGAGGGTTTTTGACAGCGCGGCAAATTCGGGGGAGTTTACTATATCCAGGGAGCGCGGGCGGACGAAGGGGACCTTGAGTTCCGCTTTTATTCTGCCTGGCCTGGCGGAAAAAACCAGCACGCGGTCGCCCAGGAGCAGGGCTTCCTCTATGCTGTGCGTAACTAAAATGGCCGTTGTGCGGTCTTTTTCCCAGGCTTCCAGCAATTCCCCCTGCAGCAGGCGGCGCATGCCGGCGTCCAGCGCGCCCAGGGGTTCGTCCATCAGCATCACCTCCGGTGCGCAGGCGAGCAGCCGGGCCAGGGCCACGCGCTGTTTCATGCCGCCGGACAGCTGGTGCGGGTAATAATCCTCAAAGCCCCCGAGCCGCATGTTCTTTATTTGCAGGTCGGCGGCTTTTTTAACGTGCGGCCGTGGCTGTCCCTGGAATTTCAGGCCCAGTTCCACGTTCTGGCGGACGGTTTTCCAGGGGAACAGCGCCAGGTCCTGGAAGAGCAGGCCGAAGGACGGGCGCGGGCCGGCCGTGGGCGGGGCGGCTATTTTCCCGGAGGAGGGCGCAAGCAGGCCGGCCAGTATCTTGAGCAAAGTGGTCTTGCCGCAGCCCGAAGGCCCCAGCAGGCACAGGAATTCACGCTCGTGCAGGCTGAAACTTACGCCGCCCAGCGCGCGCAGCCCGTTGTCGAAAGTTTTGGAGAGTTCCCCGGCGGAAAATTTGACTGGCATATCTTATTGTTATAAATGTATCATTTTGCGGTCCTTTATTCCCAGGATCTGGTTATTCAAAAAGGAATTTTGCATGCCGATTTTTAAAATCAAAGATGTCTTGCCGGCGGCCCTGCTTTTAAGCCTGTTCGCGGCCGGTGCGGCCGCGCAGGAAGATAAGGTGGCGGAGCTGGAAAAAAAGCTGCGCGCCACGCAGGAATTCTTTGCGGCGGAACTGCTTACTATCAAGGCCGAAGCGGCGTTGGCCGGCGGCGCGCCGGGCGGGAAAAAAGAACTTCCCAAGGTGGAGACCGCAGCCCGAAAGGCGCAGATCAAAGGGCTGGTCCGCACCCAGTACGAGTATGTGGAAAAGGGAAAAAGGCGGGCCACCGGGGCGGTAGTGGCCCCGCTGACAGGGTTTTCCATGGTGCATACCAGGCTTTGGGTGGATGGCGCGCTGAACCAGGGTGTGGGCTACCGGCTGAAAGCCGATTTTTCGAATCGGGGCACAGGTGTGCTGCTGAACGAGGCCTATATAAGCTATGACATCGTGCCGGAGCAGTTAATCTTTACCATCGGGCAGCGCCAGCCTAAAACCATGGGTAACCCGCCAGCGGAGAACCAGGGTTTCGCGGCCCT